>FRDC01002193.1_pt1 | contig 112092 bp, 140 predicted proteins | sample 1106171 | NCBI WGS metagenome assembly FRDC01 (sample SAMEA3930566, study PRJEB13176) | freshwater metagenome | biome: Drinking water system; feature: drinking water; material: water | place: Singapore | collected 2014-12-20 | reverse complement strand
CCAACGGCACCAACGGCACCAACGGCACCAACGGTGCTCCCGGTGCTCCCGGCACGAATGGCACCGATGGCGCGCCGGGTCGTGACGGCAAAGACGGCCGCGATGGAGAAGATGGCGCCGACGGTCGTGACGGCCGCGATGGAGCAAATGGTGCCAACGGCACGAACGGTGTAGACGGTGCGCCAGGTCGTGACGGCAAAGACGGCCGCGATGGAGAAGATGGCGCCGACGGTCGTGACGGCCGCGATGGAACAAACGGCACGAATGGCACCAACGGCAGTAACGGAGCCAACGGCACGGATGCTGGTTTTTCCTATCAGTTCTCCAACAACACGGCAGCATCGGATCCCGGCGCCGGCAAGCTCAAATTCAGCAATTTGACGCTGTCGTCCGTTACGTCCATCTACATCAGTGAGACGGACTTTAATTCTAATGCCCTACAAGCAGAGATAGCCACGTGGGATGACAGCACGTCTACTGTCCTCGCGTCTTTGAAGATTTTTAAGAGGTCGGATCCAACCGTATTTGTCCTATTCAGTCTCAACAATCGGCTGTCTGACAACGGCACGTGGGACACGCTTCCCGTCACTTACGTCACGAGCGGTGGATCATTCGCAGACGGCGACGTGGTTACCATTCAGGTGCGGATCACCGGCGACAAGGGCACTACCGGGTCTGCGGGGTCCACAGGTGCTACTGGACCGCAGGGCCCTCCTGGTCGTGACGGAGATGATGGTGCCGACGGTCGGGATGGCAGGGACGGTGTTGACGGTGCGCCAGGTCGCGACGGCAAAGACGGGCGTGACGGAGATGATGGTGCCGACGGTCGGGATGGTCGAGACGGCGCCCCAGGCACGAACGGCACGAACGGTGTTGACGGGGCCACCGGTCAGCAAGGCCCTCCCGGACGTGATGGAGAAGACGGCGCTGACGGCCGTGACGGTCGGGATGGCATTGACGGTGCGCCAGGTCGTGACGGTAAGGATGGGCGAGACGGCGAAGATGCCGATACGTGGTTGAACTTCATGCCTTCCGTGCAGCTCCAGCGCGCGTACTATGCGACGATGGTGCTGCCGTTCTTTGCTGCGGCGCCGACGAGTTTTCCTCTCAGCACGCACCCTTCGACCGATCAGTTCATCGCCAATAATTCTCGCAGCGTCATCGCCGTGGACCTGACGGATTACGATGAGTGCCGCATATCCGTGCGTGTAACTACCGGATCCGCGTCGCCAAACACGCCGCGAGTCCGCGCGAGATATGCAACGTCGTTCAGTACGTCTATAGGATCGTATTCAGACATGGGCACCTCCGAGGTGTCGGCATCGATTGTGAACACGGGTGTGGTATCATCCTCGTGGATACCGCTTGCTGCCGCGGCCAAGGCAGACGTGTTCGTGACGATAGGGCAGATAGGCGGAGATGGGACAGCGAGCCCCGTTCTCGGCATGTTGATCGTTGAGTTTCGCAGGGCTGTTTACAAGTAGGAGTGTGTCATGGCGGGTATTCTCAAACGTGTCCTTGGTCCGGTTCAGACGACGACGACGGCGTCGGCAACGCGCTTCACGGTCGGTGACGGCCTCGCCGCCGGCGGCTCGGGCAAGAACGCCTACACGAAGGTGCGCATCATCAACATCTCGGTGGTGAACACGCACACGTCGGCGGTCGCCCTCAACGCGTCGATCGGCGCAGACGGTGCTGCGACGCGTCTTTACGACGCGTTCTCGATCGCGTCGAAGGGCATTCTCGACCGCAATTGCAACCTCATTCTGAAGACGGGCGAATTCATCGAGTTCAAGGAGGACGTCGGCTCGAAGCTCACGCTCATCGTGACGGCCGAAATCCTCGACGTCGAGGTTTTGACGTAATTCGATGACGCGAGATATGCACCGCCAAGTGCTCCGGCGCTACCTGCCGGAGCACGTCATCGACGGCATGAGCGAGATCATCGAGGCCGATCGGTGCTCGACGCTGCTGCACATGATGTTCACGGCCGAGCAGGTGAAGGCGGCGGAGATCCTGACCGCCGTTCGTTCAAGGCACGCCGAGCAGCGCGTGCTGTTGTTCACGGAACACGGCCTTAAACACGATGATCCGATTTTCAAAATAATTCTCGGATTCATGAACGCGGTAGAGGCCGACATCGCTCTACAGGCGACAGGAGTAAATGAGCGTGTTCCACGACCGAAAGAAGCATCCGAAACCACCCAAAGCGCGCCCTAACCCGCCGCCCGCGACGATTGAGCCGGGAACCGTCAAGATCAGTTACGGCGTGACGGACGATGGCCGCATCGCGATGGGAGTCGATCCGGTGGTCGCGCTGTGGTTTTGGGGCCCTGCGGCTGCGGAAGCGCATGCGAATGAGATCCTGCGCATCGTGCGCGGGATCCGAGAAGGGAAGTCGAAGGACCAGATCGTTCGAGAAGGAAAGCCATGAAGCAGACGACCAAATCGAAAGGGACGCCGACCCGCGCATCGAAGCGTAAAGCTCGCACGCGACACGCACGGCGAGAACTGATTTTGAAGCGTCGCGGCGGAGCACGCGGCAAGCTCATGCGCCGCCACAAGCAGCGGGAGGGGTTCTTCCGCAGCACGGGGCGATCGCAAAAGCAGATCGAGGCCGACATCGCGCGCAGCATCGGCGCCATGTAGTCGGCAGCCGCCGCTGACCACATTTTCGTAATTTCGTGTTCGATTTATGCGCCCGCGCCATCTACGGTAGCGGGCGCAATCATTGGAGGTGCTCTCATGTCCGAATCACGCAGATGTGCCCTCGCGGGTGTGTTCATTCTCGTCGTCTACGTCATTGCCGCGGCTGTGTTCGCGTGCAAGCAGACGGGCCCGTCGCTCCCGCCGGTGGATCCGTACGAGATGCGCGGCCGAGAGATCGTCGAGAAGTACCGAGACGCGGGTCAGGCGCGCTGCCTGCGTGAGCTGGCGCAGACGATTGGACCGTTGATCGACCCGTGCGCAGCGCCGACGCGCCTCACGGAGTCGCAGCGCGCTCACGCCGCGGCGGCGATCTACCGCGGATTCACGGCCGCTCTCAAGAAGTAGGGCCAGCCCTCGGTGTTCTTCAGGGTTCCGTTTTCGGTGCAGGAGAGAGGTGTGAGCCGTCACATTGAAATGCGCACGATGTTTCGCGTGATGTTCCCGGACGGCACGCACATCGATGCCAAAGAACTGAGCGTCGTCGATGATCGCAACGGTGAGCGCATCGCTGCCGGCGACGGTTCGGCGACATGGAACAACATCGCAGCGATCGCCGTGGTGCGGGTGCCTGTGGTGGTTGAGCGGACGTCGATATTGCCGCCGACGTCGGCTGCCGATGACAGCGGCAAAGAGGGCTGATCGATGTCGAAAGTTATGCCTCTATACAGGTCCCACAAGCTCGTGCGAGCGCTTCAGATCACGCGCATGGAGCGCGCGGACCCGCTTCGTCACGACGGCGGCGCGATTCTTTCGTTCGAGGGCCACCCGCCGATCACCGTCACCGATGCGTGGTTATCCGCGCATCCGACGTCGGAAGGGGGATACTACGTCGTGTACGAGGACGGCTATGCGTCGTTCTCGCCGAAGGCTGCATTTGAGAAGGGCTACACTCGCGTGCCGCGCATACGTGCTCGTGAGGCCGTGATCACGGCGGTCGTGATCTCGCACGCGGACGCCGATAGCGGCCCCGCAGGATGCACGATCAGCACCGGAGGGCCGACGCCGAATGCGCACGAGTTCGACGGCGAGTGGACGCGCCAGCAGCAGCCGGAGGTCGGTCGCTGGCTGGTCGAATTCAACGACGGATCGTTCGAAGTGCGGGACGTGATCGTCAAGGGAGCCGAACCGGCGTTCGAGCCGTATCCCATCGACGGGGACGCGACCGCCTACGAGGAGGCCGTCAAGAAATTCCCCGTGCTGAAGTACCTCCGGTACAAGCACCTTCCGCAGTCGTTGCAGGTCATCTCGAAACCGTTCTTCGACCTCGCGATTCGCATCGTGAGCATGCCGTCGAACGATCCGGCCGAGGTCGCTGCTGCTCTGCGGAAGCTCCGCGAAGCAAAGGATTGCACCGTCGCGTCGATGGTGCCGTAATTCTCGAAAGGGTGGGTCGTGATGGGTGACGAATCGAACAGCTACGCGCCTTCGGGCAACATGTGGAGTTCGCAGTATTTCAACGCGCCACCGACCCGCCCTATCACGCTGGACATGCTGAAAGAGGCGGAGCGTCTCCTCGAGGCGGAGGGAATCATTCCCCGCAGAGAAGAGACGATCGTCCCGTTCACGCATTTCGGCCGCTGGCAGTGTCTCCGCGTAGGCGCATTCGAGGACGGCATCATCTGCCAAAACTGCTCGCACTACGGTCACGGTCCAAAAGGTCTTGCCGTGGGATGGTGCAAGCTGCATAGCACCCATCGCGATTGGTTCCACGGATGCAGCGCATTCTGTCGATGGTACAAGGAGGGTCAATGAGACTGACCGTCCAGATAGAAAAAGGCTCCGCCGAAGAAGGCGAAGCGAACGAAAACACGCAGGGGGTAGGGTCACGCGGATAAGACGAGGGCGGTGCACGTGACGACGTGCACCGTCACTTCCGGTCATTCCGGCCAACGCCACGGGTCTCACGCGTGTAGCTCCTGTCGTGTTTTATCCATGAGGTTCCCATCCCTGACTAAATAATGGGGGTAGCTCTGGCCTCGACCCAAAAGCGAGGCCCCCGTGTAGCTCAGCGGCAGAGCGGGTCCAGCGAGACGCGCGCCCGGGTTCGAGTCCCGGCACGGGCCATTCGGAGGTTTTCGATTGAACACGTTCGAGCTGCGGTTTCCTCAAGAGATCCCTTACACCGCTATTCGGGCTCCCGACTTCGTCGCTGCCGTGACGGCGTTTCGTGCTCATCGCAAGCTCGACACGTGTTGTATTTTTCAGGTCGTGCTGCGCGGTCATATCGATGACTCGCGCTACGACGTGCTCGTGTGGGACGGCGTGTGTACGCCGCGGCAGACGTCGTGATGGGTGCGAAAACGGAGGTGGTTCTATGCAAAGCGACACGAATCCGGTCGATGTCCAGGTTCCATTCCCGCACGGCAACGGTGCCTACATCGACGAGACGGGGAAGTACCGCTACTCGTTGTGGCGGACGCTCAAGGACGTGCCACGCGAAGAGCACAAAACGCTGCTCTTCAATCTTCTCAACCCGAGCACGGCGGACGGCCGCACGGATGACCCGACGGTGCGCCGCTGCATCGGATTCGCGCGAAACCTCGGCTACACGCGCGTCTGGATTGGAAACGTGTTCGGCTACCGAGCGACGGATCCGAAAGAGCTGCGCCGTGTCCCGAATCCCGTGGGGCCGATGAATCACGCGTCATTGAAGACGATGATCTTGCAAGCGGATCTCATCATTTGCGGGTGGGGCGTGCATGCGCGAACGCGCGAGCGCGAGGACATCCAGGTCGTCAAGCTGATCCGCGAGTGCGGCAAGAAGCCCTACGTGTTCGGGTTGACGCGCGACGGATACCCGAAGCACCCGTTGTATCTCGCCGGCAGCGCGAGACCGTTCGAGTGGAAGGCATACGATGGCCATCGATGACACACGCCTCGCGAGGGTCTTTCGCAGCGTCACGACGTTCCCGTTCAACGAATGCAAGTGCGCGTTGTGCACGGCCGAGCGCCTGCCGTTCGGGCGTGCATTCGAGTGCAGCATGCCGTTGATCCGTCTGATCCAGGCGTGGAACGAGCGAGAGAGGGTGAAAAGGATTACGGAGCCGTGGCTCTTGTGCACGTTTACGCCGCGGCTCGCGCCGGACGTTTATCCTGTGGAGCCGAACGTGCAGTTCCAAACCTCCATGCACCCGGTGGAGCTGCGCTTCGATCAAATACGCATGAGGAGCGTCGTGGTTAAAGCACCGGACATCCCGCCTATCGATGTTCCGCCATCCATCGAAGAAGTCAGAATTCTCTTGAATGACATCGTGGCTCGGCCTCGTTCTACATCTATAGATGCGTTCCTTAAACACGGAGACCGTAACGGGACAGGCCCATGAGTAAAATCGAATTTCGTCAAAACGCGTTCCGTACCGCGGCGCGGAAGCAGCTTCTCGAGAAGGTGCTCAAGGTCGTCGATTCGCACGTAGCCGCCGGCATTCAACGCGTGACGGCGCGCCAGCTCTACTATCGCCTGGTCGCGGCGAACGTCGTGCCGAACACGGAGAAGTCGTACAAGAGCGTGACGGCGCTGCTCGCCGACGCGCGTTATGCAGGCCGGATCGATCGGGACTTCATCGTCGATCTTGGACGTGAGCCGATCATTCCGCAGCAGTTCAACGATCTGCGTCACCTGGCTCGGACGGCGCTGCGTGCCCTGCGCTACGATCGCTGGCAAGGGCAAAATCACTACGTCGAATTGTGGGTCGAGAAGCAGGCTCTGCAATCCGTGCTCGAGCCGATCGGCGACGAGTTCCACGTGCCCGTCGTGGTCAACAAGGGCTACACGTCGGCCAGCTCGATGTTTCGCAATGCAGCGCGCCTGATCCACGCGCAGAAGAACCTCGCTCGCACACCCGTCGTCATCTACTGCGGTGACTTCGATCCGTCGGGCGAGGACATGGTGCGCGACGTCGAGGAGCGCCTGAACGAGTTCGGTGCGCACCCGATCGTCAGCAAGCTCGCGCTGACGTTGCCGCAGGTGTTCGAGAACGAGTGCCCGCCGAACCCCGCCAAGATCACGGACAGCCGCTGTGCGGCATACGTGGAGCGCATGCGCGATGACGACGTGTACGCGAGTATTTGCGACGCGCAGGGCCTCGACGTCGACGAGGGCTACTCGTGGGAGCTCGACGCGCTTCCGGTGGACGTCTTTGAGACTCTCGTGCGCGAGGCGATTCAGGACTGGATCAAGTACCCGAAGGCGGTCAAGGAAGTGATTGCGCGTGAGAAGCGTGACAAAGAGCGCCTCGAGCGCGCCGTCGAGGAGATCATGGAGGAGACCGAGGATGACTAACCACGATGACGGCACGCAGCGTCCGATGACGTGCGGTGCGTGCCGCTTTGCAGAGGAGTACGGCGGCACGCGTCTCAAGTGTTCGAACGAGCGTTCGCCGCTTTTGCTGGTCCAGGAGAGCACGCCCGCGTGCGAAGTGGGGGAACCGAAGTCTTGAGCAAAGCAAGAGAGTACGTCGAGGCCGTCAAGAACAAGCCGATTCCGCCGAGCCTTGATCTCGACAGTGGCGCGCAGCTCCGTGTGCACCCATCCGGCGGACTTGAGGTAGTGGTACCTGCCGATGACGAGATTCCGGACGACAGGGAGGTGTGCCTGCTCGTGGATGAAAAGGTGCTGCCCGGTTTCGTCAATTTCGTGATCGAGACGTGGGATCTCCGCGGCCTTCTCGAGAAGCCGAAGGCGGCTGTGTTTCAGCACCAGTCCATCGATGCTCGTGCATCCATTCGTGCGCTTGCGCGGGAGGCCTGCGACAAGAACACCAGCGCTCCGAATGTGTACGAGCGCCAATACTGGGAGGGCGCAGCGCATGCGTTCAAGAAGGTGTTCGAGTTGTTGCATCCAGGAGAGCCGCTGTGAAGATTACCCGAGAGGCCTATGAGAAGCTGATCGCTGAGGACATCGAGCGCCTGCGGAACTGCATGCCCGAATGCCCCGAGCGTGAACACATCATCCTCGTGCTCAACAATTCCATCTACCACAACTACCATGACGGACTCGGTTGTAAGGCGCGCGTGGTGCAGGCTGCCCGCCAGCAGGCGCAGGCGGTACTTCTCGACAAAGAGATGACCCCGACCGAGATCAAGAAGTTCCACGACGCCTGCATCGTCACGGTGCATCGTGTGCGTGCGCTCGAGGCAGAGGAAGAGAGGGACGCCCAATGAGCGAGGCCGAGCTGCGCAAGGAATTGGAGCGCACGAAACGCACGCTGGATTCGGTGGCGCTCGGGTGGCTGGCGCTGGAGAATATGGTCATCTGCGCCAAGCGCAGCGGGTACGTCTTCGGGCCGTTCAGCGCTGAGATTTCGGACGCGGCCGATAAAGAGGCGCGTGCGAGCATGGAGGTGCGGTACGGCCTTCGTCCGACGAGCTCGAGCGTGCGCACGGTGCCGGGTAGCGATGCCGTCGCCGTCCTTTGCGAGTTGGTGGGAGCTCTCGATGCGATCGGGGTGGATCACGAGATCGCCAGCCCCGAGAGCGTCGCGGCCGAGAACCGATTCAGGGACGCTTCTGCGAATGCACGCGCGTTCGTGGAGAGGATGCACGCGGCGGGCGTGTTGAACACGGTGTACGACGAGCTGCGCGCCGCAGGATTTCCGATCGCCGTAGATAAAGCCGCTCCTGCGGGAGCATCACCGGCACTATGCAAGATGTGCGGTGAGATCGCCGCCGCCATTGACAAGGACGGCGGCCCGATTTGTAGCGATCTCGCCACGCTACTCGGCCTGCCGCCGATCGTCGCCGATCCCAACGTTCCCGCCGGCGAAGTGCACGCGGTGCTCGACGGCAAGGTCGTGGGCAGGGTCACGAACATCGCTCCGGACGGTAAACCATGAGCGATCCGCGCGACCCGACGGTGGATCCGCAGGCGGGCGACGTCGTGCATGAGGATTGGTGGCGTGATGGCGACGGCAAGCTCTCGCGCACGGTGGTCAGGCGCAAGCATGACGAGGTGCGCGGGGATCGCGTCTATTATCGGTGCGCTATGCTTCAGCGTCGGGGTCCTTACACGCAGTGGTGCCTGATCACCACGTGGCGCGCGTGGGCAGGCGGCAAGAAATTCACGAGACAGGAGGGCAAGTAGCATGGCAGCGGAATCGATCTGTGACGGGTGCGGCAAGCGCGCGCCGATGGAGAACCACCACGGCAACTGGCACAAGCCTCACGACTGGTATGAGCGCTCCGACAAGGACGGCACTCAGACGGCGTGCTCTCGCGAGTGCATCGACAAGATCGCCAAGGAGACGGGCAAGTCGGGAGTGATTCTACCCATATGAGTAACCACGGCGCCACCTGCATCACGTGCAGGCACTTCCTTTCGTGGCACAAGCGTGGTCAGCCCTGTATGCCGAAGGCGCGCTACCACCACCTCTCTGAAAACGGCAGGTTCTATGTGATGGCGGCCGTAAGCGCGGACGGCATCGTGGGAGTCATCCATATCGACCACGAGCACCTGGAGCAGATCCGCCGAGCAAAGGATGACGTAGTCGCCGCAGCGAAGAGGCTGGTGTACGGCCCCGGTACGTTGACGGCAAATCTGATGATCCTCGCCAGGCACACGGAGGCCCTGCTGGAGCTGTACGACGTATGAGCAACTGCGATAGATGCCTCGGCACCAAGAAATCGAAGAGTGGGCGCGTATGTCGTGTTTGCCACGGCACAGGCGCCTATTACGAGCGCAAGAAGCGCTCCAAACCACAGACACGGCCCACAACCATAGCCGATGCCATGGCCCTCTCTATGCATGAGTGTGAGGCAGAGTTCGCACGAGGGACTGTGCGCAGGGCCATGGGATCCATTACGAGGATGCGCGAGGCCGGCGATTCCATTAGGGACCCCCCGGGTGGATCCACAGAAGGGTGACATCGTCGTTGGATTCCGCGACAAGGACCCGTGGCCACGTGAGGTCCTCGGCAGGCGTGAGCAGGGCGATCGTATGGATCGCGTGCTCTACCGCATTCCACGGATGGGCCCCGGGGCACGCACGCACTGGTGCCGCATCGCAACGTGGAGGATCTGGGCGCGGCGCACATCAACCACGAAATCTATTCAGATGCCGCCGTGCACGTGCAACAACCTGAGCTGCCCTGAGTGCATCGCAGAAAGCGAGTGAGGATGAGCGAAAAGGACGTGATGAGGTTCATCGAACAGATCCGCGACGCCTTGATGCCCGTGTTTGAACAACGCAGTGCGGAGTTCCATGCTAAGTCGCCGCGGTCCGCAGGGCACGCAGCCGCGGAGCACGAGTACGCCGGCTGGTTGCACGCATTCAACGAGGTGAAGGGCACGGTGTTCTCGCTTGAGCGTGGTAGCGATCGCTCCAATTTCCGAGATCGCGTCATTGCTGACGTGATGGCGAAGCGCACAATAGTCGCCTCGTATTTCAAAGACGAGACGGAGATCAAGGGCGAGGGCGCCAAAGAGAAGGCGAAGGGGATCGCACGTGGTTATGCGGAAGCTATCCGCATCATCGAAGAGATCCCGGAAGCGTGACGAAGAAAGCGAGTGATGATGAGCAAGCAGACCGTCGAGTGGTTGCCGATCGACACAGCACCCAAGAACCAAAGGATCCTGCTGTGGTGGCGCGCGGGGACGATGTTCATGCACGCCTTCACTGGCATCGGTCAATGGGACACGGACGCCTCGGCGCGCACGCCGAAGCCACGGTGGACGTACGAGGCGACCTACCCGAACAAGGCGGCGTGCTTGCGGCACCCGCCCGAGCTGTGGATGCCGATTCCGGAGGTGTCCGCATGAGCGATTTACGGTGCATTTTGTGCAATGGGCGGGTAGATGGGGACGAGGGCGTCGTGGAGCAATGCACCTGCGTGCGCTCGCGCGTGAGCAAAGAGGAGGAGAGTGCCTGGATGTTTCCAGGCAGTAACCACACTATCGGCTACGTCCTGCACACATTCGACAAGGACGCGCTGCGCCGATTGCATGCGGATCTTTTGCGCGTGGCCGCGGTCGTGGAACGGGAGATCAACCGATGAGCGAGCAACTCGAAGGGTGGGGATACAATCCAGCGCACACGCAGATCCCCGGGGACATCCACTATTACCGTGGCATGGTCGCGCTGTGCAACCCGTTCGTGAGCCCATCTATCGGCTACGTCTTCGTTCCAAACGTCACTCGCGTGGCGATGAGCTGTGAGACCTGCGCGACGATCTACGCAGCCGCGGAGGCACCCGCCAAGAGTGCAACCGCAGTCTGCACGAAGTGCGGTGGAAGGATAGGTGACGCGCCCGTCACGGGCGTCACTGCGGGATCCATGGGCGACGCTGCGCTGGTCACCCACGCGCCGTCGGGGCCACTGCCTCGGTGCGTGTGTCATCGCGTGCCGAACCATCTGCACACCAGACTGTGCATGATGGCCGAGAAGTACGCGAACATGTGGCGCGACCAGATCGGCACGAACGTGGATCAGATCATCCGTGAGGTCAAGGACACGTCAGGCGTCACGCTGCGTTACAACGAGGATACCGGCGTGTTTGACGCGGTGGACGTGCCGCGCCGGCACATCGAGCTGAACGAGTACACGCGTCAGATCCTCGGGCGCCCGAACTTTGCTTGCCACTCAGTCGCCAACGTGCTCAGAAAGAGCGGTCAGGAGATCCCGTTCAAGGCCGAAGAGGAGCAGGCGGCCGTGATCCATTGGTTGCTCAACATCTACCTCGAGCACGGGGAGAACTACGAAAAAGAGGCGAATCGCCGCCTGCGGGAGATGCCATGAGCAAGATCACGCTGCAAGAGCGCCTTGAGACCGCGATCGCCGTGGACAAGAAAGAGCACGGCTACGCCGACTACCATCGTGTCATGTACCTGATCTGGCCACCTTCGGAATACCCGAAGGCGTACCGCTACCGCAGCGAAGGAGGCCCGCCGGGTGTAGCCATGGTGTTCGGCAAGGCGCTGAACACAGCGGGATACGCACGGGATTTCGAAAGCGGACGGATTTCCAAGACGAAGTAGAGCGCCGATCGCTCTATGGTTGCGTAACCACAACGGAGTCGCGCATGCGCTACGTGATCATTTTGAATGTCGCCGAGCTTTACCGCGTGCCTGCGTTGGAAGGCAAAAAGGCCGAGCTGAATCAGGGCATGATGAACTACGTCGCGCAGCAGATGCTGGACACGATCAAGGAACGGTTCAACCACGGCGCTGTTGTCCCGGACGAAGAGCAGCGGTTCGACCCGCACGCGTTCAACATCCACCGAATCGATGACTCGAAGGCCGTGCAGATCGTGGACACGATCGGCTGGCCCAATCTCAAACCGTAGCAGACAAGGACTCGAGGGTTCCGGTGGAACGACACCGCGTAAGGACGACAATGCACAGCCCGCACTCTCGGAAACGAGGGACTCACGTGGCGGGTGACGGCGCATAAGGGGCGCGACAACGTCATGGCGGCATTCGGGAATGATCGTCGATCCCGGTTACATCGACGGTAGATTACGGTCCTGCATCGGAATCCTCGGGTCTTCTTTTAACCACAGAATGCGGAGCGCCCTTATGGCGGATCAATCGTTCGAGACCCGTGCCCTCGCCGCGGAGGCGGGGTTCGCAGCTGCTCAGGTGCGCGTGCAAGAGAAATCGCGAGAGATCGCCAGGCTGCGCAAGAGCCTCAGCCAGCTCGCCAGGCAGCTGTCGGAGGTCAATCGGACCCACGTCAGCAACGAGACGCACAGGTCGCTGCGCGAGGAGCGCAATGCGTGGCATGATCGTGCCATCGCAGCAGAGGGCCGGATACTCGAAGTCAAGAAGGCGCTGGGGATTGTGGAATGAAACGGCAGTCATTCAATCAGCGCTTTCTTGACGCCGTAAAGTTCTCGCAGGAGCAGTACGGCGTGGCGATCTGGCGCACCGTCATGTGGAGGCTGTGGCCGGATCCACCCGCCGCGTGGAATGACGGCAGGAGCCAAGGACAGCGCATCTCGCGACTGCGTCGAGCGTGTTCAGCGCACGGGTTCGTGATAGCTCGAGTCAGCGCCGCCGATAGCCCGCTGCCAGCGAACTGTGGCGTGCCGGTTATCGTGAAAAAGGTTGTGCTGGGTGCGCGATCGTTTGAGGCATAGTGGCGGGGATCGTGGAATGAAGCGCATTCGCTGGGGAAAGCCGTACCGCGTCGTCGTCGAGAACTTTCGCGTCACGCGCGTGGTTGGGTACGTCGGCGGCAAGGATTACGCTGATGGTGGCGTGCACGTGCAGCTTACCAAGTACGGTTGGAACTGGTGGAACGTGCGTGTGACTTCCGGCCCTGCGCTCGGTACCGTGCGAGGGCTGCAAAACGCCAAGCGCCGCGTGCGCTCGTTGATGCGCCGCTACGCAATGCGTCTGATCGAGGCGACGAACAAATAGGAGACGGGTATGCTGCGGTGGAAGAAGCGCAAGAAGGAACGGCATTACGCTCAGCTGCACGGGCTGTACGACAACAACTATCCAGGCAGAGACGCGCTCGTCATCGTGGCGCCGCTCCCGTCGGGCAGGGGCTACTACTGGTACGGCCTCGGTGAGAACACATCGCATACGCCGGCGGCGACGCTCGAGGAGGCCAAGGCGCAAGCGCTGGCGCACGTGCGCGCGCAGCGCGCGAAGGGGAAACCGTAATGGCGAACACCGACCCGCAAATGTGGGAACGCATTCTGCGCGAGCACGCCGAGCGCTACCCGCAAAGGCCACGGCGCTGCGTCGTGTGCGAGCTGGACATTCGTCCGGAGTTCGCACTGGCGGATCCGCTGTCCAGACCGTTCGGCACGTGCGTGTGCCCTGCGCAGGTGCGCTGGGGCAAGGTTCGCGAATTGATTCGAGAGGTGACGCCGGCGCAAATGCGCGAGATACTACCGCCGTTTGATTTCGCGGCGGCCATGGCGTCACGCGCCGTTTATCAGTCGCATGCCGCGTTCATGCTGGAGATCAGCAGGGCGCTCACATGAGGAAGCTCGACCGCTACGTGGTTAAGCGCATGGAGCGCACATTCATGCGCATCCGCCGTGAGGCGCGCCAAAAGCGGCACCCGTACATGAAGTGTTGGGTGTGCGAGAGGGTGCGATCGGACGTGCGAGTACGGCAACCCGGCACGTGGGACTATCCGCTGTGCAGAAGGTGCGACGCGTTCTTGTTCGGCCAGCCCGTGAAGTCGGGCACGGCATTGCAGTCTATTGTGCGGCAGGATGACTTGTCCCTGCGCGGCGGGTTCGGTGATGTGTGGGGACTACGATGAGAACGACGAAGCCAACAGCCTACGCCGCAAACACGAGTGTGAGCGCGGCGCGATCGCGTTGCGCCATTGAGGAGCTGCTGCGCAAGCACGGCGCCACGGACTTCGGTTCCGGATGGGTGCAGGGCATGACCTTGCACGCGTTCGTGATGTTCGATCTGCACTCGCGCCGCGTGAAGTTCTTGCTGCCGATGCCTGATCCCAAGGACTTCGCGGTCACAGGCGTGAAGCGCAAGCGCCACCTCGCACCGAAGCAGCGTGAGGCCGCCTGCGAGAAAGAGGAGCGCCGTCGCTGGCGCGCTCTCTGTCTGGTGATCAAGGCGAAGCTCGAGGCGGTCGCCAGCGGCATCACGCACTTCGAGGAGGAGTTCCTCGCGCACATCGTGCTGCCGGACGGGCGCACCGCAGGGCAGTTCATGCTGCCGCAGATCGCCGAGGCCTACACGAGCCGGCGCATGCCGCCGATGCTCGGAAACTCGGTCTGATATTTTCGTGGTCAGCTATCGACCACGCGCCTCTACGGTAGCGGGGATCAATGGAGATGATGCAATGGCGAGCCCTGTGGACAACGTGAACATAACGACGATCGGCGGCGAGGGGCTGCCGAAGCGGTACGCGTGCTGCGACACCTGTGGCAAGACCCTCTACAAACTGCACCGATCGCACTTTTCATACAGCACTTCTAACGAGGGGGCGCAGTGCTTGAACGATGCGTGCTCGCAGCGCATGCAGGTCGTGTTTGCTCCGGCTGCTGCGCCACGATGCAAGAGATGCTGGAGCCCGACGTATGACCCGCACGCAAGTAGCAACTGGAAGTGCCACAACGACCGTTGCGGCCAGGGGGGCTGCCCTGTGTGCCAGATGTGCCTGGATGACACAGTGCACGTGTGCATGCCACCGAAGCGCCCGGACGGGCAGACGTACTGCGCGACATGTGGCGTCGACGTCAAAGCCGCGGACGCGTTCATGCACGTGTGCAACCAGGAGTCCGTGGCGGCGGAGCGCCGTGCTGCTGCACGCGCTGGCGCAACCACGGAAGAGCAGCAGAACAAGGCCGACGTCGATCATGACAACCAGTTCAACGCGCGCCGCCATGCTGCGTGGGGCAGGGACATCGAGAGAATGCGCCGCCTCAGCGTTGCTCTGCGCGAGGCGTCCGACGCGTTCAACAACGCCGCGAACGCAGCGGAGCGCGCGCTGAAGATGTTCAACGAGGTCTGCGACGAGACGCGGCCGGTTGCCGAGGGCGAGTGATGGCGCGGGTTCGTGCAAAGTAAGCGGCGCGTCCTGCCTTCGGCAAGTGGACGTCTGTCACGGTGGCGTTGCCGCAGTGTGACATGCGACCCAATAGCTTTGGTACGCCCGTGCTCGTGTGGCCGAATCTGCGAACGCAGCACACGATGCGCGAATGTGAAGTCATCCAGCCGTACGCGTTCTACGGCCGTCGCTGCTCGGATGAGCCCGAGTTCTATTTCGCAGGTTGCGTGCTCGACGGCATCACGCACTGGATGCCACTACCGGAAGGACCGACGCCATGAGTAACCACGAAAGGCCGCGCGTTCGAATGACCGCCTACAACCAAGGGAAGTGTGTCAATGAGTACCGGGATCACGCGATCGCCGTGCTCAAACGCGTCACGTTCTTGCCTGGGTGGGAGTTCGTCGTCGATACGGACGCCGACCTCGAGGAAGGCAACCCTGCGCAGGGGTGCATCGTGTTCGCGAAATGCGTTGCCGCTGGCCGACTGTACTACGGGTCCGTGGCTATGGTCCCGACAGGCCGTGCACGAGCGGCCGTCACGTACGACCTCGTGCGTGCCCATTTGTTCGAAGTCCTGCCGACAGCCATTGCGCAGGCGCAGGCGCTGATGGCGCAGGAGCAGCTCCGCTATGACGGCGCGCCGCTGATGCCTGCGCCGGAAACGGCATGAAACAACCACGGCGGTTCACTGCCGGCCGTCGTGGTCAACCAAGGCAGAAAATGGAGAAAGCTATGAGTCTATCGTCTCGTTTCCCGAAGATGCTTTTCGCACTGGTTCTCGTCGTGTCGTTGTTCGGCATCGGCGGTCTGGCGCAGCTCAACGCGCAGAAGATCACGTCGAGCTACCGCGACAAGGACACGCGCACGATCAACGTGCATTTCGAATCGGACACGAATGTTCCGTCTTCGCAGATCGCGGCCTACGCCTTCTACACCGACATGTTCGGCACGGAGCATCCGGACGTCGTCGCGTCCTACTCGCTCATCGGCTACGACACCTACCGAGGTAAGTGGCTCTTCGTGCTCGTCTACGACTACGGCGCGGTGGAGGACGAGACGGGCGTGCCCGTCATCGGTTTCCGTTTCCCCATCGGCTACCTGGACGTCAACTCACATCCCGTCATCACGGACGAATTGAATCTGACGTGGTGGGGACTCCAGGCGACGTCCGATGTCGGCACGCTGACGAAGCTATCGAAGACGACTGGACCGGCCGTTTCGATTCTTCAGACGGAACGCTGGGGTGATTTCACCGACAAGATTCCGGCCGGAACCACCTGGATGGACATCGAGGTCCAGGACCCAGCGACCAACAAGCTCGTCGAGACGCTTTCGATTCTCGTCTGATCCTTGCTTCCGGGGGACCCTGCTCGGGTAGAGCGTGCACCGTGTAGCTCAGCGGCAGAGCGCCCGTAGTCAATCGGGTGTGCGCGGGTTCGAGTCCCGCCGCGGTCCATACAGAGGAGTTTTCATAAATGAGCAGCAAACCAGCAAAGCGCGCCGCCAAGATCGCGCGCCGTACACACGAACGCGAGACCTGCCGTTGCGGGCACGCGAAGAGCGAGCACAAGGCCACACACGGCCGCGGTGAGGACGTATTCTGCGCGGGTGAGGGATGCCGCTGCGCAGTGTTCCTGTCACTGCGCGAGGCGAAAAATAGAGCTATGGACGGCAAGGCTGTCGAGGATCCCGTGCACGAGCACGAACAAAAGCGCCTGCCGCCGGAGGAGCCGCTTCCCACGGAGCTGACTCCATCCGTGTTGGCGCACCTGCGCGGTCGTCTTCACGGAATGAAGCTCTACAACAAATCGCCGATGACGCAGGGATGGAACTCGCATGTCGTCGTGTTCGACGACAACGCGTATCCGGTCGGTGAGTTCAAACACGGAACCATCGGGCAGGGCCTCGCCTACTTCTACAATGCGATGCCGATGCTGCTCAAGGTGGCCGAAGAGGCGCTGCGCCTCAAAGAGCTGCCGCACGTCGAAGGCGGTGTCGTGCCTTTCGTGCTGACGAAAGAGGAGTGGCAGGCCGTTGTCGATCGAGCACTCGCGCAGCTCGTGGAGGACGCGCCGCAAGTTCGCATCGATCTGCCGTTGGGGGCGATCGAAAGCTCGTTCTGCATGGCGCCGTCACCCGCCGTGACGATGTCCGCGCAGGGTGGTATCAAAACGGAGACCATGATCGTGTGCCCTTGCGGCGCGGCGCGCCCGGACAACGATCGCAGGTATCCGGGCTGGGACACCGACATCACGCCGGGCAACAAGCCCATTCACGCCCACGACTGCTCGCCTGAGACGATGTCTCCGCGCGGCGTGGGTGTGCGCCGTGAGTTCGTGTCGGTTCCCGCAGGCCACACCATCCGCGTCGGTGGTCCGCTTAATCCTGAATCGGCCGTCGTGTCGCCCTACGGCAAGGATACGCCGAAAGTCGACGTCTACGACAATCCGCTGTTCCTCGTGCGGCACGGTGAAGACGCCCCGAACGTCGTGAAACGCTCGTGGCAGGAGGACAAGGACGACGAGAACGGAAACTACGAACACACGTGCACCCAATGCGGGCAGGTGTTCATCGGCCACAAGCGGCGCACGGGCTGCAAAATTTGTGTCATGCTTTCTTGACGCTGTCCCTGACCACGGATAAGATTCGCGCATGAACACCAAGGCAACTACAATCGAAGTCGATGAGAGCGGGGCGGCCATCGCGCCGGCTTGCGGTCACGGCGGCGAGCTGTGCCCGTGCCGACCGGACGTGTTTGACCCCTGCGTTTGCTCGCGCAACGGTGAACCGAATGCGCGCTGCCAAGTCTGTGCCGGTTCCGGCATGGTCAAGGTCGTGCAATGGTCCATGCGGTTGCTGCCCGCCGCAGGGGAGCGTCTGATCGTGCACAGGACGTATGCCTTGTGCGGATAGAAACCGACGGGAGGCGGCGGTAACTGCGTTTGCGCGAGCGCAGCTAAACCGCCTCCCCGACGTTTTCGATCGAACACCCGCCTCGACGTAACCCGCGAGGCCGCCGCGGCGGGGGTCAAGACGAACGATGCGTTGAAACTCCCGTCTCGCGTATCGTTCGTCGGTTTTTACAACGGCTGGGTGCGGGTTAACTCGCTGTGGGCTCCCCAAGACCCCTCATCATCCCTGGCCTAAAGAGTGCAGTGGACCACCTCACGTCCCCGTGGGCCCCGCTGCACAGAAGCGACCCCGCTGGCCGGCAATCCCAGCGGGGTCGCTCTCTTTTGCGTTGTGCCATCCTGCGCCGCCTGGTACATCGGCAGCATGCCTGACGTAGCGAAATGTGAGGTGTGCGACGGCCACGGCCTGCTCTGTGCGCTCTGCGGCGAAATTCGCGATGCGTGCGCGTGCCACGATACCTCTATGGAAGCGTGTGCAGCGTGCGCCGGGTCGGGCACGTCCGAGGAGTCGTTCCTCGACGATGGCCACGACGGCGATTGTCCATGCTGCCCTGACGAGTGCCCATAGACGAGGATCTTTCAATGACGTGGTCAGACTACGCCGTTTCCGGTGCGACAGCTCTTGCCGGATTGTTCGGAACCTTGGCCGTGTATTTTTTTCGACGCCTTCGCGATCAGGTCGAGAGCGTCTGGACGAAGCTCGTGTTCATTGAACATGCGGTCGAGGCGCGAAAGGATTGGGATACCGTTCGGCTGTCGATCCCCATCACCTCTTCCGCAGGCCGCCCCGATTGGACGAGCGTGTTTACGCAGGCTGCGATGCTTCTCGGCGACTCCTACGAAATGAACACGCTGCGGCGCACCGTGGGCCACATCGACGGTGCGCTTCAGGCGGCCAACATCCCCTATGAGCTCGGTACGTGTTTCACGGATGCGAACGATGCGTTCGGTCTGCTCGATGAAGCGGGCAGGCTGCGCTCGCGAGGCGTGTGTGAGGAGAACGCGAAGAAGGCCGCCGTCGAGAACGGACGCATCTCCTACGCGTGCGTGTTCAAGTTCTCCGTGCCGAAAGAGGTCGAGGCGCAGGCGCGCAACGTGGTGCAGCAGGCGATCACCAAGGACTTGACGAACCAGATGAACCTACTTGCGGCGCACCAACGAGCGCAGGGTCAGCGCCCCGGTCTGACGATCGAGGCGGACAAGGACGACGTTCCCGCGAAGATTGAACAACGCGGCGTGATGAAGGATCAGCAGTAATGAGCGAGAAGGTCCACAAGCTCGGTGAGACGGTGCTCGTGTTTCATTGCCCTGCGTGTCACTACGATCACCCGTTTCGTCTTCAGGAGCCTGTGGATCAGCAGGGCAAGCCCGCCAAGCGCGCAGACGGGACGCCGTACCCGACGTGGGAATGGAACGGATCGATCGAGAAGCCGACGTTCAAGCCATCGCTGCTTGTCCACGGCAACCCGGATCAACCGAACGGCTACCCGCGCTGCCATTCGTTCGTGCGTGACGGGAAGATCGAGTTCTGCTCCGATTCCACACACGCACTGGCGGGTCAGACCGTGGATCTCCCGGACTACGATTGACGAAAGGGCGTCGAGGATGGTAGACCAGCGCAGCACGAAACCGAAAGTGCCGCTCGGCGCGCGTCAGAACGGCCACTGATGCGCGCCACCCATCAGCCCCGTCGGGGCTGAATCCGTTCCGGCCGTGGTTAGAAAGGTCCCGCCCGATGCCCGCAAAGCCCGCGAAAGATTCCAAGAAGCGCGTTTCATACCGTCAGATCCCCGACGACACGCTGCGCCTCCTGCCAGCGACGGCAGTGCAGCTCCGTGCGCGCAAGATGAGCCTCAAGGATGACGGCGACATCAGCCTGCTGAATCACCTGCATACCGCGCTCGGTCAAGTGATCGGAGATCCGAGCACCCACGGACCGGAGTTCATCCGCCGCACGGACGAACTGCGTGCGAAGCACCTCGAGGTCGAGAATCTGTGGAACGAGGCGGGCATCAGCGAGCGTAAGGCGCTCCGCGCGCGCGCCGACGTCCTGAAGGACGCTCTTACGATCGCCAGCGGCGTTTCCGAGCGCTTGGCGCCGCACTTCGAAGCGCCAGACGTCGAAGAGGAATAGGCGCCTGCGGATGGCAGCGCCGCCACCCCGGAGGCCGCGCCGGCCGGGGATGCTCCCAAATCTGAGGCGACGTAGCCCCCTCTGATCGTATGATTGCCGAACAGAGGCTCCTCGTGAGGTGAGCGATGATCGGCATTCAAGTCAGTGGCGTCGTCTATCAGGGCGCCGATTTCGTGGTGTCCGAGGTGTTCCAGAACCCGGACGGATCGGCGTTCGATTGGACGAACTACTCGCTGTCCGGCACGCTCGTCGATAAAGATCGAGTGCCCGTGGCGTCGTTCGATCCGAACTCGTTCGTCATCGACGGTGTGACGGGGCGATTGACGGCCACGATCCTCGGCGGCGACCTCGAGGGCATCATCGACGATGCGGTCTATTCCTTCGACGTCCGCGGGGTGAACGGCCCCAACGTCGTGATCCCGTTCTACGGACGCAAGTCGCTTCGTGGCGTCCAGAAGGTGACGGAGTAGATCCATGGCGGTCAAGAGCGCATACGGCGGTAACGGGCCGGTCAAGATCACTGCGTCTCCGGACGCGGCCAACAAGCTCACGAAGATTTTTCCGGCGTCCGGTGTGGCGCCGTCGATATCGTGGGAGGGTCGCGGCCAGTACGCGGCGCAATTCTGCGTCGGCATGGGCTACAAGAAGCTCGGCAACGTGCTGGTCACGAATCACGCGTACGCTCCGTTGATCGGTCGCGTACGCAACTGCTCGCGCCTCTCCATTCAGCTCGATGATTCGATCTACGGGATCACGGGCCACAAACGCGAGAACCACTACTCGAAGAACATCGTCCCGCGTCCGCCCGACTGCGGATTCGCGATCGAGACCACGATGCCCGCGCTCGCGGCGTCGTTCGTCGATCCTGCCGTCATCACGCCGTCGATCAGCACGCTCACGCCTCTTGCGATGGATCTCGACCCGACGGTCGATCACTACTTTGCGTTCACGCCTGTGAACACGGCCGACATCGTCAACGGTACGAGTCAAGTCAGCTCGATGAAGTACGTCAGCGAGGGCGGTGCCGAGGGCATGCTCGCGCTCGGCATCATCGGCTTCGTGACGAATGCCGGAGCGACGTTCGAGGTCGTGGACTGGCCGACGGTCGAGTTCCCGATGCTCGATCTTGGCGACTCCAACGATGACGGCCACCTCGAGCCGGAAGCGGGCGACGAGACGACCACGCGCAATGAGCCGCGCAATTCGCTTCAAACGCTCAGCGCCAGCGTGGACAGTCACACGTGGGCGAAGAAGGGCGTGCTCGGCCAGTTCCTCTACCGCACGTGGACGTACGTCGCGCGCAACCTCGGCATGCGCCTGGCGCCCTGCTGGGCTGCATTCGGCGGGCGGTGGCAAGCGGGCGTCATGGACGCGGACTGGAAGGCTCTTTGGACGGGCGGCGTCGATGCGCTGTGGCCCGACCTGTTCGAGAATCTCTCGCCGTCCGCCTGGCGCAAGCTCGGCAACAGCGACACCGACATCGATGACGCGGGCAACGTGATCGGAGGCGCACGCTTCCTTTCGCAGATCCTGAACGTCTCGATCGGATCGCACACCAACGATCAGTTGCGCGATCAGCTCGGCGCCACTCTGCGGGCCCTTCCCGCGTACTCGACGCTCGCCGATGTTTTCGACGGCAGCGCCGTCAAGGACTCACTCGGCAAGAAGGCGGGAGCGGCAGGCCTCGTCGCGAAGATTTTGGCCGCGATCCCGAACACGACGATCTTTTCGCACTTCGGTCCGCAAACGGACGCGGGGCTGGCATCCGCTCCGGGCGGCCGTGCAACCACGACCAAGGCGAGCATGAAGGCCGCCATGACGGGCGTGGATGCCAACTACTACCGGATGGCGCCTGGGCAGGCGGACGCCTCGTTCGGCCTGTGCCTGGACGTGGCGGACGCCGCCATTTCGACGCTCACGAACAACGGCACGAAGCTCCATTTCAATAAGACCGACCACGCCGCCATCTTCAATTGGATGAAGGACCAAGTGCAGCTGTGGTACCACACCGCTGTCGGCGCCGTGTTCGTAGACAGCGTCGGTGGCAGTGATTCGAACGCCGGTACTTACGCAGCGCCGAAGAAGACGATCGCCGCCGCCGGCTCGAGCTGGAAGTGGCTTTGCCTGAAGGCGGGCAGCGTGTTCACGGAGAAGCTGACGATTCCGGCGTCCGGTGCCTCGAGCTCGGTGCCGTTGCGCATCCTCACGTACGGGGAAGGCGCGCAGGCGATCATCAGCGGATCCGCCGGTGCGCGCGATTGCGTACTCGCGACGGCGCGCTCGGATGTCTGGTTCCAAAACATTCATCTCGACGGCGGCATCGTCGGATTGAATCTCGCGACCAGCGCGACGCGCATCAAGCTGTCGAACGTCACGATTTCGAACTGCACGTCGCACGGCATCAGCGCGAGCGTCACGGGTTCGGGTAACGTGCTCGAGAGCTGCACGATCCACCACAACGCAGGCACCGGCGTCAGTCTCGCGTCGAGCGTTGCGTTCACGACCTACCGCAACAACATCTACGCGAACGCACACGGCATTCAGGCCGCGGGCACGGTGACGTTCACGGGATACGCGGACTGGATCCACGGCAACATCGGGAACCAGTTCTACTCGACCGTCACAACGGGTGGTGCAGTCATCCTGCGCAATGCAGTTCTCGTGGCATCTGCCGCCACCCTCGGCGGTGTCGCCGAGCCCACGACGTCGTTGATCGTGGCCGCGTGCTTCTATTGCACGGGCACGTCCAACACGTTGCAGCACTGCCTGCTCGTCAACGGCGCGGCGCCTGGTACGATCGTCTACGCGATCTGCGCCGTCACGTCGGCGGCGCGCATCACGTGGGAAAACTGCGCCATCACGGGCACGAACGACCCACTCGTGCCGTACGTGCGGGTCGAGGCGGTCGGAGCGACGGGATCGATCGTTGCGGCGCGCAACAACGTCTACGACGATCACGAGGGCACCGCGGCGACGGACGTCAAGTTCGTGCGCTGGGCCAGCGGCACTAACCCGGGCACGAACTCGTTCCCGGACTCATTCGCGGCGTGGCAGGCGAATCTCAATCGCTCGTCTGCGGCGATTGAGAATGCCAGCGTGTTCGATTCGTTGCTCATGCTCGGCAATGAGACGGATCTCGACTCGGATCCGGCGCTCGGCCGGCCGGCGGTCGGCTCGGCGGCCACGGGTATCGCGGTCAATCTCACGGGAACGTTCTCGAACGACTACAAGAACCGCACCCGTCCGACGACGTCGGACGTGGGGGCGTTCATCATCGCGCAGTAAAGGACGGACGATGGCACGCACAATCACACGATGGCGACCGGGCAAGTTTTGGGCGACGACGCTGACCCTCGTGGCGAATGCGCCGTCGTACGCGTACTTCCCCGTCGCGTGCGATCGCGTGCTCATCGTCACGCCGACGTCGGGCGGCGCGACGATCGTCTACAAAGCGGGCAACAACGCGAGCGATGCGGCGCCGGAGTTCCCGATTGCAGGTGCGCCAGCCGTGGCCGCGCCGGCGAGCGAAGGCACCGGCATTCGCGTGCTCCAGCAAAACGTCGCGTGCGCGCCGCTCGAGATCGTCGGCGGCGCCTCGTATTGGTACTTCATGGCGAACGCTTCGATCACGCTGCACATCGAAGGCGGGCAAGCGGCGTTCTGCAACGAGTAGGGAGATCGACGATGCTTGATGGACTCGCGGATGCTCTCGGTGACTTCTTCGGGCTTTCCGAAGAATCGTCACATGGAGAGCAGGACGTTGCCGTGCACATGATCGCCTACGGCGCCGTGCCGCTTTTGTTCATGGGCGCGGGCAAGCTCTACACCATGATTCGAGGGTGGTTGAGCGACGCCTACGCGGACGAAACGAAGCGCGAGGAGGCGCTCACGAACGTGAATCGCACGTTGTCGATGTTCGACGACGCCAGTATTGCGAAACTCAAGAAGAACTTCCCGAAGAGTGCCGCCGCCGCAACGAAGGTCGTGGCGCAGCTGAAGACAGCCAAGGCCGATCTCGAGAAGGCAGCGAAGAGGAAAAACTGATGGCGACGAGTGCTGCCGATGTGTCGTCTATTGTCGCTGATCTGCACCATGTCGCCGACCTGATGTCTGACCTGGAAAATCCAGGCAAGCACATTCGCTTCACCACACACGACCCGCTCCACACGATCTCTGAAGTCACGATGGGCGTGACGGCACTTGCCACGCAGATTCGCCAAGGGGACGACTACGAGGCGAAAGAGGGACGTACGAGCACGCGCACGGCATGCTGGAGGACCTCGCGTACGGAGCCGACGTGAAGAACGACTCGGACAAGGGGCAGAAGATCGTCGACGCCCTCATGGCTGTGTACCACAGGCTCGACAAGATCGATCTCGGCGACTGACGCGCAAATTTCCTCCGACCTGCAAAACTACGCGCACCCTTAACGTAGAATCTGGATAACCTACGTCGGTAAGGGAGATGCCCGATGCGCAGTTTCAGAGAGGTCTTATTCGGCAGCACCACGCAAAAAGGCGCGCTCGAACGTTCCGGCGTTCGTAGCATGATCGTACTCGTGGTGATGATCGTCGCCGGAGCGATCAAAGATCACAAGCCGATCATGCCGGAGCTGGTGGATAACGCGGAGGTGCTGGCCGTCGGGTTTCTGTCCGCACTCGGGCTAACCACGACCGCCAGCTACAAGCTGCCCACACCGCAGCCGGAAGGGATGCAAGCGCCGCGCGCGCCTGTGGACGATGCGGCCTCTTCGGCGCCGCACGCGTGATCCGCCAACTGAACGGGCACGCGTTCTCGTGCGACGTCTACGTCAAGCTCTCGCGCTGGCGTACGGCGTGTTTTCTGCTTCTGCTGGCCCTGATCGGTACCGTCTACTGGGGGTGCATCGAGATGGCGGACAACAAAGCTAACCACGCCATGCGTCGCGAAGAGATCGTTGCAGCTGCCGCACGGCTGGCGTCAGATACTCCCGAGCGCATGGAATGCCTTTTCGATTCCGCGCGTTCTCTGCATGTCGAGGAGGCGATCCCGCTCGCCGTGCTCTACGCGACGCGCGATGCGGTCAAGGACGGTCACTCGCAGTATCACGTGCTGGCAGCACGGAGGTACCTGCTCGACTTCGACGTCCACACCATCGAACAACAGGTGCACCGCGCGCGGCATCTGTTCGCCAATCCCGCCGCGATTATGAGTAAGCTACCGGAGGTCTTGAAATGAGCTGCGATGGTACCCCAGGCGTCAAGCGCACCAATTACACGTCCGACTCGTTCACGGCGCCGTCGTCGAGCATCACGGTCAAGGTCGGTGGTAACCCGGTCGCGGCCGACGTCTTCGGTACGGGGCCCTACACGTTCAAGATCGACGGCCCCGACGTCATCTGTCCCGGGCCGATCGAGGCGTTCGACGCTGACGGTAACCGCGTTTATTGCGCGAAGATCACGGGGTGCTGATGATCCCTAACATGGAAAGTGTAGGATGGCGCAGCAAACACAAGGCGAGAGGATCACCGCTCTCGAGTCGGCGGTAAACAGCGAGGCGGAGAAGCACAGGGACTTCCGTCAGGAAGTGCGCGACGAAATCAGCGATAAGATGAGCCGGCGGGAGTTCGAGATATGGCAAGCAGCACAGAAAGAGGCCAGGGACAGAGAGAACGAGGCCATATGGAAGGCGATCAACGCGAAGGCCGCAATCAAGGATCTCGCCCCGGTCAAGTTGGTTACCTTCGGCGCGGTTGGGACGCTCTTGCTCGCTGTGCTCAAGCAGATCATCGACAACATTTTCAAAACGCGATCATAACCACGCTATCCATAATGTTCGCGTTCTCGTGTTTGGAGGCCGCGTTTGCCTACTATGGGTGGGCGCCGCCTCTGCGATCATTCGCCACTGGCGCGCCGCAGATGACCTTCCTGAGTGCCTTGCTGTTCGGGATGGCGTCGCTTCTCGTGGGGGGCATCTACTTCGCGAAACAGGACTCGACGATAGGGCCATTCACCGTGGGCACGCTGACGATCAGCATCCTCGGCATGATCGCTTTCGAGCAGACGACCACCATCTCCGGCAGGTTCGCTTACGAGGTCCCGATCGTCCTCAATCCGCAGCCGGGGCACCCCTCGCCGTGCACGATGGCAGGCATAGCTCTGCTCGCGACTGGAGGCCTCGCGTGGGCTCTGCGATGGCGGCGGTTCCTGTGTGTTTTGGGCGCCGGGGCAGTATTTATTGGACTGCTCGCGCTTGTCGGCTATGCTATCGACGTTCCGAAGCTCTACTGCTACTTCGGTCCTGACTCGACGGCGATGGCGATTCCAACAGCCCTGTGCCTGGTGGTCCTCGGGATGTCTGAAGCGGCGACGATCCTTTGGATGAAAACCTGCGATGCCTGAATAGGAGTTCCCATGAAAAGCATCATCACGTGTTTTTTCGCATTGCTCTCGTGCTCCATTCTCTCGTGCGTCTCCCCGCCGCCGGCCGATCTCGTGGTCGCCAACAAGATGGAGGCCGATGCTCTCGTCAAAGTGCAGGAGAGCCGCGAGATCATCATCGACGCGTACGAGAAAGAGCTGATCGCCGCGTACATGAAGCAGCTCGACATGGTCGTGGCGGAAGACATCGCGAAAGCCACGTCGCAGGAATACCGCGCGGGTGAGTCGCAGCCGACCGGCCGCGACATGATCACGGTCGCCGAAATGAAACGGATCATGGCGGCGAAGGACGAGCAACGGGACAACATCCTGAAGCTGATGGCCGTCAAGCGCGCCGAGTTCATGGAAGACGACAATCTAACGACCGCGCAGAAGATCAACGCGATCAGTTCGAGCTGGCTGAAGGCCAGCGCGGACGGCGCGGCGCAGCTCTCCTCCCACATCGACGACATCCTCGGCGCCGTGAAGAAAAAGAAGTAGTCGGCGCCTCTCGTCGTCAAATCAAAACACCAAACACGAAAAGAGACTCAGCAAATGGCAACGAACGAACAGAACGCGATCAAGAGCGCGGAAGCGATCTCCGCCCTCCTGAAGACCTTCGCTCCGAACCCGTACGCGAACATCGGCCCGTCGGCCGAGTTCCTGAACACGCACCTCGCCGGTTCCGTCGTGCAGCCGGATGACCTCAACGTCATCATCGGCAACATCGACAAGGCGATCCACGACGGCAACATGCAGGTCATCAACGAAGTCCTCGGCACCGTGAAAGGCCTGATCGGCCCGCTCGGCGCCATGTTCGGCATCTAACCCTCGGCCATCTCTCCTTGGACAACGCAGCGGGCGGCGGGTAGTTGTGTCCCTGCCACCCGCACCTTTTCCGCGCCGCTAACCACCGCAGGTGAACCCATGGTCTCGACGTTGATCACGTACCAGGACGGAACTTCGTTCCAATTCACTCCAGGCGCCTACGATCCCGCGCACAAGCTGCGCGCGCTCGACCTCGGCGCGCAGGGCATGGCGATCTTTTGCGAAGAGAACGACATCTTCGACGGAGGCAAGGTCTGCCGTTTCGTGAGTGCGGTCCACACGGACAGCATCTCGTCGAGCATTCTGCCGACCGACAAGAAGCGCGTCACGACCGCGAGCGCGGAAGGTCCGGTGATCTCCGGATCCGATCAGGTGCACTATCTGCTCGGCGGCGAGATCATGCCGGTGCTCACGGGCTACGGCCTCGAGGAGCCCACGCCCGAGGTGCGTGCATCGATGCTCACCATCCTGAACAAGACGCTGCGCATCGACATCCTTCCGCAGATGCCACGCCTTTCGCACTGCCTCGACCTCTACGACAACGAGAGCCACGCGCTCACGTCTCCGCCGCCGGTCAGCGCGCAAGTCGATTTCATGGCGCTGCACCGTTTCCGCTCGTTCTATCTCGGCGGCCAAAATCCGAGCGGCTACTACGAGATGGTCTGCCCCGAAGGCGGCGACGGCTACTCGAATCTCCACTACAACATCGGCCTCTGGATGCTGCTCGCGTACCTGCGCAATCCGACGCCGGATTCGTGGGGTTCCTACGTGGCGTTCATGCTCGCGCAGGCCGCCTACGGCATCCACTACGCGGCCGGATCGCACCGCGGGTTCTTCCGGACAGAGAAGGGCTACGGTTTCGTCGGTCGCCAAAAGGCGGGCACGTGGGAGAAGCAGTTCCCGCAGCAAATGTTCGCCGCGATGTTGATGACGTCGCACCCGTTGTTCGAAATCGCCTTGCAGGCGCACCTAGTCGCGCTGCAAAACACGCCTGCGAACTTCTGGGGCGGCTCGTGGGGAGAGCGTATCGTCCAGCTCTTCATGCAGTCGCTCTATTCGGCCTACCTCTATTTCGGGCAGCCGACGTGGATGCGCGACAAGGTGCTCGCGTGCATGGCCGACGTGCTCCGCTTCATCGATCCGACGACGGGCTACATCAAGTCGCGCGAGGGCTACACGTCGCCGTGGATGCAGTTCGAGCTCATCATGGCGTTTGCGGCGTGGTTCAAACTCGGCATCGGAAAGCAGCACGAGCAAAAGGTCCGCATGTGGTTCGTGAACCTCATGGCGGGCGCCGTGCGACTCGTGAACGGCTATCCGCAGGTCGCCTACCACGCGTACCCGATCGACTACAGCGGCTCGCACCCGTTGACGCACACGGCGTCCTTGGTCGGTGCGCTTCTCGCGTTCCCCGACATGACCTACATGGGGAAGACGGGCCTCGAGTGGCTCCCCGCACTCGATGCGCACGTCGCGCCGGCGACGCCGAACCTGGCCGATCTCGGCCTTCGAAACGGCGCGGAAGGCCCGGGGTGGGTCAAGGTGCCGCCGATCGCGCTCTCGTGCCTGCTTTTCGCACCGAAGTAGGCCTCGATTTCGCTCTATGGATGGTGCCGATCGTGGCACCGGAGTGAAGCATGAAGATCCGCCTCAGCATTTCTTTCGAACCCGTGAACGAGGACTGGAGAGCGTACTGCGAGCACGCTCTCCAGTTGCTGCACACCTCGCCGAACACGCCCGCAACGTTGACGGTGGACCTCGTCACGGGCGTCTACGCGTTCACCGTGAAAGGCTTGCAAAGCCCCGCCTACTTCAAATGCCGATGGGCCACCGACGACGCGCAGGCGACCCTGCACAGGTGGGCCGTAAATCTCGGACAGAAGGCTGTGTGCTTGACTCCGCACGTCGAGACGAGTAAGAGGATTAGCGGGGGCGAGGCTCTGTTCCTCGCCGCCTCCATCGAGGGCCCCGATCGTGACGTCGGGGTCTTTCGTTTGTGCTCGCAGCTCGTGCACAACGCGGAGCGCCTGTCGGACGAGGATCTGAAGGTGCTCCGCGCACTGGTCGCAAAGGTCACGTCGGAACCCTCCGATGCCCACATCCGATGAGTTGAACACCCAGGTCCGCAGCCTCCTCGATAAGTCCGGCGCGGGTAAGGTCGCCGCGAATCTGTTCATCGACCCCAACAATCCGTGCTGGAACGCGCTCCGCGAGGCCGCGCGCAAGAACCCGAACTACGTCGATCCGGCCGCGCGTGCGAAGTACATGCTCGCGCAGCTCGACAACGAGACCGGGTCGCTCGGCCTCGTGCTGAATCCGCGCGGCGTGCAGGTCATCGAGCGCGAGAACGGCAAGACGATCACGCACATTCCGCCGCACAGCTTCGCCTCGCAGGAGCAGGCGGACCTGTGGTTGGCGCTCAATGCGTCACCGCGCTTCCGCTACCTGCTCATGGTCGCCAAGGCCGACTATCCGGAGTTGGCCGGCGTCGATCATGACGTCGTGCCGGAACCGAGTGGTGTCGTCGAGCTCTTCACGAAGCACGGATACACCCTCGTCACCGCGAACGTGCCCGCCGTCGCGACGTCGGCCGAGCGCACGGGCGGTTTCCGCGTCGTATGGCCGCTGACGGTCATCGCCGACAAGACCGTCGCGGAATTGACGCAGCTCGGATTTTTCGATCGGCTCAACATTCGATTCACCGAAGACGGGCAAAAGATCGTTCCGTTCCACGGTGGCGAGGTCACCGACAGCGATCTTATCGTCTATAAGATCGAACGCGGCGATTTCCCCGTGCAGTTCCTGTGGAATGGCTACGGAGGCGTGCCGCTGATCAGCCTGCGCGGCATGACGTGGAAGCAGATCATCGACGCTCTCGAACTCGCGTAACCACGAATGTTCGAAGCGCCAGTGCCGACAGCCGAAGAGCTGTCGGCACAATTCGCCCTCGAGTCCTACTCGTACATGGAGCAGAACCCGCGATTCTTCGCGGAGCACAGCTTCGTCTTTTTTCTCGTCTACTACCTCAAAGAATACTTCAGCGACGGGTTCGGCAATTTTCAATACGGGATCACGGAGGAGCTGAACGACCTCCGACCAGGGCAGCACATGCTGATGCTGCTGCCTCGCGAGCACGGTAAGTCGACCCTCATCACGTTCGCCTACATCCTTTGGTGCACGGTCTACCGCAAGAAGCGGCATATGGTGATCGTGTCCGCGGTCGGCGACACGTCGCAGAAATTCCTCGCGAACATCAAGAACGAGCTGCGCATGAACGCGCTCATTCTTCGTGATTTCGGCGATCTCACGGGATCCCCGCTGCGTGCAAAGCGTGTTTGGCGGCAAAGCCGAATTCACACCTCGAACGAAGTCGTGATCGTCGCGAGCTCGACGGGCGCCACGGTCCGCGGTCTTCAAGTGCGCTTGCCGCTGACGCTCGTCCCGATCGGATACGACGAGTTCGGGCAGCCACGCTACCAAACGGGCCTCCTCCGCCCGGATCTCATCATTTGCGACGACATCATCGACGATAAGCGCGTCGCTACGCAAACGGTGCGCAACAAGCTCTGGAACTGGTTCTGGATGAACCTGTTCGCGGCGATGCAGATGGATTGCGCGAACATGATCGTCGTCGGCACGCCGCTGCACGAAGACGACATCGTGCAGCGCCTCGTGCGTGACGGCGTACAGACGCAGAGCTGGAAAAAGTACGTCATGCCGGCGGCGAATCAGAACACGCCGTTCGATGCAGACGGAAATCCGATCGACTGCCTCTTCCCCGAGAAGTGGGGACGGATCGACTACAATCGTCCGATCAGCGTCACGCACCCGATCACGAGAGAAGTCAAGCGCGTCCACCGCAGCTACCTGTGGTGGCGCATGCAGGAACTCGGTCCGGCGTTCAACACGGAATTCCTGCTCCGAACGATCGACGACAATACTCGATTCTTCCACGAGTCCGATTTCAACTGGTACGTGGTTAAGAGCCCGTCGCTCGACCCGCGGCTGTTCGATTCGGTGTTCACGAACACGGGCAAACTGCTCGAGTATCTGCCAAGCGACCTCATTTGCGTCACGACGGTGGACCCGGCCGGAACGGATTCGAAGCGCATGTCCGCGTCGAACTCGGATCCGGACTACACGGTCGTCATGACGACGGGCTACAGCCCGAGCACGCAGAAGTTCTATCTGGTCGCCGTCAATCGCATGCGCACGTCACCGTTCGGCATGCTGAATTCGATCTTGATTCACCTTCAGATGTTCAGCCAGGCGCACGGCGCGAAGTACATTCCGGATCCATCGAAGCCGCACGAGGCCTACCACGGCTTTCCGTTCTTTCACCTCGGCATCGGCATCGAAACGGTCGCGTTCCAGAAGGTGCTGGCGCCGATGCTCGAGGAAATCGCGACGGCCCTCCACATGTACCCGATCGTGATGGAGATCCCGCGCGGCGCCGGCGTCAGCAAGCGCCTGCGCGCGCAGCTGCCGTCTGTGCTCTGCCAAAAGAAGCTGCTCGTCATGCCGTACCAGATCCAGGGGTGGGCGGACGAGAACGTGCACGCCGCGCTTGCGGAATTGCTGTCGTTTCCGCAACCTGACCAGCATGACGACGTGGTGGACGCCTTCACCGACGGCATCCACATTCTGCACGCGTACTCACTCCAGCTCGGCCGTGGGCTCTACGGGGTGGACGCCGTGCGCGAGCTTTTGACGTCGGGTTCGTATGGCATCCGCACGAATGCGAATACCGGCGAGCTCATCGAGAACTGGCTGGGTAGAAACACGGTCGCGCCGGTGGCCCCGGCACAACCGCAAACGCCGATGGCGTGGGAAGTCCAGAGAAGGTATAACGAGCGCGTGGCCGCCGGGGTCGCGTGATCTCGTATAATCGAGCAATCCAGGGAGATGTGGTATGGCCAATCCGTTTGCCAAGAACGACAGCAGCAAGGGAAGCTCGGACAAGGGCGGCGAGTCGGACTCGCCGGATCCGAAGGATCCGAAGGCCGCGAAGCCAGGCAGCGGTAACGACCAGCAGGCGAAAGTCGACGTTCCGCAGGAGGACGATCAAGGCGACCAGCCCGATGCACAGAAAGGCGCGACCGCGCAGGACGTGCTCGGGAAGGCCTTGAACATCGCGTCGCAGGCCATGGTGCAGGCGGCGCAGCAGGTGGACGCCAATCCGGAGATCGTCGACGCGGGCCTCTCGCAGCAGATCAAGACGGTCATGGTGCAGATCGCGCAGATCGCGGAAGCGATCGACAAGGTCGCCACCAGCCCCGAGGAAGGCATGACGCCGCCGGGGAACGAGACCGAAAATTCGCAGCAATCCGGCGCGCCGTCGGCGTAGTTTGAGAGGGGCCTGATGCCTCGCGTATTCGGCAATCTCTTTCACGCGCAGATGGCGATCATGGGCCGCGTGCAGCGGTTCCTGTCGAGCGTCGAACAGCGCTTGACCAAAGACGGGCGGTTCCTGCTCGGCAGCGGTCAAGCGCTCGAGCCGTCGTATCGCTACTACGATCCGGCCACGCGCGAGAACGTGTGGTTGTGGCGCACGGCGAAGGACGAGGCGGCGCAGGAAAAGTACCGCAAGTACCGTAAGGTCGTAGACGAGGGCATGCACGCTGTTTTGCGTGACATCGATCCAGAGCTCTACGAAACCGTGCGCAAGGACAAGCGCGAGCAGCGCGTGCGCGCGTACGACCTCTTGACGCTGCTTTCGAACGCCTACACCAATATCGCGTGCGGCGGCGGCGTCACGATCAAAACGAAAATCGAAAAGTTCGACAGCATCCTGAAGGGCATTAAGCTCGAGCAGAAGTGGCCTCAATGGATGTGGGAGGCGTCGGTCTACAGCTACGTCGGAATTCAGGTAGCGTACGATCCGGACTCCGAGGCGTTCGACGTGGTGCGCATCCTCCCGGACCACCTCTACGTGGTTAGGGATCAGATCAACACGGACGAGATCGACTACATCGCGAAGCGCATTTGGTTGCCGATGGAATCCGTCGTCAATTGGAAACCGATTCAATTTCAGCCGAAGTGCCTCGACGGCATCAACGCGCAGCCGGCGAACGGCGTGCAGTTCGAGACGTCGCGCGCGGGCGCGCAGGGTGGTGCAGACGCGAATTCCGTCATGCAGGACGGGTTCGTGTTTGAAGAAAAGCACTACCGTGGTTGGATCGAGTACGCGTTCTACGCCGTGAGCGGCAACCGCATCATGCAGGAGGTTCCTCTCAACCTCTACGATGCGGACCTCGCGCGGTCGCCCGTCTACTTCACGGGCATGCGCGATTTTGCGATCACGATTCTGGCCAACGTCGCCAACAACGGACACTGGAAATCGGACTGGGACGGTGTGTTCGACGCCGTCGTCGATTTCAACATTCGCGCGACCAAGAACTCACGCCTCGTGGACAAATATTCGGCGCCCACGCCGATCGTTCCGAGCACGCACATTCAGGTCGATCCGTACACGGGAAAGGCGCGCTGGGGGCACTCTCCCGATGAGGTGATCGTCGCGCGTCCGACGGACAAGATCATGCCGTCGTTCCTGCAACCGAACGCCAATTTCGACGCGCCGACGCAGGACCTCGAGTTCTCTTTGTCGATGATCGGCCTTTTGGCGCAAGCACGCTACGCCGTCGATCCGGAAGTCATTGAGCAGATCGATACGGGCGTCGCCCTCAAGCTGAAGATGTCGCCGACGATCGCGTACGTGGCGACGCGCAAAGAGGCGTCCAAGGAATCCCTACGCACGCTCATCTGGAACTTGATGAGTGCGATCGAATACTACACCTCCGACGAGGTCAACGCGAACGACGACCCGAAGAAGCAGGACCCCGCAGGCGTTGTGTTTTCCGGCGAGCTCTACAAGGCCCTGATTGAACAGGTCAAAACGGACAAGCTCAATCAAATCCGCCGCGGGCGCCGCATCTCACTCGAAGACATGCAGCCCATTTTCGCGACCGTGACGCTCACGGACGACGACTCCGCAGCGACGAAGCCGCCGGAGAGCGGCTCGACGCTGGCGGGCTCCGCAGGGCAGTCTGGACAGCCCACGCCGCCGACCCATGGTGCGCCGCCGAACGACGCGCCGTCGCAGGATGCGCAGGGCGATGAAAACCCCGAAGAAAAGCAGCAGAAGCAGGACGCTGCCGTGCCGCCTTCGAAGAAGAAGGAAAAGGTGACGGGTGTACTGCCGTGGTCAAAGCAGTGGGGAGATCCCGAGAAGAGCGACGAGGGTGGGTTCCAGCAAGGTAAGCAGAGCATCGGCCCGAATACGGTGCCATCGACGGAGATGGCCATGATCAAGCTCGATGACCTGCAACGGCAGCTCGATGCCCTGCATGTCATGGACCTCGTGATCAGCAGCGAATCCCTCGAGATTCGGCTGGCGTCGGGGTTGCCGCAGGATCATGCCGAAGCCGCGACGCGCACCACGAACGGAACGATGTCGCTATTCCGTCTTTTGACCGAGTTCGACGGCTTGTCGGAGAACGAGGCGCAGAAGGAAATCCAGCGCATCTCCGACGACCTCGCCGGCAAGGCCCCCACGCCGAACTTGAACGGCGCGGGAACGGACACATTCTCTCTCGATGATCCAGATAAGCTGCAAAACCAAGAGGACGCGCAGAAGAACAAGGACAATCCCCCCGTTCCTGGCGCCAATGACCAGAACGACCAAATCGGGACGTCTACACAGCAGACCGGACGCCCGGAGTAGCCGCCCATTCGTAAGATGGACCGGAGGCAGCAATGTATAAGGCAAGCGACATCTCGATTCCGCGGGTGCACGGCAAGGGCACGGTCGACCGCCAGATTTTCTTTTCGCGCTTCATGGGACTGATTCGCCCGTGGATCACGATCGCGGGCTCGGCGCTCGACGTCGAGGAGGCCATGCTCGAGGCAGGCCTGCCGACCGATCGCCACGGCTGGGTCAACATGGGCGAGCGCGAGATCGACACGGCGATGGCGATCGCCGAGTTCTTCCACGCCTTCTCCAAGGCGGGGTTCAAGTTCCCCGGCACCAACGTCGGCGTCTACCAAATCGGTCCGGCGATCGGTCCGTATCGCAGCGTCAAGTACCAGAACACGGTGCCGCTGCAAATCGCGATCGAGACCGGCGCGCGCAAGGGTTTCGCGGCGGACAACGTGTTGTTCGCCAACGATACCGCACTCGCGAACGGCGCCGTCGCGTGGAACATCGACACCGTCAATGCGGCCGTTCGTGCAGCGGGACTCCTGAAGGTGGGCGAGAACGCGATCGAGCGCGGACAGCGCCGAGTCGTGATTCGTCCGGAGTTCTTCCGCTACGTGAAGGGCGCGTCGGCGGTGTCGGCCGCGACCCGCAATCAGGTCCCCTACATCTCGACGCTGACCGTCAACCTGCGCGCGACCACGATCGCGGGCACTTCCGGCAGCGGTGCGCTGCCGTCGATCGGTGCCGTGATCACGGGCGGAACGAGCGGCGCCACCGCGACGGTGCTCGATGTGTCGGGCAACCTCGCGAGCCACACGCTCTATCTCGGCAGCATCACTGGCACGTTCCAGGCCGAGACGATCACGAGCGCCGGCTATTCGGCGACCTGCGGCGGTGCGCAGGTGTCAACCACGAGCCTGAGCGGCGGCGCGGTCACGGTCAAGGACTACCTGCGGACCGTCGTGGCCAATTCGCTGCTCTGGCAGTACCCTAACCACCGCGCGGATGCGAGCTCGGCGATCGCGACGCCGCTTGCGGCGGACGTGCAGGCGGTGGCGCGGTACTTCCACGGTGGCGACCCCGCCAACAGTGTCGTGGAGCGAAAGCCCGCGTCGCGTTCCGCACAATTCGGTCGCATCGCGCATGCTCTGCGCCTCTACGCAGGTTTCATGGAGCAGGTGGGCCGCGGCACGATCACGTCCGTCGGGACGACGGATGACGCCTTGCGCGCCGATCTCGTGGCCAAGGGTCTGCCGTCCTTGTGCGCGGATCTGCTGAAGGGCGGCACGTACGACCCCGAGCTCTCGCACCTGGCGCTCGCGCACTGCCGTCTCTACGGCGTGAGCGGAGGCCTGCTCGCGGCGATCGACGGGCAGTCGCGCCCGCAGGACTACCGCATGTTCCGCCCGGACGTGCACAACGTCACGCAAGCGCGCCACATCTTCGTGATGCGCCTGATGGCGTACATGGCGCAGATCGAAATCGACCACGCGGCCGATCCGACGACGTTCCCGGGCACGGTCGCCGATCTCGCGAAGTTCGGATGGCTCTCGGCCGAGAGCGGAAACGCGATCGTCAACGCGGCGGCGCTGTCCGCGCTCGATCCGAAGCTCTACGAACTCTACCTCTCGCACGCGGCGCTCGTCGTCGGCGGCTACGTGCCGTCGTACAAGTTCCGCGCGTACGCGGGGCAGACCATCGGGCAGACGGTGGGCGCCGTTTTGGACGGCAACATCTGGATCAAGGTTCCTACCACGACGACGGTCGAGGGCGCGGCCACGGTCGCCGCGGAAGTCCACATTCAGGTCCCGAGCCTCGGCTCGAATCTGAAGTCCGGCGGATTCATCCTGCGCGCGCCGCCCGGTCTCGTGTTCACGTCGGCGACGTGGCAAGGTTCGGCGCCGGACACGACGGCCGTGCTCTCGGGCACGGGCACGAATCAGCTCTCGGTTTTGTTCTCCGACGCGACCGGGTACGCGGCCGGTGACAAGCGCCTCGTGAATGTCGTGCTGACGCCGTCGAAGGCTCTCGGCAGCGTCGCGCGCGGTGCACCGATCAGCGGCTCCCTCAACGGCGCGTTCCTGGCGGTCGGTAACACCACCGACTTTCAATCGCGCTTCTCGGTCATTCCGACGTACGTCGTGACCGAACTCGTATAGCGACAGCGGTTGAGCGGGGGAGGGGGCGCGCGATCACGTGCGCCCCCTATTTTTTGGAGTGGCCCGTGCCCCTCGAGCATGCAGCGCACATTCTGTCCGATGACCCGCGCATGCGCGCTGTCGCCGCCGTCTCCGGGCTGCTGAAGTACGCCAAGAGCCGCTTGATTCCCGAGAGGTGGGCGACGTTTCAGGCGTGGTGCGTGCTGCACGGCCTGCCGCAATCCCCGATCGGCATTCTTAACCACACAAAGCCGTCCGTTGCCATCGACGCCATGTGGTCTCTGATCTGGGGCCTGCTGACGCCCGTGCAGCAATCGACGATCTACGGGTATTCGCTGCGGTTCAGCGGAAACACGACGTTGGCGACGTCGGCGTTCACCGTCGCGGGAGCCGTGCTATGCACGTCCTTGACGGCGTCCGGATCCGGTCCGCACACACTCGGCGACGTCGCGGCGAACGGGCTCGAGGCGACGACGTCGGCGAGCGTAGCGGGCAGTGTGACCAGCGGCGGCTACCTCATCGTCGGCGTCGCGTCGCCTCCTGCGGATGTCGGCGCCGCCGTCGCGGCGATGACGCGCGCGGCGGAGCTGCGACTCACGCGGACGATGACGCGGAAAGAGGCGGATGACTACCGATTCTCCGTCGGGTCAACCATCCTGTTCGAAGACCCGTCTGCTGACCTGCGCGTGGTTAAGTTCAATGCTCTTGGCACGACGGGAGACGACGAGGTCGTGCTGGGTGGTCCGTCCTTCGACTCGGGATGGATGACCATGGCGGCGCACAGCGTGGGCGACGTCGCGGTCAACCCGCCGTACGAGCTGACGTACGACCTGAACGTGCAAATGCCCGCGAGCGAACCCGGAGAGCTTGCGTCGCTGCTCGATTTTCAGGTGTTCTCGAGACACGGCGTGCTCGTGGATGCCTCGGGTCCACACGCGCTTCCGCCGGGGACGTTCGGTTTCGACACGAATCCCGGTGTTCCGTGGTACGGCACCGATTTGCCATTGACGCCGGGTACCGCAGGCGTACAGTTGATGATCGATAGCGCGGGCGGTTTGCGCTTGCGCGTCGGTGTGCAGAGCCTGCGGCATGCGGTCAAGGCGCTGGTCCTTGACTTGCGCGTGTTCGGATGGTTCAGGGGGATCGGATAGGTGCTGTACGACCCGGCTAAAGTCCTCGATCCAGACTTGCGCGTGCGCGCCGCCAACGCATATCAGTCGGCGCTCGACTACGCGCAGGCGCGTCTCGACGCGTCGGCCTACGCCGACTTCCTCGCCCTCCTCGCATCGTTGAACATTCCGACGGACAGCGATCAGGTGCTCACGATCCCGAACGCGACGCAGTTCGTCGACGCCGTGCGCGTGATTGCCATGCACTTCGTCACGGAAGGCGGGCGCTACATCAACGTCAGCACGGTGACGTCGACGTCGTCCGTGATCGCCGATCTTCAGGTGCGCGGCAATCTCGACGTTTTGAGTCTTGAGGCAGAAACGGTGCAGGTCGCGGGCAGCACTTCCGTAGCCGGCGCAGTCGCCGCGGAAGACCTCACGATCAACGGTGACGTCGATCTGGCGGGTATCGTGACGATCGGCGGTCGTGCGAAGATAGGCGTAGGCGCGCCGGATCCCGGCGACGGAGGCCTCTCCACTGCCGGATCTCTGCACACGGCATCCGTCCGTCTCGATTCCGTGGTGGACAGCGGCTCGGCGGTCGCAGGGCAGTTCTCCGAGGACTCAAGCGGCGACATCTACTATAAGTCGCAAGGCGGCGTGGTTAAGTTCCTCAACCGCCCCAAACACGACACGGGGTGGATGGTTCTCGGGCACGCCTGCATCGGCATCACCGGAATTCAGCCACCCGTGCCGGCGTCCACGCCCGACATCTACGCGTCCACTCCGATGACGCTCACCCTGGCCACTCCCGGCGCGTCCGGCGGGCCCGTGCGCGTGGCGGCGTGGATCAAGGTCGATAAGAGCCTCGTGGACGGCGGTGCGGCGACGAGCACGTACTACTACTTCCCCGTTTACGCATATCCGGTCGCCGGCGTGCAAGAGGGTGTGGCCGTGTTTATCGACAGCGTCACGAAGCGCGTAGCTGTCAACATCGGCGCGAACGAGCTTGTTCCCGGGCAGCCGGGGATCAACCTGTCGTCGTCGCCGGTGCCCGAGATCCGCGTCATGATCTGGACACGGTAATGCCGCAATTCTTCGGAAACTTCGGGCCTCTGCTGACGCGCTTGAACGGTTTCGTGAACGAGGTCCGTAAGGACTACCGAAAGTTTCAACCACGAATCATTCAGCAGTTCGAGACTGAGTTCTCGCAGCTCGGTGCAGCCGACCTCAATCTGCTGTACGCGTACCTCGTGAAACGCTACTTCCCACGCGATGAGCACGGGACGATTCCGATCATCTTTCGCCTGCTCTACGATCGACACGTGCTGCGCTTTCAACAGGTCGTGCACAATGCGTTCTCGGCCGCACTCGAGTCGGTGCCGGAGGTGCCGAATCCGAACCGTGCGCGCATCGCTCCGGGTGGCCCGCAACGCACGATCATGGCGCGCCTGACGGCCGCCGTGAAGGGTGGTGAGCCGATCGAGCCGCTGCCGAAAGACGGAGGACGCGAGCTTTACGGCTACATGCGCGCGTCGCGCAATATGCGCCGCGAGATCAAGATCCCGCTGCTCGCCTACCTGCGCATGGTCGTGCGGCAGACGCCGCGCAACTTCGAGCGCGATTTCACGATGCTCGTGATTCGTCATTTCTCCGGACCCGCAGCGCCGGTCTACTACATGATCTCGACCGGAGCATCCCCGCGGTCGTGCACGACGTGTCGTGTTTTGAACGGCCGTGTGTTGACCGACAGCGCGTTGCAGTTCGCCGTGACGGCGCTTCTGCCTGTGCTGCTGCACCCGAATTGTGTGCACAGGATTGAACCGATGCCCGTGGGCTACGACTTGTCGAAGGTCGTGACCATTGATTTGTTGAAATCTTGGATTGCTGCGGGTACGCTTCGAGAGTCCGCAACAGTTCGAACCCCGTTTGTGAACGTGTAGAGGACGTATGCCCATCGAAAAGTTCGTCGAAGACGGTGAGGGGTCCCTCGCCGCTGCGGCCGGTAAGGCCGCTTCCGCCGCGCCGGCGGTGCCTCCCGTTGCCGCCGCGCCTGTGGCTCAACCCGCAGCCGCAGCTCCCGTCGCTGTGCCACCCACGGCCGCCGCTCCCGCAGCCAAACCCGCCGCTGCCGCTCCTGCTGCCGCCGCGCCTGCAACTCCGCCCGTCGCGGCTCCCGCGGCTCAACCCGCAGCCGCAGCTCCCGTCGCTGTGCCACCCACGGCCGCCGCTCCCGCAGCACAGCCAGCCGCGTCGGCTCCCGCAGCGCCGACTTCCGCAGCTCCGACGCTGACGGATGAAGCGAAAGCCGCGTCGAACGAGCCGTTTTTCGGGGACCTCTCCACGGAAGAGATCACGGCGACGTTGAACGAAGTCAACGCCGCGTTCAAGCGCGTGTCCGACGTCAAATCGCTCGAGTCCCCTCTCAGCAAGGACCAGAAGGACTACGTCGCCAAGACGGCCGCAGCGCTCGGCATGACCGCCGCGCCCGCAAAACCGGCCGCTGCTGCATCCGCCGTTCCGGCAGGCGCGAGCGCTGCCGGCGCGACGGCCGCGACGCCGCTCGAGGAACAGGTGCGCCTGCTGACCACGCAGGTGACCGACTTGATGACCTTCAATGCGAAGCTGATCGGCGAGAAGCGAGACGAGAAGGTTCGCAGGCAAGCGGCCGATTTCAAACTCGTCGCCAAGCAGTCCGGCGTGCCGGATGATCTGCTCGATGACGCGTGGCGCGTTGCCGTGGAGATTCGCAACGGTCTCCCGAAGGCGAAGACGATGACGGTGGCGGAAGTGCTCACGGAGGTCTTCAAAAAGAAGCCGTCGTACCGCCGTGAACCTGCGCCGTCGCCCGTACCCACGACGCCCGTGGCTGCTGCCGCGCCCGCGCCCGCTCCGGTGCGCGCGAAGGCGCCGAAGCCGAACGCCATGGGACAGACGCCGCTGCCCGCTCCCGTGGTCAAGAACGCACCCCAGAAGCCTGCGGCCTCGCTGGATGAGGCCTCCGCGCGGTTCCGGCAACAAGCCAAGAAGGAAATGGGCTGACGGGACAGGAGGGACGTCAAAATCGTGGCGGCGTCCGTCTCCTGGTTTATCCGACAGCGCATGACGAGCCCCCGGGTATCCCTCGGGGGCTCTATTTTTGCGTTTGCCCCTACCTATTGGGTCCTGTATGATGCGTGCACACACGGCCATCGGCGATGTCCGTTCGCACGTAAATGAGCACGGCGTGCTCAATCCACCCGCCTCTGAGTCGGCGACTCGTGGCCCGTTTCAAAAACGAGGTAAACGAGCATGGCTCTGTCTTTCGATGCCGCCCAAATGGCGGTCATGGTGAAGGAGTCGTTCGAACCTGCGTACTACCGCACGTTCGAGCAATCGACCTTCTTCTACAAATTCATCCAATCCGCAGGCATCACGCAGTCCTACGTCGAAAAGGACATCACGTGGAAGGCCTACATCAGCGGCAACCCGGCCGCCGGATCGTACCGTGAAGACGGCTCGGTCGGCATCACGCGCAACGATCTCGGCCCGCGGTTCACCACGGCCCGTCTCGGCTGGCGTCTCCAACGCGTGCCGATCGTCGTTTCCGGTCTCGCGCAAGCGATCTCGCGCTCCCCGAGCGCGATCATCGACGCCGCGGCCGAAAACACGACCGACGCCCTGAAGATGCTCCAGCGCAACATGAACCGCCAGGCGCTCAGCGACGGTCTCGGCAACCTCAACGGCGCTGACCCGGATCTGAACACGAGTGGCCTCGACCTCACCGGCATCCAGGCCATGTGGGACGACGGCTCGGCGGTTCCGATCTACGCGGGAATCGACCGCAGCGTCAACACGTTCTGGCGCAGCTTCGTCGTCGCGAATCCGTCCGGCCAAGACCGTCCGATCACGGAAGAGCTGATGCACCAAGTGCTGAACGAAATGCGCGGCGTTCGCGAAGCCGACATCGATCAGCTGACGTGCTCGCTCGGCGTGTTCACGCAGTTCGGTCTCTTGCTCGGCCAAGACCGCCGGTACAACTTCGGTGGTCAAGAGACGCCGTCCTACCGCGGCGGTTTCCAAGAGGCGTGGTTCAACGGCCTCCAAGTGACGGCGATTCCGCTCTACCAGAAGAATCGCATGGACTTCTGGTCGCGTGCGCTGCTCTCGTTCAAGATGCTGCTCGATTTCACGATCGAGCCGCGCGACGCCGGCGACAGCGACTCGATGAAGATGTTCGCGAAGACGTATTGCCAGATGCAGTACAAGAACCCCTGGCATTCGGCCAGCCTTCGCAACCTCATCGAGCAGTAGTCCTTTTCGCCTTGAGGGCGACGGTGCGTGCCGTCGCCCGCTCTTTTGCCCAACGACAGGAGTCTACCGTGACCGTAGAGAATATCGGAGCGCCGCCGCAGACCATCCGCGCCGGCCAACACATCGAAGGCGCGCGTGGTTTGATGAACACGGCGCACGCAGGCCTGCCCGGTATGCCGGGTGGCGCCATCGCGATGTCGGAATTCACCCCCATCTCCAGCCGCAACACCGTGCCGCCGCCGATGCAGCGCCCCGTGATGCTCGATCTGATCAAGCAGGTCACGGAGTGGTTCAACAACTACCTCGCGCGCACGCGCAAGGGCGTCACGCTGCAACCGGGCGAGCACGTCCCGAAGATCCTCATCCTTCAGTGGGCGTTGCAGAAGATCAAGCAGCCGCAGCGTCAAGAGTGCCTCGACTGCATGAAGGCCGAGGTGTTCCAAATCTCGACGTCGCAACCCGTGACGGTCTACTGGGAGAACCAGCCGTACCTCGTCGTGCCGTTCGAAGCGCGCGCGTTCCCGATCGCCGTCGCGATCAGCATCCTCGAGACGTGCCGCACGAACATCTTCGATTCGCTGAACATCCTCTGGGACGAGCGCGCCAACAAGTACGTGTCGCGCATGCTCTCGATCGGCGAGCGCATCCAAGTCTCTCCGGTGATCTTCCGCGAGCCGAACGAGGCCGAGAAGAAGTTCTTGTCGAACGAGTCGGGTTTCATCTCGCCGCTCATGCCGGTGGCATTCGACGGCAACGGCTCGGGCGAGCTCCTGATGTCCTTCGGCCCGAAGCAGCAGCCCGTCGCCGTCGGAGGCGCCCCCGCGGGCAACATGTACGCGTCCACGGGATCCGTCCACGATCGCTCGCAGCCGCCGCAGACGGCCGGCTCGGCCCATCCGAACGAGGACGCGACGCGCCCGCCGTTCATGACGGCGCCGGTCGGTCCCGCGACGGCGCCTGCTGCGTCCCCGACCGGCATTCCGGGAATGCCCCCGACTCCTCCGGTCTCGTAAGGGGTGACCCTTGGACGTCATCGATAGATCAGGTGGAACGATCGCGCTGACTCTCAGCAGCGACACGCACCTGAATGACGTCAAGGTCGCCATTCGAGCTGCTGTGCGCACGGCGCAATTGCGTGTGGCACAGCAGCTCCTTGCGGACAGCCGCGCATTCGTTCCGATTTTGAGCGGCGCGCTGATCGACTCCGGCCGCATCGAGGTGATTCCGCCCATCACTGACGACGGTATGGAGGTCGTGCGTGTCGTCTACGGGTCTACGGAAGTCGTCTACGCCGAAATTCAGCACGATGAACCGTTCCACCATCCGAGCCTGGGGTTTTTCGGGCGCGCACTGTACCTGCGCAAACCGTATGATTTGAACAAGCGCTACTATTACGAGCTGTTCGTGCTCGAGCTGCGGCGTGCGCTTTCGCAATATGCGTGAGGACTGCTGAATGGCGATCGTCCTGAATGACAGCCTGCGCTTCATCGTCGATATGTCCACGGGCGTCGGCGTCGACATCGCTACGTTGACCGTCATCATTCAAAACCGCTCGCGCATCGCGCAGGAGCAGCTCGGGCCCGTCAATTTGACGGGCGGTCTGCCGTCGTGGTTGACGCGGGTCGCGGACGCCAACGGCGTGTACTACGTCTTCAATTACACGGCCGACGCGACCAAGGACTACCCGTCCGACTTCGTCATCATGAGGTACCTCGCGAACACGGTCAGCAACGTTGCGCTGCCACTGATCGAAAGGACGGTCGCATTCGCGGCGGAGACGCTCCCGTTGGTCGAGCCCGGTCGCGAGCCGATGGCCGACATCTCGCAAGCCGCAGCGTTCTTCAGTTCCCGCCTCGAGGGACAAATGTGGAACGGGCTGTCGCAGGTGCAGCAGTATCAATGCCTCGTCACGGCATCCGACGACATCGATGCCGAGGTCTACAAAGGCCGCAAGCGCATTTTTCCGTTCGTCGTGTCCACCGACGTCGCGGATCCGGCGCGCTGGGCGTTCCGTTCTTTCCCGCGCCTGCTTTCGGAATTCGCGTTCATCGGCATCACGCAGCCGGATGATCTCGTCATGCCCCGCCAGGTGCGTGAGGCCTGCTGCTTGCAGGCGTTCTACCTCGCGAACACGGTGATCATGGAAGGACAGGATCCGAACGAGCGACGTAACCTTCAGATGCAGGGCGTGACGGGGTTCAACGCCGGTCGCTCCGGTGAAACGTGGGACCTCTCGCAGATGTCACCGTCGCGCTTGTGCGCTGCGGCGTTCGACAAGCTGCGCCCGTATCTCTTGACGTCCGCAGAATCAGGGTACGGGTACTAATGCCGCGAGCACTCGTAAACACGAGCGAACGGATCAACAAGATCGAGAGGACGGCTCCGAAGCTGCCGCCGATCGGCAACGTCGAAGGCGTGACGCGATCCATCAACGCGCTCGAGAAGCTCCGTCTCGAGTTCAACGCGTTCCTGCCGTCCGTGCAGGAAGAGCTCGCGAATATGGAACAGCTTCGCGACCTGCTCTTTCGTCATTTCGCGAACAACAACGCGGCCATCCGAGACCTCATCGCACAACGCGATCGCATTCGAACGGATCGGCTGTATCAAGCACAGAAGCGCACGAGCGAGATGGTCACGCGCGAGATCGGTGCGGGCCTGCGCGCGACGGAGGGCCGCAGCGATCAGAAGATGAGCGACCTTGAGTCACGTGCGGAGCGCCTATTCGGCGTCAAGGTGTCCGCCGACGAGTTCGAAATCCTGACGATCAAGAACCGTCGCCTCACGGATTCAGAACTCCAGCTGATCGCGAGAATCTCAAGCGATACGGAGACGGTGCAGAGCTCGCTCGAGGAGCTGAACACGAAACTCGAAGACATCCTCACGCGGGAGGTGTCCCTGCGGCAGCAGTTCGAGAAGTTCGCTGGCGTCAGCTGGGACACGTACGCGAAGACCGGCAAGATCGCCGCTCTGGCGCAGCGCATTCAGGGCGCCGTTGAAACGTTTCGCACGTACGACACGCAGATCAAGCAGGTCAAGTCGCGCGTGGACAGCGGCATCGCGAGCATGAAGTCCATCCGCGGGGCTCTCGACGGCGTCGACGACGGGTCAACGTTCGGAGACATTGCAGGCAACCTCGGGGGCCTGAGCGCGCTGTCCTTGGCCGGTGCCCTCGGGGCGCTGGCTCTCGGCGCGAATCCGATCGCGGCGGGCGTTCTGGCGACCGTAGCTTTGCTCGGCAAGGTCGTGTCGCTCGGGATCGAGCTCTATCATCGCGCGTTCGGTCCGGCGCCCAAAGAGGGGGACGACGAATAGTGCTGCGCATCAACAACCAGATCATCGACATCGCGACACCGGAGATGGTTCTCGTGCAGCAGGGCCGCCGGTTCACCCCGGCCAGTCAAAACATGATCAGCGCCGACGTCCCGCGCGCGGTGCAGGGCATCCCCGTGGACGCCGTCAAACGATCGCTGCCGATCCCGTGCTACACGGAGTTCAATGCGGCAAAACAGCGCGGTTCCGCGGACGGTGAGACGTGGATGAGGGTCGGTCTTTTGATCGTCCGCCAAAATCGATTTCGTGAAACGTTCCAGTTGACCGAGGGGACAATCGTAAAATTCAAACGGCCGATCCCGGGTAGGGAGCGGTTCTGGTACAAGCTCGAGACGGTGGAAAGCACGCCGTCCACGTTCGCCGGTCAGCTAACCACGATCTCTTTCGAGTTGAGTGAGCTGCCGAATCCCATGGCCGGAATTGCATGAGCACGCCTCCGCACAGCTCGTCGATGCTCTACCGCACGCGAGACATGACGTATCTCGATCGTGTGCTCGGCTACGATGCGGGTATCGCGCAACGTGCGCAGGGCGTGCACGAGGCGATCGCGTACTTTCTCGACGAAGTGGCCGCGCCGTGCATCCTCGCTGGATCGCGGTACGGCGACATGTATTTTCCGACGGATGTCGCGCTCACGTACGACGTGAACCTGTTCGCGAGTTCCGAGTGGGACAACAACTGGACTAAAGATCAACCCGTTACCGTTGCTGTCATGCCCGATGGCACGGTCACGGACTTCACGGGGAGTGTGGATTCCGAGGCGACGAGCGTTCTTCGCTTCGTGATCTCCAGTCCCCTGAATAACTGCGCGCTGGACTGTGCGTGGATGCTGCACGGGCTGTTTCGAAAGCGGCCGGTTTTTCAACGGGTCATTACGGTTGGTCACGGTACCAACTCAGAGCGATCAAAGGTGGATCTCGACGTGCGAGATGTTCGACCCATTGACGAGCCTCAAATCGCAGATCGAAGTGGTTCTCGTGTTCGAGTCGTGTTTCGTGTTCAAAGCATTCATCACCGTAAGTAGGAGGCAGTAAACCATGTCGAACATCGTGTTCGCACCGGCCGTGCCCCACAATCCGTCGAACTACATGATTCCCTCCAGAATCTCGATCTGGTGGCGAACCCTGTTGGCGAACGGATCGTTGGACACGCCCATCGAACTCGGATCCGTTTCCGAGCTCTCTTTCACGCCGAACGAAGCGACCGCCGATCTGAAGTCGGATCGTCTCGGCATCCTGACGACGTCACAGCGCGTCATCACCGAAGTTTCGGGCACGTTCTCGTTCAAGATTCACGAAATCGCGGGCACCAACGTGAACCTGCTCTTCCGCCCGGTTACGACGCAGTCGTTGACCGGCGGCTCGGGCGTGGTCATCAATGGTGCGTCGCGCGTGCGTCTGAGCGGCACGACGCCCGCCGTTTTCGCGCCGGAAGCGCTCGAATTCGATCCGTCCACGGGTTTGACGTCTTATCCGACGATCACGCTCGTGCGCGTCGAATCGACGGCCGTCGCGAATCCGAGCACGGGTCGTGGTACGGCGTACACCACCGCCGACTACACCTTCACGCAGGTGGCGACGGCGACGACGTACTTCATCAAGATCAAGACGACGTCGACGAATCACGTCGCGCCGGACTTCGGTTCGACGCTGACGATTAACGACGTCGCCCGTGCGTACGATGCCACCAACGGCACGACGCCGACGATCGGCGAGACGTTGTCCACCGACGTCGGTGCGACGACCGTCCTGCTCGTCGGCTGGGTGTCCTCGTCGGCGTCGGCGGGTACGATCTGGTACCGCAACCTCGCCGGTGGCACGGTTGACGACAACGACGTGCTCACGGGCGCCACTTCGGGTGCGACGTTCACGGTCAACGGAGCCGCGCTCACTGCGGGCACCGCGGTCGTGGTCAGCTACCAAGGCGGCACCGACGACGGCCAGCTCCTGCTTTCGATCGGCACGCTCGCGAACATCACCGCGGTGCAGTTTGCGACGATCGTCGGTCAAGCGACGGGTGCGGCCAGCCTCTCGGGCGGGTCTGGCATCAAGATCACGGGCGCGAGCTCCTACGCAGGGTACATCACGTACTGGGCGGCGGGTAACGCGCAGACGCAGGCGACGCTCGCACGCGTCTCCGGCGGCGCCATTCCGGACGGCGCGGAAGTCGTGGTTCAATACACCTACCAACGCAACGGTAAGTCGTATTCGATCCTCGACGGCGTGTTGATCGAAGGCGAGCTCCAGGTTCAGGTCCTCAGCCTGAACGGACCGCAGTCGATCTATCGCTTCTTCCGTGGCAACATCAACATCGAGGGTGCCCTCTCGATGAATCCGGAAGAGCGGATGGAGCCCCAGCTCCAGTTCACGATCCTCCCCGACGGCACCGGCCGCCGCGGCGAGTTCGTGCTCCTGGACGGCTTCGGCCGGTTCTCCATCTCGGCGTAAGCGAAAAGATCCTCTACGGGGGACTGTCGACGGGCATCGGCAGGGGTGGGCGCTTCGGGTTATCCCGAGGCGCCCATTTTATTGCTTGACCGTGTGAGGGGGCGCACGTAGAGTCCGAACATCTCTGGAGAATGCCCGCATGTCCTTCCCGCGTATCCCCGAATCACACATCGAAACCGTCGAGATCCGAAAGAAGACGATCACCCTCCAAGAGTGGCCCTTCCAGGCCTCCATGGAGGCGATCACGCTCCTGACGGACATCGCATCGATCGCTCTGGTCGAGGCGAAGAAACGCGGCGGGATCAAGAGCCTGAAGTGGCGCGTTCCCGTCGTGGACGACGACGGCAAGACGATCATGGAGCCGGGTCCGGACGGCAAGATCGTCGTCAAGACCGAGCTCAATTTCGATCTCGTGCTCAGCCTGGTCGCGGCCAGCAGCAATCAGCTCGCGGCGCGCGCGCCGCAGGTCATCGCGGCGATCCAGGCCTCGATCGTGACCGACGCGGCCTCCGAGAGCCTCAAGATCGACACGATGATGGGCCTCGGCGAAGTCGTGATGCTGTTGCGCGCCGTCCTCCGCGTGAACTTCTCGCGAGAGGGCTCCTTGGGAAAGGCACTCGCGGCTCTTCTCCCCGATATGGAGACGGGCCCGGAGACCTCGTCGAACGACTCCGCGCCGCAAGCAACCCCGGCGCCGACCAACTTGCCCAAGCCGCCGATTTCGCCGGCCTCGCAGGGATAGTCGATTCCCTCAAGCGCCTGCGTCACACCGTGCCGGGGGTCATCTCCGGCGAGGCGCTGCTGGTTTCCCATGGGTACACCCCCGAGTTCGTGCGCTACGGCGTCACGACCCGGGGGTACTACGCTCGAATCGTTGCGTGCGCCAAGCAGGACCTGCTGGAGCAGCAGGCGCACACGATCGGCATCATGGTGGGCATCGGCAGCCTCTTCGACAAGAACGGCGCCAAGACCCTTGAGCAGCGCGTAAAAGAAGGCCTTAAGGCCTTCGACACGCAGATGAACGAAATTTTCGAGGAATCCGCGCCAGCGGCGGCCTCGGAATCGTTAAACGTTACGGCCCACACACCCGCCGCCGCAGGCCCGCGCGCGCCGGAACGAAGGCCTGCTCCAACAGTTCAGCAGCAGCAAAAAATCGTGCGGCAGCTCGACGCGATCATGTCTCAATTGACCGGGCAGCGCCACATGAACCCGATCGGCGGGTACAACCACAGTAACTCGTTCACGCAGTTCGACGTCACGGGTACACCGATCAGGGATCTGCTGCAACGCGTGGAGCAGTAATCGATTCGTACAATGCTCAACCATGGTTAGCAGGGCCGTCACGTGTCGGTAGGTATCGCCAACGTCTTCGTTGAGTTCGAGGCCAAGCTCTCCGGCCTGTTCACGGCCATCGACGGCATCCAAACCCGCCTCGACAAGCTCACCGCACAAGACTTCACGATCAATGTCAGCGTCGACGAGAAGACGTTCAAGGCGATCGAGCGAATCGGAGACGCCGTCGAGGGTCTGACGAATCGAATTGACCGCGCCGAAGCCGTGGTTATGTCGTTCGTCGATTCGCTAGACGGGACGATGGGCAACCTGTCCGAGCAGGTGTCCATGGCGTCGAAGAGCGTTCTCAACGACATGTCTAAGGTCGAGGCCGGTGTAGGCCACGCCTTCGAGTCGATCTCCGAACGCATCACGCGTGTGTTCAATCCGCGTCTCGTCGCGTCCGGATTGACGCTGTCCTACGCGTTGAAACTTCTCGTCGAGAATGGATTCAACCTGCGCGACGCGTGGGGCGCGTTCACCAGCGGTGGCGGCAGCGGGCCGCGCATGCTCACCATCTTCACGACGCTCGGGCAGATCATCCGCACGCGGGATTGGATGCTGTTCGCGAACGTGTGGGTGAACATCAAGGACGTCATTTTCGCCCTCGTGCCGCGTCTCTTCACGATGGCGGGGTTCATCGGCATCATCCTCGCGTCCACGCGGCGGCTGTTCGACGTGTTCTCAGGTTTCTTGTCGCGGTCGCCGAACTCGGCCATCCTGCAATTCACGCAGCTGCTGAAGGTGACGTCTTCGGGCATGTTTCAGCTCGAGGAGCACGTCGCCGTTCTCCTCGAGCGCACGCGACTATTCGTCGGCGTCACCGTGCTTTTGTCGACGACGCTGATGAATGTCATCCGCGGCACGACCGGGTGGGCGTCGGCGCTCGGCCCGATCGTCGCCATCATCGACGTCAGCGTGACGTTGTTCCGCATCGCTGCCGTCAAGCTGTCGAACTTCGTTTTGAAGACGAGAGCGAGCCTCGGCGACGGCCGCGCGCAGCTTCAGCTGCTGTTCATGGCGCTGCGCCAGATTTACCCGATCATGCAGGCCTTGGCGGAGAACGCCAAACCGATCGCCGCCGCCATTCACGCGATGTCGAAGGGCGGGATTTCGAACATCCTAACCACGGCTCTCGGCACGTTCGACAAGCTCAATCGGTCGCTGAACGCGATCAATAAGACTCTGAAGCAGCTGATCCAGTATCTGAACGACGGAGTGCCCACGGCGCTCAAGCGTGTGGACGTCGAAACGAAGAAGATCAACAAGGGCTCGGGCTCCTCCGGAGGATCCGGTGGCGTTCTTGCCGCGATTCTACCGGCAGGCACAGGAGCTGGTCCGACGTCGGTCAACGGCCGCGTGTCCCGGTTCTATAAGTCGCTGACCACCTCCATGAAGGCGGCGACGCAGCGCAATCAGAGCGTGTTTCGCGCCATCACGACGGGATGGTTTGCGGGAACTCTGTTCGAACGCAAGGACGTGCTCACGTCGGCGATCGGAAAGATGTTCGCCGCAGCGCTCTCGTCCGGAACGGCCGCGCCGGCGATTGCCCACGCCGTTGCGGACAGCGCGTCGTCTTCCATCTCGCAGGGCATGGCGGCGGCTGCCATCGCAGCGAAGGCGCACGAGATCCTTCCGGACATCGGCGGAATCGCGCGGGATGCGTATGCAGTACCGTTCGTAGAGGCGGCGAAGACCTCCGTGGTGAAGAGCGCTATTGCAGCAGCGCCCAACATCATGCAAAGGTTCTCAGAGGCCGTGTTCAGCAACAAGTTCGTGATCGCCATCAAACAGGCGATCGCGGCGAAAGAGGCGGCGCTGGTCGTCGCGCTGAAGAGCACGCTGGCGAAGGTCGCCGTCACGGCGGCGCATGGGTTCATGGTAGCCCTGGCGGGCGCCATGACGGTGGGGTTCGCGCGCTTCGCTCTCTTGCCGTTGACGCGTGTCATCGGAAGCAGCTTCGCCAAGGGATTCGCGTTCGCATTCAAAGAGTCTCTGGATCTCCCGCCGGGGCTCATTCGCACGCTGGGCATGTGGTCCACTCGCGCTGCCGGCTTGCTCGCCGCGGGGATCGGGTCGCTCTTCCCGGAGAAGCTGCGCAAGGCGTTCTCGGCTACGGCCGTCGCGGTCGGTCAGATCGGCGCCGGAATTACGCGCACACTCGTGGCGGCGATCGCCGGCGGATTCGGAAGGTCAGGGTTCGCCGCGCGACAGATGCAGAAGGCCGCCGAGAATTTCAACAAGAGCGGCCTCGGCCCGTTCGTGAGAAACATGCTGAAGGGCGCGGGCGTCTACTTGTTCGCCGGCATCAATGACGCGTTCTCTCTTGGTGGCCGTGCCGTGGTGGGGCTCGCCAAGACGGCGGGCAGACTTGGCAAGTTCTTCTTCGGCAAGGTGCAGGATGCGATGGGAAACAATGGCCCGCCGAATCCTAACCGGGGCCTTTTCACTGGTCTCGGCCTCGGCGCTGCGGGTGGCGCCGCGAAGGACAAGAGCCGTGTTTTGGATCTCTTGTCACGCGCGAAGAAGCTCAAAGAGGCCGCCGAATCCGCAGGCCTCGGTGCGACTCCTGCGCAGCGCTCGGACTTCGCCAAGGGAGCCAAGCTCGAGAAGTTGGCCACGAAGGGCTCGGCCGTCGGTCGCGCGCTCGAGGGGTTCATCACCGAGTTCACGTCGAAGTTCTCGCTGATTTCGAAAATCGCATCGGGCGGGTACAAGCAGCTCGGCCTATTCGAGCCGCAAAAGACGGGGTTCATTTCGGAAACGGAGAACCGCAAGGCGCGGCAGCAGTCGTTGAACAAGGCCGCGCAAACGGCCGCGCAATCGTTGGTCGATTTGCGCGCCGATGCCGTCAAAGCCGGCAAGCAGCTCAGCGCACTTCGTGAGGCGCTCGGACAATCCGAAGAGCTCGCGAAGTTCATGAGCGCCACGAATGACGCGATGTCGCAGGTCGCTACGTGGGGAGACGCTCTCGGCAAAGTCGAGAAGGCCGCAGCGACCAACATCGAGGCATCCATCAACGCGATCGAGAAGCTCGCGAAGGTCGAGACGCTGTACGGCGGCGCCAACACGAACAAGCGCCGCGCGGCCGTGGCGGACATGCAGAAGTCCGTCGACGGTCTCGTTCAGCAGCAGGCTCTCTTGCGGTCGAAGACTGAATTCGCAGCGAAGTACCTCGGTGGACTCGCGACGGAGCTCGAGAAGTTCAAGGACGTCGTGCCTGGTGTCGTACAGATTTCCGAAATGCTGCGCGACAAGCAGAAGACCCTCATCGGGTCGCAGGACGGCGTGCTGAAGGAACTCGAGCAATACGAGGGCCTGCTCCGCGAGATCATCGACCACAGCCAGAAGGCAAAGACGAAGCCGCTGACGTCGCTCGGTGGAGCACTGAACCTCGATGCTGCCGGAGTCGTGGCGCGCGCGAAGGGCATGATCGACTCACTGAAGGACGTGGCGAAGACCGGGAAGACGGCTGGCGCGCTCTTCACGTCCTTGGTCGATCAAGTGCGCAACTCGCCGGCGGTGGGATCCGCACTCACGCAAGCGAATGAGAAGGTGGACGTCGTCAAGGACGACCTGACGCGCCTACACACGGCGTTGTCGGCGCTGTTGGCGAAGTACGGAGCGGAGGGCGCGGGTGACATCCTCGGCGCCGAAAGCCAGCAGCAGCTGCAAGCGGCCGTGACCAGCATGCGCACGGGCGTGCGGCAGTTCTCCGGCGCGCTCAAGAAGGACTCGAAAGCCGCGCAGGACCTGCTCGACACCATCCTCCTCGTCGAAGCCAACATGGTGCAAGCGGCGGAGCGCCAGAAGGCGACCACCGACGACATGTCCGGCTCGGAGAATCTCGCGGGGCAGGGCAACAAAGAATTGGCCGACGCGCTGCTGAAGTATTCCGGCGCGCTCGAGCGCATGCGTCGAAACACGGAGGGTCTCGAGAACTCGACGAAGACAGTCTCGGACACCATGGACCAGATCGCCAAGGTCCTCGGCATCACGAAGCGCGTGATGCGCGCGGATCAGGTCTCGGTCGGCCGCGCCGTCGCTGCACGCAACACGTACACGCAAGCCCTCGGTGCCGCGGCGCAGTCGGCAGGCAGCGCCGTCAGCATCTTGAAAGCGGGCGCGCAGGGCGCGGCGATGCTGAGCCAATCCGCGCTTTCGCGGACGATCGTCAGCCTGGTCAAGACGGTCGGCACGTCCGGTCTCGGTCGAACGAAGAACGACGTTAGCGGCAGCCTGAAACCTGAGACGGCGATGAACGCGATTCGCGCGCTCACGTCGGCAGGATTCACCCCGCCGAACTCCGGCAAAGTGCAGGCCCGGGACAATCCGGGTCTGATCAGCGTTGCCAACGCTCTTGCGCGCCTGGTCGCCGCTGGCAACGATGCGCACACGGTGCTGCGCGGTCTCTTCGAAGAGATCGCGAACAGCGAGACGGCCGCCGGAACGTTCAACAAGCTCGTCGCCGGCGCGGTGGAGCTCGACGCTGCCTTCGAAAAGGGCATGGCGGGCCCGAAGGCGCTGGCCGAAACTTTCAAGGAATCGTACGGGGCGGGCATGCAGCTCGTCACCGTGCTGCGTTTGCTCAAGGCTCTCGGCCGCGGCGCCGCTGGGCAGGGATCCGGTTTCGGCATCGACACCATCATCGGGCGTCCGGGTGTTCTCGCGAAGGCGCTGCAATCCCTGGGCGCTGCGAAAAACCAAGTGCGCCCGTTGGTCGCCGAGATTCGAAATACCGCAGCGAAGGAACTTGCCACCGGCCTCGGCGCGATGGATCCGGCGGAGCACATCGTCGAGAAGATCATCGGATCCGTGCAGGCCCTGCTGAAGTCGAAGGGCCTCGCCGAGATCCCGTTGGCGTCGCTTCTCGGGCCGCAGACTCGCCCGAAGACGGCACAGTCGCTCGCAGCCAAGACGAATCCTATCTATCAGTTCATGCACGCAGCGCTCTCCGGCGGAGCTTTGCCGCCTGAGATCATGAAGGACGTCGCGAGCCTACAGGAGCGCGTGGTTAAGGCGTTCAAGGACACCGCACCGTCTATCGCCGAGTCCATCGAGAAGGGCAATCCGGACACCATTCTCGACGCCCTGAAGTACATCCTGCAAGGATTCGCGGATCAGGAGCACCATTCGCCACCCGTCGGTTTCGTGGGTGACGTCGAGCGCTCGTTCGGCCTCGCCGGCACCACGATCGCGCAAGAATTGATGAAGGGTCTTCCGAACCTCGTGGAAGGCGTCAATCAGTTCTTCCAGTACGGTTTCGGCAGCGTCTCCGACATCGTCGCGGGCGTGCTCAAAGCACCGATCATGCTGGCACAGAGCATCGTGCAGCGCGGCATCGGTGCGATCGTCGGCACGATGCAGGGATTCGCCGCGACGGCGTCCAAGATCCTCGGGGTCATCCCCGTCGTCGGAACGATTGCCGGCGCGCTGCTCGAGGGGGTCTCCCGCATTTTCGGCGCGTTGGCGGAGGTCCTGAGCCGCGCGATCGGACTCATCGGCGACGCCGTGGTAGCTATGATCAACACGGTCACGGGTGCGTTCACGTACCTGACCGACACGTTACAGGAGACGGCGGAGAAGATATTCCAGCTCGGGCAAGAGGCAAAGCGGGCCAACGCGGACGTCGCGAGCTTCGATCTCGCGCGCCGCGTGTTCCAGCAGTTCGGCGTCGACGCGACGGAAGTGGCGCAGTCGGTGTCGATCATGCGCCAGAGCCTCTCGCAAGCGCGCAGAGACGGCTCCGGGCCGCTCGTCGCTTCGATCGAATTGCTCGGGTACCAGCTTGACGACATCGATAAGATCAAACCCGCAGAGCTGTTCCTGCGTGTGGCGGAGGCGCTGAAGAGCGTCAATCCGTCAACGGAGGAGTACCACAACCTCCTCGAGCTCGTGGGCGGCTCGCTTTCGAATATCCGCACGGCCCTCGAGGACGTCGACGGCCTGCGAAGGGCCATGAACAACGCATCCGGCGCCGCGCTGATCAGCGATCGTGACGTCGCCGCGGCATTCGCGCTCAATTCCTCTCTGAAGATCGTCGATCAATTCGTCGAGGATCTGAAGAAGGTCTCATTCTCGGGGCTCTCGACGGGTCTTAAGCCGCTGATCGACCTTTTCAACGAGAAGGGGCCGAAATTCCTGGGCATGGTCGTCAGCATGATGAAGTCCATCGCAACGCTCGGCGGTGGCATCATTGCGCGCATCACGAACTACGTGCAGTCTCGATTCGGCAGCGGCGGATTCGGAGCTCTTCGACGAGACGGCGAGGCTCTCGGGTCGTTCCTGCTCGCGCGTCTGAAGGTCTACTCGTCCGAAGCGACGTTGTGGTTGATGGATCAGATCGACGTTCTGATCAAGTACGGAGCGAGCGTCGTCGGTCCGTTCCTGCTCGAAATTTCGAAGAAGGTGGCGCCACTCGTCGTCGTCATCTTGGCGGGCATCGTCGAGGCGGTTATCTCCGCGTCCGCACATGTCGCCGCCGCCGTCAAGGACATGATTGCGGGCGTCGTCAGCGGATCTCTCGGGGAGTCGTCGAAGAAGAACTCGGAGCGTGCGCTCAAAGCCATGAGCGACGACGCGAAGGCACGAATGAAGGCGCTGGCCGACGAACTTGGTCTCATGTCGTTCGACACGAGCGGAATCAGCGAGGCGCTCCGCAAGGTCAAAGACGAGAACTCGAAGGCATTTTCGTTCGATCAGCTGAAGGCGGAGGCGCCTGAGCTCGAAAAGCTCATGCAAGACATCGCGAACGACGTGCTCATGTTCGGTGATGCCTTCGAGAAGGCGATGAAGGCCGCTGGCAGCAGCGCGGACGATCAGCGCAAGACGATCATGGCGTTCTCGAACGCCGTCCGCGACATGCGCGGCGAGGCGCAGCTCGACTTGGCCGTGTTTTCGGAGCTGTCGAAGCGCATCGCCGACGTCGGCGATCAAATGACGCAGCTATCGGAGCAGTTCACGATCGGCGCGCGCGCCGCCATGGACAGCCGCCGCGCCTTGTCCTCGCAAGTCGAGGGCGTGGTTGCTCTCCGAAACAAGATCAAGTCCGTCGCCGACTCCGTGCAGGCGCAGATCGTCACGGTGCTGACGCGTCGCGGATCATCGAGTGACGTCGCCGCGGCGATCGCGGACAACGTGCGCCAGCTCACGCTCGGATCGTTTGGCCCGGAACTCTCGACGCTCATCGGCGACACTTTGTCGCAGAGCCTCTCTCCGGATGCGATCGTTTCCAAAGCCGGCGAGCTCGAGGACAGGTTGCAGAAGTTCTTGCAGATCGCTGCTGGGCACCTGCACGTGCCGCCGGAGACTCTCACGGCGAATACGAACCTTCGCGCGCTGTTCCGCGGCATGCTCGACAACGTGCGCGGTGTGCAGAAGGAATTGGCAGGCCTCAACGAAGTTACGCAGAAGGTGCAGGAGCTCACGCAGGGCTGGAGCGTGTCCCTGATCGATGTCGGCGCGAATGCGAAGCTGCTCGACCTGCAATTCGCGCAGTTCTCGACGAAGATCAACACCGTGTTCGACACGCTGGACGCGTTGTCGAAAGAGTCCGGCCAGTCTGCGGCGAAGAAGAGGGAATTCGAAATCCAAAAGAGCATCGTGGAAGAGGTGGCGAGGCAGCTCGGACTCGAGAAGGCGACGCGCGAAGAGGTGCTCAAGCGCGCAGCGGACATGACGAGGTTGCAGAAAGTCGCCGCGCAAACCACGGCAGCGTACAACGCGTTCCAGGCAGTGCATGGCACGATCGATCAGGTTACGGGGACTCTCGGCAGCTTGGCGTCCATCTTCACGGACGTCGATACGACGGCGGCCGGGACCGAGCTTTCGATCGCGAAGATGGATGCCGATCTGCGCGCGATGCTGACGAACAACGATAAGCTCCTCGGCGTCTTCCAAAAGTGGTTCAACGTGACGGGAGACATCGAGCAGTCGGTCACGGAGATCACCAAGCAGATCCGCGCCGCGGCGGAGGCGGCTAAAGAGGTGCAGGCCCTCCAGGCTGCATTCGACGCCTTTTCCAAGTTCGACGAGATATTCCGAAACGATGCGGACCCGTTCGAAGCCCTCAAAGACCAGATGGGGGATGCGAGAAAGGAAGCGTACAGCCTCGGACTTCAGCTCAAGGCGACCGCCGCTGAGGGACAGGCATTCATCGACGGCCTGGCGAAGCGCGCTCCGGCGAAGCTCGTCGAGCTCGCGAAAAACCTCGAGGCGACGGGGCACGTCGAATTCACGGTCGATTTGGATGAGGCGCACGCCGTGCAGATCGCGCAGGAGATCGGCGCGAAGATGCGCGAAGCGATTCAGGAGCGCCTGCACAACATTCAGATCAAGCCGCTCGTGGACACGATCCGCAGTGACCTTGCCGGACCCGTGGTTAGCGGGTTCACGGACGTCATGAAGGGGCTCGCCGACGGTACGATTCACGAAGCCGCGCGCACGGCTCGGGAGCAGGCACGTCAGGCGAAGATCCATTTCAGCGAGGCGCTCTACACGGTGGCGCAGATCGGCAAGGGCATCTTCGACAAGGCGCTGGATTCCTTCATGTCTCGATTCACCGAGCGCTTGACGGACGGCGTGACGAAGGGTCTAATCTCCGCCATCGAGAGCTCGGAAGTGTTCGGTGCGGTCGGAAAGCTGTCGGATTCGGCGCGCAACATGATCGGCCAGGCGGCGTCCGGGCTCGTGGCCGCCATGGGGCTGATTCTTTCGAAGTTGCAGAGAACGGCGTCTACCGTGTCTTCGGACATTCAAAGCGCCGTGCAAAGCACGGAGGCCGTGCGCGGCGTCATCTCGGGTGCTACAAACGTGGCACTGAAGGACGTCGGCGCGCAATTGAAAGAGGCGAACCGCGGGATCGAGAGCCGTCTCGACCGGATTCTCCTGGCGATACTGGACTACACGGGGAACTCGGCACTCGCTGCGCCGGCGTCCCCGCTTGCGGACGTCATTCTCACGTCGAGGTAGCAAATGCCGAGTTCCATCGCATCATCCGCAGGCGGCTTTTACATCGAGCCGATCCCTGCGTTTCAGCTGAGCGACGGTCCGAATCCGAACTCGACGCCGATGGCGTCCGCGCTCATGATTCTCTTGCCGAGTCCGACGTTCAACGCGGGAGAGTTCGTAACCACGGGCAACGGATCCGGCGGCGTGTGGCGCGTGTCCATCCTGCCGATGACGGCGGGCGTTCTCGGTGCGGCCGTGTTTTCGACGACGGTGCCCAACACGTCGAACGTGCTTTGGGTGGCCCTGGACCCCGCCGTATTCCCGACGACGAGCGCGTATCGCGTGCGCGTCAAGGACGACGCGAACAACATCTGCGACGAGTGGGATTTTCGGACGTTCACGATCGACAGCTCCGCGGGCGGACCTTCGGGGATCCAGTCGATCAATGACGCGATTCGCCGCATCGCGGGACTTCTCGGATACCGCCAGCGCGTCACGTATTCGGACTACCTGCTCGGCAAGCCGCAGACGGCGCTGATCGATCTGATGGACTCTCTCGACGTCGTGATCGCGCAGTACCGCCGCACGCTCACGCTCGACTCCGCGAATCAGGTCCTCGCCGAAACCTCCGCAGCGCTCGATCAGAACAACCTGGGGGCATAGACGATGTTCAGCGGCACTCCTGTAGGAAAAGGCGGAGTAGGAACCGGCGACAAGCTCGTTCCCGTGCCCCTTCGTTACAACGAGCAGATCGTGTTTTCGAATGCGGGCTATCACTTCGGATTCGGGGCGGACAATCGCGATCACTGCGTCTGCGTGATTCCGATCACGAAACCGACGGGGCCAGACAATCTGTTGTCGTCGTTCACGATCACCGAGGGCCCAGCGGGGCAGTACACGCTGAACACGACCGTCGGGCGCTTCTTCGATGCCGTGCAGGCGAAGATCAACAACGTCCTCGGGTCGGCGCCGGCTACGTCGATATTCAAGCAGTCCGGCGGCGTCGAGTACCTGCGCATCGAATCGACGATGTTCCCGAACGAGGCGACGTACTACATCGTCGGGGTGTGCGCCAATCTCAACGCACCGTCAGGCCCTCTGTCGGTCGGCAAGCTGATCGATTGGAAACTCGTGTTCGTCAATAAGCTGGCGCTCTCGATCTTCGACGCGGCGGCCGGCGGCGTCGATACGACGACGCTCGACATCGCTCTGGCCCTCGCGGGCCACAACGTCAAGCTGCGCGATGCGGCCTTCATCGACGGGCTGCCCGCCACGCGCACGATTCAGCGGTTCTCGCGCGCTCTGGATGCCGTGTCTACGCCGAGTCTCGAGATCGTGTCGAGCGACGAGGGCATCGCGTCGCCGGCGCTGACGGTCACGTCCACGCCCGACGGGTTCAAGAACATTCGGCAGGACGTCACGAAGGAGTAGCGATGGCCGGCCGAACATTCGGATCTCTGGGGCAGTGGGGGCGGTGGAACGGTGATCCGTTCGTCACCCCTCAGCTGAATTGGAACATCTCGAGCACGGGTGTCAGCGCCTCGAGGCGACTGCTGCACACGGGTCTGGCGAAGGTCTGTGACTACCCGACGCTTCCGACGAAGACGGTGAACTTCTCCTGGGACCTGCTTCTGCGGCGCGACCTCGCCGTGCAGAAGACGCTCGCCTCGAAGCGCGTGACGATCTGGCCGGCGATCATCGACGACGTGATCATCCGCGAAGTGTGGGAGGCGCCGGGTGGCCTCTCGTTCCCGTGGCGGTTCTTCAATCTGCTGTACGAGTTCTACCACGCCAGTCCGGACTGGTTGAACGGCGAGGCGCTCCTCTGGGTCCCGATGGACCGAACGAACAAGGTCTATCCGGTCGATCTGATTTCGATCACAGTCAACGGCGAAGATTTCGAGCTGAGCCGCAAGGGCATTCCGTACGATGCGGGCCCTGTGTCGCGGATACACCCGGGGAGTGGTCGCCCGGGCATGAACGTGTTTGCGGCGGAGACTCTGGAGATCCAGTTCAAGCTGCGACCGGAGACGGCGCCGTCGGTGTCGACGTTCTTCAGCGCGGGATCCGCAACGGACGAGACGGGTAACTTCGAGGCAGAGTAGTGCGCTTTCCACGAAACGCGTCAACACCATTCGTAGCGCAGCGCACACCGCGCGTGTCCGGTCGCGGCGACCGGCCGACGCTTGCCCTGCATGACGCGGGGCACGGGCAAGATCCCGTCGAACGAAACCCGATTCTCTACGCACTCGGCGTGACGCTGAACATTCAGCTCGATCCGTTCGTGCGCACGTGGCAGGCGTTCGTGCGCGCGTACAGCCAGAGCGAGAGCGCCATCGTTACGGAAGAGATCACGGAATACTTCGTCCGCGACAAGTCGATCCCGCGGAGGTACTCCCTCAACGGTCCCGTAGGCGTGTTCCCTCTCGGGAACTCGGATGCGAACGCGTCCTACTATGAGACGACGCAGCGCATCGAGATCGTGGTCCAAACACGAAACGCGGATCTCACCAACGAGCAGACGTACGAGTTCTACGTGCGCGCGGGAAACGACCTGCGGCACTGCCCTGCCGCCGAGGGTTGCGACTTCGCCTTGTTCAGCCCCATCTCGAAGGCGGGCGTCCGCATCTTCGAGAATTTCATTACCCGCACGGCATCCGAGAATGCTCCCGTGAGCTTCTTCTTCGGAACGCTCGATTTGTTGCTCGCCGCAGTCCCGTCCCTCATGAGCATCATCCCGAACTACAGCGCGTCCGCTACGGTCGGCGTCGAGTTCGGCAATTCAGGAGAGTGCGGCCCGCGGTCCGCAGGGTCCACTCCGTCGTGCGCGTCACTGCGATGCTGCTGCGAGATTCAGACGGACGCCGTCACCATCACGCTGCGCGACATCACGACGAGTTCCGACATTCTTCCGAACGCGACGGTGACGCTGAACGACGTCATCGAGGTGCTGGCGACCATCGTCACGCGCGGGTCGGTCAACTGCATCGGGTTCTTGTCTCTCGTGGTTACGCTGCCCGGAAAGGACACGAACGACGGGTATTGGGAACTCGACTGCCCTCCGTCCGCAGGAACGTTCGCTCCGGTCGTGAAACGGAACGGGTCGACGATCGCACCCGTGTTCAAGCAGGACAACGTCGTCAACGGGACCGGATCCGGAAACCATGCGACGCTCGACTTCGCGGGCATCGCGATCGCGTGCGGGGACACGATTACGGTGAAGTTTCGAGTCAAGGCCGCGCGTGCGACGGCGACCAACTCGATCCCGCAGTCCATCGGGCCGCTCGGATTCAGCGACGGAGGGCCGTGCAACCCGAACAAGCACATCGATCTGCCCGGTCTTGAGATTGGGAGCCTCGAATGAGCTCATCCACGTTTCGCGCGGAAATCGTCGTGGATGGGCGCCCGGTCGGCCGCCGCGCGCCGCTGGCGCTCGGGGCGCTCCTTGCAGGCACGCACCCGCTGAATCCGATTCAAGCAGGCATCGGCATGACGGTGACCGTCTCCGTCGGCGGCGCTGCGGCGTCGGTGTTCGGACGTTTGATCTACATGCTCGACGGGACGGAGCTGTCCTCGCAGCGGCTGTCCTTCACGCAGGTCTCCGGGTCGTCATCCGCGTGGTCCCTCGAGGGCGCGGCCGGCGGACCGAACCTCGGGTTCCCTGCGGGCATCGACTATGACGAGCCGAAGCCGTTTGAAATCGAGATCACGGTGCTCTATCGCGGTGGAGAGGACACGAAGCGCTACGGGTTTTGGGTCGGCAGCAGCCGCCATCAGCTCGGCGAGACGTGCCGCACGCGCGAAGGATTTTATGCGCTGTTCAAAAATTGTTGCCTGAATGGTGTCGGTTTTCGAAGCAACACGCCGCTTATGCCCTACGGCGACTTCGATTCGTACTTCGATCCTGACGACTATCCGTGGGCAACGGGGCTCTCCCTCGGCGGGGAATCCATCACGCGCATCTGCGCGCCGGAGCGGGAGCTCCTGAACCCCTACATCCCGGACTCGATCTCCGGCGACAGCGGCGATCACGTCGATAATCCATTCGTCACGCCGTCGAGGCCGCTTATCCTGCCTCGAACGCCGTACGTCATGTTGTCCGGCGCCGAGCGCCTCGTGGAGCAATTCGATGGGTCCGCCGCTGAATGCGAAATTGTGGCCACCTCTGCCACGATACCCAATGACGACACCGATACCGCGTTCACGGTTCCGCCTGGATATGACCGCCTCTCGCCGGCGTGGCTACCTGCGCCCGTTCGCCCGTCGGCCTCGAGAACGAATCGCCTACGCGCGTTCATAGGCGCGCAGTGGGTCAACGGGACGAGCCCCGTCGAGGCCTCGGCATCGTTGACGCCTACCGCGACGCTGCGGATCGCCCTGTCCGGATTCGATCCCGGGGAGCGGGTGTATCTGTTCGTGTCCACCGTGCGCCCGCAGTTCATCGGCCCCGGTATCACGGTTCTTTCCGCGCCTCTCGGCGTCAATTCCACGTGGCCCACGGCGGCGATCGATGAGCCGCGCTTGCTCGCCGGGTCGGGTGGTCCGGCCTCCGGCATCGGATCGCTGCTCATGGGCCTCGGCATCGTCACAGGGGGTGCTGCAAGCCCGTTCCTGGCCCCTCGCGCGATCACAGGCGGGGCGACCTGGGCGATCGGTGCACTCGGCGGTGTGGCGAATCTCGGCTCACAAACGGGATTGACGGTGGTGCTCCCCGCGGACTGGACGTACCTTGCCGGGGCGCTCGCGCTCTACGGCGCGCAGGCGATGCTGCCCGACTCGGTGATGCCGCTTTACGTGCAGGGCGTCGTCGTGCGCCCGACGAATGCCCCGACGCCCACGACGGCTGGCGGTGGAACGGGTCTCGGTAACTTCGGTGTGGATTGGCCGCACAGTTCGTTTTTGACCAACGTGGCCATGGTGCGGGTCGCCGCGTAGGAGAACGATCGTGGTTGATGGACTGATCCCATTCGCGAACAGCATCCCGATCATCGTGGTTCCGGGCGTGGCGCCGTACACCGCACCGCTGAGCGTCTTCCCCGGGTGGACGAACGACGCAGGCATTCCGAGCTTCGGCGGCGCGCGTCTGATTTCCATCTTCGAGGACGGCGGCACCGAGGGCGTGTCCACCGGCAACATCACGGCCGTCACGCAGGCACCGATCGAGACGGTTTCCGGCATCACGATGCAGGCGCCGGATCCGTCCGTGCTCTACGTCGTGCGCATTCGCCTGCGCTCCGCGGTGAACGATCCGAACTACGTCGATCGTGTCGTGCGGTTTCGCGTCGTGACTCCGCTGATGGCGCCGTTTGCGCTCTCGACGTACGACGACGCGGCGCGCCCGCCGATCGGCTACTCGGGCGGGTTCTGGAAGTTCACGAGCTGGCCCACGGGCGCGCCGTCGGGCGAGATTCGTCTTTTCGACGGCATGGGCGGCATCGTGCTGCCGAACAGCACGTCGAACTGGCCGGCGGAAGCGCAAGATCACATGAACGCGATGTTGCGCAAGCTCCGCGCAACGCTCGTGACGATCGACTTCGCGCCGTCCGGCGGAGTCGAGTCGTGGTTAAGGCAGACGTATGCCGTGGCGTGGAACGCCTCCGCGATGACGGCGACCAGCAGCATGTACCGCCGAAAGGACTTCGGATCCTGGGGCTATTTCAACGGCACCGACATCGATTTCATCGACGCGACGGTGGATGTGATCAATCAAGCGGCATCCGTGACGTTCCTGCGCGGTCTCTACGCGATCGGACCGCGCTTCAATTCTCTGTGCGTCGTCGGATCCAAAGGCAGCATGGCGATCAGTCCGCGCGCCGTGCAGGTCGGGCAGCAAATCGACATTTCGCAGGTGATCGACTTCGATCGCAAGAGCCACCTGAGCCAGTCGGGCCTCGCCGATAAGTTCGTGCTGCTGATGGCGACCACGCACGACAAAATCTACACACGCGAGATCCCGCTCCGGCCGCAGGGGTACTGGGACTTCGTCGCGCAGGACGGCGTCACGAATTACTGGACGTCGCAGTACACGACGCCGAGTCAGCTGCTGCTTTTCTGCCGCGTGCTGTTCGGCGACTACATCGAATTTCCGAACATCACGCAGTATTACGATCCGAACTCCGCGTTCGTGCCGAACCCGAGCACGTTGCCGTATCCGCGCGTCGAGAACATCAACATCTACGCAGACAATGCGATCACTCCGAACGTCGTCTACGCGGACGTCGTCGATCTGTTCGACAACATGGCATCGATCCGCATGCCTGAGATCGGCGCCTCGCGTGCCGTGATCGATCGACGGCACCTTCGAGTCAGCGGCTCGTTCACGGCGATCCCGAACACGACGGCGTTTCTCCGCATCGTGATGGACATCCGTCCCGACGCGGTCACGGCCCCGTACACGGTCGAGGCCTTCTACGATCTCAATTGGAGCGGGCAGCCCGGAAGCTGGAAGCTGCCGGACGTCGCGACGCCGGACGCACCGATCCTGGTCGTGACGCCTTCGCCGCGCGCGCTGACCGTCACGATCCCGTCGGGCAGTAGCATCTCGACGTCGTACATGGAGCTGTTCGGCGACATTGGGTCCGTGAACGTCCTCGACTCGTTTTCACCGACGAGTCCGAGCACGCACACGCTGACCGACGCGGTTCTGAAGACCATCGCGAGTGACTTCTGCGAGATGCTCGAGCTGCGTTATCGAGTCGGCTCAAGCTACTTCTCGCGGCGCGTGGCCCTAACCACGTACGCGTCGACGATGGTCACGGGCACACTGCCGATCGTGTGCTACTTCTGCGGCGGCAGCATCATCTTCATCGACGTGGACAACGTCGCCGTCGATGGGGACGGCAAGAAGGTCGTGACGATCGTATCGGACGGGCCTCCCCGCGTGATCCGCGACGTCACGGAATCGGTGCCGTACTTCCTCAACCTTCAAGGCAGCACGCCGATCGGATCCGGCGTGCGCCAGCCGTGGGTCGATCTCTACTACATGGCTGGCGGCGGCCCGACGTTGCAGGTGATGCGCGTCTACAACAATTTTTTCGATGCGCGCAGCGGCAATCCGAGGACGCTGTCCATTCAGCCCGTGACCGGGCATTCCGTCGCCGGCGTGGACTACGAGCTGATGAACTTTTCGGCGCCTGGGATCCGGTTTCATCTGGCGACGCTCGAGATCGAGATCGAGAACGACTCGCGCGTTTACGATTTCATGATGTGGGAGCTGGCCTGCCTCTCCACGAACACGAAGGCTACGTTCCTCGAGTCGCCGACGGGTGGCGTGCGCTACGCGGTCGGAGCGGTTATCGCTGGCGCGTCTCTGGGCGAGAGGCTACTATTGACGTGCCTCCATCGCAGCGGCACTCAGAAGTGCTTTACGGTCGCCGTAGCGGACGTGTCGGCCGGCTTCGTTCGCCCTGTCGTGGTCAACTTGAGGCCGGTGCTATGACACGAAAAATCGATGATCCGTTCTGGGCGGGCAAGGGACTCGTAAAATCAGCCGCGGATAGACTCGGTGCGGAGAAGGATCTCACGCCGCGAGTCGCGCGCGTGAAGAGCGCCGTGCGGGCAATCCACATGCAGCTCTCGCTGCCGACCCCGCCGTCCCTGAAGGACGTGGTGAGCAACCTCGACGCGTGCCTGGTCGATCTCGGGAAGAGCACGGAGAAGTATCCCGAGGTGGTGAAGCAGGTCGAAGACGCGAAAGCGGCGTTCGAAGAGTCGATGAAACCGAAAGAGGAGGTGGTCGATGACAAAGGATGAAAAGATCGCGCTGCAACAGCGCGTGTTCGACGTGCGGGCAAAGGTCAGCGACTGGGAGTTCGGGCGTTTGATCAACCCGGTTCCCGGCGACAACGGATTCTCCGAGAAGACGAAGGACTATCACGTCAAGCTCAATGCCGTGCGGCAGCTGATGAGCTGCCCCGACGGCGGTACGCCGAGTTTCATCCTCGCGGGCCTGATGTCCACTCTGGAGGCGCTGGATGGCGCAGCGACGATCGCCACTCCGGAGAGCGTCGCGCTTGCGAAGTCCACGCTCAACGAAGCGAAGGACGTCTATTCGGAGCTGGTCGACAAGCTCGAGATGAACGAGGACGAGGAACTCGACGAAGACGACGTCGGAGGTCCTTCCGACGGAGATGCGGACAACGGCGTAATGGGTGACCCCCTCGGGAGCTTCCCTGCGGTCGCTTCACCGTACTAACGCATGCTCTCGTCCTACGTCGGCACCGAGTTCGATCGCAGGCAGCTGGATAGCCGGGTGCGCCCCGGCTATCGGCTGCTGCTCTATTCGCGCTGGATAGACTCCGATTCGGCGATCATCCTCGGCACGCACCGACAAATCCCCGTCGACATCACGAAGAACGTCATCTCGGCGAATCTCACGCTGGCCGCGTCGCGTGATGCGAGTTCCATGGCCTGCCAGATCCTGCTGGACGACAAGATATGCCCCGACCTCTTCTACAACTGCATCGTGCGGTTGAAAGAGGGCGTGCAGGAGATCGATGAGACGGAGTGGCCCTACACGTTCACGGGGTTCTTCGTCGGTCAACCACAAGCGTCGGAGGCCACGACGCAGGACGCCAGACCCGCACGTACGGCCATCGGAGAGCGCGGCGCCGATCGCACCGTAAACGTCACGTTCGTCGATCGTGGCATGGTCTACCGCACCGAGAACATCACGACGCCGGGTGTCTGGATTCCTCGCGGCGTGAAACGAAACCCCGACGTCGCGTTCGCGTACCGTGACGCGATCGACGACATCGGGTCGATTGCTCGAGATATCGCGACGAAAGACTGGGGAATGGGTCTCGACGGCGCCGAGGTGCTCCTCGGCAAGCAGCCGTACCGCATCGAGAAGCAGCTCCAAATCGTCGATACGAACGTGATCGACGCGCTGACGCAGATCCTGCAACCTCTCCACCTCGTGCCCGTGTTCAACGGCGCCGGCCAGCTCACGGCATACTCGACCGACGTCAACAAGCCCGTCAGCCGTGTGTACTCGCGGTCGCTCGTGAAGGCCATGCCGCAGGCGCAGACCAACCAGGCGATGACGAATTCCGTCACCATGCGAGGCCTCGACTCCGAGATCACGGAGGTCCTGCACGCGGATCAGAACCTACTCTCGATCAACGGCACGTTCGGTTTCTTCGATTCCGAGATGGTCTTCCGCGGGTCGTGGGGATCCGACAACACGAACAGCTTCCGCGTCAAGCGCGGGACGCTGGCGGATTCGACCGGCACCGTGCACGAGAGCCCGCGCTTTCGGAACTTCGTCTCGAAGGGCCTGATCATCACGACGGTGAACCCTCCGACGTTCCGCATGCTCACGGACTTTCGTTACGAGATCGTCATCACGAACGACGTGTACCTCTCGGTCGGAGCGATCGGTGCGCTCATCTCCGGGTACGCAGGCCTCGCGCTGCTGACCACGGTCCTGCCGGAACTTTCGACGCCAGCCGGCGACGTTCCGAATCCGGGTGCGGTCGCTGCGCAGGTGGCGTCTTCAGCGCTGCTCCTCGCGGGGCTCATCGTGCTGCAGCAGATCGGCAATTTTGAATTCGAGGTGTGGGGAATCCCGTTCGAGTCCGTCTATCAGGAACTCGTTGCGGAAGCGAATATTGGTCACTTCGCAACGTTCGACACGGTCGGTGGATCCGCGCGGAGGACGTACGAGAAGAACGCGCAGGATTTCGAAAACCACATTATGTCGTCTGAAGAGGATCGAACGACCGATGACGGCACGGTCAACAAGGGCATCGTCAAGTGGGCGCGCGAGCAGCTCGCGTTCGAAGCTGCGAAGTCGGCGGAGCGATCCGTGCAGACCCCGGTCGATTTGCTCCTCGAGCCGGGTGACGTCATTCAGCATGACGGGCAGGTGATCTTCGTCGATACGATCACGCGATCGATTACGCGTGGAACGGACGACGGGCAGTCCGTCTCCGGATTTCAAATTCGAAAGGCCACATGAGCGCGAACACGCCGCAGATCACGAAGTACCCGGACTACGTGCCGCTCGGTCTATCGACGCGCGCGGCGCAGAAGCTGCGCACGAACCTCGACCTTTTGTTCAAGCGCTTCTATTCGAAGGGGCGCCGTCAGACGGTCGGCACCCTCGTCGGGCCTATTCGCACGCAGGAGTTTCCTCCGAACGCGATCGTCGGGCAGCAGACCAAGATCATCTTCGTCGCCGACGTGCGCTTGCGCGAGCTCGAGGCGCAGCCTCTCGTGCGCGACGTACTGGTGACGAATCAAGCGCATCAGCTGGTCGCGAACTCGGACGCCGACGGTACCCCGGTCGCCGTCGAGATCAGTGCATCCGGAACACTCACGATCGTCGGGCGCGCGGCGATCGCGAATCGCGCGTACAATGCGTCCTACTACACGCTCGACAACATCAACGGGAACGAGATGGAGTACCTGTTCGGTCTCCGTCTGAAGATTTTCGGGGATCTCGATTCCGGCTTGCGCACGCGCATCAACGCATGGCGGTCATCGAACGGCCTGCCCGACCTAACCACGGAATCGAAGTATTTCGAGGATCCGCAGATCAGCGTGCACGGCGCCGAATACTACGTCGGGTACATCGGCACCCTCGACGGAGGGCGGTTCACGAACGACGTCTCGGTCGTGTGTCAGACTCGCATTCGATCGCGAGATTGGTACGATGACACGCAGCTGCACGGAGCTTCGACGGACTGGTGGTACAGCTACTCCGACAAGTTCCCCAGCCTCGACCCGTGGTATGCGAAGACCTCGGAGACGGTTTGCGAGGAGGTTTGATGCTCGACTTAGGCGCGATTCTCAACGCTGCAAAGGCCGCGGCGGATCCGAAGAACGGATTGATCCAAGAGCAGTTCATGCAAGCGCTCGCGCTTGCGGCAGCGCAGGCGAAGTCTGAATGCCGCTTCGTTTCCGTTGACAACGTGCAGCAGGCGGCGGAGAAGGTGACGGAGCTGACGAGAGTCAAGCACCTCGTGCTCGGGCAGCCCGCGTACGCATGCGGGCAGTGGTTCGTGTTCTATTTCGAGAGGGTGTCCTAATGCCGATTGCAACGCCGTTCACGGGACCTGCCGACCTATCGACGGCCTACGGCATCGACGACGGTCACGACGCCGGGTCGTTCCGAGCGACCATCCCCGACAACTTCCAAAAGATCAAAAACGAGATCCTGAACGCGCACTCGCGCTTGCTCGCCCTCGAGGGAGCGAACACGGCCGCGTTGGTCACGCGTTTGCCGGCATCGGTCAACGAAACGTTTCAGGTGCGCCGATGGGGGCCGCAGGGGTTCCAACACTTCGCCGGATCGAACACGCAGTTTCGGTGGCGCCCGGGTGCGTTCGTTTCACCGTACACGGACGGCAATGGCAACGGTCGCGTGACGGCGGGAGTGGGTGGGCACTACGACTACGTGCAGTCATTGTTCGCGGGGTGGTTTATCGCGAGAAACGTGTTCTCCGACCTCGGGCAAGAGGTCGTCGCCGGACAGCAGATCGGCGCGCGCTTCACGTTCAACGACGGAATGACCTACTACAACTCGTTGCAGCCATCCGTGGTTGCAGGGTACGCGGTCAGCGGCGCGGGGGACCTGCCTGCGATCTATCAACCGCTCACGCGGCACCTGCCCATCGAGCTCCTGCGGTACCAGCCTCTGAACATCCGCCTGCGATACGCGCACGCGGCGGCCATCCCATCCGCAGTGACGTACCGTCTCTACATCAGCTGGAGCGACGGCACGAAGCGCTATGATTCGGTCAGCCCTGTGCTCGCGTCGACGTCGGGAATCGTCGATGTGCTTTGGGGCACGGGTTCGGACACGGCCATGTTCCCCGGCGGCCTCATTCCGGGGACGGCGACGTCCGTCGAGGTGGGTCTCGTGCAGGCCTCTCGATCGGGTACGTACGGCACCGACGCGTGGGATCTCTACGGTTTCATGGTCGACGTCGGTTCGCCCCGCAACGAGGTGAGCGTCACGCCGTGGCCCGTCGATTTCGTACGGTGCGCGCGCACGTACGCGCAGACCCTCGGTGGCGACATCACGGGGCGCTCGTACGCCATGGACCACCCGCTGATCCAAGCGGGCGCGACGGTGCCGACTGCGGGCACCATCACGCTCGAGGAGCACTATCCGTGGCCTCTGTGCGTGCCGTGGCGGCGTGCCACGACGTCGCTTGTTCCGAACTGCCGCGTGCAGGAAATCGTCGGCGCCGTCGCGGACGGCGTCGATCCGACGTACTTGCTCCACGCGACGAACGACACGGCGTCCATCTCCGTGTCCGACGTGGGGTACGACGACTCCTCGGAGCCGTTCGACCAGCGCGGGTTGATCACGGCGCTCGATCGCAAGGTGGAAGCAGCTCCGGCCGGCAGCTCGCAGATGCTGCGCCGTATCGACATGCCGTTGCTGAAGTGGTTCGGCGAGCTGAGCTGCGCCATCTCACCGATCGGCTATTGAGACGATCGGCGTCGTCGAGGTAGGAGCGCGGTGAACACGCCCGGAGCGGGCAGCAGGAGGGGGTTGCCGCCTACTGCCAGCATGAGCCACGCCGTGTGTTTCTTGCCTATGATGCTGCGAAGGATGGTCACGGGCCCGAAGCCGGCGTTGCGGCTGAGCGCCGCCTCTACGCGCTCCCAATCGGCCTCGTTGAACTTCGCCATGCGAATGAGCATCCAGAGGCCCTGCACGATGTCGTGGATGCTCCCGTAGCCCTGCCACGCGACCCCTGCGTCGCTCATGATCTTCGCGGCGCTCTCGAGGGTCGCGCGCGATGTCGCCCCGCCGCTCGAAAAGAAGAGGTCTGCGAGAACCGACAGCGTCTCCGCACTGATTCGAAACGGAATGTAGCCGTGGACGAAGCGGCGGTCGTCGTCCGTAAGTGTGCCGGGAACCAGCGTGCTTTTGTTGCCGAGGACGAGGAAAGGGATAATCGAGTCGTCGATCATCACCTCTTTGCGCTTCCGCATGCTGTCGATGACGTGGTTTCGCGTGACGTGCACGACCCACGTCGAGAACTTGGCGGACTGGGAGTCGTAGTCCGCGATCTTATCGAGGATCTTGTGGAAGACGTCGGTGATGAGGTCGTTCGTTACGTCGTCGCGCACGCCGAACTTGACGACGGCGGATCGAATGAGCCGCTCCAGACGGTGCCAGAGCGCCTCCCACGCTTTGTTGGATGACGTCGTGCGCCACTCGTGGATCAGGCTCTCGTATTCGTCTTGGGCATCGGCACTGCTGGCCATGCCCGGACGTTACCCCGTCATGTGATCTTGAGCAAGCCGAAAGGCGAGATCGCGCTGCACCTGCGTGCCGATGCCGCGGACTCGATCGAGATCGATTTTCATCCAGAAGGCGAGGCACGTCGCCGCGTAGATGGCGCCGGCGTCGAGGGTGTGCTGCTTGCCGTCTTTCCAGACGCCTGTCTTGGTTCCTTCGATCTTCGGTTTTTCGATTTTTCGCAGGCACTCCGTTGACAGGACGGAGTCGAGCATGTTGAGCGCCGCGCGATACTCGAGGTCCGTCTTTCTACCCTTGTCGATGGCCTTGCCTCGGGGGTTCAGGAACGCCTTTGCGACAGCGCTCGGCAAAACGAGAGCGGGGAGGTTTCCCGTGTTGCTGAGCTCGCAGTAGACGAAGCCGTCGCTCACGCCGCGACGGTACGTCACGGATGGGTGCCGCCCGCCCTCCCACGCCTCCGTGACGCCCCAAGCGATGCTCTCGGAAGCTGCATAAGCATCGGCGGCCATAACACGGATGGCTCTGAGAACGGCCTCCGTGCGCGCGAGCACGTCCTTGATCGTCGTGCCCGCCTCTGCGTTGGTCTTGACCGCCGTCGCCGCGCGGATGCGAAACGGCGGGTGAAACGTGCCGAGCACGATCCCGCAGGACGCGTAGCCCGGATCCACGGCGAGTAGCATGGGGTTGCCCATCAGGATCCGCCTCTTCTTTCGTTTCGCGCCTGCGCCATTTGCGCAGAAGTGCCAGCCAGTCTCATGTGCTCGTCGTGCGTCGACGGCGTGATGGAGAATTGGAGCACGTACTCCGGGTTGACCACGAAAGCGTTGTACGCCAGAAACCCGGTACGGCTGACGTTGGTGATCACGCGCTCATTCAAGGCGGCGCACGGCTCGTCGATGACGCCGTAGGCGGGGGTGATGATGGTTTTATTAAAGACGGTTTTCGCCGTGATCAGCAGGGGCTTGTACGCCGCCTCGTCGTCGACGTCGAGCCCGATGATCTTCAGACCTTTCGCATGCAGAGGGTGGTTCTCGGGAACGTGCGCGATGGCGTAGAACAGCTTATCGATCGAGATGCGCACGCTTCCGATCCACAACGCACTGCCGTCGAAGAAGTAGATTTTCGGCATGTACTTCTGCATCTCGATGACTTCGTCGGGAAGTCCCTCGAGGCCGATCTCGTACTTCGCGAGCTTCTCCGGAGTCGTGGGCTTTCGGTAGCCGCTCGTCGGCTCGTCGTCGTCTCGGCGCTCCGCTTTGAAGAAGTGCCGCATGCCGAGAGTCATCGCATGCTGGAGCAGGCACGGCAGAGCCATCTGAACGTAATGCACCTCTCCGGCGTGCACGAAGTACATCTCGTACTCGAACAGACCCTCAGCGCTGGCGAATCCGTGGTCGATGGGAGCTGACGTCGATTCTTTCATGTGACACTCACCGTGCTGATGCCTTCGGATCGCTGCACGCAGAACACGTTCTGGAACATGCTGCGTTCGCTCGCGACGGCCCGATCGTTCGTAACCACGAATATCACTTGATTGTTCCTGCGCGCGTATTCCGACAAAAGGCTGAGCAACGCCATCTTTCCGGTCATGTCCATCGAATGATCGAGGAGCTCGTCGAGGAACATGACGCCGGGGTTCCAAAGCGTCAATGCCGCGAGGTCGTAGTTCGCGAGGAACACCGCCGCGTCAATCCGGCGCTGCTGGCCGGCGGAAAGGTCGTCGTACTCTTCGCCTCCATCCTTCGTGTCTGCGTGGACGTAGAACCCCTCCGCGCCGCTTTCCGTGCGCGCGCGGAACGAGACGCTCATTTCGCTCGGGCTGAGCGCCGCCAGGTAGATCGCCGCACGCGTGGAAAGCGTCGGCAGCACGTTCTCGAGAGCGAAGTGCGCGAGGCCCTTCTTGCCGCACATCGCGCTGACGTAGTTCAGGGCGGCATCGTGCTGCTCGAACGACCGAATATCCGTCGTGTAGACGTCGATCGATCGAGTGAGGTCGGCGATCGACGTATTCGCCTGGTTGACGGCGAACGTGTAGGGGTTCTGCTCGTGCTTCAGACTCGCGAGGAGTGTGCGCGCGGAGGCGAGGGAGTTCGAGACGGCGTTCCGTTCGTCGCGGCGCTTCGTCGCAACGGCGGCCAGCGCAGCGTACGTCGCTTCATGCTGTGCGTTGTTGTTGATCGCAGTGACGATGCTCTGCGCACGCGTCGAAATCTCCGTCATCTTTTGAACGACGGCCGCCAGCTCGGTAGCCACCTGCGCTATCCGCAGCTTTGCCTGCTCGATTCGAGCCGCGTCCGCGCTCTTCGCACCGGCGATCGCTGCGGTCGGGAGCGCCTGTCCGCACGCGGAGCACGTCGTGTTTGACGCGTGCGACTGCACGTGGTTGATGGTCGCGTTCAGGCTGTCTTTTTCGGCGACGAGGCTCTTATACGACTGATTGAGGGCATCGTACGCGGTGCGCTCCGAGGCGAGACTCGCGCGCAGATGGGAGATGTCCGGCGGCTTTGCCGAGTCTCGTGCGGCGTCAGCGGCCGTGCAGTCGGCATTCGCCAAATCCAGTGAGCGCTGACCGGCAAGGACGTCCTCCTCCGTGCGGTAGACTGCTTGATCATGTTCCGCTTCCCAATGCAGGACGTGCGCCGCGGCGTCATCGCGCGTCTTGATGATGCTCTGCACTTGCGTGGTCAGCGATGCGAGCGTGCCGCGCGCGCCGGCGAGCTTCGCTGCATTCGCTGCGACGGCGGCGGCGGCCGTCTTTTGCGCGGCCGTGACGTCGATCGGGCAGAACGCGGCGAGGATGGCCTTCATCGGCGCATCGGTGAGATTGGCGAACGTGAAGTCGCCACTGAAAACGAGCAGCTGCGAGAAGAGCTTGTAGCTGACGCCGAGAATCTCGACGATCTTCTCCGTTGCGACCTTCTCGTCCCAGCTCTGCTCACTCGGCACGTCTGCGAGGCGGAATGACACCGTCTCTTTCGAGCGGGTGCGCTTGCGCTGGATCCAGAGTTTCCCCTGCTTCGTGTCCAGGAGCGCCTCGCCGGTTGCCGCCTCTCCGCGGGGCATGCCGCGGCGCAGGATCGAACGCGTTCCGTTCATGCCGGGGAACTCGCCGAAGAGCACCCACGAGATCCCACGGTAAATCGTGCTCTTGCCTACGCCGTTCGCATCGGCGTAGTCGCTGCCCTTGTTCTCTCCCACGACGGCGCAAAGACCGGGCGTCGTCGGAAACGTGATCGAGACGTCGGCGAAGCATCGAAAATTGGTCAGGCGTAGGTAGTGGATCACAGCCGTCCCTCGTGCGCGGCCATGAAGAGGTCGAGAGCCTGCGCGGGCGTGACGCCTGGAGGTGGCGGGAACGCTTGAATGTACTTCTCCGCCATGGCGCGCAGATCGCGCAGATCGACCGCCAGGCGTGCCGGAGGCATCGCGTCGCCGGCGCGTTGCACGATGGCGGCATCCGACGGGCGCGTGTAGACGATCACGTCGTCGCCGTTCTCATCGATAGCGACGTCGGCACCGGATCGGCCCTCGTCGTTGTAGGAGAACAACGGCAAGCCGGAGAGTGGGATTCGCTCCCATGTGAGATCCTCGTAAATGACGACGAACCCCGGCTCGTTGTTGCGTTCGCCGAACGTGCGTTGCAACGGCGCACCGACGTACCACGCGTTCGGCGCGACTTGCTGGTGCTTGTGGATGTCGCCGAAGAAGACCAGATTGAATGCGGCGAACCACGCGGATTGCGCCGTGATCTCGGCGTGCTCGATCGGGTGGCCGTTGTCGCTCACGCACCCCTGAATCGTACCGTGCCCGAGGAGCACGCGGAGCCTGTTCGGGTCTTCGGCGGCAAACGCACGCACGGCTTCGCGCAGGCGATTCAAAGGTTCCGCCATCGAAGGGAACCAAGGCAGCGTAAAAAACGCAACGCCGCCGATGGTCTGCACGGACACGTCTTTTCTGACGATCCCGAGGCCAGCGGCAGAGATCCAGTCAAGTGTAGTGAAGTCGCTGAAGTTGTCGGGCTTCTCGTGGTTGCCTGGAATGATCTGCGTGTAGACGCCGCCCTTTTTGATCTTGTCGAGGCACGCGGCGAGAGGCTTGAACACCTCGGTCGGCACCGCATCCTTCGTGTGCAAAAGATCGCCGAGGATCCACATCGTAGCGCCGGGAGGCGTGTGGAGAGCGATCTTGTCGAGGGCGGCGATCGCCCATCCGACGCGGCTGCTGTTGCCGTACTCGTCGTACGTATTGAATTGCGCGTGAGGATGCACGTGGACGTCGGCCGTGATCGTGCAGAGCACGGGCTTAGCCAAAGCGCGCCAAGGGGCCGACGTACCGTTTGAATTCGTCATAGGATGCGCCACCCTCGAGGTAGCTCCTGAAATTCAGCTGACCGAACCATTCGAGCAGCGCCTCGTGGCTGAACACGCCGCTTTTCCACTTCTGCGGTGACTGTGCCTTAGATGGATCGAGTCGCATCAGCGAGTAGTTTCTCTCGAGAATTTTCCGCGCGTCGGGGTTCTTCTCGACGATCTCCCTGTGGTGCCTCGTGATAGGCGTGCCGTCGTTGTACTTGCGCGCTGGAGACGGCTTCTCGGCCCAGATGACGTCGGTCGCCCACGCTTCGTAGAGGTCCCACGGTAGCGTCGAGCTGGTCTTCGTGCGGCCAACGTTGATGATCTCGAGCGCGCGATTACCCGGCACGCGTGCAAGTCCGTTGATGTTGTCCGACTTGTCACCACTCATGCACGCGAGCGCCAGGTAGTATTCCGGCGGCAGTGGTGCCACGATCTTCTCTTCGCGGCCCTCTTTGCGATAGAGGCGCTTCAGCAGCATCGGTCGGATCGCTTCGCTGAAGTTCGCGGCATTGAGGATCGTGTACCTCGCGTTTCCGCCGGCGGCGCGGTGCTCGGGAACAGCGACCTCCGTTGACGGGTACGTCACGAGCTGGAACATGTCCCAGTCGCCGCCGAGAATCAGCTTGTGCACGCTCGACCCGAGCATCCCGACAGTCCACGCGATCAAGTCGTCCGCCTCGAGGGCGGGATCCTCGAGCCAGAGGCAATTGATGTGGTGAAAGAACGCGCGCACGTACGGCAGGTTGTCTTGCACGACCTTTGCCGCGGCGGCAGCCGTGACGTTTCTCTTCGCTTGTCGATCCGCCTTGTACTCGGGGTAGATCGCTTTTCGCCAGTGCGGTCGGTACTCGTCAATCGGGTCGCAGCACGCCACGATGGCGCGCGTGTTCGGCCAGCGCTTCAGTAGCGCGATGACGGAGCGAATGGTGCCGTAGAGCGGCGTGATGTTGAACCCCTGCGGCGTCGTCAGGGTCTCCCCCCAGAGGCTCCGATAGACGAGATTTTTGACGTCGATGATCAGGTACATGCCGTGTCCATTTTGTGTTTGAACTCGGCGGCATCCGCGAGGGCCAGCCGGACGGAGGAATAGAGATCGTTGGTCTTATCCTGCGTCGCCACGTTGTCCTCCGGTGTGGCGAACACGATCGTGAACGGATTGAGGAACTCGGCTCCGAACACCGTCGGAATCTCGTCGATGCGCGCGAGGGCGTAGCGCGCCGCGCGGTGGTCCACGATGTTCTTCGACGCGTGCGATGCGCACCACTTGACGTCCGTGGTTACGACGATGCGGCGCGTTCCGATGAACACGGCGGAAATCGGGACAGGCGGCTCCTCCATGATCCGAAACGACGCCGTCACCCGCTTCGCACTGCGCGGCTCGGGGTACTTGCGATTGAGCACGTAAACCGCCGGCGCGGCAGATTCGCACAAGGCCTTAATCGCGGACGTGTTCGGTTGAATCGGGTCAACGACCATCATCAGCGAATTTTCCGCGCTTTGATCCGGGACGGGGAGCGTCCGGAATAGATGCACGAGGTCCCCCGTGGCATCGCGTATGACGATGTCTCGTGGATCCACGGGCTCGAGTTCGTAGCGGTCTTCCGTCATCGGTGTACTCGGTTGTCGATCGACTTTCTCAGCACCTTAGCCCAGAACGCAATTCTCTCGGCGTACAGGGTGGTAACGAACTCTGCACGGGTAAAGGAGGCCGGATCGTACCCCTCGATTCCCGCATGATCCTCACTCACGACGTAGCGCCCCGAGTTCTTGTGTTTGACGTCTCCGCGGAACTCGAAGTATTCCCAGCACGTCTGAGCGCGGTCCGTACCATAGATGTTCGTCATGAATGCGGGAACCTTGGTTTCCGCGAAATTCGAACCTTTTCGAATGTGGAGCCAAAGACGCTTGCCGACGACGGTGTCCCGCTGCTCTGCCGTAAGATCACCGTCCGACTTCGTGTAGTACCCGCCGCCCGGGGCCGCGTAGAGCAGACCGCCGGCCATCATGCGGATCTCGATGCGCGTGCGAGAGTAGAACCTGTTGGAGTTGCCCTCCGCAGCGTCCATGTACGCGTCACCGTGTCCGATCCCGCGGATCCGGAGCTGCGCCGTACCGAGGCAGCAGACGCGCTCGTCGATGAACGACGCCTTTCGGAATGCCGACGACCACGCCTCGGCCGGAATGCCGAGCTGCTTCGACCCCTGCCCGCTGGCCGCACGCATGGCGCGCTCGATCGAGTCTCGTGGAGCGTCCACCGCCGCCGCACCGGCACCGTCCTTTTCCGTGATCTCTTTGTGCGCGGGCGTCGCGGACACCGAGTCGATGACCATGAGAATCTTGCTCTTGTCGTCCGTCAGGAGTAGGTGCGCATTCTTGTCCAGCGCATTCAGCAGGACTTCCGGCCTCGTGTGTTTAGGATCCTTGCCGACGCGGAGCGCGTACGTCTCGGTGTACGGCCGCTTCTCTTTCTTCGCTTTGGACTTCTTCTTCACGTCTCCGATGCCGTTCTCGTTTCGAATCATCTGCATGACGCGATTGAGATCGTCCAGCCGCACGGTGCGGACGACGTCTGAGAACCATTCGAACACATACTCGACCGTGAGCGTGAACGGCTGGTTGGTGCGATACGCCAGGCGCGGGTGCGTCAACGGCAGCCCGTGCTGATCGAACATAGGTTTCAGGCGTCGGTCGTTCATGCGCCCCTCACGATCGGCGACGACGGCGTACCCGCCGGCGAGGAGCGTATCGACGACCATCTCTGCACACATCGTCGTTTTGAAGAACGACGACTCGCCGTAAATCTCATTCCAGCAGCCGAGCAGGTACCCGCCGCCGAGGTGCTCGTTGAGTGGCTCGTTCCTCGTGGGCAGGAATTCCTGCACGGGCACGGGTGTTCCGTGCACGGCGTTAAGATCCAAGGCCATACGTCAGCTCCTTGACGTCGATCGTTCCGACGTTTGATTGTTCCCATCCCGCCTCGTGGTAGAAGCGCCGCCGCGCATTCGACCACTTGCTCAGCATGTACCGCGGGGAGTCGTTGAAATCGAATTCGTAGAGGATGAGAGGGCGCCCGTCGTGCTTCGGCATCATGCCTCGGCCGGCGCGCTGCTCCTGCACGTGGTCTGACTTCATACCCTCGGCGTTGATCACGACGTGCGTCTTCAGCGTGACGCCCTCGCGCCAGCGCTTCGTGGTTACGACGCACTTGATCTTTCCGTCGTTGAAATCGACCTTGAATCGATCTTTGTCGGACGAGCCGACGTCTCCGACGTTGGCCACGCATCCGGGGATCAGCGCGGCGATCGCGCGTCCGTGTGCCACACGTTCCACGAAGATCACGACGGGGTCCCCGGCGTTGACGTGGTACGACGCAATGTGCGCGATCGCTTCGTTCAGCGATTTGTTGTTGACCACGAACTGCGAGTAGTAGTTCTGCATCTGCATGGCGCGCGTCGTGCTGTCGGCGTACATCAGCTCATATGAGAAATTGACGCGGTACCACCTCACCACCATCGAGCTGATCATGCCGAGATCGGCGCCCTGCCGTGCACTCATCTCGGCGCGCACAGGGCCGGTGAATCCGATCAGGTTCATATCCTTGATCGCATCCTTCACGAACGGCGTCGCGCTCGTGGCGCGCTGGATCAAGCGGTTTCCGCTCGCCATGTTGAACGCCCACATTTGCCCGCCCGCGATGTGGCATTCGTCGAACCACACGGCCTCGAGGCGGTTGACGAACTCCTGGTACTGCGGGCGGATGTAGTGCGTGCCGTTGTATTCATCGATCAGCGAAGGCAGGCTGACGTAAGTGAGCTTCGAGGAGAAGACGGGATCGCCGAGGTCCGAGCAGATCCAGCCGACGCGCTCTTGGAGGAATGCCGACATCTCCTGCACGCCCTGCTGAATGATCGCCGCGCGGGGGACGATGATCGCCGTGCGCGGGCGGCCGTAGCGGACCCACGCCACAGCCGTCACGTAGCTCTTGCCGAAGCGGGTGAAGAGCTTCGAGATGCCTTCGCGATGCGCGACCATCTCGTCGCAGGCCCATCGCTGAGGATCGTTCTGGAGCTTCGCATAGAGGCCTTGCCAGCCCGCATCGTTGAAATCTTCGACCTGCCGAGGGTCGGGCGTGTACGTCGTCTGAATGCCGCGCTTGGCGAGACGCAGCAGCACGTCCGGAGTGAACCCGCGGGGCATGTAGAAGCTGTGCTCGTCGCGCTGGAGGTAGTGCACCATGCCGTCATGGGATGCCCACGGGTGTGCGTCGCCCTCCGGAACCGGCACCACGAGGTAGGAGTGCAGCTCGAGAATCTCTTGCATGAGCCCGCTGGCGATGCCGCTGTAGACGACGCGCGTCCACGCGCCCATGTCATAGAAGTTGAGCATAGTTCCGTAGATGGAAACGGAGTGAGGATGATCAACAAAATCGAGGCGGGTGACCTGAAGGATCGGGCCACCCGCCTCGAGGGGAGGTTCTGCATCGTCGTGCGTGGATCGTAGTTCGCGAGCCTCGTTCATGCAATTCAAAATTCGATCGCGCACCCGGGATTCTATAGTTGGATTTTCCCATTGTGGCCGAACGAGCCCAAGCAGCGAAGCGGAACGCCGAACTCGAGCGCCTTGCGAGAGCAAGGCGCGAGAACGAAGTGAGTTACCTTCGGTGCTCCGCTCGCTTCGCTCGCGGAGCATTTTCACTGTCGTTCTGATTGGGGAATTTCGAGAGAGAGTTCGGGGCTGAGCCTTCGGTGGGCTTCGCCCATGCCCTCACCCCCTAACCCCCGCTCCCAAACTTAGAGGGTTTTCGCAGCGGAAGCGATCGAGGAAAATTGATGCGTTCGATTTTTTTCGTTTTCCCTCTACGGGGGCATGGACAACTTCATGATCAACGCGGTCGCCGAGGCGTCCGTCGTGTCGTTGATGCGGACCTACGAGCAAGCGGCGTTCGACGTCCTCGGCTTGCGCGTGTTCGCGTGGAATCGGCGCGCGGGTCCGACGAAGAACAAGAACTATAAGGTGTGGGCGCGTCTGCGCATGACACTGGATGTGGCGCACGTGGACGTCGCGCTCTTCATGTGGGATGCGCTGCGCCTCTATCAGCGCGTCCATCCGGCGGACGCCGCGAAACGGCCGCCGTTCGTGACGCAGCTCTCGAATCCGGCGTACATGCGCGAACACGCCAGGCGCAGTCAGCGCCCGCGCGCACAGGTCACGAAGCTCGAGTTCTATACCTGGGAAATCGACGAGGGCGTCGAGATCGTGCGCGGGTTCGCCGGCAGCGGGCTATCGTACAAAGACACCATTCTGCATGCGTGGATGTTGATGCCTCCGACGTTCTGCGCGATCGATGGCACGTACTACAACAGCGTGACGTGCGGCGAGATCATGAAGAGCGGAGCTCCGGAGCACTACGACCGCATCACGGAAATGTTCCTGCTGCTCGGCGCGAAGCAGAACAGCGGCATACGCGAAGCCATCGTGAACCATTACAACGCGAGGTTCGGCGAACGTGGTTAACCAAGGTCCGACGGCCCTCTTTACCCCCGACTTCCAGCAGCGGGTCGTGTCCCTGCTCGTGCGCGATCGTCGTTTCTCCGCAGGGCTCTCCGCCTACATCCGCCCCGAGCAGTTCTCGGACGTGATGGGAGGCGCGTACCTGCGGGAAGCGGTGCGCTTCATCAAGCACTGGAATGCGGAATACTCCGAGCACGCGCAGACGTTGCCGCGGTACGTCTTCGAGCAGTGGGGGCATCAGTGGACGCTCCAGCAGTCCGCGAACGTGGAGTACCACCGTGCCGCGTGGTTACGCCTCGGGTGGGATCTCTACGAGAACACGCAGCCGGGTGACGACTACGTTCGCGAGCAGACGATCGCGTGGGTCAAGCACCAGGAGCAGCAGCTCCTGCTCATCGAAGCGAAAGAGAAGTTCGCCGCGGGAACATCCTTGTCGGAGTTCGGTCTCCTGACACGCGTGCGTGACATCGACCGCATTTCCGCGATGCAGTCGGACATCGGCATCACGCTCGGTTTCAACGCGGCGGTCGAGTATGACCGTTTCATGACGGTCAAGCCTCGCTTGGTTTTGCCGCTCGGGTACGACCGACTCGACGCCGCCGTTTCCGGCGGCATGGGTCGCAAAGAGCTCCTCGTGATCGCGGCTCCGCCGAACACGGGTAAGACCACGGTGGCCTGCTCGTTCAGCGCGCGGTGGATGAAGAAGGGACACTTCGTCGTCTACTACACGCTCGAGCAGGCGCGCGAGCAGATCCACGACAAGCACATCGGCGCGCACACGAACGTGCTCCCCGACACGCTGCGGCAGCACCCCGAGTGCGCGCAGGCCTGGATCAACTACCTCTGCTCCTCGGGTGGCCGCCTGATTGTGCAGGAGTACCCTATGGGCAAGGCGACCGTCGATGACATCGCGCAGCACCTGACGGCCGTCGAGGCGGTCTACGGTCGCTTGCCCGACGTCGTCGTCGTGGACTACGCCGACCTCATGAAGAGCCAAGGCAAGTACGATCAGCTCCGGCACAATGTGTCGCTGACGTACACCGATCTTCGCGGCCTCGCGAGCGAATTCAACGTGCTCGTCGTGACGCCGACGCAGACCAATCGATCGTCGGTCGGCGAAGAGGTCGTGACGATCGAGCATCTCGCGGAGGCCTTCGATAAGGCGGCGATCGCCGACGTGATCATCGCGCTCTGCCAGACCGAGCAGGAGGAGAAGGACGGCGTCATGCGGCTCTTTCTCGCGAAGAACCGCCACGGCAAGAAGTACATGAGCTTCCCGTATCGCGTCAATCCGCAGCTGACGCGCCTCGAGGAGCAGGAGCGCGCCGAGTACAAGATGGGCGCCGAGCAGGCGGGATACGGCATGTTGCTCGCGCAGGCGCAGCCGCAGCTCTTGAGCACGTCGAGCTTCGTCAACCACTTCAAGGCGCCGTGATGCCCGACTTCAGCAACGCTCCATGGCTGAACACACCGAATCTCGGCGGCACGCGCTTGCCGAAGGTCGATCCCGATCGCATGCGGGAGTGGCTCCTCGAGCACGGGTTCAAGCCGCACCCCTCCAGGCGCGACGAGTACATCACGTCGGAATGCCCCGAGTGCGGTAGCGGTAAGGCGTGGCGTGTGATGGTGAGCATCCGCACGGGCATGCTGAATTGCCACGGGTGCGGGCACGGTCGCAGGAACGTCTACCGCTGGACCGCGGAGTGGGACGGCGTGACGATGACGGAGACGCTCGAGGCGCTGTCGTCGGAGCGCGCGCCGAACGTCGATGACCTCTGGCGCGAGGTCAAAGAGGAGATCAAGCACGAGCAGCACGGCCTGAAGATCGTCGCGCCCGACGTCGGCCGCGTGCACTGGCTCGATCAATCCGGCAGCCTCCCCGAGTCGTGGATGGCGGATGCGCTCACTGCGACGATGAAGCGTGGGTTCTCGTTCGAGTGGTTGCTCTCGAAGTCGATCGGTTTCGGTCGCTCCGGTCGCTACGTCAACCGCGTGATCATCCCGGTGTTCTTCAATCAGCAGTTCGTCTGGCTCCAGGCGTGGGACTGGACGAAGACGTCGGACATCAAGTACCACAGCCCGACGCGCGTGGACGGCGTTCTCGGCCGTGCGCAGATCCTCTATCAGTGGGACGGGTATTGTAAGTCGGACGTGATCGTCGTGGCGGAAGGCGTGTTCAATGCGTGGTCCGCGGAGCTCGCCGGATACCCGACGACGGCGTCGTTCGGAAAGGGCATGTCTGTCGAGCAGTTCTCGCTGCTTCTCGATGCGCCGGCGCGTGCGGTGATCTTCGCCTACGACAATGACGCGCTCGCGCGGGCGACGGCTCTTGCACTCGACCTCGTTCGTTTTCAGAAGCAGGCGTGGATCGTGAAGTACGCCGACGATCAGGACTTGAATGATCATCTCGAGGTGAGCGGCGTCGATGCCGTGCGTGGGATCTTGTCCGCTGCGCGTCCGCCTGACCCCTTCGATTTGACCTCCGTTCGAAAAGTCGTCCAGCCGCTGCTTGGACCGTCACCCAAAAACACGATCGGCAAACAACGTTTTTGACCGTGGTTAGGTAGGGCCATGGTGGGGGTCTTTCGACCCTGGTTGATACTGCACGCCAGAGTGCAGTCTATAATGCACTGTTGATAGTGTGCAAATTTATGTATTATACAGTGCGTTAAATAATGCGAGTGACAGTCTATAGTGCGCATGCTGAATAGTGCGCAAGTGTAGACTAACTTTTGTGAACGCTAACGTAGCATGCGCTAACTACCGTGCGCGCGTCGTCGGTGCGCGTCCGCTCTACTCCAGTCGCACGCGTCGTCGTTTTACGTGCACTATCGGCCGTTTCTATGCGTTTCGCATCGTTCGCGAAACGTGGTTAGCTTATTCGCTTTTGCCGTTGTCGTCGTTTTACGTGCGCTATTGGCCGATTCTGTGCTATCACGTTCTTCGGCATGCACGCTAACCATGGCGAAACGAGCGGAAAGAACTCGAAAATTTTGTCGTCATAAGTGCTTACGGTAGGCCGTTTTACGACATTTCGACCATGGTTGACGTAAGAAAACTGGTGAAAATGTTTGAACGGCTCCGTGATTAGTCTAAGATGCGCGGGTCAAGTGGTCGATAGTGATAGTGAACGGGCCCCCACGGGCCCCCGATTCAAGGGTGATACGATGCCGAAGGTTATGCGAATCTATGCGCACGATGGCACGCACGGGAGGATCTTAAAGATCCTCATGAGTGCGGACGCGTCGCGCATCGTCGCCGATCTCGCATCGTCGCCGAAGTTACTTGCTTTGGCACGCGAACGTCGCGCGACGACTTGGACTATCACCCCCATGGACGCCGAAACGACACTCGGTGTTATCGACCACGTGGACGCTATCCCCACGGGGGTTTTCGTGCGTCGCGACGGTGCACGCTACGTTATCCACTCGGTGCGCATCGTCTACACGTGCGCCGATCTTGGCGAACGTGCGCCCGAACGGGAGACGCGCGCGCGCGTCGTCGTCGACGCGTCCGCCCCCAATGCCGCACGAATTGTTAAAGGTGCGGTATCGGTAGCCTACACCCGTGTAGACGGCGAGCGTATCCACGTGCGCGCCGTTGCCGCACGTGCGGACCTTGCCGCATGTTTTGCGGGGGCCGATCGATCGGCCACGAACGATAAGCCTTCACGTGAATTCGTGAGGGAATGTGCGCGCCTACGGGCGCGCGCCGAAAAAGACAAAGCACGTGCGAAAGCACGTGCGAACGCTATCGGGGACCGTAAGGACCCCGTGACATAGGATAGGCTCCCCCCGCATGCGTGCGGGGGGCCCCCGTGCACCAAAAGTGCACGGGCGACGACTCACCCCACGGGGTGAGTGTCGGTATGCGCTACGTGCATCGCGAGTAGAGTTAGCGCTCGAAAGCGAATAAGACACGAGTACCGTATCGGCAGTATGTGATACGTTCACTACACGTAACCTAATTGCCCAAAGTCATTAGGGCATATTCCGACCGTCCGAAGATACGATAACGTAGCGGACCTACGTTAGTCGATCGGTGCGAGAACATTTAAAAGAGTGTTTAGGACGTTCTTTTAATTGCGCACCGTTAGACAATCGAGAGTCATATGGGCGACCACGTCGGGACCATTTAATACAGACAAAGTTTATAGCGGTTTTCGCATCTTTTGTTGCGGATAGGCTAAACGGCAATTACTCCCGAATTTTTGGGGGTCCGAAAGGACCTTCTTAAAGCGGACTGAGTACCTCTGTGCCTGCAATGGGACACATAGACGGGAACGGTCCGTAGTAGTACGGAACTGCGTCTAGTAGTGGTCCGCACATTCCAAACGAAGATTTCGAGTGTAGGAAAACCGTGCTCTCACGGTATACGTAAAGAGCTTGCGCCCGTTTCAAACTTGGCGCGGCGAGGGTCAGAGCTTGCGCGCTCTACTCGTCATACATTCGGCGTTTGGGGTCCGCTATACACTTAAACAAAAATAGATGCCGAACGGGCGTGGTGTCCGTTTCGTCGGCTTAGCGCTAACTAAGCAATCCGCCTACTACCTGAGTGATAATGCAGGGCGCACACATAAAGCGTCCGATGTTGTACCTATCACTCGAAACATGGTGGAAGTGTTCGCTCCTGATTGGGGTGAGCGCGGGGTAATCACCCGCGCTCGCTCCCCCGACTGAATCGTGCGCCTTATCGTGGCGTCGGGGTACGGGTCAAGGTGACTCGCCAAGCACGTGCACAACCAACAGGAGCAGAATCATGCAGACCATCAATGTCAATTCGATGACCCCGGCCGAACGTAAGGCGATGCTCGCGGAACTCGCGAAAGCCGAAGGCGTCACGGTCGCGCCGAAGAAGGCGTCGAAGATCACGGTCGAGCCGTACACGAAGAAGACGGGCGACAAGAGCACGTCCGTGAAGGGCTTCATCGGACTCAACGGCAACGACTTCAACCGACTCTGCGTTTCGCAAGGGCACGCGGAAGCGCTGCTCTCGGCCGAGCGCATGGAGAAGGGCTACGTCATGAAGTGGTTGCAAGCGATCGCCGGACAGCAGCTCACGGGCTGCGACGCGAAGACGATCGCCTAAAGCAGAGCGAACACACGCAGAATGGCCCCGTCTACGACGGGGCCTTTTTTCGTTGGGTGACAAGTAACCACAATCGGAGAAGGACCATGTTCACGCGAGAAGCGCGCCGGACCTACGTTCGGACGCGCGAAATTCGTTCGCAGTGCACGACGAAGAATCGTGCGGCGTCCAAGCGGGCTATGAAGCGTTCCGCCCGTCGCCTGGAGCGCCGCGCGGGGCGGAGAGAGTCCGCCGCAGAGCTGGAGCGCTACTGCGTCGAGATGCTCCCCTCGGAGCCGATCCGCACGCACGTGCTCCGAGCGCTCCCCGGGGAATTCGAGATCGGGATCGACGTCGAGTTCGACGACGAGTATTTCGATCGGGGCGCCGCATGAGCAACCCCTACGAAATGGGCAAGAACGGCCTGCACCCGGCGCGGCCGACGCCTCGACTGCGTTTCGTGTGCACGATCGAATTTCATGACGGTCGCGTCAAATACGAGACGTGGACGGCGCTACGGCCGAAGGTCGTGCGGATGTCCATTCTGGCGAAGTACGGCGATGCCGTGAAGTCGATTCAAGTCGGTCGAGGGTTCTGAAAGGACAGAGCGATGGAAGCAACCAAGGAGCGTCCGCCGAGGACGCTGAAGGATTTGGCCGTCGAGGCCCACGAAGTGCAGCGCGCGTGCAATCTGCTTGCGGTCGTGCGTGGCATGGACAGGGCTCTCACGGATTTGCGGCGCCTGGAGAGCCTCGGAACGGATGCGCTCCGCGCGCATCCGATCGCCGTGCTTTGGGCGGACAAATCGCGAGCCTCACCGGCACGCAGTCGCTCGCCGACCCGACGGTCATGAAGGCGTACGATTGGCTCGGTGAACAGGGGGTCGTCTGATGGCAAAGAGCAAGTGGACGAAAGCGGACATTCAAACGCATAATTCCGGCGGCATCGGGGGTCCGCAGTACCCGGCCGTCAACATCAAGGTCTACGCGCACTGGAGAAAGCACCCCCTGCCGCTCTCTATCGGATCGTCCGGGCCGGTCGGAGGGCCAATGACGGAGCACTTCACCGATCCGAGATTCACGCATGATTGGGTCGAAGAGAACCTCTCGGAGCGTGAGATCGATTCGTGGTGGCAGGACGCGTGCGAGCACAATTACGAGCACGCGAAAGGCAACGCCGAAGAGATGCTCGGAGTGCGAGGCCTGAAGATTTTTCAGGCCGGTCGCTCCGGAGGGTGGCTCATCGTGGATGGTCTACCCGACATTCCGCAATGGAACGTCGTCCTGATGGGGAAGTGGCGGAAGTTCGAAAAGTTCTGCAAGGCGTGTGCGGCCGACGTGCCGTACGTGTTCCTCAATCTCGTCTACCACAACGTGTTTTTGCCGAAAGTCGTCGGGCAAGAAGAGGAGGCCCAAAGTGGCAAATAGAAAGTTCGTTCCGAGTCTGCCGCGTGAGCGGCGTCCGTCGGTCGGCGGTCATTCGCCGTGGGATACGATCCAGCACATCGAGGCGATCGAGGAGGACGGATCGATCCTCTCGATCACCACGGCCGGCCACGGTGGGTTGTGGGTGTCGAAGGAGAAGCAGGCGCAAATGCCTGCGATCCTTCGGCCCAATCTCGACGGACACTGGTACGAAGAGGATTGCGAGTGGGCGAAGGTCCACGTCGCGTTCCCCAACCTCGAAGGCGGCAAACGCTATGAGTTCGCGCTCGTGGCTCTGTACCAATGGAACCACCCCATCTACATGAAGCACTTCGACCTGAAAACGAACGAAGAGGCGGAGGCGCACGTTCGAGCGCGCATCTCGCCCGAACGCAACGCGAGGTTCTCCGGTAAGTGGAATGCGTAGACCGATCGTCATCAAGCGGATTACGCAGGACATCCTTCGACCGCGTTCGGGAGACTCATTCGAGGTCATCGAAGCTGTGGGCGGTCGGTGGATGATTCTGCGCAATGGTTTTCAATGGGGCACGGATCCGCATCAATTTGATCACGGGCTCGGATGTTCGAAGCAGACGTGGTCGACAAAAGCGGAAGCGAAAAAGGTCGTGAAGGGGGTTCGTCGTGGGTGACATCAAGTGCCGCGTGTGCGGTGAGCCGTACCACGCATCGGGTGTTCGTCGTGACGGCAAGGGCGACATGTTGCCGTGGGAGGCCGATCTCTTCCTCAAGGGCGCAGGGTGCCCGTCGTGCCAGGGCAAAGCGCCGGACGGCGCGGATTTCGCGTTTGAACACGCGCACTCGCTCATATTCAACGGCTTCGATGACTACGGCCACCACGACGCGGGAATGGAGGCCGCGTCGGAGCAGGCGACGGCGCGCCCCGTGTGGGCGATGCCAGACCCGAAGCTAAAGTGGAAGTGCGCTGCGTGCGGCGTCAAGGTGTGGGAGCACCCCGGGGACGGAGAGTATTACGATCCCGGGGTGCTCTACACGACGGACGGCATCAAGACGGCGCGCAATCAGCGCGAGTACGACTACATCATCGACGACGACCAAGAACCGACGATGGTGGGCGACCAGGCGTTCTGCTCCGTCTGCGTCGTCTCGTGCGAGGGCGAGGGCTGCGAAAAGAAGGTGTTCAGCTGGTGGATCAAAGAGATCACCGAGCCGATGACGGCGATCACGTGGAACCCTCTGCCGTTCGAGAAATCGAAGAACAAACCCGCAGCGCGCTTCGATGAGACGTCGCCGATGTGCGAGTGCTGCTGGGAGAAAGAGTCCGAGAAACTCCGCCTCGAAACGATCGTCATGGCCTGCAAAGAGGAGGGCATGAACGACAACGCTCGTCCGGATAATTGGGCGGAGCACCTTCTCGACGATTTCGCCGACACCATGACGCAGAACGAAGACGGCGACTGGAACTACCCGCGCCCAGACGGCAAGGTGCGGGAAGTGCTCAAGAGGTGGGGATGGTGGGAGGATCCCGACTACATCGACGGGACCATCGAGCACGAGGAACTCGAGAACCTGCGCGAAGTCATCCGGGACATGATCGCTACGGGCGGCGTCAACGAAAACCACTATCGTTACGCGCACCTCCTCTACGAGCTGGACGAGAACCGCCGTCTCGGCTCCACTCATCTCACTCTCGGTCGAGTCAAGTTGTAACCACGAAAGGCCGAAAATGGATCCGAATGCGACGTACGAGGCGTGGCGCACGACACGTGGCAAAGATCGCGAAGAGCACGCGCAGAACCTGCTGAAGTGGATCTCCGACGGAGGCTTCGAGCCGAAGTGGACGGAGTGGCAGAAAAACCAGTTCGTGAGGTGGTGTCACGTGCGTGGCATCAACCCGTGAGGAGGCGAGGCATGCCGAGTTCTCTCGACAGCATTAAGAGACTGAGGAACCTTGAGCGCACTGCGAAGAGCCTGGCGGTCGCGTACCGTTTCGAGGAACGCCTGGCGCAGATGGCGCAGACGGGTGGCGTCGCGCCGGATTGGTTCGTCAGCACGCCGAACGTCGCGGACAAGGTGCAAGAGCACGTGGTGAACGCGTCCATGCTGCGCCTCAAGCGATTGCGCCTGGTGCGTGAACTTTTGGCCATTCGAAAGACGAGGAGACACGCCTGTGTTTAAGAACGGAATTCACTACCCGTGCCGTCGAGACAGCCAACGGAAGCACGTAATCCAGGACCCGTTTCACGGGCTTGCACGATCGTACTGCCGCATGGTGCAGCACTCGCGGCTGCTGTACGAGGTCCTGCGAAAGCATCGATCGAGCATGCGACGAGACGCGTCGGAGGTGCTGCGCCTGGCCGCTTCCGATGCGGCGCGCGCGGCGGGACTGCTGCGCATCTCGATCGACAACACGAACGGTACCACGTACGAGGCCGCCGCGCTCTACCGTGGCGTGCGTACCATCATTCGGCAGATCAACGAAGGAGTTCTCTGATGCGTTTCATGCGTGACACGTGCCCGCAGTGCAACAAGCTCGCGACTCACATTTGCGAGCTGATGCCCGTGGAATACCCTTTGGCGTTCGTGGACGGGCAGGTGGACGATTGGGGTACCGACCCGCAGTATTCCGACGGCACGGAGACGGCGTCCAAAAACAAGGCTGGAGTGCGGCTGAAGTGCGACCGTTGCGTCGTGGAGTGGGACACTTACTCGCTCGACGATGCGAGTGCGTTCGAGGCCGAAGCAAAGAAGATGCACGTCGAGAAGTTCGCGGAGGACCTGCTAACCACGGCGTGTGTGCTGCACATGTTGATGCCGAGGAACGACGTTAACGACGGTGAGCATTTTACGCGCAAAGCAGCAATTGAGAAGGCGACGGTACTGTTTCGGAAAGTTCGGGTGGGCAAATGAAGTACAAATTCGTTCCTCTCGTGGTTAGGTACAGCGCGGGTCACTACGCCGTGCAGTCGAAGGCGCGCGGCGCCAATGAGATCGCGCGCACTACGGGGTGTACGCCGTCGGGCGGCAAAGACGCAGACGAGGAAGCGTACGCACGGCTCTTCGCAGCGGCGCCGGATCTTCTCGACACCCTGGAGCGCGCGTTCCCGGCCCGCGCCGAGTGCGCCGGTGACTGCTATATGAAGGTCACCATGGACGGCGACGCGGTCGAGTCCACGGTGCCCCGTCTGCTGTACCACCAGGCGCGAGAGCTGATCAAATTGCTCCGCGATGGGGAGGTGTAGTCGTGCGCCATGTCATTTCCGATGGCCACTCGATCAATCGGGTGAAGCGCGCCATGAACCATGCGGATGCGGTGTGGCGCAAATCCTCGTTACGGCGCGCGGCAAGTCTCTACCTCGCGTGCCGCAAGTGGCTCGGTTACGACCACGTCGAGAATGTGCTGGTTCCGCGGTGGCGTGGTTACGGGTCGTTTTATGACTACTGCACCAACTACGACAGCCACGAAAACAAGGCGTGGCGGGACGGAAAATACAACTGAGAACGGTTTAACCACGAAAGGCAAGAAATAATGAAATCGGGTACCCCGTACAACTCGATGGATCGTGTTTTGGCGGAGCAGGCCGCGAGCGACGGTATGATCCAATCGCAGGAGCGGTGCGTCGAGTTCGACAAAGGCATTCAATCGCTCGGATTCAAGGATTTCGACGACTTCAAGAAAACCAAGGCATCCATGTCGCAAGAGGAGTTCGGAAAGCTCCTGTCGGATTTGCGGGTGATGCGCGGTCCATCCACGGAGGTGAGCAATGGGTGATGCAGAAGAACCGAAGAACGATCCGTACGACCAAGGCCACCGCGCGACGTACGACCCGTCGGACGACAAGTTGCGCCTTTACCCGGCGCACCGCTTGTCCGAAGAGGACTACGCGGCGGTCAAGGGCGCGAAGATGCAGTGGGCGCCGAAGCAGGAGTGCTTCTACGGCGTCTGGGACCCCGCACGCGAAGACGTGTGCACGCGCTTTGCCGGTCAGATCGACGACGAGGACACGACGCTCGTGGACCGATCCGAGGATCGCGCCGATCGCTTCGAGGAGTACAGCGACAAGCGCACCCGGGATTACGAGCAGTCCCGTGACGCGGTCAATCGCCTCTCCAGCAGCATCCCGATGGGTCAGCCGATTCTCGTCGGCCACCACAGCGAGAAGCACGCCCGAAAGGATGCCGAGAGGATCGAGAACGGTATGCGCCGCGCCGTCAAGATGTGGGAAACGGCGAAATACTGGCAGGACCGCGCCGCGGGCGCGATTCGCCACGCCAAGTACAAAGAGCGCCCAGACGTCCGCGCGCGCCGTATCAAAGGGCTCGAGGCGGACGAGCGCAAGTACCTGAAGAACATGGAGCGCTCCGAGAAGTTCATTCGATTGTGGACGACGGCGATCCTCGCGAAGCGCAAGGACGGAACGGATCCGGACGCCGTCATGATTCGTGCCCGCACGGTCGAGCTGGCCAACTTGGACGGCTGTTACTGGTCGTCGAGCATCGCGCACAAGAGCGGCTACGTCGGTCCGATGAGCATCTGGGAGGCCGCCGGCGGCAACACCCGCGGAGAAGACCCCGAGACCTACGCGATCGCCACCGTGGACGAGATCCGCGAGAAGGCGCTCAGCCATCATCGCGGCGTGATCGCGTACTACACGCGGTGGCTCGACCACGTTCGAAACCGCATGGCGTACGAGCGCGCGATGCTCGGCGAAGCGGGTGGCATCGCCGCCGACAAGACGAAGCCGCAAAAGGGCGGTGCCTGCAAGTGCTGGGCGTCTCCCGCAGGCGGATGGTCGAAGATCGTGAAGGTCAACAAGGTGTCCGTGTCCGTGCTCGACAACTGGGGCAACGGCGGCCCGGACTTTGCACGGACCATCCCGTTCGACAAGCTCACGGCGCTGATGACGAAGGAAGAGGTCGACGCGGCACGCGCCGACGGTCGCCTCATCTCGGAGAACGATCGCGGATTCGGCCTGCTGTCGGTGGGTACGTCCGAAAAGCGCGCCGTAAACACGACGATCCAGCACAACGACGCCAACGCGGAAGTCGATGCGATGAAGGCGTCGCTCAAGGCGGGCGTGCAGGTGGTCGCGGCGCCGCAGCTCTTCCCGACGCCGAAAGCGATCGTCGAAATGATCATCGACCGCGCGCAGCCCATCGACGGTAAGACGGTGCTTGAACCGTCGGCAGGCACGGGCGCGATCGTGCGGGGATTGCTGGACGTCGCGGAGGGCGGACTCGGCGCGCTCGGGCAAGTCACGGCGGTGGAGCTGAACGCAGAACTGGTGCGGGCGCTTACGCTGAACTTCCCCGGCATCAGCGTCTACCAGTGCGACTTCCTCGGCATCCAGCCCGATTCGGGTCGCATGGGTCGATTCGATCTCATCCTCATGAATCCGCCGTTCGAGCGGGGCGCGGATCTCGAGCACGTGCAGCACGCGCTGAAGTTCCTCGCAGACGGCGGGAAACTCGTCGCCGTGATGGCGAACTCGGCGACGCGCCTGCAAATTCTCCGCGGCATGGAAGGGTGCGGCGACTACTCGATCGACATCGAGCCGTTGCCGGACGGGTCGTTCAAGGATCAAGGCACGAACGTTCGTACGGTGCTCGTGACGATCACCGGGAACTGAAAGGCGAGGCGATGTATCCCAAGAAAGAAATGCTCGACAGCGAGGCAAAGTCTCGTGGTTACGAGTCCCATGCACAGTTTTCGAGCGTAACGCAGAAGCTGCGCGCCGGTACGCCTGACCGGATCACGCAGCGTGTGTTGATGTTTCGAGCCGCGTACGACGTGCATCGGAACCTCAACGGCGACGTGAGCGGGTACGAGCCGCACGGCAGCGCGATTCGTGACATGCTCACCAACGCGCGGCATTGGGCGGCTGCCCACGGCATCGACTTCAATGCCGCGGTCGAGATGTCGGAACTGCACTTTGAAGAGGAGAAGCCGAAGTCATGAACAAGTTCACGCAGGAAGACATCGACGCCATCGAAGGGGGCGAGGACTACGTCATTCGGCGCAACGAGCGTTACGTGTCGATTTTGTCGAAAGCGGAGGCATTCATCGAGATGGACGTGGCGCCGTTCCTCGTGGTGCACTTCGACAATGTAGTGAACCGGGAGCAGTTCCACGAGCTGTCGCGGACGTTCTCGGGTGCGACATCGGTTCTTAAATCGGTGACGGGGGTGGTGGGCATCGTGCATTCTACCGACGCCGACATCATCGACGTGATCGACGTGTTGAACGCGGACGTCAACGAGTTTAATAACGCGGAGTGCCACATAACTGAACACGGCGTAGTAGGACCCGATCCTCGTGTGGAGTTCTCGCTCATTCTGGACGGTACTGGACCCGCGTTTAGCTACGGTATCCCGCTCGCTCCGTTCATCAGCATCATCGACCCGCGCTGGCGGCCGGACCTGACGCGCATCGTATCGTCGGACGCGGTCATGGAGGATCACTGATGATTTTCAATTCTGCGGCGGACGTGTACGCGTACTTCGCCGTCGCGCATTGGGCGGAGACGCACGACGGCATCGACAACCCGATTTTTCAGGACCAGTTTCGGCGCTACGTCGGCGGCAAAGGCTGGATCCGCGTGATCGGACCCGGTGCCGTGTGTGTGAGCACGGAGAAGCAGCGCTGGCGTGCCATCGTGCGAGCGATGGAGGGCCGGTACTACATCCGTGCGTTCCGCCGCGAAGGCGCAGGGTTCAAACCCGTCTTCCCCAAAGACGCCCCGTACTCCGTGCGGCACTTCTTCGACGAGAGGGAAGCGATTACGCAAGCGGCGATCGAGGTGGAAATCGAAGGCGCGGTGCAAGGGTTCACACACGTGAAAGAGATCCCCGTGGACGTGTCGAAGTCGCACGGCGGCGGCGTGAATGTCGGCTACGTCATCGATGACCAGATGGCGGGGACGGCCGAGCTGTACTTTCCGTTCACGTCGGAGCAGTTCGATGAAAAGCTGTCCGAGCTGTCCGAGCTGATCTCGGGGCTCGGTCAGCAGGATCACGGGGAGGACTACTGATGGGAGCCAGCATCAGACACGAGCTGCACGTCTCATGCGACGTGTGTGGCGTGGACGCCAATGCGGACATGGGCGACGACGAGACTTTAGACTGCGCGCTCGACGTGTTCATCGATACGACGGAGTGGGCAGCGCCGCTGTTCAGCGTAGTTACCGCGAGGGCCGAAGCGGGCCGTCTGCTCGACGAGGAGCTCCTGGACGAGCTGGATGGTGGCGTCGCCGCAGACGAAAATGTCCTGCTGTGTCCGAAGTGCGCGGTGCGTTTCGGGTACGTGAATGAAACGGAGGACGAGTGATGGGCGCCAACATCAGACACGAGCTGCACGTCTCGTGCGACGTATGCGACGAAGATCATTACATGGAGGTCGCGCCGGATACGCCGATCAACGAGGCGCTGGACGCGCTCGAAGACACGACGGAGTGGTTTGCGCCGATTCTCGCGGATGTTCGTGAGCGTGCCATGCGTGGCGATGCGGGTGACAAAGACTTGCTTGTCAGCATGCACGCTCCGACGGATTACCAAGACGATGTTCTGCTGTGCCCGAAGTGCGCGGTGCGCTTCGGGTATTACAAAGCAGAGGAGGAGGAAGAGGACGATGACGAAACCGATGGGTGACCCGTACGCGACTCTGCCGCAAGGCACGCCGCATCTCGACCGCTGTGCCTTCATTTCCAATCAGCACTTGACGAAGGCGGAGATCAAATTCCTCGTCGATGAGGCCAGCACGCAGGCACAATCGACCCACGTCGGCATGCAGCGGGACGTCCTGGATTTCGATGGATCCGACGGTGTCATGCTTCTCAACACGGACGATCACCCGGAGTCGCGCCCGGGGTGGCTCGCGGGCATGTCGTCGCTCATTCGATTCTTCGACTGGGCGATCAAAGCCGACGTGCAGATGATCCGCTTCGACGACGACGGCGACATCATCGATGAGTGGCCGACCTATGCGTAACAGTTTCTGCCGTTGCGGCAGAGTCGCAACCACGTCATTCACGTTCGGGTCAGGCAGGGTCCCCACCTGCGAAGAGTGCGTGCGCGTGCTGATGTTCAATCCGCACGCAAAAGACCCGTACGGGGCGTACAAGGCCCGTCGCGGGATGCTGCGCCGTCAGCGCTTTTACCGCGCGGCCGAGTGGCTCGGCGTGGTCCTCATCGTGCTGTTGCTGCTCGGGCTCGTCATCATCGCGCTCGATCCCGGCCTCGGGTGGTTTCGCTAACCACAAAACGAATTCTGTTGGTTGACGGTCGTCGCGGCACGAGCTGCGGCGGCCGTTCTTTTTGGAGGCTGCCATGAGCGAGTCTAAACACACGCCGCTTCCGTGGATGGCGGATGGCGGAGAGGTGCGCGCTGAAAGCGGCAACGGTCGTACCGTCGCGCTTCTCTACAGCATCACCAATGAAGACGAGGCGAACGCCGCTCTGATCGTTCGTGCCGTGAATTCACACGATGATCTCGTAAGTGCACTCGAAATCATGATTCGCGCGTTCAACGTAAGCGATGTCGATCCGATAGTGGCTTTCACGTCGATTGAACGGGCACGCGCAGCGCTCAAGAAGGCAGGTGCAACGTGAAAGGTGTTCGATTCTACTTCGACTACGGCTCGGCGAAGGCCAAGCGCAAAGGCGGGGACGCGCCGAACGCCCTGGCGGTGTTCGTGTGTAACGGCATCCACAACGCGGCGTATGGGTGTACCGCCGCTCTCACCGAACAGCCAAATTCGGACGTGTGTGGTACGTCCGCGTCGCTCGACTACCTGCGCGAGTCGTGCAAGCGCGTCAGTGAGGCGGAGGCTTACCGCGTGCATCCGAAACTCAAAAAGTACATGGAACGAACGGAGTAGCCCATGAAGATCACGAGGTCCATCACGAACATCGCCGCGGTGTGCACGAAAGAGCAGAGCCGCTACGGTTTCAACAATCCGAATCTGGTCCGTGTCGTTGACAAGCGCTACCTGTGCGCGACCAACGGCAAGGCTCTCGTGTTTCGGCGCGTCGAGGAGGCGCTGGACGATGCGCTCGGTCCGGTTCCCGTCGAGGTCCTTGAGCGTGTGCGCAAGATCCTCGGCAAGAAGCGCAGCAGCTCCGCGCCGAAGGAAGTTCCCGTCTACGTGCGAGACGGCAAAGCGGAGATTCCCTGGGACAGCGAGCGCCAGGTGATCGAGCTCCCGGAACCGAAGCCGTTTCCCGACGTGTCGAACTTCGTTCCGGATCGAGAGTCCAAAGAGCATGTGTTCAGCGCCATTTTCAACCGAGAGACGCTGGTGTCTTTGCTCGAGGCGCTTGACAGCGAGTGCGTCGAGTTCTCGTTCCAGCGCCCGATAGATAGACCCGTGCGTGTGGACGCGTGTGAGGCGCACGGTCCGCAATTTCAGGAGGTGAGCAGATCGAGCGGCGACTTTGGAATGCTGATGCAAGTCGGCAGAGATGAGCCGCGGAGACAAGACGTATGCAGCGCCGCCACAAGCTGATCGGTGACGAGGCCCTTGGATTGATTCAAAAATCCGAAGGTCGGTGCGTCAGGATCAACATTGCGTTTCGTTTTAGAGCTACGATCCGCGGCACGCTGCGGACGACTGAGAAGAATGCGGATGCAGTGCCGCTCGCACGTCGGGTGTGGGTCGTTACGAGTCAGTCGGCCCACGTGCATTTTTCGGCGACGGATGTCGAGTTCGTTTTCGGCGCACTGCCCGACGGATCGCAGTGCGAGATCACACTACGGACGGTGGATGCCGTCGAAGTAATACCACAAGGCGTAGCGAAAGCCGCGCCTGCAATGGATTCCACGAGTCGTGGTTGACTCGTGGTTAACGACGGTGTAAGCTGTCGTCGCATCGCGGGTGGTGCCCGCAACACACATCAACGAAAGGTAGCGTCATGAATCTGAGAAACGTCACTCTTCGACCTCTCAATGAACTCTTCCAAAAGCTGCTCGACATGGACGCCCGCTATGTCGACACGTACATGCCCGTGAAGAACGTGCGCGCTGTGTTGATCCCGGACGAGACGGTCGACGGCGCGGGTCGAGCGTTGCCGATCGCGTCGCTCGGCATCACGACCGGACACGGTGTCGCTGAGCTGTCGCCCAATGCACTCGACGGTCTCGTGCAGAGGACCGGCGCGGACGGCCCCGAGGTGCGCGCGGACTACCTCCGCAAACTGAACGCCCTGCGTGAGCCCGCGTCGGTCAAGCTCGCGGAGGACAACATCAATTTCTGGCTCAAGCGGCGAGGCGAGGAGACGCACAAGAACGGCCAGCTGAAGTCGTTCCTGCTGCGCTTGGCCGCCACGGAGCCCATCAAGGACGAGAACGGCAAGATCGACCCCGCGAAATTGAAGACCGCGGTGCTCCGCGCTCGCGCCGTCTTGTCCGATCGTTTCCTGCCGATCGACAACCTCTCCCTCATCACGACGCTCTGGCAGGTCATGCAGGACAAGTTCAATTTCGACGGCAGCGTGCGCGATGCGTGCACCAGCGCCGTCAACCACGCCAAGGGCGCGATCAGCTTCAGCCACCAGCTCTCGGAGACGTCGATGAACGTCTGCCTGATGAACCCGTGCATGCTCTACGACACGGGTCACCCCGAGAACGGCGTCATGTCGGTGACCTACAACGGCCCCGACGGCAACGGCGGCCACTCTTGGACGCGTCCGGACGGCGGCATCATCCGCCTCGGCGATCGTCCGGAGGGCGGCGGGCACTACATGTTCCCGGTCGCTCGAGTCACCAACAGCGAAACGGGCGGCGGCAGCGCCGAGGTGACGTTCGGACTCTTCCAGGTCGCATGCGCCAACGGCATGATCATCGGCCAGGCGTCACGGCGCGCGCACATCGGCGCGCTCATGCAGCAGGACGAGGGCGAGTCGAAAATGGTGCGTGATCAGCGCCTCAAGCTGATTCACGCCAAGATCGCCGACGCCGTGCGCGGCGTGTTCGACCCCGACGTGTTCGAAAAGAGCTGTCGCGAGTGGCTCAAGCTCTTCGATGAGCCCGTCGAAAACGTCGCGCAGGCGTTCGAATCCATCTGCCGCCTGCCTGGTCTTACGGTGGACATGGCGAAGATGATGCTCGAGGCCTACCACCCGAACGTCACGGGCAAGCACACCCTCGGCGACGTTCAGTGCGCGGTGACCAACGTCGCTCACAGCTTCGACGATCCGGACAAGGTCCGCGCGCTCCAAGACGCCGGCGGCGCCATCGTCGTGCAGGGCCGCAAGGTCCTCCAGCTGGCGTAGTCCTTCCTTCGAACCGCGCGGGGGCCGTAGGCGCCCCCGCGCCCTCTTTGAGATACGCATGCAGTACACCGAGCCTGTTGACGTGGCTCGGGATCCCGTGTTCAATCGTCGCCTGTGCAAGTTCGTGGGACGGTTGACGCAGGACCCGTATTTATTCGACGACCTCTGTCAAGAGGTGTGGTTGAATATTTTCATGCACTGGCCCGAGAATTTGCAGAGCCGTAACCACGGATACCTCTTCGTTGCCGCGTCGCGCCGTGTTATCGAGGTCCTGCGGAGGACGAACAAGAGACGAGCCTACCTGGATTACGAGGCCGTCCCCGTCACCGCACCGAAAGGGTCCTGCTACTACGACGGCACGGCCGCCGACCGCGTCGCAAGTAGGGTGTGGTGCCAGGGCGCGCCTGCTCCGGAGATCGCACTCGATGAGCTGGACGGGTACGACTGCACCACACGCGTGCTGTTGTTCGCCGTGTATGGTTGCGGTGTTCAGATCACCCGATTGAAGCGCGCGGGAGTCATCCCGGCGTCGTTCGTGTTTGGAAAACCGAACGGAATTACGAATTACTCGAGCCCGGGCGGTGCCGTCCTGGCTCTAAGGATGGAAGAGAGCGAGATCGTTGGCGCGCGCCTGCACTCGGCTCTCAGTGTGGTTGAGGCGCGCAGACAAATCGGACCCGGGTGGCACGTCTACATCGGCTCCGATCTCTCAGTGGAGACATCGCATGACGGTAACGACGGTCGCACGACGCCGGGGACATCCCCGTACGACGCGCAACTTGCATACGCGAACGGTGCGTTTGCACAAGGATTTGGCGGAGGCGGTATACGCCAAGGGCGCAACGTTTCAGGGCACGAAAGTCTCGACCGTCTACGCGGCGGTTTTGGCGACGGCGATGACGGTGAAGACGGATTTGATCACGGTCACCGAGCGCCTGCAAAAGATCACGCAGAAGTCGGAACTGCACGCAGTACACCCGGACGACCAGACGCACGTCTCCGTGACGTTCCCGTCGAAGACGGAGGCCACCGCGGTGTTCCAGGCGATGAAGGCGTTCCTCGAGAAACACGAGGATTCCGGCATCAAGCAGTACCATCTCGCGGGGATCATCTTCAATTTGTGGACGTCGGGGAAGATCGTCGTCCAAGGTTCCCTTCTGTCGCGATACAAACCCTAACCACGATCAGCCCTCGATTCGTTTCATCAACCACGGTTCCAGTAGGAGTTTTTATGCCGACTCTTCGTGAAGTCACCGACAACACCCTGGCCATCCAGGGTCGTTTCTCGGAAGTGTTCACGCCCATGATGGGCGAGGGCAATCTGCCCGCGGCGGTGCTGATCCAGCGCCTGTCGTCGATCCCGCCCGACAAGGTCGCAGCGGTGGCGTCTCGTCTGCTCAAGCACAGCCGCTTGACGCCGCTCTTCAACCAGTACATCGACCTCGCGACGGAGACCATCCGTCCCGAGTTCGCGCACCAGTCGCAGCCGAACGCGATCGCGTCCACGCAGGCACCGATGCCGAACGGCATGGGGTGCTTCGGTCGTTCGTGCCACCCGAACTGGGATCCGCAGCTCGGAGGCCTCCCGTGCATGACGTCGTGCCTCCACGGCCCGTCGCACTGGAAGGACGGCACCGGCAAGTTCGTTCCGGGCGCCCTCAAGGTGCAGGGACGGTCGTACTTCCCAGACGGCGGACCCGCGTCGCACCAGATGGTCGAAGGCATCGGCCGCCTGCGCTGGGCGGCGGGGTTCCAGAGCAGCGAGCAGGCAAAGGAACACGACGGCGTGCCGTACATCGTCACGTCGGCGTGCGTCGCGATGATGCAATTCTGGCACGTCCTCGGCATTCCGCCGGCGCCGCAGCCGACGGTCTCGTTCCACATCTTCCGCGAGGCCGCCGCGTGCATCGACGAGGCCCTCGCCGCGTTGGCGGCTCCGCCGGCCGCGCCCGCGGCCCCTGCGGTGACGCACAACCTTCCGCCAGCGCCGATCGCTCCGCAGATCGCCGCACCGAAGGCGCCGACGGGCATCCTCCCGCCGAGCGTGCCCGCGGTTCCGACTGCGTCTCCCATCCCGGCGATCGCGGGCATCGGTGCCGCGCCTGCGGTGCCCGCTGCTCCCGCGGTTCCGTCCGCGTCCCCGATCCCGAGTTTCGGGGATCTCGAGAAGACGACGTTCGCGCATCCGACCGAAATGAGGACGCCCGCAGCGAGCGGCGTCACGCCGACCGTTACGATGCCGGCTGCTGCGAACGGCATCGACGATGATTCGCTGCGTGAGCGTACGAATACGCTCGCGCAGTTCATGGTGGACGGCGGTTTCGTGTCGCACGACGCCGTGTTCAACACGATCGCGCGGCACAAGGAATCGGGCAAGAAGCCGAAGGTCACGCACAAGACCGTGGTTGACATGGGCGTGAGCCGCGGGTTCATCCAAGAGAACACGGAGCTCCGCCTGTTCACCAACTGGCAGGACTGGATGAAGGACGCCGTCAACAAGTACGGCACCGACATCAAGAAAGAGGGTTGCCCCGACCAGCTCCGCTTCGCCGCGCAGTCGCCGGGTTTCAAGCAGTTCAAGAAGGGCTACAACAACAACGACGCCAAGGCGATCGCCGCGCTGATGGGCCGCGAGATCCCGGCGGACACGGAGGGTGTGCCGTTCCACACGAATCCCGAAACGGGATCCGTCGCGTCGGCGCCGATGCCGAACCCGCCGGTGCCCGCCGCTCCTGCGGTTCCGGCCGTCCCCGCGGTTCCGGCCGCGCCCGCGATCGATCCTCCGGCGCCCGCTCCGACGGTCACGGGTACGGTGACCCGTTCCGCGACGTGCTCGGAAGCGTCGCCGCAGGTGTTCCCGAAGGGCGCCTCCGACGAGGACGTGGAACGCGGCCGTCAGGCGCTTCTCAAGGCCGCTGCGGAAGGTGGTGAGCGATGGGAAGAGGGAGTGAAGCGGATGCACCGCATCCTGTGCGATGCGGCGGATGCGGTTGTCGAGGTCTTCTGCGGTTTGCTCGCGGATGCGCCCTCCAGCGACTCGGCCTCGGAGGAGACTGCGGATCCGGAGACTGCCTATACCGATCCGCAGACGGCGTCCTCGCCGGCCCGTACGATCGCGCCAAAGCGATCTTCGTCCTCGACCCCGTCGAAGGCCAAGGGACGCCAAACGAAGCCGTCGCCCGCCAGTGGCGGTGCTACGACGAAGCCCGCCGCGAAGAAGAAGGCGGCGGCTCGCCGAGCGCCCCCGCAAGCGTAGACGCTGAAGTCGGCAAGTTGCTCGATGCGTTGAGCAACTACGCCGCCGTCATGATCGAGGCGGAAAAAGAAGTCAAGGCGCGCGAGGAAAAGCTCGCGCGCCTTGCCGTTTGCTCGATTTCCGAACGCTACCTGGACGTCAAAAACCTCTATGGTGGTGCGCTCAGTGCGTTCGCGGCGCTCTTCCTCTGCTTCTACGAGGGCGACGCGTGCACCGGGTGGAATTCGGCTCTATGGTACACGTTGGCGTTTCCAGCCGTCGTCTACCTCGGGCACTACGCACAGCCGATCATGTTCTTCATCGTCAAGAAGCTCGTTTCGGTGAAAAATCGTGGGTGACTTGAATACGACATGCACGGAATGCGGGATCGCGCAAACGATCTCGCAGTTCGTTCCGAAGTGCCACAGCAATTTTCGGCTACCCGACGCCGCCAAAGAGGCGCGCGTGTTCGTGGCGCTCGGCATGGTGCACCAGAGCGACGTCTTTGCCGGCGGGCAGTGGCGCATGCCTCGCCTGGACTTCTTCATCCAAGCGTTGCAGAACATCGGCTGGACCCGGCAAGAGATCGCGGATACCTTCGAATTCGGGCACACCTTGCGCTGCCCGCTGCCGCCGAAGCAGGAGCCGAAGGGTCCGCAGAAGAAGCTGTGCGGGCGTTGGTCCGTCTACGCGCACACGCAAAAGAAGTACGACCTGACGATCTTCTTCGATTGGTCGCTCTGGGTCTACTTCGGCAAAGCGCGCAAAGCCGACGACGTCATGCACCGCGTCGTCGATGCGACGCTGGCGCTCGACAAAGACCATTCGGTTTCGGCGCGCGTGCTGACGATCTGGGATCCGCAGGACGTCAGGAACGCGCCAGACACGTACGACATCGAGATGTGGACGGCGAGCCTCTCGTGGATTCGGTTCACCCTTGAGGGCCGTAAACACGATCCGTTCGCCGGCACGAACTACATGGCGGCGACCACGGCCGATCAGGCGATCCAGATCCTCGACTACTTCTCGACCGTCGAGTACGCGGGTCTCGACATTGAAACCGGCAATGCGCCGCACGCTCTCGACGTGTTCTCGAAGAAGTTCAAGGTGCTGACCATTCAGCTGTCGGCGGCGCCCGGAACGGCGTACGTCATCCCGCTGTGGCACAAGGACTGCCCGCTCGCAAAGGATCCGCGGGTCGTGGAGGCGCTGCGTCGATTCTCGAAGTCGCCGTGCAAGATCGTAGCGCACAACGGCATTGCATTCGACGTCGCGGGTCTGAACTACACGCTCGGCACGGAGTTCGACGTTTACTTCGATACGATGCTCGCGGACGGCATCCTGAATGAGAATCGCCAGCACAAGCTGAAGGAAATCATCCTCATCCACGTGCCGTCGATGGCGTTCTACGATGACGAGCTCGAGGCGTGCCTCGGTCCCGGCGACGATCGCGACTATGAGTTGCAGGTCCCGCTGCCGGTGCTCTGCCGTTACGGTGCCGCGGATGCGGACGTTGTCCTGCGGATGTTCTACGTGCTCGCGAAACGGCTCGTGGATATGCCGTCGAACGCGTGGCCGAACATGTGGGACTTCTTCATGCAGCACGTCATGCGCGATGCCAAGGGTGCCGCGGAGATGACGCTGAACGGCATGGTGATCGACCTCGAGCGGCGCGATGCGCTCACGGCGTCGGTCAAGACGGATCTGGAAGCGGCCAAGTTCAAGGTCCTGTCGGACGAGCGCGTGGTTAGGTTCTCGTTCGCGCGCGCCGCGGAGTATACGGCAGAGGGCAGGTACTTCTCGGACTCGACGTACATCTACCATGCGTTCCATACGGCTAAACACGGCCTGCAACCGATCTACGATATTGTTCGCAGGTCCGAGCTCGAGAAGGATGCGCAGCGCAAACTCGTCGCGGCGAAGGTTCTCAAGAAGAACGGCGATCCGTATCGGAGCATGCTCTTCACCGAGTCGGACGTTCGATTCAACATGTCGGCACCCGATGACACGATCTACATGGTGCTGAACGTCCTGCACCTGCGCTCTGAAAAGCAAACCGCAGGCGGTAAGATGTCGGTGGACGCCGAAGTGCTGAAGCAGTTCGCGAAGACCGACCCGTGGTTTCAGGCCCTTCTCGACTTCCGCGCGCTGGACAAGCGCTATTCGACGTATGCACGCCCAGTCGTGCAGGGGCTCTACCAGTACGTCAACGAGAAGGACGGGACGGTCGAAACCAAGGTGGGCTGGATCCGCGATGACGGCCTCGTGCACGGTGAGTTCATGCTCACGGGGCGCGAGTACGGTGCGAACGACTCTTCGGACAGCCTCGGCGGCACGCGCACAGGACGCAAGTCGGCGAAGAATCCGAACACGACCAACTTCATCAAGCACAAGGAAGGCGGATCCGAGGTCTACTCCCTCTTCACGTCGCGCTATGCCGACCCGACGCTGCCGTTTGCGCTGGACGAGAAGCACGCGCAGCAGCTCTGGGAGTACATGACACCGGCGCGCCGCAACCTCGTCAAACACTTCGTATTCCCCGGGCAGCCGGGGAGTGGCGCGATTCTCGTCGTGGACTATTCGCAGCTCGAGCTCCGCGTCTTCGCGATCGTCGTGCATTCGATCTGGATGCTCAGCGAGTACATGAAGGAAAACGTCGATCTTCACGCACAGCTCGCGATGAGCGTGTTCATGAAGACACTCGACGAGGTGATGGCGAACAACAAGTACCTGCGCTTCCTCGCCAAAAAGCTGTGGTTCGGTCCGATCTACATGCAGGGCGTGACGACGCTGCACGCCGAGCTCGTGTCGCAGGGTGCGAAGTCGCCGAAGAACCCGAACGAGCTGATCACACGAGACGACGTGCAGGAGATGCTCGACGCGCTCTATCGGAAGTTGCCCGAGTTCCAAGGCTACAAAGCCGCCGTCGAGTCGCAGCTCCATAAGTCGCTCTGCATCTACTCCGTGTGCGGCCGTCGTCGATTCTTGCCGCAGATCACGAGTCCAGATCACTACATTGCGAACAAGGCGATCCGGCAAGGCGTGAACTTCGGCGTGCAGTCACCCGGTGCCGATTGCACCAACTGGTCGTGCTATACGTTGATCGACTGGTACAAGGCGTGGAAGATCGTGACGGCGCGCCGGCCGCTCGTCGTCAATGCGGTGCATGACTGCCTCGTGCAAGACGCACCGAGCGAGCTCGTGCCGGAAATGTGGTTCGCGACCAAGATGATCATGGAAAACGTCCCCTGGTCGATGTTGAATCCGCGCGAGGCGCCGATCGTCCTGAAGGCCGAGGGTGAGGTCGGTCCGAGCTGGGGTGAGGTCGCCGAAATTAAGGCGTCGCACGAAAAATTCTGGATTGAGTCGATGCGAAAGAACGGCGGATCCTTCTACGGATTGTGGACGGTCCCTGTTCAGAAGGATGTTGCATGAATTTTTACGAGACGCTCGCGTTCAAGTTTCGTGGTCAGGATCACGTCATCGACCTGTCGCCGTTCGGTGCGACGGGTTCCCTCATCGGCATCACCGAACGGTGCGAGCAGGCGCAGCGCATGCTCCATCATCTCACGGTGATGCGCGTCGAGATTCAGGCGGACCACATGCGCCTCAAGGCCGCGCTCTCGAAGACGTTCGTGAGCATGCTCGGGCAAGGCGAGAAGCACGTGCAAACTCGCGAGGACGCATTCATCGACGGGCGCCCCGAGTACATCGAGTCCCGCCGTATCCGCGACTTCGTCGATTACGCCTACGAGACGGTCCAATTCGCGATCCCGCGCCTGCGCCGCCTCGAGGAGCACGCACTCGAAAACGAGCGGCGCAGCCACCCGCGCCCGTAACCACTTTCTCAACCACGACAAGGAGGTGTCATGACGTTCCAGGCCCCAGGCTCAGCCCCGAAGTTCGGATTTCAGCAGAATGCGGAGGCCTCGCGAGAGGCCGCCAAGTCTGCCGGTGTCGAACTTCAGGGCTATTCGCTGCCCGTGTTCAACACGCCGCCGGACAAGACCGGCAACGGCATTCCGTTCTATCTCTGGCTCTTGCCGGACTACCACAAGTTGCCGACGCGCGACTACACGAACGGAACTCCGATCTTTCATGCGCGCGTCATCAAGCGCGTCCTCGGCACATCGATGTGCTACTACTCGCCGAGCGTGCAGTTCCCGGGCACGGCGGTGCCTGCGACCAAGAACTTGTTCGAGGCGCAGCTCGACCGGATGAAGATTCGCTGGGAGAAGGACGATCGCCTCTCTGCGCCGGACAAAGAGTTCCGCGCGTCGTTGCGTGACAACGTTCGCGTGCTGATGCAGGCCGTGGTCATCGATCCGGCGACGTGGCAGCCGGCTCGCGACGAAGCGGGACAGCCGATGGTCGTCGTCGTGGACAACGCCGAGAAGTACCACAACTCGAACGGCTGGAAGACGCTCATCGACCAGGCCGCTCAATTCGGTGTGTGCCTGTTCGACCCCGCACGCGGTGCGATCGTCAAGGGCACGCGTCGAGGCCAGGGCAAGACCGACACGACGTATACCCTCGAGCAACTGCTGATGGACGGAAGCGGCCCGTACTCGCTCGCGCGCAATGCGGATGGTAGCCCGAATTGGGCCGTCATCGACGAGGTGCTCCGCAAAGTCGTGCCGTGGGAGACGCTGCTTGAGGTTCCGAATGAGGCCACGCAGCAGAAGCTCATCGACGAAGCGCTGGAGATTCGTCAGCAGGCGATGACGCCCGTGCAGCCGAACATGCCGACGCCGCCAGCCGCCGGTGGACCCGCAGCGCCGTTCGCCATGCAGCCCGGACCGGCCGCACCCGGCGTGTCGTACCCGCCGGGGTTCGTCCCGGCGACCGCTCCGGCGACCGCCACTGCGGCTCCGCCGGCCGGCCCGCCGCCGTTCGCGACGTCAGGAGGGCCTCCGGCACCCGCGTACCACCCGCCGTCCGGTCCGTTGCATCCGGGTTTCGCTCCGGCCGCTCCGACCGCCCCCGCGGTTCCGCCGGCCGGCCCGCCGGCGTACGCTCCGGGTGTCACACACGCACCTCCGGCTCCTGCGGTTCCGGCGGCACCCGTTGCTCCGCACCAGGCTCCGGGCGCGGCGACTCCGCCGCCTCCGATGCCGGGTGCGGTGACGGCACCGACGCCGCCGCCGTTTGCGATGCCGATGCCGGGTGGCCCCGGTCCGGCGGCTCCGCCGTTCGGCGTCCAGCCACCGACCACGATCCCGTCGTCGAATCCGGCCGCTCCTCCGATGCCGAGACCGTAATCGGCAGTTGATCGTTTCCTGTCCCGTCGAGTAAAGTGCGCCCATGGCAACGGAACGAATCCCCTGGTCCGCCCTTCCACTCGCCACGCAGGAAGAAGTGAAGATCGCGTACATGGTCGGCAGGTTCAGAACGCCTGCCGACCTTGCTACCGAGTTCGGTGTTCAGCTCCGATCGATGGAGGCGGCGCGCCGCGCCGAGGATTGGGACACGTTTCGAACGGCGTTCGCCGATGAGCAGCGGCGGACCTATGCGATGCGCCTGCGCGCGGCAGGAGACGAGACCGCGGAAAACCTCGGTTTCGCAATGCGGGACCTCACGGCGGTCGCTCGAGAGCGTGCAGCCGAAGCACTCGAAGAGGACGACATCGTCAAGTTCAATGAGGCGCTCGCGCTGGTCGACGGTGTCACGGCGCGTCTGGAGAAGATGCGGCACGTGCTCGAGGGCCTGACGCCACGCGATCGAGGGCCCGCGCAAGTAGGCACCCCCGCGGCCAACGTGGAGGCGGTGCAGATGGCGAAGCAGTTCGGCTTGATCGCCGCAAAGGCGTTCACGGCAGTTACGAGAGAAGGGCAGGCAGCAAATGCTGATCAAAGTGCAGTACGAGGTACAGGGGTGCCGCAAGGAGTCCCTGGAGGGCCTCCCGTCTGAGATCCTGCCGCAGCTCGCACAGCCTGGAGTCGTGTTTAGGATTCCTCGCAGCAAAGAGACGGCGCCCAACGTTTACACATTCGTCGGCGTCGAGTTGCTCACGGTAGACCGTGTGCATGTGGACGTGGATCCGAATTCACCGAGTCTGATGAAGATCGTTCTTTTGATGTCTGGAGGTTTTTGTGAGTGACCTTGAGCCGGAAGACGTGCCTGAAGCAATCGACCTCTTTTCGCGTGATCCGCTCTACGATCACATCGGCAACGTCGTCGAGCCGATCTATCCGATCGGATCCAAGATTGTGCGGATGAGTCCGTCTGCGGACGATGATCAGAACCGCACGCGTTACCGCATCGATCCTCCCTACGCGCTGCCGCCGGAGGTGCGCAGGAGCTTCCGCGTCGATGACGAGATCACTTCGCTGTTCGTTCCGACCACAGGCATGAACGTTCTGCATCGATTGCGGACCGCGATCATTCCACTCGTCGAGCAGCGCTTCGAGAAGACGATCGAGTACGGGCGCCACGCGCAGTTTGCTCTTGCAGCGCAGAACGAGCTCTACGGGCGTGTCGATAAGATGATGCTCAAGGCCGACCCGATCGACTTCATCACTTGCCGTCACTTCGACCAGCTCGGTGTGTTGCTTCACGTCGAGCGCGCGTTCAAGTGCGAGATGGACGCGATCAAGGCGCGGATTGACGCCGAGATCGCCGAGGCGTGTGTGGGGCTGAGCCTCTGGCTCGGGTGCCCCATGCCGCTGAAGATCACGTTCGATTTCGAGAAGACGCAGGACGCGCAGGCCAACGAGCAAGAGCCGCCGAAGGTGATGGGCGTGAACGTCCTCATCGCGGAGCTTCCGAAGACGCAGGACCAGCAAGAACTCAACGACACGCCTATCACGGATGACGTGCGCCTTCTGCACACGGATCACTGGCTGCACTTGTTCCCGGAGGACGGCACGAGGCGCTTCCAGAACGAGGCTCTGCGCAAAGCGATCGGTCCGTCGTTCCGGCCCGACAAGTCGAAGACGACGCGCGGCGGCCTGACTCTGAACTAAGGGCCGCCTGTGACGTTCTTCTACACTCGTACGACGGGGCGCTCGTTCGCGCGGCTCATGAACGGGATGGTGCTGCCCGAGCGCATGCTCCGCGGCATCTTCCAGCTCTTCGTCTACGACAGGGGTTTGTTCTTTCAAACGATGGCCCGCATGGGGGCCAGCCACGCCGACGTGGAGGACTTTTTTCGTCAGCGCCGCAGGAATTTGGTCCTTCCACGTCACGAGCGTCCGTAGTATGGGTGTAGCAACGATTCATTCATTCAGCACTGGAGCAACCCATGAGCTTTTCAGCGACGGTCACCGACGCGGACGCCTACCGGGCGGTCACGGCGTGGTGCGACGACGCGATTGCGCGCGCGACGGGCAAGGACGAGGTCTACGGCGAGGCGAGTGGCAAGCCCATCAAGGCGACGAGCGTGGGCTATCCGCTCCCGGATCTGCTCAGCGTGCCGCGCTTGACGAGCCCGGACACGATCGCGGCCGACGACAAGACCAAGCTCGCGAACTACACGCAAGCGGTCTGCCGCTGGTTCATTTCGATCTTCGCGTCGAAGGGCGTGTCGCACTCGGTCGATCCGAGTGCGTGCGCCGTCAACGCGACGTACACCACGCAGATCACGAACACGCGCGGCGAGCTCGCGCACATCGTGACGGCGTGGAACAACAACAAGGCGACGATCGGCGCGGGAATCATGTCCCTGCCGACCGCGCCGGCGTTCTCGTAGTCCTCGGCTTTCCGATTCCTTTCGTTCTCGTTGATGTGTGGAGTGCAGCGGCAAGCAACGGCCGCTGCACTCTTTTTATTTGAGGTGACGATGCCCGACTTCAAACTGATGAACGACGTGTGCGTTGTGCAGCGCCTGGCCGTCGCCGGCGAGGCGACGTCGAGGATTCTCTACGTTCCATGGAGCAAGGAAGACAAAGGTGTGCTGCCCGCCTTCGGGCGCATCGTGGCGCAAGGACCGGGAAGGAAGGCGGAAGACGGCACGCGCGTACCGAATCTATCCAGCATCGGGATCAACGCGGGTGACGTGGTTATGTACCTCCCTCGGTACGCAGTAGGCAGCGCTGCACGCCTCGGGTTTGATGACGATCACGCGATGATCCTCGACTACGACATTCTCGCAAAGGTCGAGGATGCAGAGTTCGACGATCGAGGAAACATCGAACGCGGCGAGTTCTTTCCGTCTTACGGGTACACGGTGCTCGAGCCTAAGTCGAACGAAGTCGCGATGACGGCAGGTGGCATCCGCCTGCTGACGACGACGCGCGAGAAGAACGGGCAGCGGATGGCCGTTGGCGTGGTCTTCAGATCGCAGGTGTCGCTGCGTGAGGAGATCGGCACGACGGGCAGCGGTCCGCGCAAAACGCTCGCGCTGCACGGCACGCAAGGCCCGCAGTTCGTGAAAGGCCAAAGAGTGCTGTACGAGCGCTTCGGCGTGTGGTACGCGAAGTTCTCCGGCACCCGCGAAACCTATGCGATCATCAACACGACTCGCGTCGCTGCGGAGATCGAGAACGAGGCGGTGGTCGAATGCCTGTAGAAATGACGCGGAAGATGATCGAGACCATGCTCGGCGCGCTCGCCGTGAGCGCATCTGTGGTTAGCACTCGATACCAAGAGAATGCAGAGCTCGCGTCGGTCATGCCGCCGTGCAAGCTCGACAACGACATGGACGACCGCATCGAGGCGCTCAAGCTCCAAAAGCTCGGGCTTGCCGTCGTGACGGATTCAGCAGATCCGGATCGCGAGACGTACCCGTGGAAGTTCCGTCTGACTCCTGCGGGTTTTGCGTGGATCACGGCGTTCATGGCCGGCCGGTTCTTCAAGAACGGCGCCCGTGGGGAGTCGAATGATCCGTGGGGAGACTTCTTTTTCGCGACGGCAGAGCGCCTGATCGGGGCGTAATCGTCTAATGAGGTGCAAGCGATGCTCGCAGCCTTCTTGAAATGCCTCGGAGTCGTCGCGTGGATGGCGGTGACGTACTGGTCGCGCGCGCGGGCTCTCGAGAAGAGGCGCCGCGGTCACTATTTCGACGGGTAAACCATGCCGATTGTCGAGATCACAGCAGGACTCGGCGCTTACGGGTTCGTCTTGCAGGACGGGTACTGGGTCCTCGGAACCACGCGCGTTCAGCAGCAGTTCGCAGAAATTGCGGATCCGTCCGTAGGCCCGACAGGACCAGCAGGACCCACAGGTCCGCAGGGGCCGCCAGGTGCGCCTGGTCGGGACGGAGAAGACGGTGCGGACGGCCGTGACGGCACCAACGGCACCAACGGCACCAACGGCAC
>FRDC01004146.1_pt2 | contig 112147 bp, 106 predicted proteins | sample 1106171 | NCBI WGS metagenome assembly FRDC01 (sample SAMEA3930566, study PRJEB13176) | freshwater metagenome | biome: Drinking water system; feature: drinking water; material: water | place: Singapore | collected 2014-12-20 | reverse complement strand
AATTGTCAGATAATTTATACATACGGGTGAGTTCCCATTTCAGTTGAACGTCTATTGCGGGATAAAATACAGGGTACAAAAATTGAACGATCGACAACACAGAGAGGGAGTAACTTTATTATGTGGCAGTCAAGCAATCCTAGAGCACGCGCACTAGCTAAAAAGCGCGAACGACAACGGAATAGAAAACCACTCCATATCAAACGAGTCGTAGGAGACTTAAAACTATTAGGGTCAGATGGGCAAATCTCTCAAGTCAGAGTAATATTGAACGACCTCACTCCCAAAGGCGTAGGAATTTTCTGCGAAAAACCTCTGATGGTCGGAAAAGAAGTTGCACTCACCATCGACGAGCCCAAACCCATTTATCTTAGAGCTCGAATCGCGTGGTGCCAAGAAGTTGATTCAAGCGGGCACATCATCTCTTCAAACCCCAGCAACTACCGTGTTGGACTGATGTTCTTATACGAAACAGCAGCCGAGCAAGCTGCGGTAAAAAACTGGTGCGATGCGATATCCAAAGAGCATTTGCGGCCTAGTTTACAAGCCAAGGCCGTTGCTTAACCCATCAGATTCGCAAACTCATCCCAATGAGTTCTGAGCTTAGACTTTAACTTCAACACAGCTTGTGTATGAAGCTGACTCACTCTAGATTCAGTGACATCCAATACTTTTCCAATTTCTTTAAGATTCAGATCTTCGTAATAATAAAGCGATAAAACGAGTCTTTGTTTCTCAGGCAGGTCTCGAATTGCTTCGGCTATTGTTCTCTTCACATATGCCACGTTAATCTCGCTAAATGGAGTTGGAACCTTAGTCCCATTCTCCCCTAATCCCTGCAAAAATCGTTTGTCAGCCTTAGAAAAACTTGAAATGTCATCATAAGATAAAAGCGAGACGCTACGAACCTGATTTAACAGATCATGAAACTCTTCTTGTGTAATCCCTAGCTCCTGGCAAACTTCTTCATCTGTGGCCTGACGCCCCTTTTGATGTTCAATCTTGGCGTAACATCTCTCCAACAATTTGGCCTTTTCACGAACAGATCTTGGAACCCAGTCTTGAGCTCTCAACTCATCAAGAATAGCACCTCGAATTCGAAACTCTGCATAAGTCTTAAATTTATTATCTCGAGAGGCATCGTACTTTTCGATCGCATCCATAAGACCGATTACGCCTGAGCTAATCAAATCATCTAACTCTATATTTGCAGGCAAGCGTGCTGCTATTTTTTGTGCAATATATTTAATCAGTGGAGCATACTCCAACACCAACTGATCACGAGTAGAATTCACTGGGGAATAGTCGTCTTTTACTAGAGCCGCTGTGTGAACAGCTTCTTTTGCAAGTTCCTCAGCGATTTCTTTTTGCAACGCTTCTTCTTCTTTTCTTGCTTCCTCAGCTGCTTGAATTTCATTTATATTTTCTGCAACTTCTTTTTCTTTAGACTTAGCTGCAACCTTAGGAGGAGCTTTTTTAGCCGCTGGAGCTTTTATCGGTGTAGCTGCTCGAGCAGATTTTGCTGACTCTTTGTACTTTTGAATTGCGCGATTTATACCCATGCGTTCACCTCATCCTCTAAACGTTCTTCGAAACCAGAGTGTATAAGCTTTAGTCGCTTCGCTATAAACTCTAAGCAGGCAGTTGAAGAAGCCCCTGAGTTTAATTCTACCAGATTTTTACGTTTCAGCATTGCCTGATGAATATTTTTATCTTTGATAAGATGTCCAAAGTAATAAAGCTGAGCTCCGATAAAACGCGACGCAACTTCATTAAATTTTCTAAAAACATCCAAGGCCTCTCTGGCATCTGTCACTTGATTGACGACTACACTAATCCGATTGATCTTAATATTTAACGCCAAATATTTGATGAGTGAATAAGCTTCATAAATATCTTTTGGGCTGGGTGTTAAAATTATTAACACTTCGTCTGATTGGATGTGTAATGTTTTTAGACAGTCACGATTTTTTAAATTCACTTCGATAAAAATAAAATCTGATTTTTGCGCTTCACTTGAAATGGGGCGACGATTTACTAATTTTAAAACTCGACTGCCCAAACTTTCCAAATGATGACTCAAAAGAGTCATCAAACTTGTTTTTCCTGACCCCACTTCTCCGCTTAAAAATAATACCACTCGTCCAGATTCTGAGACGGGCACGTCATTCATTATTTTTCTAAGTGTCCCAGCCTGATCGTTCATATTAAATATCTAATACTAATGCAGCTATTCTTTCTCGAGTAGCCTCTTCGATATCCTCAGGCACGCGCTGTCCCGTGGTAAAATAAGAAATAGGAAGTTTGATTTTTTGAAAAACATTATAAACAGATCCAAAAATCGAAGCCTCATCGAGCTTAGAAATAATAACAGATTGCGGCCTAAAAATTGCAAATCTGTTAGCTATGTCATAAAGCTCATTATCTTTTGTTGTACATGACAACACCAAATGCGTTTCCACTTGTGGTAACTTGCTGAGGAAGGCTTTTGTTTCATTTAATGATTCTGGGTCTTTTTGAGATCTTCCTGTTGTATCTATAATCACGTGATCTAATGATTGAAAATCCTGAATAGCAATTTGTAACTCCTCTAAAGTAGATACGGAGCGAAACGGAACATTCATGATCCTAGCGTAAGTTCCTAACTGGTCAAAAGCAGCAACCTTATAGCTATCTAAATTAATCAATCCAATTTTCTTCCCTTGTTTAATCAAGAGCTCACTAGCAATTTTCGCAACAGTTGTGGTTTTCCCAACTCCAGTAGGACCAACTAAAGCAATAATGGATTTAGGCTGGATATTTTTTAAGAGAGAGGACACTTCAACAGAATCCATAATCTCAGTAGCTAATTGATCCGTTACTGCATCTAAATTTTTAGATTTCTCTGAACCCACCTCAAAGGCAGCCTTTTTTACTAAGGTCAATGCGTGCCTTCTTTCGATCCCGTTCATAATGAGTTGATCAAACGCATCTTGTTGAGCTGAAGTTGTAAATTGATTTTGGCTTGCATGAGAAGCTACGCTTACAGCTGCGCCCTCTAGCATTTTCTTTAACGTCTGAACTTCCTCTTCAAGTTTTTGGATTTGTGACTTAGATTGAACACTCTGAGTTAACGCTTTCTCCACAGGGGCTGGTGTCTGAACTGGTGCGGCTCGCTTTGAAGTTGACTGAGAGGAATCTGAAAAATCTTGAATATCTGCATATCGCATAGATGTAATTTTTTTTCCTAATGATGGAATTGGTCCAGCGTTCTTAACTGGTTTAGCGGATGCAATATCGACAAAATCTTTCGTTTCCTTTGCTTTATTACTAATATGCTTTTCAAAATAATCATCATAAACTTCAGATTGCTGAGTTGCTGACATTTTTTGAAGTGCAGTTTTTGCATTCGCATGCATTCGATTCTCTGCGATGCTTTTTTTCTGAAGAGCCTTTTCTGAAACAGCAGCAGTTACTTCAACAGATGCCTTTGACATGAGACCAAATCCCTTTTTATTCGTTTTAGTCTGCAAAATAATGGCTTCTGGTCCTAACTCTCTTTTAATAGAATCTAATGCTTCCTGAATCGTTGGGGCCTCAAATTTCTTAACTTGCATATGCTAACCTCACAGTTCCAAATGATTTTACAGTTACGTTAGGAGTGATTTCATTATGTGAAAGCACAATAACGTTAGGAATAAAACGATCTAAAAGATTTTTTAAGTGAACGCGAATGAGTGGAGAACAAAGAACAATGGCTTGGCTAGAGTGACTAGCTAACTCTATAGCTTTCTGATTCATTTCTGCAACAAAAGTTCGAACAAACTCTGGGTCCAAAGATAGCTGTTGACCTTGATCTGTTTGTATAATTCCGCCTGCTATTGTTTCTTCAATAGACTTGTCTAAAGTCAAAAGCTGAATCTGCCCATCTGCTCCTGCTAATTTTTTAGTAATTGTGCGAGCTAGACTGGTTCGAACATGCTCAGTTAGCAAGAGGGGGTCCTTTTGATAGGGTGCCATCTCAGCTAAAGCCTCTAAAATGGATCTTAAATCCCGAATAGAAACATTTTCTCTTAAAAGATTTTTCAATACTTTTAGAACTACACCAACAGGCAATAATCCAGGAATGACATCCTCAACGATTTTTGGATAACTCAACTTGAGTGTATCAATCAAAGACTGAAGCTCTTGTCGCCCTAAGAGCTCGCTTGCGTTTTGACGAATCAACTCAGTAAGATGAGTTGCAATCACTGTAGATAAATCAACAACCGTATATCCAGCATAGGTTGCTTCATCTTTTTGACGAGCAGCGATCCAAATAGCGTCCAAACCAAAAGCAGGTTCTTGTGTAGGAATTCCTGCAATAGGTGACATCACATTACCTGGGTCCATCGCTAAGAGATGGCCCACCATAAGAGAGCCGCTACCAATTTGAACTCCCTTAAGTAAAATTTGGTAATCACCAGGCTTTAGCTCTAAATTATCGCGAATTCGTAACGGAGGAACAATGACACCTAAATCAAGGGCAAATTGCTTTCTGATATTGGAAATTCTTTCCAATAAATCTCCATTTTGTTCTGCGTCCACTATGTTAATCAGCCCATACCCCACTTCGAGTTCAAGTAAATCGACAGGTAATAGATTTTCCAATTTCTCTTGTGTGGGCTTTAATTTTTCTTGTTCTTGTTTTTTCTGAACCTGTGCCGCATCAGCTTTTTCTTTGCTAGTTAATCGGTACGAAATGGAACCCAAAGCTAAAGCTAGTACTAAAAAAGGAAGCTTAGGCAAACCTGGTATGGTTGCCATAAAGAACATGACTCCAGCACCGGCTGCTAGAGCCTTAGGCTTCATAAACAATTGTTTAGAAAATTCTTGGCTAAAATTTGTGCTTGTAGCAGTACGAGTAACAATAATACCAGCCGCAGTAGAAATGATTAGTGCTGGGATCTGGGTTACTAGTCCATCACCGATTGTTAAAAGTGTAAAAGTTTGAGCCGCATCGGCTAAGGACATTCCCTTTTGAAGAGTGCCGATTAAAATACCACCAAATATATTTACAAAAACAATCATGATGCCAGCGATGGCATCTCCTCGAACAAACTTAGATGCACCGTCCATGGCCCCATAGAAATCTGCTTCTTTTGCAATTTCTCCACGGCGTCTTCTTGCTTCCTCTTCATTAATAACGCCGGCATTCAAGTCAGCATCAATTGACATTTGCTTCCCAGGCATCGCATCCAATGTAAATCGAGCAGCAACTTCAGCTACGCGGCCTGCGCCCTTGGTAATAACTATAAAGTTAATAATCACTAAAATAATAAATACAACAATACCCACAGCATAATTACCGCCTACAACAAATTCACCAAAAGAACGTATGACATCTCCTGCTGCTCCAGTACCCTCTTCTGCGCCCTTGAGTAAAATCAATCGTGTGGATGCGACATTCAATGCAAGACGAAAAAGTGTAGAAATCAAAAGTAAAGATGGGAAAATACTAAAATCTAATGCACGAGTTGCATAAACTGAAGTCAACATCAACACAATCGACATCGCAAGCCCTAGTGAGAGCAAAAGATCGATAATAATCTTTGGCATAGGAACGACCATGACCACTAAAATCGCAACTAAGCTGACCGCTAAAAATAGGTCTGAATTTTTTACAAGCCTTTCAAAAAATGAGTTCATTAGACCTTATCTTTCCTTTTTAGTTTGTAAACATATGCAAGAATTTCAGCCACCGCTTGATAAAGGTTTCTAGGGATATTTTGGCCGATTTTTACAGATTTAAACAAAGTTCTAGCTAAAGGCACATTTTCAACCATCGGAATTCCTGCTTCAAGCGCAATTGCTTTGATTTTTTGCGCTACGAAATCTGCTCCTTTTGCAATGACCTTAGGTGCTGCCATTTTATCTTTTTCATAAACAAGAGCCACTGCAATATGGGTAGGGTTAGTCACGATAACATCAGCTTTCTTCACTGCTTGCATCATGCGCCTACGCGCAACTTCCCTTTGAATCGATCGAATGCGCGCCTTAATTTGCGGATCCCCTTCACGCTCTTTGTATTCTTGTTTAGCCTCTTGCTTGGTCATTCTTACTTTTTTAGAAAACTCAAATCGGTGTACCCAAAAGTCAATTCCTGCAAATACAGAAAGTAAAGCTATGAGCGTGAAAAAGAAAATTTTTGATACCTGTCCATAACCCATCAAAGTATGCGTAGGATCCATGCCTATGAAACCGATTGAAGAAAAAATTTGAGATTTAATTAAAAAATATGAAATCAAAATTACAGCTAACATTTTAACAATAAGACGAAGCGCGTCCATAAGTTGCTTGAGTGAAAGCATTTTTTTTAATCCTTGAATTGGATTAAGCTTAGAAATATCAGGTTGTATGGGGTCAAATGAAAATATACTGCCGATCTGAGAAAAACTCGTAATAGCACCCACAACAAATCCAACAATACAAACAGGAAAACCCAATGCCAAAATAACGCTTAATGTTTTACTTAAATAGTTCTTAAATGCTTGAGTTTGAACAAAGTCTTGTTTAGCAACCTGATCAATACGAAACATTTCCCTCATAAACTCAGCTAAATCTGCAATAATTTGTGGCGCCATCATATAAATCATTATGACCACAGCAAACAATCCCACTAGACCTGACAATTCTCTGCTCTGCGCTACAATCCCTTTGCGTCTAAATTCTTCAATTCGATACGGTGACGCCTCTTCGGTTAAATCTTCTCTAGAGCGGTCTTCTTTATTTTCTTCCATTTACTTCCCTTGTTTCATACTCAAAATAATTTCTCGCATATTGTCTGAAATACTTCCCAGTATCTGCGATGAATAACCTTGAAACTCCGGCAAGCTTAAAAACATTACGATCAGTCCAATGATTGCACTCACTGAAAATGACAAAACTAAAACGTTCAGTTGAGGCATAGCTTTGGACATCACACCGAAAACTACGTTAACTGCAAAAAGTGAAAGTGCGACGGGAGCTGCTAGCTGTATCCCATGCAAAACAACTAGGCTTCCTAGAGAAATCAACTTTTGACTAAATGCCATATTAAAACCAGCACCTTTTAGCGCTCCGAGCCCACCGACTCCAATCAGTTCATAACTCTGAAATGAAGCTCGAAGCATCAAGTGATGACCATCCAATGCCAAGAATGTAAGCATTGCTAATGCCATCTGAACTTCTGCAATAATTTGTGTTTGTGACTCTTGGGATGGGTCAAAATGAGTTGCCATTGAAAATCCCATAAAATTCCCAACTAAATTCCCACCAAAGTTCACTCCTTCAAATGCGAGTTTTGCAATAAAACTAAGGACCAAAGCAAAAAGCACCTCTAGAGCAATAGTACCCACCAACCCTGATGCTGTAGATCCCCAAACTAAAGAATCTGAAGGTCGTACATAGCCGCTTCCGATCAGCGCTGGAAAAAGCGCTATGGTTACAGCCAATGAGAGTAAAAGCTTAATAGGTGCGGGCACGTAACGATCACCCACAAACGGAAGTGTTGACATCAAAACACTAAACCTCACAAGAACTGCGAAGAAGCTTAAAATCTCTGCTTCATCGAAGTTAAAAATATTCATTTACCTAACCCACTCACCTACATTGCCCAAAATATCAGTCGCATATTGTTGCAACACTTCCATCATCCATGGAGCCATCACAACAAGAACTAATACGACAGCAACCATTTTTGGAATAAAGGTTAACGTGGCCTCATTAATTTGAGTGACTGCTTGGAGCACACTAATCACAATACCAATAATCATTGCAGAAAAGAGCATTGGGCCTGCAAGAAATATTGTAGTTTTAATTGCCTCACGTCCTAAAGATAAAACCAATTCTTCAGTCATCTATCCTCCTTATTGACTAGCCAAAACTTTTGACCAGACTCCCAACAATTAGATCCCAGCCATCGACTAAAACAAAAAGTAAAAGTTTAAACGGAAGAGAAATAACCACTGGGGGTAACATCATCATTCCCATAGCCATCAAAACACTTGCTACCACCATGTCCAAAACAAGAAATGGAAGATACAGCATAAATCCAATCTGAAAGGCTGTCTTTAATTCGCTAATCACAAAAGCTGGAACTAATACATATGTCGCCACTTGATCACGAGACTGTGGTTTGTTTTGTTTTGCTAAAGAGAGAAAAAGCTCCAAATCTTTCTCTCTTGTTTGCTTAAACATGAACTCTCTTAAAGGAGCCTCTGCCTTTTCATAAGCGATCTTTTGATCAATTTTTTCATCTAAAAATGGTTGAACTGCAGATGATGTGATTGTCTGCCACGTTGGAGCCATTACAAAGAAAGTAAGAAATAACGCCAACCCGACAATGAGCTGATTTGGCGGCATTTGCTGTGTATTCAACGCCTGCCTCAAAAAACTGAGGACAACAATAATTCGAGTAAATGAAGTCATCATGATAAGAATTGCAGGTGCTAAAGTTAAAACAGTCAGCATTAAGATAATTCTCAGCACAGACACTAAATCAGAAGGCTTTTGGCTTTGTGGAAATGACAAACTGAGTGAAGGCAAAGATATCCCAGATGTACCTGGTACATACCCACCCCGACCTGCATCGGCTTTAGCTGAAAACGCAAATAGGCAAAAAATAAATCCAATCGTCCCTATAAGAATTGTAAAGCGTTTCAAGCTTATGTCGCTCATAGTGACTTCATTCCCTCAAGTTTACTTCTGATTTGAGCCTTTACATTGGACACTGGTTTTTGAGATTCAGAGCTTAATACATGTGAAAATCCAGAAGATCGATCAGCTACTGCACCCGTACCTGTCCCGGAAACTGCACCAACGCTCTGATCTACTTCGGAGAAGACTTCATCATCCTCATGAATCTGTGTAATGAGATTAATTGATTCATTTGTAATCCCTATAACAAAAAGTTTTCCTGTAACACGGATCACAGCAATACTTTTGTTAGGGCCTAGATAATGTGTCGTTAGAACTTCAACTAACTTTGTGTCTTTTCCAAATTTCTTTTTAGCAATTTTTTGAACCGTATTATTAATTTTGAATCGATTTTTTTTCATTACCCATGCAAAAAACGCAATCACACCTGCTAATAAAAATACCTTCCAAAACGAAAGAAGAGGATTATGTTTTTCGATTTTCATTGGCTCAGCGTTATTTTTTCTCCCAGTCAGGCTGTTATTCTTGGGTTCCTCTTGTACAGCCGGAGGAAGCGTAGACATTTTTTCTAATAAAGCCTTATCCTCTGACTGGATGATCTCTTTCTTTTCAATAGGTGCCGCTACTGCTTGCGACGCTCTAATCACAACTTGATCTGACTCGATGGGATTAATTCGAATCGTTAACATTTTTCCACTTGGGCTTACTTGTATCTGATTTTTATATTTTTCTGCTTCACCCTTTACTGTGAACCGGCAACGAACAAGTTTGGGTGAGTACTGGTATGCGAATATTTTCGTTAACGCACCGCTATTAACTGAAGATATTTTAGCCGGATAAACTAGTGTATCTGACAAGCTCAGCTGAATAATATCTTTGAAAAATTCGAGTTTAAAATTTTTCTTATCAAAACTCTTATCAAATAACAGATTGATTTGAGACTCATTAGCCATTTGCACCTGTTTTAACGAAGCAGTAGCAAATGCCTCCTTAGACATCAAAACCACACTCAAAATCAGCAGAAAATAATTCATGAGAGCCCTCACTTCAATTGCTCGATTCTTTCAACTGGAGAGATAATGTCCGTTAATCGGATGCCAAATTTTTCATTGACTACAACAACTTCACCCCGGGCAATTAATTTATCGTTGACCAAAACCTCAAGGGGCTCGCCAGCAAATTTAGATAATTCTACGACTGAGCCTTGTGCGAGCTGTAAAATATCTCGGATTGCCATCTTCGATCTCCCAAGCTCAACTGTCACTTTGAGTGGAATATCTAAAATAAAATCAAGTGACTGAACTGGCGCAGTTCCTGCTTTTGGACCCGGCATCCCGCCCGGCGCTCCTGACAAAGTCCCTCCATGCCCACCCATTCCACCTCCTGGATTAGGCATTTCAGCTGCTTGTGATCCAGCCGCAGCTAACGCTGCTCCGATATCTCCAATGTTAACACCTTCGAGTGGTGATGCTCCTGGATTTGACATAATTTATTCCCCCATTCTTTAATCTAGTTCAATATACCGAGTAACTTGGACAGCTCTGTTTCCACGAGAAATACCAAAGAAACACTTAAACTTTGGCACTCCTTCGATCAGAACATCAAGCTCACCATCTGAGTCCTGTGTGAGTGGTATGATATCTCCCACATTCAAATTTACTAAATCTCCTACTGTAATGTTTGCTCCGCCTAGGTTGACTTGAATATTGGTTTCCGTACTCTTCAGATGTTCTTCCATTTTTGCTGTCCACTCTTTATCAACGCGATCTGACTCTGTTTGAAATGAAGAATTAAGCTTATTTTTAATAGGCTCAATTGTGGAGTAAGGAATAACTAGCGCAATGGTTCCACTTGCATTTTCAAGCTCGACTTCGAATGTTGTAGAAATAATTACATCAGAAGGAGGAACGACCCCCACAAATTGGGGATTTACCTCCGTACGAATAAAGCTGATATCAGTTTTATGTACTGGAGCCCAAGCTTCTTCAAGATCTTTCATTGCAAGATCCATAACTTTTCTCATGATCGAAAGCTCAATACGGGTAAACTCTTTTCCTTCAATTTTGGTATAGGGCCTATCTGTTCCACCGAAAAAACTATCCACCAGAGCATAAGCGAGTTTAGATTCAAAAACTAAAAGTGCTGGACCTCGAAGAGATTCAAAACGCATGATACACATGCAACTAGGAATCGGGAGGGTATTTACAAACTCACCAAACTTGAGAAGGTCTGTAGAAATAATACTGATTGTTGCTATTTTTCTTAACGAATTAGAAAGAGACATTCTGTATAGCCTGATAAATCGCTCATAAATAATATCAAGCGTAGGCATACGACCGCGAATGACGCGATCTTGATTGGTTAAATCATATGGAGTGACTTCAGCCTCAAGACCACCCTGGTCTTCCCAAGCGTCATCTCCATCTCCCCCGCCAGCATCAGACGGAGCCGCTGCTTTCGGCGCAGGTTGAGACCCTACTTCGACGGAGCCCTCGGCAACCGCACTAAGAAGTGCGTCTACTTCAGATTGGGTTAGAATTTGATTCATACTTCAGCCATCCTAGCCTTTCAGTTTCTGAGTCAAAGGACCATCCTCAGTCCCTAGACATCTTTCCTAACTACTTAAAGCAAAGTTTGTAAAAAACACTCCCTTCACTTTTCCTGTTACTAAAAATCCATTGAGCGCATTTCGAATTTCTTCTTTGATGTAATCACGCCCCTCAGCAGTTGCTAAATCCGCTGGCCTTTTACTGTTAAACAAATCAATGATGACGTTCCTCACTTGTGGCATCTTCATGTTGACTTCACCCTCTGAGTCTTCTGTAGGAAGTTCGAGAGAAATATTGACTTGAACATATTTAGGCGAAGCACTTCCAGGAGTAGAGAGGTTCACTGTAAATCTCTCAAGAGTAACCATCTTACCGAAGTGATTAGATTTCTTTTTTGCTTCTCCGCCCCCATGCTCGCCCTCTTTGGCGCCTTCTTTTTTCTCTTCTTTTTCTTCAGCAGGCGCGTGAGCAACTATGTCTTCTACGCCCGGCTTAGATTTTTCTTTTTGAAGTGAGAGAAACAAAACTGCAATCATTCCTAAAGTTGCAACGGTGTTGACAACTGTAAGAAGAGTTAAAAGCTTTCCACCTCCAGGCGCACCAGCAGATGCTGATGGATTTTGAGGAGTTGGATCAGATTTTTCTTCTGCCGCTGCAGGGACCATGGCCTTACTTTCCTCCGCGTTACCTACTCTATATTTTGCAACGCAACTGAAAAGGGAGCAAGTGCCTTCTTAAGACAGCAAAAAATCAAAACCTAAGGCACGAGTGTCAGTGAGATGACACTCGTGCCCCTAGGTTAATAATCCTTACGTACGTTTAACGTTCAGAACTTCATGCATCATTTCATCAGCAGTGCTAATGACTTTTGCATTGGCTTGGAAGTTCCTTTGAGCTGTCATCAAGTTGATGAACTCGTTAGCAATATCTGTTGTCGAAGACTCAATAGTCTTAGAAGATACGCTTCCTCGTCCACCCGCTTGTGGTGCACCAATGGTCGCTTGTCCAGAGAGGCGGCTTTCACGGAATCGGTTTTGACCGACCTTAAATAAGCCTTCTGGGTTTTCAAACTTAGCTAATGCGATTTGAGCTAAGTTAACGTTTTGGCCGTTGCTATAAATAGCCGTCAACATTCCGTCGTCGTTAAAGGTTAATCCCGCCAAAGTTCCGGCAGTATACCCATCCTGTAACGTTTTATACGTTTCAGAGTTGGTACCGTACTGAGTGATTTGAAGACCAGCTCCGCCTTTGGATTTTTCAGCTCCAAAGTTAAAACGAATCTCCTGATCTGGCAATGCACCTTTATTGAACTGGAAGGTCAGCTTGTCTTGTTGAGACTCAAGCAATCGACCATCAGTATCAAATGTCAACCGTCCAGTCGCTTGCTCAGACAGTTCCCCAGGCACACCTCCAACAATCTCATCTCCTTTTGCCATCGCTCTCCAGGTCCATGTTCTATCTTCTGTTTTATTAAAATACAGAGTCAAAACGTGAGCTGTTCCTGCCGTATCATAGACAGTCACACCTGTAGCAAAATGAGAAGTTTGGTCAGGTCTTTTTGGATCGAACTGCAGCTTTTTATCTGCTCTCAAATCCAAGTTCATAAACAAACTTGCTTCTTTTGTTTTCTTAGCATCGACAACCGTTCTATCTACAGAAATATCACCTAATTTAGAGGTAACTTTTCCGTTTTCGTCGGCTTGGAAACCTTGAATTTGATATCCATCCGCATTAATTAACTTGCCGTCTTTATCAAAGTGAAACGCACCGTTACGGGTGTAGCTTTGGCCATCCACACCACGCATGGTGAAGAAACCGTCACCTGTAATAGCTAAGTCAGTTGATGACTCTGTCTGCACAATAGATCCTTGAGAGAAAATCGGATTCACAGCAGCAAGTCTTGTACCGCGACCGATTTGGTTACCTCCTAATAGACCTTTGAGAGACTTAGCAATCACGTCCTGAAACTCAGGACGACTGACTTTAAATCCAACAGTGTTAGCATTGGCAATGTTATCACCGTAGATTGATAGCGCTTCGCCTTGTCCTTGAAGACCGGTAATACCGGTGTACATAGATGATAGAATACCCATATAGAGACGCCCTCCTTAGCGTCGTTTTTTGTTCGCCTTGCTCTTCAATCAATCAGAGCTTAGCTTTTTCTAGGCCTCCCTATATTGGGTCCAGCCTAGTGTTCTGGCCTTCTTGGCCATCTCACTTAAATAATCACTGCTCCATCAATATTTGTAAAAACATTGCCGGAAAGTGACCCTGTATCTAGTGCAGTTACAACAGTTCTATTTTTTACATTCACAATCAACGCAGCATCTTTAGTTAAAACTAAAGTATCATCAACACCTTTTGCCTCTGCACGATCTACAGCCTCGCTCAACTTGTTCATTATGGATGGATCCAAGTTGATTTTTCGATCTCTCAGTCTCTGGGTAGCATGGGCTGAGAATTTCAGTGGTGTTTTAACCGAACCTAAATTCGGTTGAGCACCTGAAGTTCCTAATGCCTTATCAAAGACTTTATCGAACTCACTGGGAACTCCAATGTCTTCCTTTTTCCTAGGTTTCGCATCGCTGGCGTCATGAATGGACTTACCTGGAATAGAACTAACATTGGGATAAAGAAAAGTTTGATCACTCATTTTTCACACCTCCTTTCTTAAGTATAGGGTTAGACAAATTTGCAAAACCAGCATTTAAATCACCTGAGCCAGGCTCAATTGAGGCAGCGGCTGAAGCCACCGGGGTACTTTCACTTTCAGCGCGTTTCGCTTCACTTGACGTAGCTGCAGCTTTCGCAATAGCCTCTTGCATTTCTGGCGAAACTTGAGTTGGGTCTAAAGTCTCTGAACCTACCCCTTTTTGAAACGTAAAAAAGTTTTTGGATTTAGGAGCGCTTTGAATAATTGATTTCCCCTCAAAACCTTGTTCACCTTCGGTTTCAACTCGAATCACATCCTTGACTAACACTTTAGAGTGACTATGCGCGTCTCCGACTAAAACAGAAGGCTCATTGCCCTCAAAACTCACACCAATCACTCTTGCAGTTTTTTGTGGATTGAGTTCAATGTTTCCGCCGTTTTCGTCAGTAGCTGTGATTCGATAAAGATAACTGCCTGCTTTAGCAGGAATATTGTTTTCTTTATAGCCATCCCAACTAAAGCTACTTTCACCAGCCTTGTTTGGACCCAATTCCTTTTCAAAAATCGGCTCACCTGACTCAGCGAAAACCGTAATCTTTGTTTGAGTCGCATTTTTTGGAAGTGAAAACGAAAGCGTTTCTTTGTTGTTCATTGCATGAGAAAATCGGCCCCTATCTACAGTAACTACTTTCCCAATCAATCCTGTCATTGCCATTTTTTCGAGCGGACTGTTTTGAGATGAAAGCTTTTGGATACTCTGATTGACATTTTGTAATTGCTCAACTGATGCAAACTGTGCCATTTGCGCTGCCATTTGGTCCGGCTTAAATGGCGCTGTCGGATCTTGATGCTTCATTTGTGTAATCATAATTTTCATGAAATCATCTTTACCTAGCGTTTTTTTAATTTCTTTTGGACGTTCAGGTTTCGCCCCATATTTTTCTTGAACTTGACGTAAAACCTCACCAAATTTTGGATCAGTCGATGGATTTTTCTGATCGCGAACGCTTTGTTCTCCAGCAGCAGGAGTAGAAACTGATCCTGCCAATGGCGTATTGAGCGCCTGTGTTGAGGCTCCACCGCTAATAATTGACTGTTTCAAACTTTACTCCTCATACTCTCTGACACCCTTTTCAGGTGATCGGTGGGAAGTAACCCCACCGACCCATCCCTGTTAGAATCATGCAAGAACGTCTACCTTACCGTTCTCCCGATAAATACCGGTGCGTGACTCATTGATTCCCTCTATATTTCTCTCTAATGCAGAAACTCCAGCTCTCGCAGATCGAGAATTTCCACCATACATAGGTTCATCTACATAGGATTGGAAAGCAGATCCACGATTTTGATAACCCTGATTATTCATCTGCTGATTCATTTGATCATTCATTGAATAATTTTGGTTATTATAATTGGAATGACTACTATTTGAGTCCGTACCTAAGCCAGTTTGATTTCCACTAGGCTGAGAAACTACAAATTCAACTCTGCTTAAATTCAACCTTTGTGACGCCATACTATCCTTCAAGTACTTAATACTTTCTTCTAGCACTTTTTTGGATTCTGGGTCAGAGGCTCGAATTTGCAAATTGACATCGTTACCACGAGCAACGACTCTCATTTGTAATTCGCCTAAATTATCAGGCTTAAGACGAATCCGCATCTCACCACCACCTTGAACACTCATACTCTTTAGACTGTTACTAATTCCCAACAGACTTTCTGAAGAGAGTCGATTCTTGGCCATAGCTCCTGGAACAACATATCCAAAAACCTCAGCTGGAATCACAGGTGCGGCTGAACGCTGAGCTGATCCTGTTAATGACGAAGCAAGCACTGGAGCTGCTAAAACTTCGCTAAAGTTTGGGTTATGAACATCAACCGTTGGCTTTAGACTACGAAGATCTAGTTTAGACTCAGGCTGATTCATTTTAAAATTCTGAGAATCTGAATCAGACTGACCTAAATTGCTCTTATGCCCTTCTTTAGATTTAACCGCTCCTAAAGTTTCTAGAAATTCAGCACCTGATAAACCAGGATTATGAGAAATTCCAGACTCTCGTGGCAAAGGTAGGTCACTCGATACATCCTGCACTTCCATCTCTACATCGCCACTGAGCTGAGCTCCATCTTGCATGTTTTTTCCGGTTCCCATAACTTGTCCTAAAGGCTGCATAGGACTAGGGCTTCCTTTTAAAGAAATCGGAACTGTTAAAACAGAAGACTCTGAAGGCGCTTGTTCTGCTTCGCTTCCCATTAATTTCAACAACTCTTTTTGTATATTAGGAGTGTTTGTGGAGTTAATCAGTGGCTTCAAATCAGGAGCTTCTCTTCCTGAAAAAACCCACTGAGCACCCCAGGGTTTGGGTCCGGCGATTTCGGCAGCAGTATTCGCACTGGCAGCAACCTTCAACGAAGAGGGGGCAATTTCTGCGCTTGGAGTAATACCCAAATTATTTTTACTTGGATTTTTCTCCAGACCTTGGGCTTGTGGTACGCCCATAGGACTCATCATCGTTACGAAATTCATTTCATTCATAGCTTCTGCTTTCGGACCCATCTTTCCTTTTTTTCCGTTTCCAGATAAAGGAATGACTGGGTCAGAAACAGAGCTACTGCTTATTGGATTCAACATTTTTATCTCCTCCTTTCTTTTCTGTAGCCTCAGCTGCGTCACTCGACGCAGTCATATTATTGGTTCGTGCTACTCCAACCAAACTTTCACTCAGCCGGGTTGAATCCCCTGGCTTCATAATGTTCATAATTTTTGCTAATCTTTGTGTAGAGATTCGACCTACAGCTGCAACCGCTAAAGACTCGTCCAAAGTGGACAACAGCTCAGCAGCTGCTTTCGGGCTCATTGTCTCAAATGTCTCTACCAACTTTGAAACTTTTGATTCATTTTCTTTTGTTTTGATAACATTTGTCTTTTTTATATCATCTCGGATAGCTTGAATTTTTTTAAGCTCTTCAGACAATGCTGTTTCTCTTGATTTTAATTCAGCTTCTTTAACAGAAATATCTTTGAGTTTAGACTCTATTTCTTGCTTCCTCATCTGTAAGTCTTCAATAGCTGCAGCATCTGCAATACAGCCTTCAGAGGAAGTCTGACTTTCTTTTAAAACTACTTCATGATTCTCAGAGGTGTTTTCGTTTTTTTTCGTCTCATTTACGTCTGGTCCGTTTGCTGATGAAACACCAAAGGAAAAAACGATAGAGGTTACTAACAATGTATATCTAATAAGATTACTCATAGCTCCTCCTGAAAAAATCGTGATCTCATAATTGAAAGATCGTCTTGTTGTTTATTCTCATAATTCCTTAGGTCCTCTTTAAACTTTTCAAAATATCTGTCTTTTAGTGTCTCCATTTGTTGAGTTTGCTTTCGCGCTGACAAGTAACTTTGCATAATTTTTTCAACTTTTTTCGCAGCCCTAAGCACCGTTTTTTGCGCACCTATTATTCTTTGCTTTGTTCCATTAATAAAATTTTGCTCAATATGAAAAACGTCTATTTTTACTGGATCTTGTGCAAGTCTTTCTCGCCTTAACAGAGAATCGCTCAAAGCTTTTTCTAATTTAATTTTTTCGTCTATCGTTTTTCTATACGCAGCCTGAGCAGAGACCAGCTCTCGAAGAATAAGCTCTTCTTTGTTCTTTCTCAGCATTAAAATTGAATCAAACTTAAATTTAAACTTTTTCATCTCTTATCTATATTTTGAACTTAGATAAAAGACTAAACTAGACTGAATTTTTTGCCTGAGGATTGAGGGAGGCAAAAAATGCCTCTCCATTTCTAACAATGGAATGCATCATTCCCATCGTTTGATCGAATGTGGCCTTTTCATCTATATCCTGACGAATCATTGCATGAATTTTTTCAATCAAAAAAACAGACTGATCGATCTTGGGATTGCTCCCTTTTACATAAGCTCCAATATTGATCAGGTCTTCTGCCTGGGCATAAGTTGCCAACCACTCACGAATCTTCCCTGCCCACATGTATTGCTCCTTACTAACAACATTTCTCATCACACGACTTGTACTTTGAAGAATGTCGATCGCAGGAAACATATTTTTGTGTGCAATTTTTCTAGACAATACAATATGACCATCTAGTGTAGCTCGAACAGCATCTGAGATAGGTTCATCTAAATCATCACCCTCAACCAGTACAGAGTAAATCCCTGTAATACTTCCACGCGATGGTGCCATCCCAGCGCGCTCTAAAAGTTTTGGTAGCGTTGAAAAAACACTAGGCGTGTAACCTTTTGATGCCGGAGGCTCTCCCATCGAAAGCCCAATTTCTCTTTGAGCCATACAAAAACGCGTAACAGAGTCCATCAAAAATAAAACATCCTTGCCCTGATCTCTAAAATATTCAGCCACACTGGTTGCTAAAAATGCACCACGCATTCGCATCAAAGGAGACTTATCCGAAGTCGAAACAATCACTACAGATCGCTTCAATCCCTCAGGACCTAGCTCGTTTTCAATAAACTCTCTCACCTCTCGCCCACGTTCACCAATCAAGGCAATCACATTTACATCCGCACTTGTATAGCGAGCCATCATTCCCAAAAGAACTGATTTTCCAACACCAGAGCCTGCCATAATTCCAATTCTTTGACCTTTTCCACAAGTGATTAAACCGTTAATTGAACGAACCCCAAGATCGAGTGGCTCACGGATCACTTCTCTCTCTAGTGGATGCGTAGGTTTTTCATAAAGACTTCGTTCTTCACTTCTTTTATTAAAAGAAACCAGTGGCCCTTTACCATCAATCGGCTGACCTCTTCCGTCTAAGACACGACCTAAAAATGCATCACTGACTGTTACTGTTGAAGCCTTCTTGCGTAACACAACCAAACTGTCATTGTTCACTCCTGATGCATCATCAAAGGGCATGAGAACCACACGTTTATCCCTAAATCCAATCACTTCAGCATCTACACCTGCCTCAGAATTTGGATCAGTGTATTTTAGAATCCTACAAATACTACCAACAGATGCTCCAGGAAGATGAGCCTCATAAATCAACCCTAATGACTTGGTTACTTTTCCTGCTTGATGGTAAATCAGTGCTCGACCAAGCCGATCTTCATACTTTTCACGGTCAATAATCCAACTCACGATTCACTCACCGCAGTACCGGTTTTAATCAAAGCTTCGTAAACACCCTTCAATTGTGTTTCAACACTTGCATCGATAGCATTCCATTCGGTTTCTATCACACAACCTCCAGATGCGACTTGCTTAGAGGGCTCTATTGAAATATTTTTTAAAGTACCAAAATTTTCTGCAATATCTGATTCCAGCATAGAAAGAGTTTTCAATTCCTCTGGATTAACACGAATTGTGATATTTTCTCTCACACCTACACGGTCAATCAATTCTTTAATTAAACGCAAGAGATATTCTTTGTCTGTAGATAGCTCTTTCAGAGTGACCATACGGCCAATTCTATAAACCAGCTCAAGCAAAAATCTTTCATTCGCCCGAAACACATCTTCTTTAGCGCCTTCGACATTAGACAAAAACTCATCTAATCGAGCTAGCCTTTGTTCACCTTCTTTTCTAAATGCTTCAAAAGCCTCTTGATGTCCCTTTTTTAAACCTTCTTGATAACCATCTGTCCTAGCTTGATCTCTAGCTTCTTTAGAGAGAGCTTCTACACGTGACCTTACTTTTTCATCTAACGCTCTTTTTTCTTCTTCCTCAACAGATAAAGGTCCTTTTAACAATGGGCTCAGATTAAATCTTTTATCCTTTTGAGCTTTATGATCTCTTTCTGAGTCAGTTGCTGCAAATGAACCATAAAGGTTTTTTACTTTCTTATAGTCTCCAGCCCCAGTAGAAAATTTTGGATACTCATAACTCTTTACTGACGGATCTGCCAACGTATCCGGCTTCATGACACGAACATCTTTTCCAGTCTTATCTTCTTCAACTACAGTAAATCTATTTTTTTTAAAATGTTCCATGTTCTTCCAATTAGACTAATGTATCTGCTTCACCACCGCGGCTGACAATAATCTTACCTTCAGCTTCCAATCTTTTAGCCACATTGACGATTTCTTGTTGTGCCTTTTCAACATCTGACAAACGAACAGGACCCATAGCATCCAAGTCCTCTCGTAAGAGATCTGCTGCTCGTTTTGAAATATTTCTGAATATTTTCTCTTTGATTTCATCCGGCGCTGTTTTAAGAGCAACCACCAATTTGTCATTAGCGACTTCTTTAAGCAGCATTTGCATTCCTCGATCATCAATGAAAACAATATCTTCGAATACAAACATGAGTTTTCGAATTTCCTCTGCCAATTGAGGATCTTTTTCTTCGACTCGAGCCATAATATTTTGCTCGCTGGTTTTGTCCATAACGTTGAGCATTTCTGCGATCGGCGCAACACCACCCAACTGTTGCGTGTCGATTGAGCCCAATGTGGCAAGCTCCTGTTTTAAAACTTCGTCGACTTGCGCAATCAAATTAGGAGAAATAAAATCTAAATTTGCAATTCTCAAAACTACTTCTGTTTGGATGACTTCTGGTAGCCTTTTTAAAACTTCACATTTCTTGTTAGCATCGAGATGCGCTAAAATAACTGCAACAGTTTGTGGATGCTCATTAACTAAAAAGTTAGCTAGAGTTCTTGAGTCTACAAGTTCCAAAGCCTCAAGAGTGCGACTACCTTCGATTACCGAAAGCTGCCCAAGAACTGTTTTTGCCCGATCTTCACCTAAAGTGGAAAGAACAAACTCTCTACCTGTCGCATGGCCAAAAATCAGTGTGTTTTCTTCTGCAATTTCTGTATAAAATTCTTCAAGAACTTTTTTTACCAAATTCACAGGAACTTTTGTTACCTGTCCCATTGCACTTACAAGACGCTTGACATCATTGTCTTTCATTTTTTTAAAAATTTGCGCAGTCACCTGATTGCCTAATACGTTGAGCAGTAAGGCTGACCTTTCGACTCCAGACATTGTTTCGTAAGACTCGAATGACATTTTTTATTCTCCTAGTTAAGCAGTTGCAGGCTTAGGCCGACCCCCTGCCCCCTCTTCTTGATCATCCTTCTTTTTCTCTTGATGAAGCCAATCTCTTAAAATTAAAGCTGCTTTGTGGGGATTTGTGTCCACCATGGTGACTATTTTCTCTTTAATCATCTCACCCTCAAGCTTCTCTGGATCCATTTTTTCCTGCAAAACAGGAACCCCATCGTCCAAAGACTGTAAAATTGAACTTTTCTGAATTTTTTCTAATTCTTCAATAGTCTGCGGTAAAAATGAATCTACGTTATCAATTGTATTTTCTGTAATCCACTTGATAAACGGACGAACAACAAACATGAAAAAGAAAATAATACCAAGCCCTATCACACCGTACATCACCATGTTTTGGATATAAGACTTGCGCTCTTTGTCAGCCATCATTTTTTGAGCTTCTTCAAAGTCTTCACTGGTGAATTCCATGTTTTTTATTTCAAGAGTGTCTCCACGCTTACGATCAATACCCACCGCACTTGCAATGATATCTTCAAATTCTTTTAACTTATCTGCACCCCAGGGCTCTACCTTACTTAAAACACTTCCATCTTTAGTCTTTTCTTTGACATGCTTTCCATCAACAACTACAGCTACTGAAAGCTTTTTTACCGCTCCTGCCTGACGAGTAGTTTTACGAATAGTCTGAGGAACTTCATAGTTCACAATTTCATTATTTTTATTAGTTTTATTTTTGATCTCAGGATTGGCAGCACCAGGCTGATTAGGAGCATTAGCAGTCGCACCTGCAAGTCCAGCTGGACCAGGACGACTTCCTTCTAGAGAATCAGATTTTTTCTCTACGGACCTCACTGCTGTGCCGTCCGCATCAAAAAGAGTTTGGGTTTCATGGACCTGCGAAAAATCTAAATCTGCGGTAACCTTCGCAACCACACGTCCATCTCCTACGACACGAGAGAGCATAGCTTCGATATTTTTTTCATAACCTGACTCTAAAGTTCTCTGATAATCTAACTGAGTCATTGTAGCAGCCGCAATTGGATCGCTGGCATTTTTTGAAATCACTTTGCCATTTGAATCCATGATCACAACATCACTGATGTCCATCCCCTCTACAGCACGTGCCACTAGATTACCTACACCGTAGACCTGTTTTTCATTTAAAACCACACCAGGTTCTAAGTCTAAAACAACAGAAGCTGTAGATTTTTTTTGGTCTTCTATGAAAGTACTTTTTTGCGGTAAAGCGAGATGAACTCGCGCGCGCTTCACTCCACGAATTGCGCCGATAGTTCTCATAAGTTCGCCTTCAAGCGCTCGCTTTTGATTTACCTTTTGTACAAAACTTGTAGTTCCAATTGTACTTTTATCAAAAAGCTCATAACCCACTACGCCAGACTGAGGAAGCCCCATCGTTGCTAGCTCAAGACGAAACTCATGAATGCTTTCTGGGGGGATAGAAATTGTTTTTCCGCTGGGGTCAACCTTGAAAGGAATGCGCTTATCTCGCAAGATTCTAGTTATATTGGTGGAATCTTCAGGACTCAAATTTGTCATGAGCGTAGTATAGGTTGTATCCCCTGCCCAAAAGAAAATGCCCATAATTCCAAAGATGATCGCCGCAAAAGTTCCAGCCACTGCTGCCTTTCGGACAGGAGTAAGGCCTTTTACAAAATCTGAAATCTGTATAAATACTTTCCTAATGTACTCTCCCATGATGCTCCTCTACTATACCTGCATACGCATAACTTCTTTGTATGCGTCTAAAATTTTATTTCTCACTGACATAGCTAACTTCAATGCTGAATCTGCTCTTTCAATTGACAACATGGTTTCATGAATGTTCTTAGATCTTCCAGCGATGAGTTCTTTAATCGCAGTATCAGCTTGTGTTTGATATTCATTCACTTTATCCACTGATTCTCTCAAAACATCTGAGAATGTCTTGCCATTGCTCACATCTGGAGTTTTTGAGCTAATACCGCCTGCTTCTCCTCCGACTGCGGGAGCTTCAGGCTGAACTATACGACTTAGACCTTCAATACTTAAGTTAGACATTTAATATCTACCGTCCTATTTCTAATGCTTTTTGCGCCATCTGTTTCGCAGCATTCATCGCCGTCACGTTAGACTCATAAGACCGCTGAGCACTAATCATATTGGCCATCTCCTCTACTGGGTTAACATTTGGCATAGCCACATATCCTTCTGCGTTTGCCGCAGGATGATTGGGATTATAAACCATGCGAGGAGACCTCGTGTCTTCAACGATGTCCATCACTTGAACACCTTGCACATTTTCATCAAGTTCATTTTGAAGAATTTCTGAAAAACTCTCTCGATCTGTTTGAGCAGCAAGCAGGGGATCTTTTCTTCGATATGGTCCGCCTTGAGCAGTCTGGGTAGTCTCCGCATTAGCAATATTGCTTGAAATAGTGTTCATTCTTTTCATTTGTGCATCAAGCCCTGATGCGCTCACACGCATAGATGAGAAAAAGTCCATTAATGATTTCCTCCACCTTCTGAAATGGCATATTTCAACATGCCTAGTTTTCTTTTCAGCGCTTCTGCTGAAGCATCATAAAGAAGTTGGTTTTCAGATAGTTTGGCCATTTCAGCAGCGCGATCTACTGTGTTTCCATCCAAGGACTCCACTCCGTTCGGGTCATCATAGATTTCTGGCTGAACCGGATCTGTTTCTTCTGTTTTACGATGGTGAGGATTAGAACCTGTTGGCCTAAGTTCGCTATGATTGTTGAGTGCATCCCTGAGCGAAGTCTCAAAGTCTACTGCCTTAGCTTTATAGCCAGGGGTATCTGCGTTCGCAATATTCGAGCTGATGACATTCTGATTCGTCAGCCTTAAATTCATCGAAGTATTGAGAGCACCAATTGTCGAATCTAGAATTTTATCGACCATATTCCCCCGTAAACTTCCTTTCAAGTTTCATGCCGAAAAAACCGATTACATTTCCTATTTTTCTTCAAGACTTAAGAAGACTTATTCATTTGTAATCAGTTTTTTATTCGGCAATCTCTACCTAACGACTTCTTCAGTAGGTTGATTTTGCCGAATTTTTACAAATAAATTCCAATTTTTCTGTAATCAGCCAACTTGTTTCTTAAAGTACGAATAGAAATTCCCAAAGCCTTCGCCGTGTGAGTTCTATTTCCTGCGTGATATTGAAGTGCAGCAATAATTACGCTTTTCTCAATATCATCCAATGTCTGACCAGGAAGCCAATTTTTGTCAGTTGAATTGGCATTACTATTTCCTAAATCTAAAGTCCCCCCCTCAGATCTCTCGATAAAAATATCTTTTGCAGAAATCTGACTTTGCTTTGAGGTAATGACTGCTCTCTCAACCACGTTTTCCAATTCACGAATATTTCCTGGCCATGTATGAGAGTTTAAAAGGTTCATTGCATCAACATCAAACCCAATGAGATTTTTTGAATTTTTTTCTGCATAATTTTTCATAAAAAATTCAGAAAGATTTTTTACATCGCCAATTCTTTCTCTCAGCGGAGGTAATGTAAGATTAACTACATTTAATCTGTAGTAAAGGTCCTCTCTAAAACTCCCGTTTCTGGCTTCATCAGCTAAATTTCTATTTGTTGTGGCAATGATACGAACATCAACAGAAACAGGCTTTCTTCCACCAATACGATCAACTTCACCTTCTTGAATCACACGCAAAAGTTTTGCCTGAAGGCGAATATCCATTTCGGAAATTTCATCCAATAAAAGAGTTCCGCCATTTGCAAATTCAAATTTTCCTGCCTTGCTATTTACCGCGCCTGTAAAAGCCCCTCGCTCATATCCAAAGAGTTCTGATTCGAGAAGATTTTCAGGAATGGCGGCGCAATTAATAGCTACAAATGGCTTATTTGCTCTGCTACTGTTCTGATGAATCAGCGACGCAATGAGCTCTTTCCCTGTGCCGCTTTCTCCTTGAATTAAAACTGTAGCTTTACTTTGTGCAACAGTTTTCGCTAATTCAATAAGTTCCTTCATTTTATGATCGGACGTGACTATTTGATTCATGGTTTGCCCTCCCTGGCCCCTTCTTTTAGTAGCGCTTCTTGCGCCAGTTTTTTCCAGAAATCGTCTGTTTTACTTTCTGAAACTTTTTTTAAAGCAGCTGTAGCTTTGAGTTTGCTTGTTTTATCACCTGACTTCATCAGTACTCTTGCGTAGCTGTATAACATTTCGTTTCCACCCAGCCCCTGCTCAGCAGCTCGTGCATAAGTGGCGGCTGCTTCCCCCCAGTGGGATTTTTTCTCGAGCAACTCAGCTTGCTTCATCACTAAAACACCTATTGAAGCAGGTAGGGCTAAACCTAAAACTTGCGCTAAATTGGTTGACTCTTCTTTTTCTGAATTTTCCTTAAGAATACTCTCTAGATTTTGAAACATTTGAAGCGCTATGGAGTCGTTTCCTACTTTTGCTTCTAGAACCGCCAGCCAGTAGGCAATTCGAATTTCTTCATCTTTTTTTCGCTTAGGCGGCATAAGAAGTTGTGCTCTTAACCCATGATGGAGCGCTTGATTTGCACGACTCGCCTGATCTTCAAGGATACTCAACATCAGCTCTTTTCCATAAGAAAATCTCGACTCCTCAACAACCTGTTCCAAATGATCACGTATTTTTTCTTCATTTTTGCTGGACGAGGCTACCCAAAGAGCCTTAGCTTGAGAAAAATTTTGCTCTGAAACTCTAAATGCTTTTTCTAAATCATTCGAATTTTTTTCTGCTGCTGGAAGTCTGGAGTTAGTTCCGGAAGTATCTTTATTGTAAGCCTCAGTCAAAGCTAGAGCAACTTTGCCCAATCCTAAATCAGCTGCTGCACGTGAAAGTGTCAGAAGATAGTCTGCTTCTGCTGGATCATCTGTTTTTGGGATAATTTTTGACTGAGAATGGTAAAAGCTTAATGCTTCATACTTTTTTCCATCTGAAATGAGCTTATTTATGTATTTTTTTAGTAAAATTACAATTTGGCTTTTCAGAACGCGATTCACTTCAGCTCGTCTTGGATTCAACATTTCTTTGAGTGCCAAATTGAGAGCTACATCTTCTCGATCCGAAGACATCAGCGCACGAATTTGTGACAAAGACTTGTAGTCCTGATAACCCTGAGTTGAAACCTCTCCACGTCCGTCAAAATTTACTGCATCAGTTTCAAAAAACCGATCTTGCGCAGCTCGGTCAAATCCCGCCTGATCATCACATGGAATTAATCTTAGTCTAGCTAAAGTAGCTCCAGCAGAAAACGGATATCGATTTACTGTTTCTAAAAACCACTTTCTTGAGAGAGCCTTTCCATTTTCTTTTCTGCCTTCAATTTCTCCTAATCTGTACATAGCTCTCCAACCCATAGGATGAGAAGGGTACTTATTTAGAAAATCTTGAAATGCTTCGGAGGCACGATCGTATTGACCTATCCCATACAAAGCCTCTGCGCGATTAATAAAGAGAGTGGGATGCTCAGTCACTTCTTTCTCAAAGTGACTCAAAGCTCTAAAATACGCCGCTAACGCTTGTTCATGTTGAAGTCGATCTAAATAGAGATCACCTAGTCGTGTTGCTGCCTGAGCTTTTTCTTTTTGAGTTATTGCATTTTCAATCACCCACTCGTACTCTTTTGCTGCCCGCTCTGTTTGTTTCAAAGCATAAAAAGACTCAGCGGCACCCAAATGAAAAACCCATACCAATTGATGTTGTGGATATTGATTAATCAACCATAAAAATGATTCTAAGGCTGCTACATAAGAACCTTCATTAAACCTTTTGGTAGCTAAAAACATTGCAGAATGAAGAGCGACAGGGTTATCCTTTGCATCCAGCAAAAGATGTTGCAGTATTTCCTCAGACTCTTTATGCATTCCAAGTTGAGCGAAAATATTGGCTTTTAAAAATCTCATTTCAAATCGATATTGTGATTGTGGATGCTCTTTTTCAAAAAATTCAATGGTTCGATTTGCTAAGGCAGGCTTACCTTGACTTCTTAGCTCTAAAGCAACTCGAACATACTGAGCGTCCGGATCTTTGGATTTAGGTTCAAAATAATTAAACTCTTTGTCAGGAACAGTTGTGGGAAACCACTTAGAAAGATGAAGAGGTTCATGTGCAGGCAATAATGACAAAAAAACGTCTGTCTTTTCGGACAACGGAAGTTTACAAAATCGAGTTGAATCTTCTTTTTCACTTCGTATCTGTTGTTCTTTTAATCGACGCTCTGTTTTTTGCTTACTGCCTTCTTCTACTTTCTTAACTGATGCTAATCTTCTTTTCTGTAACTCTGATGCTTTGACTTCAACTACTGTGGGACCTTTCTTGATCCAGAAATCAACAACATAGGATGCGGGAGATTTAATCCTATACTCAAACGCCTCCATCGCAGGATCTGCCAGCGCAGCAGAACCTGTTGGGAACTTCCATTTACCTGAAACTTTTACTCCTTCAATGCTTTCTTGTATGTCAATGGACCCGACTCGTTCATCACCTAGATTTTGAAACTTCCTTTTCCAAGCTGCTTCGTTTCCTTGTATTGCTCCCAAGTCAATCAACGAAACTCCTTTGAGAAAAACTTCAAATCCCTTTTCTGTCCCTTTCCAAACGCAAGGCACCCCTTCATCGACTCGAATTGAAAGTCTAGAATGTGAAGTATGGGTTTCAATCTGAATTAGACTTTGTGCGTCAAAAGCTAAACTGACGTGTGTGAAATATAAAAATGAAAAAGCCAAGTGGATTGGAAAAATTAACTGAAGGGTGCGGATGGTTTTCATTCAGCTTCCTGCTTCCGTTTACTCATCACTGTCTTCCTGACAGCAGCTCTTATGTAGCAAGAGTGGTGCCAGCTAATTATACGCAACGCATTATATTTTTATCCAATTGAATGAGTGTCGGAAGTTTTTGATCAGCCTAGGTAATTCTTTACTGGGAAGGAGAATTCTATCGGCAGGACGTCTCTATCACTCTTTCACCTAGTGTCAGGAAACCCAACAGTTTATGATAAGACATTGACAGAACCGTATGAAAACTAACACTACTGCTTTGAAATTTTTGGTTTTGGCTTTTTTATATCTAGGATCAACAGGCTGCTCTGTTCTTATTGGAAACGTTAAGCCCATTGCTGAACATTCAGAGACATATGAGATTAAAGATTTAGCAGCAGAAAACTCGAAGAATTGGACAAAACTACCTAATTCCAATTCTAGTCCAGAGCAAGACACAGCGACTTCCGACATTAGTTATCAATCCAACCAAACGGCCTCTATTATTTCTATGAACTCTGCTTGTAGACCTAGCAATGAACAAAATGATCATGACCTCCATTACTTCACTCGTCTTTTGCTTTTAGGTCTGACAGACATCACCTATAAAAATGAAACTCAAATGACTGTTTCACGAGCACCAGCGCTGGAAACTACTGTACAAGGCAAACTCGGCAACGAAATCATGAAGATGCGTACTGTTGTAATAAAATTGGGACAATGCGTCTACGATTTAATGTATGTTTCACGCCCTCAACATTTTCAGAAAAATGAAAAAGATTTCACTCAATTCGTACAGTCTCTCCGTATAAAATAGCCTTATGGCAAATAGCATGACTCGAGAAACTCCTTCAGAAAGCGATGAATTCTCCCTTTTGGAAGTGACCCGCAGAATTGGTCAAAAAATCATCGACACCCTTTATTTTGCTGGTGGATTTGGTGTCCTATGCAGACAAATCTTTGCAGAACTTTTTCGACCACCCTACTATTTCAGACTCACCATACAACAAGTTTACAGTATAGGAGTTCAGTCATTTTTATTGGTCGCCGTAACCGCGTTAGCTACAGGCTCAGTCATGGCACTTCAGTTTGGTTACGGGCTCACTAAGTTTGGCGGAAAACTTTATGTACCCAAAATTGTAGCTCTCGCTATTTTGCGAGAGATGGGCCCTGTTTTTACAAGTTTGTTAGTTGCTGGAAGAATTGGTTCTGGGATTGCTTCAGAAGTCGCATCCATGAATGTCACTCAACAAATTGATGCGATCCGCGCACTAGGAACTAGCCCAATCAAACGTATTGTCATCCCACGAGTGATGGCCAGCATTATTGCTCTGCCTATTTTAACTTTATTCGCAGACTATATCGGTCTCTTTGGCGCAATGATTGTTTGCATGAAAGAATTAAGCATCAATTCAGAATATTTTTTCACCACTGCAATCGACACCTTAAGAATGTACGATCTACTCACAGGAATGGCCAAAACACTCGTTTTTGCTCTATTTATTTCTGTCACTGCTTGCTGGAAAGGGTTACACACAGAAGGCGGAACTCAAGGAGTGGGCAATACCACGACTTGGGTTGTTGTAGTTTCTAGTATTTTTATTATGATTAGCGATTATTTTTTGACGAAAATATTTATTTTAACCGTTTATCCGAGTCACTAACTATGTCTGAAACTGCACTCGAAGTAACAGGCCTGCATAAGTCATTTGGTGAAAAAAAAGTTCACCAAGGTGTGTCATTTGAACTCAAAAAAAATGAAATTCTAGGTTTATTTGGTGGATCAGGATCAGGTAAGAGCGTGATCTTACGATCAATTATCGGATTAGAAAAGCCTGACCAGGGTAAAATCGTTTTTGAAGGACAAGATTTAACGAAGTTGACTGAGCGCCAACTCATGAAGCCACGTACTAGAATTGGCTATGTATTTCAAAATGGAGCACTTTTTGACTCTCTTACAGTAGAGGAAAACCTTGCGTATCCTCTCAAAGAACATACGAATTTGTCCGAAAAAGAGATCAAAGACAAAGTGGATCAAATGTTAGAACTCATTGATATGAAAGGCGCCAATCGTCTCCTCCCTGCAGAGCTCTCGGGTGGAATGCAAAAAAGAGCAGGTCTTGCTCGCGCTATTATTCTTGAACCTCAGGTCATCTTATTCGACGAACCTACGGCTGGCTTAGATCCAGTGAATACTAAGCGACTTTTAGATAATATTAAAAAGCTAAAACAAAGAGGGATTACCGGAATTTTTGTTACGCATGATATTCCCAGTGCATTTGAAGTTGCTGATCGAATTGCAATTCTCTATCAAGGCAAAATTCCAGTCATCGATACAGTGGATAAAATCAAAAAGTCGAGTGATCCACTTGTAAAGTCTTTTATCAGTGGAGCGCATAATTGAAAAAAATGGAACTTGAAATCAAAGTCGGGCTGTTCGTTAGCATTGGCGCAATCTTAGTCATGCTGGCTGTAGTTATTCTTGGAAGTACTGAAAACTTACTTCAAATGAAAAATCGATATGTCGCTTACTTTAACACTGTAGAGGGGCTTCTACCTGGAGCTAAAGTAATGCTAGGCGGAGTTCAAATCGGTACAGTTGAAAAAATTGAACTAAATTTAGAAAAGAAAAATATAGAAGTGCGTTTAGGGGTCGTTCGTAGTCTTTCAAATTGGATTAGAAGTAGTTCATATGCAGAAGTCGCCACGCAAGGAGTATTGGGCGACAAGTATGTCAATCTTAGTGCTGGTGACTTTAACGAACCTGAAATGAAAACAGGGAGTGAAATCCCTACGCGATCAGGAGGCGGATTTGCACAAGTCTTAGGAAAGAGCGATCAACTTCTGGTTTCTTTAAATAATGTCGCCAGTGGGCTTGACCGAATGCTGAAGACATTTGAATCAGGAAATCGCAGTGAAGTTTTTTTTAAAAATATCGCTATGACCAGCCAAAATCTCGCTGTTTTAACGGATCGCCTGAATAAAGGTCTTGAAGGCGGTCATATGAAAGAACTTCTGAAAAATCTTCACGGAATCATGGAAAAAATTAATAGTGGAAGTGGCACTCTAGGCGCTCTTGTCAATGACCCTGGACTCTATGACGATGCAAAAGCTCTAGTCGGCGGAGCTAATCGCAATCGCATTATTAGAAATCTAGTTCGTCAGACTATTAAAAAGAACGAAGAAGCAAAACCAGAAGAACCTACTCCAGCCACTCAAGGCGAAGCTCAAGAAAAATTAAAAAAATAAAAAAATCTGCCCCGGGGCAGTCCGATTTTCAGATTTAACGCGTCGTGATTTCGGACTATTTTCACGCTATTTTTTATTGAAAACATCGTTCAGTTGTTTCATAACCACCCCCTTATGAAAGACGAATTTAAATTATTACATGATCAAGCAATAGAAATTGTAAAAAACTACTTTAAAGCAGAAGGAGAGTTGATCGAAATTTTACAAAAAATAGATCAAACAAAAACATTTAAACAGCTGGGTTATAAAAATCTTTTTGAATACAGCACTCAATCACTTAAATTATCAGAAAACACTGCTTATCATTTCATTTCAATTGCAAGAAAGTGCATAGACATACCTCTACTGAAAGAAAAAATTCAAAAACAGGAAATCTCTATCTCTAACGCAAGACTGATTATCCCTATCTTAACCCAAGAAAACCAAGACAAATGGCTTTACGCTGCTCAAACTCTTTCAAAACGTGAGCTAGAAAGAGAAGTAGCCAGAGAAAACCCCAAACAGCTTACCCCCGAGCGCATTCGCTATGTCACAGCCGATCGACTGGAAATGAAAATTGGCATTTCTGACGAGCTTCGGCGAAAACTTTCTCATGCTCAGGATCTCATTTCCAGCCGCTTAAAAAAACACGTTAACCTAGAAGAAATGCTGGAGTTCATGACCGAGTATTATATTGAGAATGAAGATCCGATGCGAAGCGCAGCTCGTTCAATCAAACTCAAGCGGCCCAGTACCCATGCTACTTCCAGTCCACTTTCTCGCTACTTGCCTATTCATCTCAGACATCAACTCACACTCAGAGATCAGGCTCAATGCACATTTCTTGACCCAAGTGGACAACGCTGTCGAGACAGACGATGGATTGAGTTTCACCATCTTAAGCCTCTATCTCAAGGAGGAACCCATGATTTAGAAAATCTGACAACCCTCTGCAGAGGTCACCATCAGATGCTTCATGAAAAACTACAAATAGCTCAGAATACAGCTAGCTAAGATCTTCTTAAGCTTCAGCGTTATTGATGCCTGAGCCAGTGCCAGAAGCAGAACCTCCGCCTCCACCTTCTTGCTCGTCATCACTCAAACGTGAACCCACAGGGATGATCATTCCGCGTTTACGAAGTTTCTCAACTAACGTGGTTCGATTCATGCTCAGCAACTCACTCGCGCGATTTTTATTACCATTGGTACGAGCTAATGCTTGGTCTACCAAATGATTTTCAAAAGCTGAAACAATGGCCTTAAGATCTAAACCACTGGTCGGAAGTACCATTCTTGGGAATTCCCATCCAGAAATAGCGCCTGTGCCTTGAGGTTGCCCTTCGACATATTTTTGAAAAATACGATGAGGTAAATCACCCAGATCCACAGTTCCTTGTCCCTTAAGAATCACCAATCGCTCCATAAGATTCTCAAGCTCGCGGACATTTCCCGGCCAGTCATACGCCATCAAAGCATCCATAATCTGTCCTGCTGGAGGCTCAACGGTATGTCCTGTTAGCTGGTTGAAACGATCAATAAAATGTTTTACCAAAAGTGGGATGTCATTTTTTCTTTCACGTAATGAAGGCATTTTAATTGGAATGACATTCAATCGATAATAAAGATCATCACGGAACTCTCTTTTTTGCACAGCAGCTTCGAGATCACGATTGGTCGCAGCGATAATACGAACGTTCACCTCTACTGTTCTTGAAGAGCCTACCGCTTCAAACTGACGGGTTTGCAGCACACGCAAAAGCTTGCCCTGAAGATGAAGAGGAATTTCTCCAACTTCGTCCAAGAAGATAGTTCCCCCATGAGCCAGTTCAAATCGACCTTGGCGATTTTGTGTAGCCCCAGTAAAGGCGCCCTTTACATGCCCAAAAAGTTCTGCTTCTAAAAGATCAGCTGGGATAGCGGCACAGTTAACCGTGACAAGAGGTTTTGTGGCAACAGATGAGTTCTCGTGGATTGCTCGAGCAATCAACTCCTTTCCCGTTCCACTCTCTCCGACGATCAAGATCGTGCTATCTGTTTGAGCAACTTTCTCGATAGTCTTAAAAATGCTTTGTATTGCTGAACTTTCACCAACTAAAGACGACTGATATGTGAGCATCAATGCTCCTCCTTGCTAAACCCTTCCGTGAGTTGAGGTACGGTGAACAACTTCCTACATCCGCACCACTTACTAAAAGGCTAAGCAAAGATTGCCGGCCTGTCAAAAATTTTCCGTAACAAAAAAAAACTTAAAGAAAAACTTACAAGACCTCTCTTAATTTTTCTAAAGAAACCTATTAAAACAAGTGGTTATGAAACCTGAAAAAATGACCTGATCCACTGATCTGAGTGTAGGTCTCCGCGATAAAAAAACCACAAAACAATTCCCACCAATAGAACCAATGAAATGAACCAAAAAGGATACTGAAGACCGCTGCGATTTCTGCGAAAATATAGCCCTAACTCACCTAAAACCAGCGCCCCTGGCAATGCCCAGTAGGGATAAAGTCGTGCGATTAAAAAAATAAAGCGCATATAGATTCAGATTATAGGCTTTTTATAAGTTTTTCAGCTTAGAAACTTGATCTGTTTTTTCCCAAGTAAACTCAGGTTCGTTTCTACCAAAATGCCCATAAGCAGCTGTTTTTGAGTAAATGGGTCTGAGTAAGTTTAAAGACTCAATGATTCCAGCAGGTCTGAGATGAAAAACCTCTCTAGCAGCAGCCTCTAGTTTACGTAACTCGACTTTCTCTGTTCCAAAAGCATTAACCATTACACTAACGGGTTCAGCCATACCAATGGCGTAAGCAAGCTGAACCATGCAACGATGAGCAAGTCCAGCTGCTACTATGTTTTTTGCAACATATCGTGCCATGTAACAAGCAGAGCGATCAACTTTGGATGGATCTTTTCCAGAAAACGCTCCACCTCCATGCGCTCCATGGCCACCATAAGTATCTACAATAATCTTTCGTCCTGTGAGCCCACAATCTCCCATCGGGCCGCCTACCACAAATCTACCTGTAGGATTGATGTAATATTTAGTTTTACTGTCTAAAAACTGAGCGGGCACTGTCTTTTTAATCACTTCCTCGATCATAGCCTCTTGAATCTGCTTATGCGTTACTTCCTCATCATGCTGTGTACTAACCACCACAGCGTCTACTCTCTTAGGCTTGTCGTTTTCGTACTCGACTGTCACTTGTGTCTTTCCGTCTGGACGCAACCACTTAAGAGCTCCATTTTTTCTAACCACAGAAAGCCGCTGCGCAAGCTTATGAGAAAGATCAATCGACAGAGGCATCAAAGATTCAGACTCATTAATAGCATAACCAAACATCAGCCCCTGATCACCCGCGCCCTGTTCCTTTTGATTATGAAGACCTTGCCCCGCTGTCACCCCTTGAGAAATATCAGGAGACTGCCTACCTAATGTCACCATCACACCGCAAGTTTTATAATCAAATCCCTTTTCGGAAGAGTCATAGCCAATCTTCTTCACAGTTTCTCGAGCGATATCTTGGCAATTCACCTGTGCATGACTAGTCACTTCTCCTGCCACAATAATTAACCCAGTGGTCACCAAAGTCTCACATGCAACACGAGACTTCGGATCTTGAGCCAACATGGCATCTAATACTGCATCAGAAATTTGATCTGCGATCTTATCTGGATGACCTTCGGTCACAGACTCAGAAGTAAAAAGGTAGTGATTAGACATGAGCAGATCCTAGTTATCGAGGTGGATAGGAAATTTAGGAGTAGTCCCTTTATTCCTAGCTAATCGTTTCCTAGCTCTACCCTTTCTGGCCTTGCGTATTTTTCTTGCGGTCTTACTTTTCATTCTTCGTGACGGCATAAATTTCCTCCGAATTGATTTCTACTTTCTAGCTGAGAAGTCTCCTATTCGCAAGCCAAACTAGGCATATAAAACCGGTCGCGGAGGTCTAAAGTCAAACCCTATAATAGACGTTAAGTAGGTCAGAAGTATCTTTAAAAACCTAACCCTGTAAAGGAGACCATGCCATGGAAGGTATGATCCATAAATTTCCAGCCATTTTAACCCTGATTTTTATTACTTTAACCCTTACCCCGCGCGCACTTTCAGCACCCCCGGCACACACTACAACGCTTACAGAAAGATATCTGATCAAGTTTAAGAAGTCGGTCAAAAACCATCAAATCGTGCAAACTTTGGATAATCCAGGAATGATCATTCGTGATTATTACCCTGAAATCGACGTCTATAGCGTTGACCTTCAATCTCAATCCCTAGTTCAAAATTTAAAGCAGAAAACACCTAATGAGATTGCTTACATGGAAAAAGACAGCATTGTCCACGCAATTGGAAAAGTCACTTCTGCTGAAGTTCTCCCAAACGACCCTGAATTCAAAAATCAAAAAGAGTACCTTCGTACACATATCCAATCAGCCTGGGACATCACCACCGGATCTAGAAATATCGTTGTAGCTATCAGCGATACAGGAATTTCATTTGATCACCCGGATCTTAAAAACAATATTTGGACTAATCCAAATGAAACTGCTGGCAATGGTCTAGATGACGACAGTAATGGTTACGTCGATGACATTCATGGCTGGGACTTTGTCAGACAAAACAATAATCCTATCGATGAAAACAACCACGGAACCCACGTTGCAGGAATCATCGGTGCTGAAGGAAACAATGGCGCAGGCATTGCTGGAATGAACTGGCAAGTCAGTCTCATGCCCGTTAAATTCTTAGACGGTGCAGGCTCAGGTTACACAAGCGATGGGATTTCAACCATTCTTTATGCTGCTAAAAACGGCGCACGGATCATCAGTTGCAGCTGGGGCGGTGGAGAAGATTCTCAAGCGCTTAAAGACGCTATTAAGTATGCATATGATCATGGAGCCCTTGTTATTGCCGCAGCAGGAAATAGTAGCGAAAATCTAGACTCTCATCCCTCATACCCTGGTGCCTATGGTTCTTCTGGACTTATATCTGTTGCAAGTTCAGCAGATGTAGGACAGCTTTCTGATTTCTCAAATTATGGAATCTTTGGAACAATGATTGCAGCTCCTGGATCGAACATTCTCTCTTCAGTAAGAAATGGAAAATGGATGCGTATGAGCGGAACTTCGATGGCTACACCTATGGTTTCCGGCACTGGCGCATTGATGCTCTCATTAGCTCCTAACTTAACTAGCCTAGGGCTTAAAAATGGAATTCTCAATGCTGTGGACGAACAGACTTCCTACCGAGATCTCATCTCTACATCAGGTGACCTTAATACTAGAAAAGCAGTTGAACAACTCAGCAACGGATTCCAAGTCTGGCCTGCCCGTATGACCATAAAGCTCAACACGACTTTCCAGTTCTATGCCTATCGTCCTAGCGGAAGTGTAGCTTGGAGTGTGTCCCCTGCAGACTCAGCTAGCATTGACTCCAACGGAACTCTGACCGCCTCCAAAGTAGGCGATGTGACGGTCATAGCTAAAGACTCCTCTGGAGCTACGGCATCCACCATTCGAGTCAGTATAGAAGAAGCTACAAAAGACGCTCGAGGTTGTGCTCAAGCAGCATCAGCAGCAAAGATGACTCCTCCGCAGATTGCTGGCAGCATGATCAACTATGGATTACCCATTCTAGTCATGGCGGTTGTGACCAGAAGAAAGAAGAAGAAATCTAATCAACAGACTTGAGTGAAGTGGATTAAAAATGATCCAGTTTTTGGGCATCATTCGAATCCGTTCACCTTAAGCTCGTATTTAATCACTTGCTTTTACTTGGCCTGGGTTTTGCTTATCACCCAGGCTTATGATCTTTCTTTTTATCTTCAGCTGCCTTCAAACACACGCTGAGAACCCCTACCCTCCGATTGAACGTCCACCTATTTTTTTAGGCATCGGAGAACAAAGACTGCTTCATCTGCACAAACTGAAGAGATTCTCACTCGGTCAACCTATAGTAAAAGCCATCCCTCTTGCTCAACACAAAAACCGAATTCTCATCAAAGGCCTCCAAAAAGGGAATACCGATCTTTGGGTATGGAAGTCGGACCAAACGACTGAATATCGGACCATCCATGTTGCCAAAGTCACTTCGCAAGAAATCCCCATTTCATTACTCAAAGCTTTAAGTCGACTCAATGAGACAGAAGTCATTTATTCAGGATCAACTGTCATTCTTAAAGGGGAGGTCCAAACTCTCAGTGAAAGCGCCAAAATCGAGGCTATCGCTAAGAGCTTTTCAAAAGACTTGATCAACGAAACTCGACTTTCTGACAACCTACTCATACAAGGACAAAACCAGCTTGAAAAATGGTTAGAACATTCATCTTACAAAAACTCTCTGCGCTTAGAACGAATCAGTAGAACTCTCTGGTTAAGAGGAGGGATTCATAATCCCACAGAAAAATCCCACTTAGAAAAAGAAGTGAAACACATCTTTCCAGCAACTCAACTTGAAATTAACTCTCTACCTGATCACTCTCCGACAATTCATTTTAAAGTTTATCTTTTGGAGCTTAAAAAAAATCAATTCAGTGCATTAGGTTTGAGATGGCCAGAGTTCCAAGAAGGAGCGTTTCGTGTAACCTCAGCTGCGATTCAAGATTTTCTTCAACTCAATCTCACTCTGAGTGAACTCGAAGGTGAGGGTTCAGCTCATATTCTTTCTACACCGGAACTCGTAGTTCGAGCTCCTGGAGACGCAGAGGTTTTTGCAGGTGGAGAATTACCGATTCATATTCAAAAGGCTCATTACGAAAACGTAATTTGGAAGCCTTTTGGACTTAAACTCAAACTGAAAGTCACTCACATCGCAGGTTCATCGGTAAGACTTGATATTTTTGCCGAAGTCAGTCACCTCGATCATAATATTGGAGTCGACAAAATCCCTGGTATTCAATCCAGCCGAATGAAAACTCAAGTCGATGCTAAAATGGGAACCCCGCTGTTGCTCACAGGGCTTCTGCAAAGTGGCACTCGAGAACAGGCCAAAGGCCTACCGCTTCTTAGAAATATCCCTATTTTAGGCGCTCTTTTTGGCTCCGAAGACTACCTCAAGGAACGCTCAGAACTGGTAGCTATTTTGCTTCCAAGTACTACCCTTCCACAAGCGCCTATGCATAAATTCCAATCCTCTGATTTCCCCCGTGGGCCTGTACCTCCTCCTCGAGACTGGATCAGTCTTAAAAGGGTACAGGCCTTAAAAAAATCGGAAAACTATCCATGGAATGTTTTTGAATGAGCATTGCTCAAGCTATTCAAGACATTTTCCATGATCCTTCTGTGACTGATATTTGCATCAACGGTCATCAAGATATTTTTTTTGATCGTGGAGATGGTCTTGAGAAATTTCACCCCTCTTTTCTCTCCATTGAACATCTCAAAACCTGGGCTCTCGAACTGATTTCACAAGCTGGAAAATCTTGGGATGCAAAGCATCCATTTGTAGATGGAGTCATCCCCTCCGGACACCGAATTCACGTTGCCTTCCCACCTTTAGCGGGTCCTGGAATTTTAATTTCAATTCGTAGACTTCCTGAAAAAAATCAAAATCAATCCCTCAGATGGAAACACTCTCCAGGATTTGAAATTATTCAAAGTGCAGTTCAAAGAGGGGAATCACTCATAGTCAGTGGAGCAACAGGATCAGGAAAAACCACTCTCATGAATGATCTTCTCAGTTGCATACCCGCACAAGAAAGAATTCTAGCACTTGAAGATACTCCTGAATTAGCCCCCCAACATCCCCATTTCATCCGCCTCACGAGTCGTACAGCAAATTCGGATGGCTACGGAGAAGTCTCTATTCGTTTATTGCTCAGACAAGCTCTTCGAATGAGGCCTGATCGAATTATACTAGGAGAATGTCGCGGTGGAGAAGTTCTTGATTTGTTACAAACACTCAATACAGGCCACCAAGGCGCGCTTGCAACTTTGCATGCAAATTCTCCTCGAGACGCCTTAAGAAGAATTGAACTGCTTTGTTTACTCGGTGCAGGATCTACACTTTCTCAGAGCACGATTCGGGAACTCTTAGCCTCAGGTATTCATTGGCTAGTCCAAACGCAGCGTGTAGGAAAAATCAGAAAAATTAGTGAAATTATGCGAATCGAAGGAAAAGAAAAAGATACGATCCTCATGAGACCTCTTCTCAATAATATGTTAAATATAAAAGATCATGATCGATCAAGAGAGTAATCCGGAGATTCGCTCCTCACAACCCCCACCGCAGACTTCTACAAAAAACTCCCGTTATACTTTTACGATGGGTATTTTGTTTTTGATCTATATTGCAATGGGATTGATTTATTATTTTTTTCCTAGCCAGCTTTTTTATCTGGCCAATCTTGGAACTAAAATTTTTTCATCCACACAGCCCATTCCAGACACTGTTCCAGAACGGTTTTGGTCATTCCACACAGTCATTCTGGCCTTTTTACTCGCCATGATCAGTCTTTTTTCCGCGCAGTCCCCTTCTAAGAAAGGTCTACCCTTTCTTCATTTTTTGACGAAAGCAGCAATGGCTAGCGGGTTTATTTATCTTTTTTACACTGACAGACCCCTTTTCATTTATTGTTTGGGAGCTGGAATGGAAACCTTGATCGCTCTTGTACTGCTCTGGAATATTATTCGAATGACGACTCAGCGTTCTTAACCAATACTTCCCTTGCGCAGGAAAGATCCAAGGACGCCCCCCCATAAGAAGAGCAAAAAAAAGTGTCATACAAGCCCATTTAAAAATCTCCCATCGAATGTGCATATTAAAAAATAACACTTTCCCAAGAAAGCCATAATCCAACCACTAAAAGTCCAAGCAACGCGGGCGCAATACATAGAAATAACGGCTTCAACGACCGTGTAGCTAAAAACCCTGTTTCCCTCTCCACTTGAGATTTCCACTCCAAGCGCAACGAATACAGGGCAGCCTCAATTCGATCTGTACATGGGCGTCCTTCAAGTAAACTCAGTTGTACGGACTTTCGTATCGAAGTAACTGAATTTTTTAAAACCTGAAGAGAAGTAGAACTCAAATATGCCTCAGGATCTTTCCAAATTGAAGCACCCCAAAACTCTGCCAACTCAGGGGATTCACTCAATAGAGCTTCGTAATTTTTTGACCATGACAGATCTGCAGGACTTCCCGCACGGAGCATAGACAAAAACCTCTCTCCAAAGCAAAAAATATGCAAAACCCACGACCGAGCATAAATAGGTAACCCTCCCCAACACGCCTGCTCTGCCAGAGCAAAAAGCCAAGTAGCACCTAAAACAGAAATAAAAAATGCACCCCCCGTTACACCCAACCAAATCCTAAAAGAGGTCTCCAACCCTGGTAGCATTAAATAGAGTGCTATTGAAAAAACAGGAACCAACCCCGCACTCACCAAAGCTTGTGCCATTGCCTGTGCTTGTTTAGCCTTTACATCCATAGCTAATGATTTCAATTCTTGAGCTAACTCTCGAAAACGCTTCAATGTAGGCAACAACTCTGCTCCCTGAGAACGCAAGCTCTGAATACTCTCAGAAATGAGGTCTCCCCATGGAGGGTCCAAAAATTTTAGTTTTTCCCATTTTTGAACCTCCGGTAAGAGACCTGACTGCAACATTTCTTCTAATTCTCTTAGGCGAAAGGCAGCTTCTGCTAAAACCTGGGTTTTATTTTTAAATAGACTCAAAGAAAGGGATGAGTTTTGAAAAAAAATCCATAACCCAGTGCCCAAACATATAAAAAAAAGTGTCCATAAAATCATGGACACAAAAGAATGCAAAAATTAGACCTTAGGCCAATATTCCTTCAAAGAAACTTCTCCGCCCACAGTCAGCTCAGGAATTCTCAAAGTAGGTTGAGCATCAGTCACTGGGGCCCCTTGCCCATCTTTACCGCAAGTCCCGGTTGAAAAGCCAAGATCACTTCCTACCCGATCCACAGAAGATAAGACTCTAGGACCATTCCCAACAAGTGTGGCTCCACGAATCGGTGCTCCTAACTTTCCATCTTGAATTAAATAGCCCTCTGTGACCGCAAATACAAAATCACCTGTGACTGTATTAACCTGTCCTCCCCCCATGGCTTTTACAAAAACTCCATAAGAAGTACTCCTTAGAATTTCTTCGGGTTGATCTTTTCCAGGGGCAATATAGGTATTCGTCATTCGTACTATAGGTTTGTGACGAAACGATTCGCGACGCCCATTCCCTGTAGCCATAAGATCGAACTTCATAGCAGACAATCGATCCACCATATAACTTTTCAAAACTCCATTTTCGATCAGAACATTTTTCTGAGAGGGAGTTCCTTCATCGTCAAAAGCAAAACTTCCTCTCTTTTGAAGCATCGTCCCATCGTCTACAACTGTAACCAAAGAAGACGCTACTTTTTGACCCAATTTATTTTGATAAACAGACAAACCATTACAAGCTAAGTCGGCCTCAAGACCATGCCCTACAGCTTCGTGAATCATCGTGCCGCCCGCTTCTGCAGAAATCACAACGGGCATTGTCCCTGCAGGCGCAGGCTTGGCTTGGAGTAAAACTTTCACTCTTCGAGCAGCTTCTCTACCTATTTCTTCCGGCGAAGTTTTTTTAAAAAATTCTAACCCGACATAACCTCCATCGGATTCATGTGCAGACTCAACTCGACCCTCTTTCTCTCCAACGACTTGCACTACCATTTGTAAATAGGTTTTAAAATCTCTAGCTACTGTCCCATCACTGTTCACAATCACAATTTTTCGCAGAGAATCTAATAAAATCGCAGTCACTTGCCTGACTTGAGGCAATTCTGCTCGAGCAGACGAATCTGCACGGCGCAGAAGTTCAATTTTTTCAGAAATTCCTAATGATCTAGGTGATTTTTCTACTTGATAGGTCGCAATTTCTTTCTGCGACTGCTCAGCGTACCGCCACTCCACGGGCTTCCAACTGCTAGCCTTAGAATTCACAGCTTGCGCTAGCGTTTCAGCAAGTTTCAAAAGAGAGCTCATACTCAAATCACTGGTATAACCATAAACAGAACGGTGATCAAAAAGCACCCTCAGACCCACACCACAGTCAATACCATCCATGATGCGGTCAATCCTCTGACTCTCGTAAACAATTCGAGTCGAAGAATTATTTTCAAAAAACAATTCCGCAAGAGTACCCCCCTGGCTCAAAGCTGTTTTCAAAATTTTTTCTATATCTAAACCCGTAATGCCTAACTGCTTTAAATCAGCTTGAAGTTGAACTTGTGGACTGGACATAAACTCGATCTCCTAAGAGCTGAATGACTGTTTCAACCTGTTTTGCAAAATCTGCCGTAAACCTTAACTCTAAATCTCTAAATCGATCTCCAACTTGATAATCTAGAGTGGAATAACACGTCATTCCTTCATATGACTCTAGGATACAATAAACGTAGGCTGAATCTTCTTTGCGTACACGGATATTTTTACGTATTGAATGCTGCATAACGTCTTAACTTACCACCTCGGTAAGATGAAACCTTGCTGAAACCCTTTTGTCAAATTATCCTATTAAGATATGAAGCAATCGAAAAATCTATTCCTGTTTATTTTAGTCGGATATATAAGTGCTTGCGCCACTGCTAGCCCCACACCCGAGAAAAAAACTGAAACTCCAGAAGCCGCTGCCTCTAAAACAGCGACACCCGATGAAACCCTTTCGCAAATCAACCGACTGAACTCAAAAATTGAAACTCTCGAAAATCGTCTTGAAGCCCTCAACGATAAACTAGAAACAACTCGTGCAACACGTGCCGTACAAACTCACCCCACTCCCACTCGTGTGACTGAAAAGTCAGGCGAAGAAGTAAAGCCCAGCCCAGCCCCAACAGACCCAGAAGCCGCATTTACCAACGATCCGGCTATTCAAGCTTACCGAAACGCTATGATTTTCTTTGAAGCTCAAAAATATCCCGACGCTGTTTTAGCTTTTACAGGTTTTTTAGAGAACTATCCTGACCATCCGCTCGCAGGCTCCGCGCAGTATTTTATTGGAAAGTCTTATTACAGCCAAAAAGAATACAAACTCGCTATTCGAGAATACAAGCGAGTTCTAACTTCATACGACCGGAGTTCACATGTTGCAGACACCTTGCGAGAAATTGCAGACTCAGAAGAGAAACTCTCTATGAACGAGTCCGCTGCTCAACATAGAATGCTGCTGACTTCACTTTTTGCTCACTCTCCAGCTGCTGGAAATACGCCTAAAAAAGCTGTGGAAAAAATAGAAGAAAAAGTCGAAAAAAAATCTGATATCCCTACAGAGGTCATTAAAAACACAAACCCAGCACTCGACGAACCCCCAGCCCCCCCAACGGCACCCATTAAACCATGAAAAAATATCTATTCATCACATTAGGAGTCTCGGCCTTCACTCTGAACGCCACGGTAGCCTCTCTTACACCTGAGATGGAAGCTCTGAAAATTGCTCCTCTTCTCAAACCCATTCACGATGACGAATGGCAGTCCATCGCTAAAGACCGTATCGCAGAAAAGTATGCGATCACTCCTGGAGATACACTTTACGATATTTCAAAACGCCTTTTTGGCGACGCCAAATACTGGCCTAAAATATGGGCCATCAATAACTACACTATCCTCAATCCTCACATGATTCGCCCTGGTCGAGCCATTGCATTTATGCCAGGTTCGACTTCTAGCCTTCCATCTGTCACTCTTGAGTCCACAGCAGAGAATGATGAACACATCACAACCATTCCTGGATTACCACCCATTGCATCAGATGTATCTACTCAACCTAAGAGAAGAAAAAAATACATCGGCAAATCTCAAGAGTGGAGAAACCTTCCTAGGCAAAACTGGGAAAACGTACAAGTACAACTTCCCCCAGGAGTAGACCCTCTGGGGTTTGATAAAAACAACAAAATCAGCTTTGGAAAAAAAGCAGACTTTGAACTCGACTCTTTCGTTTCTTCTGCAAAACTGGACCCTATAGGTAAAATCAAGGGATCCCAATCAGAGACCTCTTACTTATCAAAGGAAGATATCGTTTTCATTGAGTCTGATCAGAACCTTTCCGAAGGCTCTCTCTACACTGTAACTCATGAACCCACGGGGCTTCAGTCTTCTGGCCGCGATGCCTATTCTTACCCCATCTTGGGAACCCTACAGATTACTCAACACCTAGAAAACAGCATGTATCTTGCCAAAATTTCAAATAGTAAATCTATTATCAATCGTGAGTCCTTTATCATTCCACTTCAACCTCGTGTGCAAAAAGAAATCTTAGTTCCTGGCCCTTCAGCTCTCGATGGTCATGTAGTCATCGATCACAGCGTCGGTAACACCTATGCGTCTGCGCAATTCAAACAAGTTTATATTGACCGTGGAACAGAGGACGGCATCAGTGTCGGAATGGTTTTTCAGGCGTACAAAACTGAAGATCCAATTTCGAATGAACAGCTCACCGACTTGCTGATCTTAGAAGATGCTACGTTTGTCGTTGTGCAAGCTGTAGAACAATATTGCACTGCAATTATAGTTAAAGGCCATCACACCATTGCAGATGGAACTCCAGTGACACTACTCACAGATGTCTCCAAAATTTATACAGAGCGCAAAATGCGCGAAGAAAAAATAGATGTCGACTCCAAGGGAAATACAGTGCCCAAACCTGAAACTGACGAACTAGACCTACTTGATCAGGGAGGAGAACTCTCTCCAGAGGAAGAAAAAGAGCTTCGTCAGCTAGAATTATGGGAAAATAATCCACCTGAAGACACAGCGCCTCAATTACAAGAACCACCTGCTGCAGAGCAGCCAAACCCCACCCCAGCAATGGATGAGGAAATCCCCCTGCCTGAAGAAGAAACACCACCCCCTGCTGAAAATCCCTCTACTGAAACACCTTCTGCAGAGCCCATCACAGATGATGCTGTTTTGGATGAAATGTTGAGATAACTCCCAGTTTCATATAGAATTTTCCAATAGACGGGAAACTCAATGAACTTTTCGCACGTGCGGTTGGATCAAAACCATATGGCAACGACTTTCCAATTCAAAATCAGTTGCACATCAGCACAAACCGCACTAGCTGACCGGACACTTTCGCAAGCACATCACCTGGTTTCTCGCCTGGAAAACGAGCTGACCGAGTATCGTCCTTCCAGCCCAGTTTACCAACTCAATCACAGTCTAAAAGAATCACCTGTTGTTTTTGAATCCTCCACCTTTGAACTACTAGAAAAATCTGAAAAAATGCGCCTGCTCACTGAAGGCTTCTTCGATCCCTCTGCTAAAAGCAAAACTCCTTCCCCTTCACCACGTTTTCAGTGGGATCCTACCTCCAGAAAATGCTGGAAAAATGATAACGACGCTTGGCTCGGTTTTGGTGCCATAGGCAAAGGCTATGCGCTCGATCAAGTCAGACTCTTAATTGAATCTCAAGGGTTTTACGACTACGCCTTATCAGCTGGAGAATCGAGTCTGATTCTTTCTGGCCATGCGGCTCCTTACGAACCTTGGACCTGGGGATGGAGTTGGAAAAAAGATGACCAAGGAGAAAATCTTGGGATTCCGTTCTCGCATACCACCGGTGAACCTATTGCAATTGGAGTTTCCGGGCTTCACGAAAAAGGAAAGCACATTATTGATCCCACCACCGGAACTGCAGCTACCGCTGTTAAAAGCGTAATCGTGGGACACGCTTCAGCAGCAGAAGCCGACGCACTCTCTACCGCAATTTTTGTCTCAGGCTGGGAAAAAGCTACGAATTTTTTTAAAAAAATGATCAAAACTCCTGCTCTAGCCATAATCAATGCTCAAGAAATTCCCAGCTGGAACACAGCATTTGAAAAAATCTGGGGTCCTTGCCAAGCTGCTGCTTTGGCATTTTATATTTTTTTCGCTCCTACAATACAAGCCGATGAAGGTTCCATTGATCTTTCAGCACTTGGAGGGAATGATTTCACTCCCTATGTTTTTGACCGCAACCCCTATTGGATACTTTTACCCGTATTAGCCATTGCATTAGTATTACTTCACCTTAAAAAACTCAGGAGGAACACCGTGAAACCAAAAATAGGAACTCATTTTATTATTTTCATCACCAGTCTACTTCTTTGGACATCCATTGAAGTTCAAGCCGTTGAGTTTGAACCTATGGGAAAAGCGATAGAAAAGCTCTTAGGAACTCCCAAGGCTTTTACCAAAGAGCTTAAACATAGCCAAAAAGGCGTAAAATTTTTCTATTCCAAGGGTTCAGATGGCAAAGCAGAAAAAGTAGTTTTTATCGAAAATGGTCTTTATCCACCCAACTGCACCCACACTTGGGCTGTCGGGCTAGATGGGAAAAAAGGAACTGTCTTAGGCGTTCGCCCAATTGAAATGAGTTGCCCTCATGCCTTTCCGACAAAAGAAGAAGGCTACATCAATAAGTATAAAGGCAAGACCCCCGCAGATGCTGCAAAACTTCGAGACCAAATCACTTATGTCGCCAAGGCAACAGCAAGTTGTTACCTCATGAGCGACGCTGTTAAGAGATCACTCGTCACCTTTACACAGCAGGTGAAGGGTAAATTCTAAATCATGTTCGGTGCCCCCACTCGACATATTCGCATTGCTGTTCAATGGACAGTCTTTACGCTTTGGGTTTCATTGATCTTAGCCACCCATCACCCGATGGACTCGTGGATTGCGAAGCACATTCCTGTTTCACTCATGCTCAGGATCGATCCCCTGGTCATGACCGTAGTCTGTGGAGGAATGCGAGTGGGGGTTACTATTCTTTTTCTTGGATTTATTACTCTTTGTATCAGTCTGGCCTTAGGCCGAGTTTTCTGTGGCTGGGTTTGCCCACTCGGTGCAACGTTTGATGCGTATGGGTGGGTCTTAAGAAAGCTCAGAGTTCGATTTGAAGGCCCCTCTCCTTGGTGGTTCAGACTTAAGTTCTATATCCTTCTGATGCTTTTGATTTTTGCGGCATTAGGAGGCATCAGCCCCCTAATGGGATTGGATCCGATTGTACTCATCACTCGAACCGCTGCAGCAGTTATTAATCCATTCCTCAGAAAAAGTCAGGAAGTCACCTGGCTTGCTGCTGGAGGAACACCTGGTTACTATGGTTACTTTTTGGATTCCGCAACATTGATTTTATTTTTAGGGATCATGTCAGCCACCACTCGTCTATCAAGAATCTGGTGTAGAACCACCTGTCCTTTAGGTGCCTATCTCGCTATTCTCTCAAGAAATGCAATGCTCAGACGAGATACCACCGGATGTGTTCATTGTAATATTTGTGCACGACACTGCCCCACAGGAGCTATCAGCTATGATAATGCCGAAGTTTATAATGAATCTGAATGCATTAAATGTTTTTCTTGTTCTCAAGAATGCCCAGTCGATGCAAACTTCTTTTCGTTTAAATCTCCATTCCCTGCGGTCCGACCTTCACAGTTTCCAGTTTCTTTAGAACGTCGCGAAGTGATTGCAACCAGTGCCGTCGCATTACTCTCTGCTCCTGCTATGCACTTGTCTGCAGGTGAACCCAAATCAAACAAGTATTTGATCCGTCCGCCAATCAGCCGAGAGGAAAGAGATTTTCTCTCTAGCTGTATCCGTTGTGATGAATGTGTTAAGGCCTGTCCCACAGGAGTACTCAAACCAGCCGGAATTGAACATGGGCTTAGAGCTCTCTGGTCCCCTGTCATGGCTCCAACAGAAGGTTACTGTATGAAAGGCTGCAACGCTTGCTCTCAGGCCTGCCCTACAGACGCCATCATGAAATACCCCATAGAAAAAAAATATGACTATAAAGCTGGCACGGCTGTATTGGAAACCAGTCGATGCATTAGTTATACGGAAAATAAATTTTGCTCTGAATGCGTTCGCGCCTGTCCCACCAATGCCATTGAATTTACCCAAGGCTGGGAACCTGAACAAACCACACCCGGTGTAAAATCAGGATCAGACAGACCTGCGCCTAAAGGCAAAATCCCCACGCGGCCTTATCATGTAAACTATGATCGCTGCGTAGGATGTGGTGCTTGCGAGTATGTTTGTAACAAAATCGTCTTTGGAGAACCTGCCATGGTTACTACTTCTTTTGGCAGAGCTATCCCAACCAATATGAAAACGGAGACCAATACGTGAAAAAAATAATTTTGCTTTTAACTTTAACCCTCTCATCACAACTGACTTACTCAGCACCCACAGTTACACAAAGTGTAAACCGGGAAGAGTTTAAGAGACTGGTTAAAATTCTGAAACAAACCATGGATCGAGTTGAAGTAGTTGAAAAGAGAAACCAAATCCTTCAGCAAAAAATCAACGCGGGAGCAGGAAAATCAACCCCCTCTGTGGGCGCAGACGGGGCAGTTGATCTTAACAGCATGAACTCTGAAGCCGGTAGACCTCCGGTAGGAACTGCTAGCAGCGCTGGCTCGTCAGGAGGGGCAGTTCAGCCGACTTTTAAAACTTATTTTGATTTAGCGCTCATCATGCAGCCCGGACCGAACAACTTTAGTTTTGACAATTTCCATCAATTTTTATTTTTTGAGATCGTTCCTAACCCTAATCTTCAATTTACTTTTCATATCGATCCCACTCCAAAGTATTTTGAACTCGATTACCAACTCACCAAAAGAGTTCAAATTCGAGCAGGACGAATCTGGATCCCCTTTGATGATTTAAATCCACACACAATGTTTGGTGGAAGAATTAACACTTCTCGTATTGCTCTAGGATCAACTTTTCTTCCTGATGTTTGGGCGAACTTAGGGATAGGAGTAAAAATTACTCTCATCGACTCATCGTTTTTCTCACTCCTGACTCATCTTTACATCGTTAACGGTTTTAGAGCAGGAGGAACTGATCCTACAACGGGAGTTGCTTCAAACAACTACCCCAACCTGTCTGACACAACTACATTTCCAGACAATAACCGTGACAAAGCTATTGGTGGACGTGCACAAGCTATCATTGGAGGAGGACACCTAAACATTGGAGCCTCTTTTTACACTTCACGCTGGTCACAAGAATCAGACGACCCTGCCCGCCTTATTGCTGTAGGATTAGACGCTCAAATTCGCTTTCTTTCATCTGAGCTAAGAGCAGGACTTGCAGGAATTATTTCTGATTTACTACCGACTGGAACAACAGGATTTACCCGAGGCGGGGCATACGTAGAATACGGACAAAGATTCGGACGCAACCAAGATTGGAAGTTCTTGCTCAGAGGCGGAATGGTGCAACTGGATAGTCGAGTGGTTGCAGCAACAGATCAAATGCTTGCCGGTGGGACATTGCTTTACAAACCTGGCCCTGTTGAATTTTCTATGGGATACAGCCGCGATTTTCGGCAAGTTGCAACCAAGGCGAATTATGATTTATTCATCGCTCGCGTGATCATGGCATTTTAGTTCGGCTCTGCATTAATCCAATTCACCCAAGCAGGGTTAAAGAATGCAGGCACACCTGTCACGTTCGGTACGTTAGGATGTCCTTGTAAGGCATTCAAAGGATTCTGAATCAAGATTGACCCGAATGCATTGGATTTGTTGATATGCATCTTAGATCTTAAACAAAGCTGATCATCTGTCGCATTTTGCATATTAAATTTCGTGCGCGCTGTCGTATTATTCGTATGACATGTAACACAGTTAGCCACCATTCCAGGACGAACGTTGGTTTGCCATGAAGCCAGTGCTCCACAAGGTCTCACTGCGGTAGCGCGCAGCTCACCAAAGCTCACACTGATCTGGTCATTAGGACCTGTTCGGATTGCTGGCGATACACCCACAGAAAGTGTAGCTCCTGGCGCCACAACTGCGGCCTCGACTAAAGTATAGGTTGAATTGGCAACATTGCCGTTAATCAAAACTAATACATCTCTCACATAAACTGAGTTTGTAGCTGTAGCTGGCATTGTAATAACAGGTCTTCTAAATGAATAACCACCACTGGTATCGAGTTGAACCTCAATTGTAAACCGATCTCCAGCTAAGCCAACAGGGTCAATTGGGCTTATATCCCAACTCATTACTACAAATGTTGCGGTTAAATTGGCAGGGATAGGAATCGCATTGGTTGTTACACGATTACCTGGAGGAGGAGCGCCAACAGTGGTCCCACCACCCCCATTGCTTTGACAAACACCTTGAGCAGCACACTCTCCATTAGTCCACCAAGCTTGTATCTGATTTTGCATGTCACTTCCCGTAGTCGCGCCACAACTTGGACAATGCCCAGAATTCGATGCACGATTCACTAAAGGAGATGAAGGAATACTCGAAAAATTCGCCTTACTTTTGGCTTGAGTGTAAGCAGAGTTTACATCAGACACTGCAAACAATGGGTTCTGTGTTGCTCCATGACAGGAAGAACATTTTTGTGAAACTATCGGATAGACAGTTGTTCTAAATGCATCCACTCCGGAAAGATTCCCTGACACTACCAAGGATTTCTCGGTAATTGCGCCAGGATTCTTTCCTAAGCATCCCGTCAGTGTGAATAAAATCGCCAACGTCCACACACTTTTTTTCATAATTCAGTTACCCCTATTGTTATGCGCCTTTCTTAAAATGCCCCCCGCGGCCTAATTAAACTCGAAATGCAATATTTGGATTTAACCCAGTCGCACCAAATGGATTTGTACCTGTAATATACTTTGCAAAATTGCCATGCATGCCTCCTGCGGCTAAGAAGTTCAAGAAGCCTGCATATCCCATGGACTTCGCATCCACTGAGAACGGTGCAAATGATTTCAAAACACCACCAGCGTTTTTATCAAATGCGCCCAGCTGGTTTGTTCTCATATCCTTCCTCCCTGCTGGATCGTGGTACAGGAAAAAACTCGATCCGTACTCACCGCCGTCACTTGCCCATGCATATTTTCCGCCAGCATTTCCGTCGGCTGCAGGTGTTCCATCTACACGGACTGAACCATCAGTGAATGCATAAACGAACATTCTTTTTCCTTTACGACTCGCTAACTCAAGAACTTTTCCGATCAAAGTACCCGCTGTCGTGTTGTATTGATCTCCTGATGTACGAGTATTATCGTGATAGTCAGCTCCACCTCGTTGGAATACCGCAGTTCCAGCAAACCCGTTTAAGAGTAAAAATGCTAGAGTTGCAGCACGAGACTCATCGCCGTTATTCATATTAAAAATAGCTGTTACATCTGTGTCTGTTCGAGGATCTAACCCAGCTTGCGAAGAAGTAAGCTCTGAAGCTTTGATGTAGCCGCACTCAACGATATTTTTGATTTGTGCAGGAAGCTCTTGAGCAGAAAATTTTGCTAACTTCTCACCGCTCATAGCCTCAATTGCTTTACTGACAAGACCAACTTTAGCTTTATTATTTGCAAAAACAGTCTGTAATCGTCCATAACTAACTAAATTTAATGCATCGGTTGGACTACCTATTCTTACAGGTCGAGTTGCAGGGTTGTCTTCTGTTGGAATTGAGTTACCTCCTGAACTGCTATTATCTGTTCCAGCAATCGTAACCAGTGAGCCTACAAGTCCTGCTTTTGCAGCTAGATGACAAAAATTATGCATCCCGTTACTAGTATCATCGCCTGAGGTTCCGGCAATCAATGATCCTACTGTTCGACTTTGTGATGTTGCAGTCATTGCAGATTTAAGCCCTAACCCAATTCCACCAGTCACATGCCACGCAATTCCGCCTACTGGACTTGGATCGAGTTGACCTGCTTTGTTCGCAGCTAAGTTAGCTGGATATCCCAACTGTGAATAACCGCTGTCTGCCAAAAAGTCTCCTGCGCCCCCGGGGCCCCATGCAGCTGTATCTTGAGCAATGGCCATCCCACCAGAGAAGTCAAAAATCATACAAGGAGGAAGAGGCGATGTGCTTTGTGAGGATACACAATCTGCAGCCATCGCCATTTTTTCTCGAGCCACCATTCCAACAATCGTTGGGAGAATCAAAAATCCAGCTGAGCTGATCAACCCACTCGATAAAAATTCTCGTCTGGTGACAGGATTTCCATGGTGAAGCTGAATTTTATTATTATTTTCATTTTCTTTTTTCTTACTCATAATTTCCCCCAAAATACATTTTTCAAAAACCGTTTAAATTCCTACACTCCTTAAATAATCGACACCTTCCCACTGGCTAACACTGCTGTACACATTCCCACTAAAACAGCTTTTAAATTCGCATTGCTGCTAGCAAGACCTTGCCCTAAGTCGTAGGACAATTTCACCAACACATCAACAGAAGCACTGGCTGGAACTTTCTCTGAAGCCAAATTTCTTAATAAAGATGTTGCAACATCACGCCTTTGAGCGTCGCTAAAATTAGCTAAAACAGCTGTACCTAATACAAGCCCAGGATAAAGAGTTGTGTTATTTGCAGTAATCGCCTCATTGCAATACTCAGAAGAAAGTTTTATTTTTGCAACTTCTTCTGGACCATTAAACTGTTTGATATCCATGCTACCTAAAAGCGTTGAAGAAGCTCCGTTATAAGCATTCACAATATTTGTATTTGCGGTAGGAACTCCCGTCAGCACCGAATAAGTCGAGTTGACCGTTTTAAAGTCTCTCATGCCTACACCACTGACAAGTAAATCAAAATTTATACCCGCTAAACTCCCAGCCCCTCCATCGATATTGCTCGAGACGGTAGATTTAGAGAAAAAACATCCCGTGTTTCCTAGCATGATACCGACCGCTAGAGTGACTATCATCATTGATTTCATATTCATTTTATTCATAAATTTTTCTCCCATACCCTACTTATTCCTAAACCTTAATTCCCCATGCATCGGATTGAAGCGTCTTCAAAAAGCTCACGTAAGTTATAATTTTTGGCTTCAAATCCTTGAGACAAAGCTCCTAGCGTTGCCTTATCTGCATCGACAGAGTTTCGTGCGCAAACATATTCAAACGCTCGTTTAGCCATACAATCTGAGAACGCGCCAGTTTCAGACAGTGCTTGACCGAAAGAACGAATTCCTATTCCGTTTTGATACCCGTTTCCTCTCCAGCGAATGAGCGTAGCATTATTACCTACGGTCCAGTAGTTTACCCAACTATTGTCACGGACAGTTGCTCCGTTAGAATAAACAGAATTGTTTTGGTTCATTTTTCCAACAGGTGTTGCTTGTGCAGAAACTTGGTTATTAGTGAAATCCACATATGCCCAAGCGCCAGACAAGCCATCCATTCCTGCATGACAACCTTTACAGGTAGTAATATATGTATCTCGACTGCCTCCCGGTGCACGACTCACGTCGCGACGAACTCGATCATCCGGGCGAGTTGCATCTGCTACGTTTTCAAAGTCCATGCAGAGAAAGTCCTTCAGTGCGAATCGTGTCGAACGACGATTTGTACCTGCTGATAAAAATGCTGCACCAAAGGATCGTGTTGTTAAAAGACCCGCTGTATCCGTTAGACCACTCAAAGTACTTTGCACTTGAGGAGTCAAAAGAGCATGAAGGTCTTTTCCATCCAAATCTAAAAAGTGATTATTATCTCCTCTGGCATAGGCACGAACGCCCGTTGCCGCAACCGTTGGGTTTGCTCCTGTGTAAACAACGTCAGCAAATAATGCATCTTTGAATGAGCGATTATCTCTCACTAGTCCAACGACCGTTGCTTGAAAATCGTCTAGCGGTACACGAGGTGATAAGCCCGTGTTCGTCATTACGGAAGACCAACGAACCAATGAAAGATTATAGAAAGCTTTTCCCCCTGCTGGATTTCTAGTCACATCTGTTGCTAACTGTGCAGCCCCCTTGGCATTGCCTTGCAAAACCAATTGCTCCATTTGGTCTAAGATGGCTTCGGATGGAGGAACCCCTGTTAGCCGATCATGCAAGCGTTTAGCTTGATCGCGTGCATCTGCATGCGCCTTTGCACTCACTAAAGACATGAGCACAAGTCCTGCCACTGTGATTAAATTCCGTTTTTTCATAAGCACCCCTTTAAAAACTTACCGTCGTTATCCAAACTAACTGTTACGCCTTTGCCGCAGATTCCTAAGTGCTTACGTCCTTAGAACAAGGAAGCCTGCTTTATCCCTAAGCCTGATTAAATAATTTATGCCCTCAATTCTTGATTAAACTACTCAATTGTTAATATTGCAATGCGTTATGTTTGACACACTGGATTATTCATTTATTTTCCCTCTTATTTCAGCATGTTATGAATTCTAAAAAAGATTAGGGCTTGGCTAAATCCACTTATCCTGTCAAAATAAAGGTCTTATGGCACGACCGATTGGGCAGTTTCTTGTTGAAAAAGGACTCATCAACCAATCTCAAATTCCCATTATTTTAGCTTACGCTAAGAAAAATAACCTTCGTTTTGGCGAAGCCGCTTTGGCGATGCAGCTTTTTACACGTGATGAACTCATTCAAGTTTTAGGACCTAACTACCTCATCGACTTTTTTCAACTTGATCCAACTTATTATCCTCAGGCCACGAAAGATTTGTTTCCAAAGGATGTTTTACTCAAATACGGAGTTCTACCCTTAGGCTATAAAACTGAGTACAAACTCTTTCGATCGAAAAAAATCTTAAATATAGGACTTTTAGACCCTGCTCAAAAAGAAATAGCAACACAAATTGAAAACCTTGCTCAAGAGAAATTAGGAAAAAATTCGATTTCCTCTATCAAGGTTTTCCTCATTCTTGCCGATCAGTATTTGGATATCTTGAACTCTGTTTATGGGATGAGCGAAGAAGAAATTCGTCGCCAGGACCTACAGAAGCTAGATCCCACACTCTCGATGTTTCTCGAGAAACAGTGAAATGGAATTGCAGGAAGAAGTATTATGCTTGCCACCAAAATTACATGTCAAATTACCGAAAAAGAATGGCTCACACCCAATGTGATGAGAATTCACTTCGACCCATCGAAAAAATTTAAATTCACGCCAGGACAGTTTCTCAGTTTAATTGTTCCGAACCACGGAGCAAAACCCCATCGTAGAGCTTACTCATTTTCTACTCCACCTCATGAGGGATACGAACTTTGTGTTAGACATGTAAAAGGCGGACCTGGGACAGAATATCTTGCCTCTCTTAAAGTAGGGGATAGCTTCCAAGCCACAGCTCCTTATGGTGATTTTGTTTACGAAACCAAACCAGGTAGAAATGCATGTTTTATCTGCACAGGAACAGGAATTGCTCCTTTTCGATCCATGATTCTTTCAAAACAATATAAAGAAAACCCTCCGGATAAGGGCATCATGCTTTTCGGAGCTCCAAAAGAAGAAGAAATTATTTACCCCGGATTTTTTGAAAAAAACGGACTTGAGACGATCAACGCTCTTTCTGATGCAACAGAACAGTGGAAAGGTTTTCGAGGAAAAGTGACTGACTATCTGAAAAGCCTCTCACCGGATTGGCCATGGCATGCAACAGATTTTTATCTTTGTGGCAATGGCGGTATGGTTGCAGATGTTCGCAGAATTTTAAGAAACGGACGAGGAGTGGCTCCTGAACAGATTTTCCAAGAAGTTTATTTCGCACCCAATGGGAAAGATGTTCAACCCGTTCTCAAAGCCGCCTAAGCAGTTGCCTCAGCAGCAGGAGCAGGAGCTCTCCCTGCTTCAGGATCAATGACCTCAACATAACCACATTCTTTTTGAGAACATTTATGCATCAGGCCTGCACGTTTAGTAATTTTCTCCGTAAGAATGGGAAATTTACATTGAGGACATTCCTTAGCTAAAGGTTTATCCCAAAGTGCAAAACTACAATTCGGCCAACGGTTGCAACTATAAAAAACTCGGCCGTATCTTGATTGTCTTTGACTCAACTCACCTTCTTTGCATGAAGGACAAGGAATTCCTAAACCTACTGCTTGAGTAAATTTACAGTTTGGATAATCACTACAAGCTAAGAATTTTCCAAACTTTCCACTTTTTACTACCATTGGGTTACCGCATTTTTCGCACTTCTTATCTGTGAACTCTTTTGGAACAATATAAATTTTGCCTTGATCGTCTTTCTTAAAGTCTTGAGTATTCTTGCATTCAGGATAGTTAGAGCAGGCTAAAAAGGAACCCAACTTACCCCACTTAATCATCATGACATGCTGACATTTTTCACATTTAATATCTGTGGGGACTTCCTGACGCTTAATGTTTTTCATCTGGTCTTTAGCAATTTCAAGCGTTTTATTGAAAGGCTTCCAGAATGCGCTAATGATTTTCTTCCAGTCCTTTTTACCTTCTTCGATTTCGTCTAACTGATTTTCCATATCAGCAGTAAATTCAGTATTCAAAATATCTGGGAACGAAAGAACTAAAAGCTCTGTAACGACAGTTCCTAGTTCACTCGGGTAATAACGGCTCTCTCTTTTTTCAACATATTCTCGATCCTGCAAATTAGAAAGAATCGAAGCGTAGGTTGACGGACGACCAATTCCTTTTTCTTCCAAATCACGAATAAGTGAAGCATCTGTAAACCGCGGGGGAGCCTGAGTAAAATGTTGCGAAGGCTCTAAGGATGCATTTCTCACAGCATCTCCAGCAACTATTTGAGGGAGCTTCAGTGCTCGCCCTCCACCCTCAGAGTCTTCCTCTTCAGCACCTTCTGTGTACACAGCTGTAAATCCTGCAAACTTTACCACTGAGCCTGAAGCACGAAAGACTTGTTCTTTCTTATCTTTACCCTGAGTAACTAAATCTACCGCTGTCTGGTCGTAAACTGCTGGGCTCATCTGAGAGGCTACAAATCGATTCCAGATCAACTGATAAAGCCTCAATTCATCTTTTTCTAAAAAATTCTGAACCTTCTCTGGTTTAAACTCCATAGAGGTTGGGCGAATCGCCTCATGCGCTTCTTGCGCAGATTTTTTTGATTTATAAACATTGGGTTCAGCAGGCAAAAACTCCTTGCCGTACTGAGATTGAATGTACTCACGCACAGCCTGGATTGCGCCGGGCTCAATACGTACAGAGTCTGTTCTCATATATGTAATCAACCCATGAGTCCCTGCATCTCCTAGATCAATCCCTTCATAGAGTTTCTGCGCAAGCATCATGGTTTTCTTCGCGCTAAATCCAAGTTTTCGAGCAGCCTCTTGCTGAAGACGGCTAGTAATAAAAGGTGGAGTGGCCTTACGAGTTCTTTCTTTTTGTTCAATCGATTTAACAGCCCACTGAGCTCCCTTTACATTTTCTAAAAATTCATCAATGCTCGCTCGATTGGGCAGGACTGGATCTTTTCCCTCGCATTTAAAGTAACGAGCTGGAAAACTCACGTTATCTTTTGTAAAAACACCTTCCACTTCCCAATACTCTTCTGGCTTAAAAGCTTTAATTTCAGCTTCACGATCCACAACTAATCTCAACGCCACGGATTGTACGCGGCCTGCTGACAAACCTCTTTTAACTTTATCCCAAAGGAGCGGGCTGATTTTATATCCCACTAACCGATCTAATACCCTACGTGCCTGCTGAGCATTAAACTTATCTTCATTCAGCTCTTGAGGGTGCTCAATAGCCTCCAAAACAGAAGGCTTAGTAATCGCATTAATTAAAACGCGATGGATTTTCTTACCTTTAGCTTTCAACTCCTCGCTGATATGCCACGCAATTGCCTCCCCCTCTCGGTCAGGGTCGGTTGCTATATACAGGTGGGATACTTGCTTCGACGCTTTCTTCAGTTCCTCGATCACTTTTACCTTAGAAGGAATAACCTGGTACTCAGGTTCGAAGCTCTTTTTTACATCGACACCCAGCTTGCTCTTAGGAAGATCCTTAATATGCCCTACGCTGGCCTTTACAATGTAACTGCGCCCTAGATACTTTTGGATGGTTTTGGCTTTAGAAGGAGACTCAACGATGACTAAACCTTTTTTGTCCATTCCTTACAATTTAGTCGGACTTCGCATATAAAGGTAGAGAAAAATTACAGATCAAATTAATCGGGTTTTTCTTGCTGTTTCGATGAACTGATTCATCGACCAACCGCGCGACACCGCCCACAGACGTAACTGAGAAAATGAAACTGGATAATGTTCATACGCATATTTTTTAAGATCTAACTCGAGTTGATCGCTCATCACTTTCTCATTTTTTCTCATTTCCCTCTTTAGGCCTAACCAAACTTGGCTAAAATTTTCCGCCTGCCAAAGAGGACAGGCATGGTGCGCATCCATCAAATTTTGATTTCCGGCTAATGCCGGGTCGTCTGGGTAGCCAGGGGTAGCGAAAACTGTATGATGAGTCTCCCTCGCCCACTTAGCAGTATTGAGCGCGCCTGATCTTTGAGCCGCCTCGACCACCCAAGTTGCTTTCGTCCACCCACCAATCAATCGATTACGACAGATGAAGTTTTTAGGTTCAGGTTCTGTCTCAGGAGGAAACTCCGAAAGAATAATCCCACCTGCTACTAAGATCTGATTTTGCAAGGCTACATTGTTCGGATACAAATGATAAAATCCACCACCAAGAATTGCTATAGTTTTTAATGAAGATTGAATTGCGGCTTCATGTGCTGCTGTATCGATTCCTTTCGCAAACCCCGATACGATGATGAGGTCAGAATTTTTAAGTTCTGATACAATTCTACTCACCTCTTCAAGTGATCTCTTTTGTGGCATTCGTGTTCCAACAATCGCTAATCCCTTTTCAGGAAGTAATGTCAGAAGTTTTAAGGCCTGCTCATATGAAGTTTTTTCATGAGCCAGAATGTAAAGAGTTTGCGGAACGCTACTGATTTCATAAAAATCTTGTGGAAGCGGCGCTTGGGTCAAATGAATTTCATAGATTTTAGTTTTCATGGCTTTCTGCAAAAGCAATTTCTGGGCCAAATTTTTGGCAAATTTATACTTTCAGATAATATTCAATTTTCTTCCGTGTACTCGGACGTGGAAAGCGTAAACCACGTTCCATTTCGCTTAAATAAGAAAAGAAAATCCCTATTTTTCGAATCCAATCTCTTAAAATCCATCCAGACTGAGACATTTAAGTTTCATTTTTAGACCGAATTGCGCACTTTTAAACCGAAACTCTGCGAACAAAAAGAGTTTCAATCCCCGCTCATTTCCTATTTCAAAATCAAATCCTGCATCTTCTAAAGATAGAAAATTATTTCTGATGAAAATCTCTGACCAATGCATTTTTGCGTTTATGTCGCGCAATTGCCAAATCAATTAGCCTACTGAGCAATTCTTTGTAGGAAATCCCTGACGCTTCCCACATCTTAGGGTACATGCTGATTGAGGTAAAGCCGGGAATGGTGTTCACTTCATTAAAGAAAAATCTGCCTGTTTTCTTATCCATGAGAAAATCTACACGAGCCATCCCTTCGCATTCTAAAGTCTCGAAAGCTTGACGGGCGATTTTTTGTACTTCTTTTACTTCAGCAGCGCCTAATCGTGCTGGAATTTCTAGACCTGCCCCATTTTCATCTAAATATTTTGCCTCATAAGAATAAAACTCATGTTTAGGAATTATTTCTCCAGGAATACTGGTCATCGGAGGGCGTGAAGGATCAGAATCCTCTAAAACCGAAACTTCGATCTCACGAGCATCCACAGCTGCTTCAATTAAAATTTTCGAATCATACTGAAGGGCGGACTTCACAGCCCTGTCTAACTCATCTGCACTCTTCACTTTGCTGACCCCAACACTAGATCCTAAATTCGCAGGTTTGACAAATACAGGATAAGAAAGTTCATTCATTACTTGCTTTGATATTGCTGCACTATCTTTCTTCCAACTCTCAGCCTTCACACAAATAAAAGGAACAATGGGAATACCTGCATCTCGAGCTAGCCTTTTTGCTATATCTTTATCCATGCCCACTGCGGACCCCAAAACACCTGACCCCACATAGGGCACCTGTGCGATTTCTAATAACCCTTGGATCGTTCCGTCTTCGCTATAAGTCCCATGCATAACAGGAAACACGGCGTCAAATTTTAAAACCGGACCTGCTCCAACAGGAATTAAAGTCTTGGTTGCGTCAGCAGCACCGGCAGCCACAGGAAGATTGACCTGCGGAGCATCTTTTAAAAAGGAAAGAACCTTACCCGTATCCTTTAATAGGCGAATATCATTGAAAAACCATTGGCCTTTTTTATCTATCCCAACCGGAATTACCTCAAACCGCTCTCGATCTAGGTTTTGGATCACCGAGGCAGCGGATTGAAGCGAAACTTCATGCTCTCCGGATCGCCCCCCATAAAGGACTAAAATACGAAGTTTTGCCATAAATGAAATCATACCACGCAAATTCTTGATTCGTTCTAAAAAGCTGAGTAATGTCATTGAAAAATGAGGAGATCGCAATGACTGAGGAAACAAGAACTGACATCTGGCACGCAAGTCCGCTTTACTCCAACTCTGTGACACAACTAGAAGAAGCTGCGAAGACTATGCGCTTAGACCCAAATATTTTGCAGCGCCTTAAATATCCAAAACGAGCGATCATCGTCAGTGTTCCTATTCGCTTAGATGACGGAAGCATCAAAGTTTTTGAGGGTTATCGTGTTCAACACAACATGACCCTTGGACCTGGCAAAGGGGGAATCCGTTTTCATCCCGAAGTCAATCTTTCTGAAACAGCAGGACTTGCGATGCTCATGACCTTTAAATGCTCACTCGTGGGATTGCCTCTGGGTGGAGCTAAGGGTGGAATCCGTGTGGATCCAGGGCTACTTTCTCGTCAAGAAGCACAGGCTTTAACTCGAAGATACACAACAGAAATCAATATGATCATTGGACCAGATCGTGACATCCCCGCTCCAGATATTGGAACCGATGCACAAACCATGGCCTGGATGATGGACACTTTTTCACAGGAAAAAGGCTTCGCTATCCCTGGAGTTGTTACCGGCAAACCGATTGAAATCGGTGGATCCCTTGGCCGCGCAGAGAGTACAGGACGTGGAGTTGTCTATTGCGTTCAACACGCTGCTAAACACCTTCAAAATATTGGTAAACCCACTCTCAAGATGGATCAAAGTACAACAATCTCGATTCACGGATTTGGAAAAGTCGGTGCAGTAGCAGCGCTAGAAATTTTTCAACTCGGAACTAAAGTTGTTGCTGTCAGTGATGTCCATGGTGGGATCTACAATAAAAACGGACTTAATATTCCAAAAGTTCTTGAGTTCATGGACAAACACAGAACCATCAAAGGTTTCCCGGAGTCAGAGCCGATTTCCAATGAAGATCTACTCGCATTACCTGTCGATGTATTAATTCCAGCTGCAATCGACGGTGTCATCACCTCTAAAAACGTTGCTAAAATCAAAGCTAAAGTCATCGCAGAGGGAGCCAATGGCCCAATCACAGCAGATGCAACAACTGATTTAGAAAATCGTGGCGTATTTATCATTCCAGACGTTCTATGTAACGCTGGGGGCGTGATCGTTTCTTATTTTGAATGGGTGCAAGGGATGCAGAATTTTTTCTGGAGTGAGCAAGAAGTGAACTCAAAGCTTGCTGAAGTCATGAGTAATGCCTTCCATAAGGTCACACAAATTCAGGCTAAATATAAATGCGGGATGAAAACAGCAGCATTGATTGCAGGCGTAGACCGTCTCAACCGCGCGATGTTATTGAGAGGGCTGTTTCCATAAAATAGTGGTGCTCAAGCTCCCCGTCATTTTTCCGATAAGACCAGAGTATGACGCATCCTCTGGTCAGAACACGTCGCTATAGAACCAACCCGTTTGAAATCGTGATTTTTGTCATTGTTTCAATCATTTGCATTAGGTCAATCTATTCACTATTTTACGACCCACAGTCATTTAGAGCAGCTGCGTTAACTCCGGCTTCTAATAGCCCAATCACCGATGGGATGTCTCGCTCTCCTGCAGGTTTTGCTTCACCTTCATTTCTCAACTTAGATATCAAGTGTGAGGCCCCCAGCAATAAAGAAACCACTGCAACCAAAGTCAGACTAACTGGAAATCTTTGCGGAATAGCTACGTCAGACTCCAAAGACTCAAGCAACCAAATGCTTAAGGCTGCCATCCTCAACCAAGCCAATAAATTTAATGCCACAGTTTTTACAGATTTTAATGCAGGAAAATTTTCGACAGACTACATCCCGCTGAACTCGGGCGAAAACCCCATCAAAGTTGAGTTTTCATTTAGAAACGGGAAAGTTTTCACCCAAGAATTCAACGTTGTAAGAAACTAAAACGACTTACTTACTACCAAACATGATACCTAAGAGAGCATAAAGTTCTTTTGAATTTGAACTTCCAGCCTTCAATTCATAGTTAAAGCGGGTATCAAAAAACATCTTGGAAGACCCACCACCAAACATGAAACGAAGACTTCCTTCCGCTCCATATGAACTACCCGTTGCGGTAAGGTAGTTATCATAGTACCCACCGACACCCAAGGAAACAACGTGTCCTAAACCAAAACGAACATCAACTGGGATTCGTAAAATATTTGAGTTCGTTGTTACTGTCGTGCCTAAAATTGTGGTGTCAACTCGAGCTACTAAAAAAATAACCCCTGGCTCTAAGCTCATCGATGGACCCATGCCAATGTCCACTAATAAACCCCCACCGTAACCTATGTTTGACTTAATCGAAGCGCCAGTTGTTGCATCTGTAACAGTTCCATTCAATCCATAATTCGTCGCACCTGCGACTCCAAAGTGAACTGCTGCGGAAACATGTGTCGCTCCAAATAACATCACTAAACTTAAAACGATCATCATTTTATTTTTCATAAATAGTCCCCTTATCTGGCTAAAAACCATCATTTCACACCTGTCCCCCTATCATCTATTCAAGATTCAAAAAGAGCAAGCATCACGATACTCAGCGTGCTGGCTTATAAAAATTTTATGATTCGTCAATTTAATGACTGCTAAATATCAGATTAGAACTTTACGCCCAAACCAATATCAAACGTAAAGTTACCTATACTAAAATTCGTATCTCCACTGGGCGCATTAGGTGCCAGTGGCAGAGTTGGAACCCAGCTATGAGAGGAAGACTCATAACGAAATCGACCTTGAACTTTTAACCGAGGACCTAAAATCATTGTGGCCCCCACCATCCCTTCAAACCCAATTGAAGGTTTCATATTACCTGCCCGATCATTGATGTTAAATTGATCCCCATTGACGGTCCTTAGACCTGCCAATCCACCAAACTGATAATTGACCTTGAAAGCTCCATTTAGAATCAAAAATGGTTTTAACTTATACTCTGCCTGTGGACCAAATCCAATCACCGAACGTGTCGTGGTCGATCGAGCCGCCTCAACACTTGAACGAGGCTGATAAATTGCGATTTCGCGACTTCCGAACTCAAAGACAGGAGAAAACTTCCAATCCTTTAACCACTCATCAAACCAAGCCCCCCATCGCCCAGTGTATCGAGGCAAAACAACCGATTCGCTGAGAACTGTCAGTCGATCAATCTCCACTTCAGCTTCAACCCAAGGAATTCCACCCGCAAACGCCTTCACCGGATCATGCCATTCCCAATTCAAAGTTTCGGATAAATATCCAGTCAATCCTGTAAATGCACTCGTCGCAGCTAAATCCTGGTCAACAATGTTGTAACGCATGAATGCCTGCCCATAACGTGTGAAAAGCGTCCAGTGATTTCTCCACCAAGGAGAAACATAACGAACTATTTTTTTTGCGTCAGGAGGAGAGCCTCGAGGCACCACCCCTTCCACTTCAAACTCCCACGGAACTCCAGGCTCATCCCCGGAAGGCCCCAAACTATGCACTGCCCATTGAAACTTTCCAATATCCTGTGGAAAAAATGCATACTCCGTATCATCCACCTCTTGCTTAACAAGAGTTTGAGTGTAATTTCCGAACTGATCTGCAACTTTGATTTCGATGAGGTACCGAATCCCTGGTCCACTAGACTTCCAAGTCATAGGCAACCCTGTATCTTGAAGATTACCTTTGATGACTTCTTTGTTAGGAGGTGAAATCAGCTGAGGCGGTCTGGCATTGAGGAATAGCTCTTGAACAGCCGTCCAGCGCCCCGGTCGGTCAAACTCATCAATTGCGCGAACTCTGTAAAAATACGCACCCGGAAGAAGATCCACGCTAAATTTAGTTTCAATCATTTTCTCTGAATAAAGTTTAGAATTAAACTCAGAGTCAATTCCTAACTCAAGTTCGTAAGACTTTGCAGCTTCTTGTCTCTCCCATTGAAGCTCTATTTTTCTTACCAGATTCTCATTAATTTGATCTTCATCAGAATACGAAAATGACAAAATTACGCCTTGTGCAACCCACCCCACGGCTATGATGCTCAAAAACTTTTTAATTATGTTCATCATTTTACTTTTGGCTTAATGAGATTAGGCGCCATGAGCTGTTTTGGAAATTTAATTTCTACCCATCTCGGTGCTGAAGCAGGACCTCTTTGACCATCTGGTTGTACTGCACGAACTGACCACAAAAACACCCCTCCCCCCCCCACTTTCTCCATTAGCACTGAACTTCCTCGAGTAGGAAGGGTCTGTCTTGCACGAGCAGTATCTTGGGTTTCATATTTAAATGCTGGACGCACAACAACTTCATAACCAGCAAAATTTTTACCCATTTCTTGCCAAGCGAAAGCAGACTTGCGATTCACTTCAACATCGAACTCAGATTCGTTATGAGGAAAGACTGGACGAGGAGCTTTCATACGAGTTTGAGCGATCGATCTTGATTTCTCCTCTCTTTTTTCTTCTACAGGAGGAACGATCAAGGGGTGATGAATCTCCACTTCTTCTCCGTAAGCAAGATGACGTAATTCCATTTCTGCAAGACTATCTTCACTTTGGTTAGACTCTACCACATTGACCTCTACTGCTTCTTCAAGATCTTTCATTGCGCTTAAAGTCAGCACCCATTTTTTCCCAGATGGAATTTTTTTAATATCACCGCTAGAGTTTTCAAAACTTAAACCGCTCTTACCTTGAGAAAACTGAGGAATCTCAAGATAAGCACGACCCATCATCAAGCGAATCAAATACTCTTCTGAGCGTTCCTCAAAAACAATGTAGGATGCCTTTTCAACGCGCAGAGTGTGACCTCCAAAAAATAAAATTTCAGCAGCTGAGTCTTCTCCAGTTTGCACTCCTTCACCGATATGAAGAGGAATCATAGCGCTTTGCCCTGTTGGCAATCGTTTCGGACTTTGTGGTGAAATCAGCTTCACTGTCCCATAAGCACGTAAAATATGACCAAGAACTGGAGCCCGACCCCAGTTACTCAAAAATGAATCGCCCATCCGAAAATCCAAAACAGCGATTCCTAACAAAATCATCATTGTTCCAGTCAGTCCCAGAACAGCACGGTAGTTCACGCCTAGCTTTTCGGTCAGGAGCTCGGTTTTCCTAATGATTTTGGCCTTTATGAGACATAAATGACTATTTAATAATGCTAAGCGTTATTTTTTTGTCTTTTTTCTTAACAAAATTCAATACTCCTTAGAAATCAGCCGATAACGCGATGTATGAGTCCGAGTGTAGGGCAAAAGCTAAGTATATTTGTTGGAGTTGCTATTTTCCTTTCCTTGATTGGATTGGGAACCTTCTCCTATCAAACAATGGAGTCTAAACTAGCGGAGTTACTTCGCAAAGATACCTTAGACACAGCGACATTACTCAGCTCACGAGTTCGTAACGAGCTTAAGTACGCCGCTGAAAAAGCGCGAACTCTTGCCGCTATGGCACTTGAGGACTTCAAAAATCCAGACGATCAAATTCGATTTTTAGAAGAAAATCTTTCTATAGACGAACAACTCTTGGCGCTCACCCTGTACCGTCGATCTCCTGCCTCTCAACAACAGTGGGCTACTGTTTTTAGATTAACTCGACCAGAAGGGGATCCTGCACACCTGAACAACAATGATTTTAAAGAATTAGATCTCAAATACCCACTCAACATTCATCGAGCAGGCAATGGTCCCGTAGATATTGCTGTGGGAACGCTGAAGGACAACACCCCTATTTTGAGAATGGCGTTTCCAATTATTAGAAAAGCAAATGGAAGATTTACACAAGTCCTAGCCATCGAACTAAAACAAGAAAGAATCACAGCGGCTTTCTCTGAAGCCACCCAGCACTTTAGTTTTGCGCTCGATCGATCTGGACGGCTGATGATCCAAACCGACCCAACTCATTTCACGTTCGGAGAAGATCTCTCTTATCTTCCTATATTACAAATGGCCAAATCTACAGAAGCCCCGAATGGTAACTTAGATTACCATGAACTCCCTGGCGGAATTTTACAATATGGAGCTTTTCATCGCGTAGGTTATGGAGACTTACTCGTAGTTACGCAAGCCCCTAAAACCTTTGTTCTAGCCACAATGAAGACGTATACCAGGCAAGCCTTGATGATCGGCGGAGCGATGGTTTGCTTTTGCTTAATCCTGACTTTACTGGGAGCCTGGGGGATCGTGGGATCAAGGTTGAAAAAAATAAGTACCGCATTTCAAAAAGTGGGTGAAGGACACTTTTCTGTTTCATTTCCAGAAAAAAACTCTATCGATGAAATTGGAGACTTTGCCAGAAATTTACAAAAAGTCTGTAATGAATTAGAAGAACGAGAAAAAAGCCATGGAACGTTTACAAAATTAAAAAATAAAAAAATAAAAGAAAAAAATATTACAGAAAAAATAAATTTAAAGGGTGAAAGAAAAAATGTATCCGCTCTCTGCTGTCAACTTCATGGATTAGACAATATTGTCGAACAAGCAGAAGCAGAATTTTTCGTAAAATCCATTAACACATTCAATCAAACAGTGACTGAACTGATAGAAGCTAAGAATGGAATTGTAGACCTAATTCACAATGGATCAATCACTGCATATTGGGGTATCCCTAGCGAAGAAAAAAATGATGTTGAAAATATGATTTCAGTAGCGTTTGAAATTAGAAAAGCTGCCAAAATTTTAAATGATCGATTTTTAGATCAAAGATTGCCAACTGTTACCTTGAAGATGGGAATTCACAACGGCCCAGTCGTGACTGGCCAGGTAGGAACTGAAAACAGAATGGAATACACTGCTATCGGAGAAGCAATAGAAGTCGCTACTCGAATTCAATCTTTTGCTGATCAACTTGGAACGGACCTACTCGTTACAGAAAAAGTAATTTCAAAAATTTCAAAAAGCTACAATATGGAAAAAGTTTCATCTGGGGATGAGTACACCCCTGCTCTTTATGAGATAGTCGGCCTATCAGACATTAAAACACTCACCGCCCCCACCAAGAAGAAAAAAGCTGCTTAACTCGATTTTTTCTTTATTTCTTCAAATTCGAGTTTTAATTTTTTATGATCTTCTTCTAATTTTTCAAGAATTTTCTTTAACGACTCGACACTCTCTGGGGCCGATCCCGCTGTTTTTAGCTTACTCATCGCAACCCAAGCGCTGCGTTTAATTCTTCCATCGGTATCCGTGTCTCGAACCCTCTCTAGAATCCCTATAGCATCTGAAATCTCACTCAACTCAATCGCAACGACCAAAGTAGCCCTTAGCCTAAAATTCCTTTCATCAGCCAATCCTGAAAATACACTTAGAATTTTTTCACGCACTGAACTCTGAGCCGTGCTGGCAACTCTTCCCAAGCACGAAATCGCTGCCATTCGCGCATCTAAAGACTTTTGAGGATGAGTCCACTGAATCAACGTCTGAAGAGCCGATAAACGCTCGCCTGAACTAACTCCAGGCAATTGAGACAAGCCCTTAAGTGCTGAGGTCCGAATCACATCTCGATAACTGTTTTTTTCTAATTGTTTGACTAAAAATTTTTCAACGTCCTCAACATCTGAGGACGTTCTTTCGTGCGCCATCTTCAAACGAGAAAAGCCCCATGCCTGAGTTGCAGCCCCCTCTACTTGATAACTCGAATCTTTTTCAGCAGATTTTTTAAGCACATCGGACGCCTTGGTCTCTCTAAAACGCCCCAAAGCTTTGACAATCTCAGCTCGAGCTTTAGAGTTTTTTGTGTCCAAAGCCGCAATCAAAGCATCACGGCAACTTGGAGTTCTTAACTCCGCCAAGACTTGCGCCACTTCAGCTTGCACACCCCAAAACCGATCTTCTTTTACCGCCTGAGACAAAGCTGCGATTACATCAGCATCAGCAATTTTCGCTAGTTCTTTTGCAGCCTCAATTCTCCCCATACAATCCGTATCGTTTTTTAGCTGATAAAGCAGCAGCTCTTTTGGGCGAGTGAACTTCATCTGCTTAGGAATATTCCATCCAGGGTCAACGCTGACCATCAACGGTTTAGAAGGAATCGAAAAGAAGAGCCTCTCTCTGGAGTCCCGAAGAGATACAGTAGACTGAATTTTTTCCCCTTTTCCATAAGTGAACTCAATTTGAAATGGTAACTGAAAAGGGCGCTCTACTGCACCCGACTGTTTTTGCTCAATAACAAGCTCAACTTGTTTTTTTTCTTCACTCCAAGCGTAGGTCAACTCAAACTCTGGAAAACCCACACCAAAAACCCATTGATCAAAAAATGGGCGCATGTTTTTTCCGGTTGCGTCTTCAATGGCACGAATCAGGTCGAGAGTTTCAACATTTTGGCCTTTGTGGCGACTCACATAAAGTTGAATCGACTTCCAAAACAGCTTCTCACCTAATACCGATCTCAATAAATTGAGAACCAATCCCCCTTTTTGATAGAGATGTCGGTCAAAAAGATCTATGGGATCAGAATAGGTATTGCAAACAATAGGCCTCCGATACTTTGCCTGATCTTCCCCCAAGTAATCCTTAAAATCCTGGTAAGAATAATACTTGGCTTCATCCAACCCTCCATGAGGACCCGTATCTGCCTCGATCCAAACTCTCTCCATGAATGTCGCAAACCCCTCATTCAGCCAGCCATGAGACCAGTCGCGACAGGTCAGGAGGTTGCCAAACCACTGATGTGCCAGCTCATGACTCACCAATGGGTCACTTGTAAAATCAAGATGAGCACGCTCATCATGTAAGGTAGTATCGGTTTGCGTCGTTGCAGATGTGTTCTCCATCCCACCAAAAATAAAATCCTGCACTGCGACCTGACTATATTTTTCGTAAGGGTAGGACTGCCCTGTTTTTTGCTCAAAAACCTCAATCATTTTTGGAGTATGACCAAAAGCCCTTTTTGCATCTGCCTCTCTACCTGCCTCAACAAAATATTGAATGGGTAGACCTCGTGGTCCTACATCCTTCAATTCCACAAACTCTCCTACAACAAGAGTGACTAGATAATTAACGTGAGGAGTACCGAGCCGGTAATGAAATTTTGTTTCTTTACCCTCGTCCTTCTTCTCAATCAAAGCCCCATTTGAAATTGCTGTAAATCCCTGAGGAACCCAAGCAATCACTTCGCTCAAAACTTTCTGGTTTGGATAATCTAAAGTAGGAAACCAATAGCGAGAATCTTCATCTTGGCCTTGAGTCCAAACTTGGTAGGGCTTTTTAGGAAAGTGCTCATCTGGGCCTGTAAAATAAATTCCTCTTCGCGGTTGATGAGTCTGATACCGTATCATAACCTCTAACTCCGCTTCTACTTGAGGAGAATGCTCTTTAGACTTTGCGACCTCTATAAAAAGGTAATTCCCTTCGGTATAAAAAGACGCCTGCCGGCCATTGATCTTGACGTCTTCAATGTGCAACCCCACCTGATCCAACTTGAGCTGAGTTTGGTCTGGTGAAATCACTCGAAACCTTTGAGTAGCACTTCCTTCTAATGTTTTTTTCCTAGGATCTACGTGAACTTCAAGCAATAGCTTCTCTAATTTAAAAGGTCGGTCAGGAGCATATCTGGGCCTAGCTCCAGGAACTTGGTAAAAGCGATCGTCCTGCGAAACTTGCTTTTGAGGCACCATTACGCTTTCATCCCAATGACTGGACTCACAAATCCTACAGTGAAAGTCTTTTCTCAGCATAGACCTCTTTCTTAACGTGCTTTAGATGCAACTCCCAGTAAATCCTTTCAAAAACTATTTTAGTCAGTCTTAAAGCTGATTCTAGTTGTCAACTATAACATCTTGAAATTTTAAGATTTTTCTAAGGTCGGCAAGTTTTGCACCGATGAGTTCCATGAACGGTTAAGCATGGAATGCAGAACCATAAAAATTCCCTTCAAGGATGACTTCACCATGAGCCATTGAGGAGGATCAAATGGGACTGCGTATCGCGACTAATATTCAATCACTCTCTGCACAGAGATATTTAACCAATAACTATGAGCTTCAAAATAAATCCTTGGAGCGCCTATCATCGGGGTCACGAATCAATCGTGCAGGTGACGACGCTGCTGGATTAGCGATCAGCGAAAAGCTGAGAGCGAATATTCGAAGCTTAAAACAGGCTTCTAGAAACGCTTCAGACGGCATTGGACTTGTTCAAGTAGCTGAAGGCTCTATGAATGAAATCACTAATATCATGGTTCGCTTGCGTGAATTATCTATTCAAGCTGCATCAGATACTATTGGTGATGTAGAAAGAGGCTTTGTAGATAAAGAAGTTCAAAATCTCAAAGACGAAGTACAAAGAATTGCTGCTACGACCGAATTCAACGGCAGAAAACTTCTGAACGGATCTGAACCTATTTTAGAAATTCAAGTTGGAATCCAAAATAATCCAAATGAAGACCGATTCAAGTTCGACACAAAAAGCCTGATTACAACCATAAGTGAGCTAGGCTTAAATAGCGTGAACACTTTAGACAAAGCTAGCGCTCAGAACAATTTAGCCTTTTTAGATTCAGCTATAACAAAGGTGAACGAAAACCGTGCAACCTTAGGCGCTTTGCAGAATCGATTGATGTCCACCATCAATAATATTGGCGTCTATCATGAAAATTTGTCAGCTGCTAATAGTCGCATTCGAGACACTGATATGGCTGAAGAAACCAGTGAATTAGTAAAACGCAATATTCTGACCCAATCCAATATCTCTGTATTGGGCCAAGCCAATGCTAATCCACAAGCGGTTTTAAAATTACTCAGTTAAAATTTCGCTGCAGGAGTGTGGTGCAGAACGTACTCAGAGTGGGTCATAAGCTTTAAAAATCGCAGCGATACGCAGCAAGAGGGAACTCAGCAATGAGTTCCCTCTTGTCATTTAACAAAGAACAGGTTAGCCCTCTGGTCGTGATGTTTTTACCTGTCACCCATCCTGAATACCGCTATCCATCTTCAAAGAATATTTACTCAACCAAGATAAAAGAATTTGATAAAACGATCTACTCAGACCAACAAACCGAGGAACATGCCGGATCATGGAAAAGCTGCTTTCCTCATTCATTTCACAAGCTTCATATTGAGATCGGTTGCAATGCTGGACATGTGACCTTAGGCTGGGCAGAACAAAATCCTCAAAACGCTTATATCGGTATCGATTGGAAATTTAAAATGATCTACCGTGCTGCTGAAAAAGCTAAAAAACGCGGTTTAGAGAATGTCTTATTTTTGAGAGCCAATGCTGATCGCTTGGAACATATCTTTGGAAAATCCGAAGTCGACCATATTCATGTCTTTTTTTCTGATCCATGGCCTAAAAAAGCTCATTGGAAACATCGCTTTTTCAAACCCGGGCAGTTTGAAAAACTAGCTTACATACTTAAGCCAGGCGGAACATTAGAAATCCGCACAGATCACGCTATTTACTTTGGCTGGATTGAAGCTTTAGTTCAAGAAAACCCAACACTTTGGAAAGTCTTAGAAAGAACCCAAGACCGTCATGCGGGCTGCCCAGACCCACTCAAACTGGAAATCCCTGACGTCACTCTCTTTGAGAAGATTTTTATTCGAGAGGGGATCAAAATCAATAGCTTGATCCTTAAAAAAATCTGATTATTTCAATAATATTTATTGACTAAATAAATAAGGTATTTTATATCCAGGCCCGATGTTTTTTTTGATCACACTGCTTCTTTTTAGCTCCCCCTCTCCTGCATCTGACCCTAGCGGAATCAAGTTCGACCGATCAACGATCAAAATGACAATAGAGTTAGATATTGAAGAAATAAGAAAAATGAATGAGACACTTTCCTCTATGGGGGCATACTCTTCTCGCATGGTATTGCAGAAAAAGCACTCTTTGAGCCCTTTCTCAAAATCCATTACATGTAAAAGAGGGTTAGATCATACTGATAGTTACTGCGAAGTTACAGCTTTATACAACCTCGCTTCAGGCATCAGTTTCGAAAGATCCTTTAACCTCCTCCAAACTGAGATTTCCCAACTCTTAGAACGTACCCCCAACGTAGGAATGAGTAACTTCACTGTCGAGCTTCAAAATCAAATTTTTAACTGTTTTTACGGTAACGCTGGAGTGGGATTTCCTAAACAATATTGTCTTGTGGAACAGAAGAACTAAGTGACTTTATTTTCTCTAAGTAAGGCAAATAGTGATCCTTCATAAAATCAGAGTAAGAATTTCTGAAACTCACTATTCCACCTATCCATGAATAAAAACGAATAAACTGCCAAGGCAAATCGAGTTGGTAAGTTTGAAACCCACATCGCGCGCTACTAGGATAGAGATGATGATTATTGTGCCACTCTCCTGCTACATATCCTGGCCAGACTTGGTTGATCGACCAATCGTCCCGATTAAAATCAATTCCTTCACGCCTACGATCGCGCCCTCTTCCATGGCCTTCATAATTAAAAGTTCGAACGCCAATGGCCCAAACTCCAGCCCAACCAAAAAGAGTAATGGCCAAAGCATGCCCACCTAAAAGGTAAAATGCTCCATACCAAAAAGACCAATTCAAAATATAATGGCCAATACTATAGAATGGATGACAAACAGAGCCCCATTTCTGATACTGCTCGTAACTATTCATTCTTACCCCAGTGTGATCGAGCAATCGGCAAACCTGAGCATAATCTTTCTGATCTAAAGTCTTACTAATCGGCTGATGATTCACGTCAGCCAAAAAACAGTACAACCACCCAGCATGAACATTATAAGGGTCACCTGGTTTTTCAGAAAATTGGTGGTGAACATGATGTGAAACAACATAGATTTCTTCTGGAATAATTTTGATAACTAAATTGCGACAAAGGGATCTAAAAAAATTATTTTTAAATTGATAGGCACGGTGAGTCCCGTAGCGATGTAACCAGAGTGTTCCATGAGAACCTAAGATCACCATGCTGTAAATAAACCCAAGTATAAAAAGTGGAATTGAAAAATAATAAACAAAAAACAAAGTTAGTGGAATTGCTAGACTGAGCGTAGTAACCCAGCCAAAAACTGGAAGCCAGTTTTTCTTAGATTTGACAAGATTTAGCCTGCTGAAAAATTCTCTTAAAATTTCTCGATGAGTGGGGACATAAAGAGCTCCTCCACGCTCAAAACCATAACTAGGAGGATCTAGAATTCGATTAAAAAAAGACACCTGGGCTGTAATGTAATCTTTTTAATGGAAAATTGCTAACTTAATCCTGTGCAGCTTTCACTTCTGTCCAAGTACGATCCCAAAGTGCTTGTGCATCACCTAAATCTTCGAGCATCTCACATTTAGCTAAGGTCGCATCAGATGGAAACAATCCAACATTGCTTGTAAAAGCTTTAGGAAGTAACGGAATAGCCGATGGGACAGTTGGCCCCGAAAAAAGGGACAAAGAAGCCTGCGCACTTGCTTTTGCTTCAAGTAAAAAATCAATCAATAGATGGGCCTCTTTAATATGAGTAGCTCCTTTTGGAATCACCAAACTATCAATCCAAAAAGTTCCCCCTTCTTCAGGGACAAGATAATCAATCTCGCTCTTAGGTTGTTCATTTTTGGCCTGATAAGCATCCACCATGTAAGTATGAGTAACAGCCAGCTCTCCATGCACTAAAGGCATCTTAGGCTCGGAGGTAAAAGCTTTAATTTTTTTCCTGGCCCCCAGCAAGAGCTGCTTTGCCTCTTCTAACTCTTTAGGGCTTTTTGAGTTCATACTATACCCCAAAGCCTTTAGCGCAGCCCCAATGGTTTCTCTCGGATCATCCAACAAAGAAAATCTCCCACCCAAATCTGCGCTGCTAAAAAAAGTTTTCCAGCCTGTGATCCTTCCTTTATAGATTTTCTTATTAACCGCAATCCCAGTTGTTCCCCAATGATAAGGGATTGAATACCGATTCTCTAAATCAAACTGCTTTTTTAAATATCGAGAACCTATAAGCTTATAGTTTGAAATCTGTCGTTGATCGACGCTCAACAAAAGCCCAAGCTTAGACATCACATAAACCATGTAATCCGAAGGCAATGCTACATCATATCCAGAAGCTCCAGCCTGTAATTTAGCGAGAAGTTCTTCGTTACTTGAATAATGAGAAACTTGAACCCTCACTCCATATTTTTTCTCGAAAGTCTCCAGTAAACTTGGCGTAATATAATTCGACCAAATAGCAAGATTAACAACTTTCGGGTTTTGATCTCCAACTGCTGAATGAGGTCCGAAGGAAACGTGCTTAGTACATCCTGTGAGTGTGATTAAAAATATACTGATAAAAACTAAAATCTGACTCATCGTTACTTTCCGGTTTATAATGACTTGACCTGAGTTCAAAGAAAAATTTTTAAACGCGCTGTTCTATTTATTTTTATTTTTAATTTGGAATGTATCTGAAGCTAACAAAAATTTTTTTCCCTGCCAGCACCTGTACAGTCTTTTCTTGAAGTGGGGTCATTCCTATAGGAGTTACTTTGACTTGATAAGTCCCAGGGTCAACGGGAATTCGTGCTACCTGTAAATCTTTGGGAAGCAAATTCCAAGAACGAACATCCGCCTGATCACTGGCATAAAGAGCAAGTTTTGTTAAGAAACCTAAAAATTTACTATCCGTTGTTTTCTCTACCTGATTTCCCACCACCTCTTTTGCGACAATCCCTGCCAATTTTTTTGCAACCAGCCCGGCATACTTTTCTTCTAAATTAGAAATCGCAGTAGATTCAATGTCATGAAGTACCAGAGTTGAGCTTGAGTAAGCACGACCCTCTCCTTTTACCTCTACCTGAGCCATAGAAACTGGATTAGAGCGGGCAAAAAATCTGGGAACCTGAGTAAACTGTGGATTCGGGCGCTTAATGGGGGCTATTCCATTTTCATAAAGAATAATAATTTCAGCCTTATTCTTCTCAGGTTGTTTTCTTTTGGGAAGGACGAGCTTAGCCTGTTCATGATCTTCGTGCGTCAAATGAAACTGATCATCCCATTGATCCATTTCTTCTCTCATCTTCAGTGCATAAGCCATACGCCAGAGATCTTTCCCTAAACCAGGCAACCCGGGCTCTAACTCGAAAGTTTTCTTATAATCGACATATGCATCATTATATTCCTCCTCTGCCTCATAAAGGACCGCCGAAAGATAACGAGCAAAGGCGTTCTGCTTGTACTTCTTCTCCCCTTCAGTCACCATTTTATATAGTTTAGTATTCACTCGCTTCGCTTCAACTAATGCGTTTTCAAAATCCCCCATCGCTGCATAATTCATCGCTAAGTAGGTGTTGATCATCACCTTTTCAAAGTCCTCTCCCTTATAATCTTTAATATTGTCGGAGGTTAAAAGCGTTGCCGCTTCAGTTGCTAAACTCGTGTAGTCTTTAATATCTGCAATTCTGTCTGCCTGAAGAAAGACCTGGTTGCTTTCTTCTAACTTACCGGCTGTATGAAGCGTCAACCCTAAATCCAGAAGGTAGAGTAAAAGATCTCTTCCATTCTCTCCCTCTTTCGTGACGCCTTCTCTTAATTTAACAATCGCTTCGTCATACTGCCCCTGTCTAAAAAGACGGTCCGAAGCATGATCGGACATCCTCGCTGACGCGCAACCCCACAGAAAAAATGAGATAACAAAAAATGAAGCTAACGACCTTACCTTCACAGATCACATTCACAAGCCTACGCTTCTACGACGGAACTTCTTACGAATCTCACGCTCTTCACTGCAATCAATAGTAGAAGACTCTAAATTCGTCATATTCAAAGTCAGTTTGTAATAGATAAACTTATCATTTCCCATTTCTTGAATATTTGTAGCCAGAGCACCACTAATTATATAATCAGCTCCGATTTGCCTCCCACGTTTTTTAGCAGTAGGACCAGACACAGCGCCGCTCTCAGCATATTGATACTCTTCGTCAAGGGTCCCTCGTTCGTCTTTGTTAACAAACTTCACCTTCCCAGACTTAATCAGAGAGGTTCGGATTTTATCTGTAAGAGAAACTGTATCAATATGTTCTTCCGTTTTATTTTTTACTTTCTCCACAATCACCACAGGTGGTTTTGGCGCCTTAGCCACATAATCACACGCTACAATGGATTTAATCATTGTATCCGCCATCTGTTGCATATCAGCCTCATTAAACTTATCGTCTAAAAGCTCTACTCGAGTAGGATCATCGTATTCACCCTTAGTAAAAGCCTTTGGCCCACCACAACCCGAAAGGAAAAACATCATTTGAACAAAAGCAATGACTCCAAAAATTTTATAATTATATTGCATAGCGATAACCTCTCTTATGGCAACAGTTTGCCGCAGCTTTTGCTGGATATCAATGCTCCAATATGATCTTCTCAAAAAAAATGAACCCAAAAGCAGATACAAGAACAGACAAAAGGCTAATTTTCGTAACAGGCAAAGGTGGAGTTGGGAAAACAACCTTTTCACAAGCTTTGGCCCTTACCCTTTCACGTAAAAACGAAACATGCCTTTGGATCACCATTGAAAGCCCAACTCTACCCCGCGGCGAACTTATGTCTATATCGTCCAACCTTTGGTACCTCAATTGTGACGCTACTGCTTCATTCGAAGAATATGTAGGATTAAAAATTGGAATCCCAGGACTAGCAAAACTCTTCATTCAAAACAAACTCGTGCGTTATCTAGCTCAAGCTGCTCCAGGGATTCATGAACTCGTATTGCTTGGCAAAATTTGGCATGAAAGAGAATTTTATGATCACGTCATTGTAGATATGCCATCAACAGGACATGGACTAGCCATGTTTCAGAGTGTAGAAAATTTTTCAAAACTTTTTGTAGGAGGTCCTATCCACAAAGACGCTGAAGCCATGCTGAGCACGTTTGGAAATGCGCAAGAAACCGCTTTGTTAATTCTATCCTTACCCGAAGAGATGTCCTTAAGAGAATCTCTTGAATTAGGAACTTTTCTCAAAAAGCTTTTTCCTCAAAACCTACCTCAATACATAATTAACAAAAAATTTCCCACCACCTCTGCCGAGGTTATAAACAAACTTCCACCCCCTCCAGAGTGGGTCAGCCCTATCGCTACTTCTGCGCAAGAGTATGCCGACAAAAAAAATGCTTTAGAAAATTTTAATCTTAGAATCTGGAGAGATGAAAAAATTGAATTTACAGAGATTCAATTCATCCCTCCCGAGATAGACCCAAAACGAACCGTTGAAATTTTAAGCAAGCAGATCACACTATGATTGAAGAAGTTTTAAATAAAAGAAAAATTCTTATCACCTGCGGAACGGGCGGCGTAGGAAAAACCACACTCAGCGCTGCACTTGCTTTTCGAGCTGCACAACTCGGAAAAAAATCAATTGTCATCACCATTGATCCCGCTAAGAGACTGGCTACCTCTTTAGGTTTAAGCGAATTAGGCAACACCCCCACAGATATTACTGAGCAGATTAAAGCACACACCCCTATCACTGGGTCGGTTTCAGCATTAATGCCAGACACTCGAAAAACCTTTGAAGACTTTGTTTATAGTTTAGCTTCAACACCCGCTAAAGCAGAACGGGTCATTCGCAATCCCATTTTTCAGATTTTTGCGAAAGAATTTTCAGGCAGCAATGAATACATGGCGCTTGAAAAACTCTATCAAATTTATCAGTCAGGCCATTATGATTGTATTATTCTAGATACACCACCAAGCCGAAACACCTTAGATTTTTTAGAGGCTCCAAAACTTTTGACTCGTTTTTTTGAAGAACGACTTATTCGATGGTTAGTGATGCCCACCAATAAAATCGTATCCCTTGGAATGAAAAAAGCTCTGAGTTTATTAGAACGCCTCACAGGCGCTGGGTTCATGACTCATCTTTTTGAGTTTGCAGCAGCTCTTTTTGAAGTACGAGCTAATTTCACGGCCAATTTGAAACGCATTACTCAGCTCTTAGGGTCTGACCAAACTGCTTTTCTCATGGTTGCAGCTCCAGCGCCCGACCTTACGCCAGAAGTCATTAAATTTATTGATGTTTTAAATGAGCATCGATTTCAATTCGAGGGTTTGATACTCAATAGAACATTGAGTTATTTAGAAGCAGGTTCTGCACCTTCATCGAATTACGAAAGTGCTTACCAAGTTATTCGAAAGCTTCAAGAAAGAGAAAAAAAAATGCTCGATGAGCTCAAAAAAGAAAATATCTTACTCTTAGCAAAACTCCCCGAATTAGCACGAGACGTACACTCAATAGAGGACCTGTTCCATGTGGCAATGGCAATTCATAATTAGTATAGCACTGACTTTAAACGCGCCTTCTTCATTAGCTTCTTCTCCCACAACTGCTACCTCGAACACGGCAGAAGAAGCTGCCTTGCTTTGGAAAAATGGGAAGGAGGCGTTTGATAAAAAAGCATTTTTTGAAGCTGCTCAGAGTTTTCAAAAAATTGTAGATCACTATCCTGCTCATTTTAATTATCTCGATAGTCAACTCCTTTTAGGGAAATCATATATTGAATTAAAAAAACCAGACTCAGCTATAATCGTTTTAAAAAATTATATTCGATCTTCCTCTTTAACTAAACAGTCAGACTCTTATATTCAAGCTAAGCTCTGGTTAGGCACAGCCTATATTCACAAACATCTCTTTAACGAAGCTTACTTGGCAGCTCTTGAACTTGAAAAATTCAAACTTCCCCCAAATTTTGAAATCCCAAGACTTCTTCTTAAAGCCCAGTCTTTGATGGGCAAAGAGCAAGATCCTTATGCAGAAAGAACGCTAGACTCCGCAAAAAACCTTCTTTACTCCGAAGGGACAAATAGCGCTCACCAAGCCCCCTACGCAACCGTCAACCTCTTGCTCAAGCTCAAACACTGTTCTAAATTTCCTAGCCCAGGAAAATTGGACGAGTCCCAAATGATTGATCAACTCAATCGTAGAGGAACCTGTCTTTTAGAAGCAGTTTTGATTTACAAAGAAATTCTTAATTCACAATCAGAATTTCACATTGAACAAGCACAGGGTCTAATTCAAAATTCTTTTTCTGACTACCTCAAGAAATGCAATTTACCTTACAATGAGCACGTTTTACCTCAAGGAAAAAGAACAAAGCCAGAATTAGAAAAGCATGTCACCGAACTTTCTTTAAAGCTCAAAGAAGACTACAGCAAAAAACAAACTAACGCTCTTGACCTCTTAGTTAGTTGGAAGTCAAAATTTCCTGCCGCTTCAATTCTCGAAGCCTCACTCAAAGAGGTGAAATAATCCATGGTCTCCAAATTCAATCGACATCTCGCACGTCAAATTTGCAAACAAAAAGAACCTTTGCTGGAGTGGCTAGAAATGAATTGTAAAATCGCCACCCCTCCCTTTTACTGCTCGATTGATCTAAGAGATGCTGGATTTAAAACAGTCCCAGTTGACTGTAACATTTTCCCTGCGGGATTTAACAACATTTGCCCTGACGATATCAATGCAGGACCTGAAGTTTTTAGATCTCATCTCAGCGAACTAGGCAAACCTAAAAAAATCCTTATTCTGCCGGAATCACATACTCAAAATCTTTTTTATTTAGAAAACCTTTCCGCTTTAAAAGAAATGATCGACCGAGCTGGATTTGAAACTTGCATAGGCTGGTACGGTGAACACGCACCCGACACTTTGAAATCACACTCAGGAAAAACTTTAGTTTATAAAAAAATCCAAATAGATAACGGAATCCTTTCTGCGGGAGGATTTGTTCCCGATTTAGTCATTCTCAATAATGATTTCTCAAGCGGTTACCCAAAAGATTTAGACGTCGTCAAGCAACCCATCTATCCCAGCTACAAACTCGGTTGGCACAGCCGTAAGAAAAGTACTCACTTTCATCATTATAATGATCTTGCGCTTGAATTTGCTCGGATTGTAGATGTTGACCCGTGGCTAATCCAAATCGACTCGCAAGAGGTCGATCATGTCGACTTTAATGAAAACATCGGTGTGGACCGTGTCGCTCAAAGCGTTGAGCAAATGCTCGATCGATTGAAGAAAGCTTACGAAGCTCATCAGATCAAAGATCGAAAACCCTATGTTTATATTAAAAATAATTCAGGCACCTACGGAATGGGTATTATGACGGTTCATACGGTTGATGAACTTCTGAGCATGAATAGAAGAACAAAAAATAAAATGAGTGTAGGCAAAGGAAAATCCAAGATTGAAAGTGTCATTATTCAAGAAGGAGTTCCTACATCTACTAAAATCGAGTCAACCATTGCTGAGCCAGTGATTTACCTTTTAGGTGCGGAACTCATTGGCGGATTTTTGCGTACAAATCCAGAAAAAGACGATGAAGGGAATCTGAACTCTCCCGGGATGGTGTTTAAGAAACTTTGTATGTCTGACCTTCGCGATGAGGGAAAAGAAACAGAGAGAGTTTTAGAATTAGCATATGGTTGGACCGCGCGAATTTCCGCTCTAGCTGCGGGGCGAGAACTGCAGTCTCAAGGAGCAAAGAAAGTTTGATCACTAACAATAGCCAATCGTCTGAATCTCGGACTGCCCCGGGGCAGAAAAACTGGAGTTAATCAGTTATCGTTTGTAACTTTAACCGAATGCACCCATCATGCAGTCTCATTTAGGCAGTCATATTTAGGCAGTCATATTTAGATAGCTAAAGATGATCAGAAAAAAGCGTGACCTAAGTCTTAATCGTTGCCTGACCGGGCTTCCAATCCGCTGGGCAAAGTTCACCGGTTTTCAAGGCTTGAAGAGTTCTCAACACTTCATCCACTGAACGACCAACATTCAACGCACTCACATTCATCCACTGTAAGATCCCTTTAGGATCAATCAAAAACGTTCCACGAAGAGCGATACCTTTCTCTTCGATCAAAACACCATAATCTCTAGAAATCGTGTGTGCTGTATCTGCTAGGATTGGATACTTCACTTCGCTCAGATCCTTTTCGAACCAAGCCTTATGTGAATACTCACTATCAGTGCTGCAAGAGATGATTTGGCAGCCCATTTCTTTGAACTCAGCTTCTTTTTTTGCAAAAGAGCGAATTTCTGTAGGACATACAAAAGTAAAATCTAAAGGGTAGAAAAATAAGCAGACCCACTTACCTTGAAAATCTCTTAAACCAATGTCTTTGAACTGGCCTGCCATAAAAGCCTTTGCCTTGAAGTCTGGTGCTAAAGTGCCTACTTTAAGTGTTGTTGTTGTCATTCTCTTTCTCCTTCTGATTAGTGCTTCTATCTCTAGCGTGTTACGATTAAGAAATGAAGAGACTTTTTTTCTCTTGGGCCTTAACGCTCCTCCCCTCACTTATCTGGGGATTAGGTGTTTACTCTCGCCCCATCAGTATTGACCCTTACTGCACCCGGCTACCTGAAACTTGTACACAGCAGTCGGTTTTCTTTCTAGATAGACTTGGGATGCAACCTGAAGTACCTGGAGCAGACCTTCTTTCATATTACGGTCAAAATAGCTCAGCTGCTCTCGCTATTCTTATCCCCGTCTTACTTGCCAAAATTTCAAACCCCACGACACTCTTAACAGACTGGAATATTCTTCTTCGAGTTGCGGCATGGAATGGAATTTTCTTAGAAATTTCACATTACCTTTTTCAACGCCCTAGACCTTTTGTTTATCAAAACCTAGCTCTCGATGGTCCCAACCCCATGAATTATACATCGTTTTACTCAGGACATACGAGCTACACAGCGGCCTCAAATACCGCATTAACTCTTCTGCTAATTGCTCGCGGCGCGCCACTGAAGTGGATCCAAATCATGAAATTTTTAACCCCTATCCTTATTTTTTTCACTGCTATCTGTCGGGTATTAGCACAAAGACATTTTATTACAGACGTATTCATTGGAGGCCTTGCTGGAGCGCTAATTGGATGGACCGTCATCCGACTCCATTGTATGAAGAAATAAATGCGCCAAAGTTCACTGCTCATCATATTTTTGATTATTTTTATCGACCTTGTGGGGTTTGGAATCGTCATCCCCATCCTCCCCTATTACGCCAAAGCTTACTCCGCATCAGCTTCACAGATTGGTTGGCTGATGGCAATTTACTCACTCATGCAGTTTCTGTTTTCACCTGTGTGGGGAAGAATTTCTGACTATGTCGGAAGGCGGCCCGTTCTACTCATGAGCCTTCTTGGGTCGAGCATCTCTATGGCTCTACTCGGTCTTGCTGGCTCACTCTCCTGGCTTTTTATCGCACGTGCCTTTGCAGGAATGTGTGGCGCTAACATTTCAACTGCCTATGCTTATGTTACAGACGTCACTTCTGAAAAAGATCGCGCGAAAGGGATGGGGATGATCGGAGCAGGATTTGGGTTAGGGTTTATCTTTGGACCTGCCATCGGAGCAGTTCTTTCTCGCTATGGTTATAGCTTCCCAATGTTTGTAGGAGCATTCATGGCTTTTGCCAATTTTTGTTTTGCTCTGGTCAAATTAGAGGAACCTGAGCTCACCAACGAAATGCGATCCGCTAACCGAATTAAGAGATTTGATTTTGAAAGCAATCGAATTGTTTTGGCTGATCCAAGAACTCGTCTCGGAACAGCATTGTTTTTTTTAGTTACATTCGCAGTCGCTCAAATGGAAACTGTTTTTGCAATCCATATGTCAGCCATCTACAACTATGATGCTGAACATGCAGGCTTCTTACTTGCCATGGTTGGACTCATCATGGTCATCATCCAAGGGGGATTCATTAGAAAACTTGTTCCACAGTATGGCGAGCCCAAACTCATTATTTTTGGCTGTATTGTGAGCGCTCTTGCGCTTACAGCTTATGCATCGATCACAAGTATTTACGCTGTTGTCATCTCTTTAATGGTTCTCGCAGTAGGACATGGGGTCTTACACCCCACATTATCTAGCTTCACATCACTGGGCGCTCCAGCCAACTTGCGAGGAGCTACGATGGGAGTTTTTCAATCTGCCGGAAGTCTTGCACGCATGATTGGCCCCCCGTGTGCGGGCTGGCTCTATGATCGAGTGAGTTGGCGTGCACCCTTTTTTAGCGGCGCAATTGTCTTAGGAGTTGCATTTCTACTAGCCACAACCTGGTATATGATAAGCCAGAAACCCAAAAATCAACCTGGGTGGTCAAACTAGCTTACCCTTGATACGCCCCCCCTGTCACATCTGACACATCTGTTCATTTACCCCAAACTACTAGATAATAATAAGGTCGAAGTACGTTATGTTCGGGGTAAAATTTTCATATTATTTTACTTTTTTTATTTTTGGAATACTCGCATTTCCGCACCACACTCTTGCGTTTGAATTCTCTCGGCAAGGCTTAGACGACATCATGAAATCCATTAAAGATCCCTTTGGCAGTTACGAAGACTACTGCCCCAAATCTCCGGCAGCCAACATCCAGCAAGCTGTTTGTATGGCCGACTCTCAATTCATCACTCCTAAACCAGATACGCTTCAAGATATGGGATTCTCGAAAGATGAAATTGAAGAATGGTTATGGATTCAAGAAGCGGTAGATCGAAGAGAACAAGAAACGAAAGCTCTTTTTGTAAAACAAGGCCTCATCAAAAAAGAACTGAAAGATAAAAAATCGAAAGAGAACCAGCAACTCCGAAGGAGTATCTATCTCGCAACACTAGCTGAAGCAGAAATTGAAAAAGCAAAAAACTGCGATTCCTTTTTTGGCACCTCTCAAATGTGTAAGCAGTATTCACGCACTGAATGGAAAACAAAACTCGAAAATGCTCAAAAAGCAAAAGCCCTAATTCTTGCAGAAGAACCCCTCTTAATGCACAAAGACTTAGATCAGTTAATCCGTTTCCAAGGTAAACAATCTGCTTTTCCAATGAGTGGATACAAAGGCTACGACGTCAATAGCGAGGAGTATACAAAAGCCCTTGAGACCGCTGTCACAGATCGCGAGAACTACTATAAAGATCTCTGGAATAAATATGAAACACTGAAAAAAAATGAAATTCAAATGGGAAATCTTGTTAATTCAAGCAAAAATTCAGACTCTTCTGCTCAAAAAGACTACTCTCAACTAGTTCGAGCCACAGTTCATGATAAAGCGATCTTAGTAGACTTGACTGAATCAGATCCAGATAAATTTAAAAAATTAAATGACCCTTTAATGTTCGCTCGCTGTCGCTTAGAAAATCGAATCTTAAAAAAAGAAAGCCAAAAAGAACTTGGAATGTTCGCTGCCAATGCGTTTCTCGCTGTCACACCCATGGGCTTATCCGCAGCAGCTTTACGCGCAAGCGCTACCCTTGGAAGATTAGCCCCTCTATCTTCAACTGTAGCTTTAGGAGCTTCAGACCTAGCGGCACTTAAAACTCAGCAAAACGAATGTAAAAAACTAGAGAACAAGGTTGTCAATGAAAGCAATGGAAACAAAACTCAAGAACTTCAGGACTGTGTAGAAACCTACAAAAACCAGTGGTTCTACTCATTACTAGGAATTGGAGGTAGTGCCTTAGGTACCAAGCTCCCCGGCAAATTGATCGCTTCAGAACAAAAAAACATCAAAACTGTACTCCCTCGAGAACTTGAAGAACAATTTGCTTCACTCAAAAATGACCGTGGATCTCTATCTCAACCTATCACAAGACAAGATTATGATGTTCTTTCGCAAACTCCGGTCGATCAAAAAATCCAAATCAATTTTTTTGGGAATTCTCAAGGAACAAAGAGTTCTTGGATGACTCCTCAAGAACTCTCTACTTATATGAAGCAAAATCCAAACGCTGAATTCTCAGTTAAAGGAATTGCATCATCAGGAAACCCCATAGACATTGCGGCGGTCAGCGATAAATTCGAAAACAACTGGATTAAAGCACAAATGGAGGCTGACCCTACAGGAATCATAGAAAAAACTGTTTACTTAAAATCAGGCGAAGCAGTAACTTTTTCAGGAAATGCCGAGCGATTTGCAGAAATTGCAAAAAACCCTAACGTTGAAAAAGTGACTTATGAAGAATCTAAACCTTGGTTTAGACGTCTTAATGAAATTCCCTCTGAGCAACAAACTTCAAAATTTAATGTTTATTCTGCTAAATCATCTGAAATTGGTGAGAACGTTTCGCACTTTTCTCAAGGAAGCGATATCTCTGGAATGAAAATATATCATGGAACGCTAGACGCATATGAAAGCAGTATTCGCTCAGGTCCAAAAAACGTAGGAAAGGGTTTTGGTGGTAGAGGGCTTTATGTTGCTGTAGAAGAAGATAAGGAAGTTGCTGCAGGATTTGCTGAAATGGCTAAACGAGAAGCTAAGAGCAGACTGCAACAAGTCGATGGAGTTTTAAGTTCTCCCGTAGACCCTAAACAAACAAAAGCTATCCTCATGGAAGGAATCATTAATCCAAACAAAAACCTAAAAGTGGCACGATTTCAGGTGAATAGAAATATTACTCAACCTGATCTCAAACGTGGCCTACTCCCCACGGACTGGGACAGCGACCCTGTGTTAAGAAAAATTTTAGAAAAAGAATACGATGTTTTAGAAATCACTCACATGAAATCTTCAGGCTTAGCACTCGACACGGATCGCGTCTTGATCATCCATGAACGCGCTGGCGCAGATGCGATCATTTGGAATAAAGTCGATCGACTTTAATTCCCTGACTCCTTCACCACACGGTCCATTGCCATATCAACAGGAATCACTTTGGGGCCTGTATCTTCAGTTCCATCTTTTGATGTATCTACCTTAATTGCAGCAAAATCGGCAGGGGTGTCCTTCTCAGCGCCTGATGGACCAAAAGACAACACATAATGAGCTAGTCCCCATTTATCATCGTTTGAAAACGAAGCAAAACTGGGCATCCCCCCTAAGCCTTCATTCAAAGTCTTATAAATCTTAGTCAGCTTTCTCCCATTCTTCCAACCACTAGCGGTAGTAAAATTCCTAGGCTTTGGATTTAAACTCGTTGCCGCCTGGCCATTGCCATCTCCTGATGCTCCATGACAAGAGACGCAATTGGTTTCAAATGATTTCTTCCCATGCGCAAGCAATTCAGGAGTTTGAATCCATGGCTTCTTAAATTTAGACTTCACCTGCACCCCAGCAGCAATGGGCTCACGGTGATAAACATCACCTCTAAAAAACAAGTCTGTTGAAGTGAAAACAATAAAAATTGCCAAGAAAATAAACGAAGTAGAAAAGGTCAAACCATTCAAAGGCGCATCATGCTTCAAATTCATGAAGAATAAACAAACAAGTAGCGCTTTTACTGTAGCCACTAACATAGCCACTATCAGGTTCATTTTTCCTAGATCAATATGAGCCACCCAAACTGTAACCCCAGTTAAAATCAAAAGAATCGCCCCAATGGTTAAGCCTAACCCCACTGGCATAATATAATGTTCGTGTTTATGATCGTGATTGTCGTGATGATCGTGTGTCATATTTTCCTACCCCACCAAGTAAAGTAACGGGAATAAATAAATCCAAACCAAGTCCACAAAATGCCAATAGAACCCTACTAACTCCACTGGAGTGTAGAACGCGGGACTAAAATGATTCTTTGCTGTTCGAATCATCAGCCAAGCAATTAACCCCATCCCTACGACTACGTGAAATCCATGAAGGCCTGTCATCATAAAATAAAGAGAAAAGAACAGAGGCGTCTTAGGATGAGTCAAATGGTGGTTAGTGAAATATCGGCCAGGCAATAACCCGTCATGAAATTTATGAGAATACTCAAAGTACTTCACCACCAAAAAGCATCCAGCCAGCACCAAAGTAAGCCCCAGGCAAGCGAATGAAGCCTTAGGCTTTCCTTTTTGTGCATGGATCACACCCAAAAGCATTGTCACACTGCTGGAGATCAACACAACTGTATTTAATCCCCCCATTGGGATCGAAAGTTCCTTGTGTGCAGCTACATACATTTCAGGATAGAGGCCTCTGAAAATCGCGTAAGCGACAAAGAGCCCACCAAACATAAGAACTTCTGTAACCATAAAAACCCACATCCCTTGCTTTGCAGCTTCGAATTCTTCAGCGGCACTCGCGAAGTGATGGGCATGATGATGAACATGAGCGACATTTGCTTGCGACATGAAATCTCCTATACCGGTAAGGGTGTCTCTAGAGGAACCACTCCTCCAGTAGATCGATATTCGTACGGCCAATTGTTAACTACAGGTTGTTGTGTAAAGTTTTCATGAGGTGGTGGAGAAGGTGTCTGCCACTCAAGCGTCAATGCATTCCAAGGATTTGCGGGCGCCTTCTCTCCATGAAACATAGCCCGCCAAAGATATGCGGCTGTCCACAAAAACCCTACACCAATCATCCATGAACCCACTGTAGACATTCGGTTCAAAGCAATAAACTCAGGCAAATAATCCCAATATCGACGTGGCATCCCTTGAGCCCCCAAGACAAACTGTGGAAAGAAAGTCACATTGAACCCAATAATAATTAGGATAAAAGACCATAGTGCTGCTTTCTCAGAGTACATTCTTCCTGACATCTTAGGAAACCAGTAATGCATTCCAGCTAAAAGCCCCATCAGCGTTCCACCCACCATTACGTAATGAAAATGAGCCACCACAAAATAGGTATCGGTCAAGTGCACATCCACTGCAAGAGTTGCCAAAAAGACCCCGGTCAACCCCCCAATAGTGAAGAGCTCTAAGAACCCAAAAGCATAAAGCATCGGTGCATTAAACAAAATCGAACCTTTGTACATCGTCCCTACCCAACTAAAAACTTTAATCCCAGTAGGAACAGCCACAAACATCGTTAACAATGAGAAAACAAAATTCGCTAACTCCGATTGACCACTCACGAAAAGGTGATGTCCCCAAACAATAAAAGCAATGAGAGCAATCCCAAACGAAGAATACGCAATCGCTTTATATCCAAAAATGGGTTTCCTTGAAAACACAGGGATGATTTCAGAAATGACACCCATCGAAGGAAGAATCATGATGTAAACCGCAGGGTGTGAGTAAAACCAAAAAAAGTGTTGAAACAAAATAGGATCTCCACCCAATTTTGGATTGAAAATACCAATCCCCACCACGTTTTCAAAAATAAGAAGAAGAAGAGTTATAGCCAAAACCGGAGTTGCTAAAACTTGGATAATACTGGTCGCATAAAGAGCCCAAACGAAAAGTGGAATTCTAGACCAAGTTAAGCCAGGGGCTCGAAGCTTATGAGTTGTGACAATAAAATTCAATCCCGTTAAAATAGAAGAGAACCCTGCAATAAAAGCCCCCGTAAGAACTAGCACGGTCGAAAGGTACTTCTCCGGATCCACCCCCTTGATCGAATAAGGTGTATAGAAAGTCCAACCTGTGTCTGCTTGAGTAAAAAGAAGCGAACTCACTGCAAAAACAGCTCCTATAACAAAAATGTAGTAAGAAAATAAATTTAACTTAGGAAATGCAACATCTTTAGCCCCCAAAACCATGGGTAACACAAAATTACCTAAAGCTGCTGGAATCGAAGGGATGATCACCAAAAAAACCATGACAATCCCATGGTAAGTAAAAAAACGATTATATTGATCTGCTGGAATATGGAAAAAAGATGACTTAAAAAGTTCCATTCTCACTAAAAGTGCGAACACACCTCCAATAAAAAAGAAAAACAAAACTGAAAAAAGATACATGAGCCCGATTCTTTTATGATCGAGTGTAGTCAACCAAGATTTAATCCCTGTCTGATGATTGAGATAATTATGCGCCATAGAAAATCTCCTTATTGAATACTCTTAAAATACATCATTAAACTATTGAGTTCGGTTTCGCTGATCAACCCTTTAAAAACAGGCATTGTTCCAGGAAAACCTTTCACTGTTTCCGCATTAGGATCTTCAATCGATCTTCTCAAATAGTTTTCATCTGCCTTAACAGTCTTCCCATTCGATAGTTCTACAGTGCTTCCATACAAGCCTTTAAATGTAGGCGCAGTTTTCATGGAGCCATCTACCGAGTGACATGCAACACAACCATATTTTTTTAGAATTCCAGTTGCCTGTGCTTCAACTGAAGTCGGTGTTCTCTCCAACTTAGGTTCTGGATCGTTTAAGGAAAGAACCTTTCCCCCTATCCCCACATCAGGAATAGGTCCTATTTCCTTACCTGCGTACCAGTCCTTCCATTGCTCTGCTGTTAAAACCACCACTTTACCCAACATCCCTGAATGCGCGGTTCCACAATACTCCGCACAGAAAATCTGATGCTTTCCTGGCATGCTCGTCTCAAACCAAACACTAGTGTACATCCCGGGAACAGCATCCTGCTTAATTCTAAAGTTAGGGACAAAAAAACTATGTAAAACATCATCTGACGTCATGACCAGTTTCACTGGTTTTCCAACTGGGACAAACAGTTCTCCTGTTGTTGATCTCCCATTGTCATATTGAAACTGCCAAAGCCATTGTTTACCAATCACACGAATCTCGTAGGCGTCTGTGGGCGCTGAAACCATGTCCCTATAGATGATCCAACCCCAACCGAAAATCATCAGCAACAAAAGCGTGGGAACGATAATAAAAATACCTTCAAGAAGGTGATTCCCTGTAATGTATTTAGGTTTGACGTCAGGTCGTTTGCGGTACTGAATAGCAAAAACAATCATTCCGCCTACAACCAGAACAAAGAAAAATACACTCAGCAAAACTAAAAAATCATAGAGCTGATCCCACCTTCGCGCAATATCAGTCGCTTGGATAGGAAGCGAGGAAGCATAAACCTTTTCAAACATGAGATGAACCTGCCTTTAACCTTCGTTGTTTATTCCAAAACACCACCAGATAACCTCCAAAAATAACAAGTGTACTTGCACCCCCTGCACTCATCAGACGCGTAGAATAAAGCGAATACTTTCTTGTACCAGGATCATAGTGGTAACAAAAAAGCAAAATCCGATCGACCAAAGTACCAACGCGACCATTTGAGGCTTCAACCAAAGCTAGCTTAAAATCTTTAGGATCAAACTCGATCCCATAAAGATAACGCGAAATCTTCCCTTCTGAAGTTAAAACAAAACTTGCAGCTCCATGAGCAAATTGTTTTTCTTCAGGAATATATCGATAACCAAACCCGACTTGCTCTGCAAGCTTCTTCACTTGATCTTCTTTTCCTGTCAGAAAGTGCCAACCAAAAGTAGCCTTCTTTTCTGCGGCAGAATGAAAATCATCTTTCGGATCAATACTGATACTAACGACTTCAAAATCTCGCCCTGCTTGGAGCGTTGTATTTTTCAAAACGTGCGATAAGCCTTGATAAGAATAATTACAAAGCGTTCCACAGCGATAATACCCAAGATTCAACACCACAGGTTTTCCTTGAGTAAAGAATTGCTTGAACTGAACCAGTTTTCCCTCTTCATCTGAAAATTCGAATTCATGGATTGGAACATTTCTTCCTAAATGCTCAGTAATTTGGATATTTTTGAGAGCGTCTGGAATTTTTTGTTGTGAAAATGCTGAAATAGAAATGAATATGAAGGAAAATGAAATCCAAACAAAAGGGGGCCAACTACGTCGTGTATCACGGTGGATGTACATCATTTATTCCTAGTCTTCTTTTCATAGTTTTTACCCGGTGCGAAGTCAAGAATAAGCTCGTGGAAATCATAAGGAAATGGTAGAAGACATGGCATGTCATATTTAGCTTGGATCACAGTCGGGTTTACGTATCTATTAATGGTCTGGGGAAATCTAGTAAGTTCAACAGGATCGGGCATGGGATGCGCGGACTCCTGGCCATCTTGCGATGGGACATTTTTTCCTGGATTAAATTTTGAAGTGTTTATGGAGTGGGGGCATCGGCTTCTCGCGGCCACTGCTGGAGCTCTTATTATTGCAACAGTAGTAAAAATCCTGAGATCACCTCAACCGCAGAACTCTGCGTTGAAGCGATCAGGTCAAATTCTTTTAATTTTATTGGGCACCCAAGTCCTTCTTGGAGGCATCACCGTAATGCTAGGCTTATCAGTCATTGTCAGCACCATACACCTGGTCATTGCAACGCTTGTTTTTAGTGGTCTGATTGGGACAGCCTGTGCTTCCACATGGCCCATGAAAACTCCTATTCCATCACAAGGCTCATCCGCCTTTCAGTGGAATAGTCTAGGGCTTGTTTTATTACTGGCTCAATTCGTCCTTGGAGGATTAGTGAGACATGGTCACGCCGGATTAGCTTGCCCCTCCTTTCCTCACTGCACGACCCAGTTTTTACCTCATCCTTGGACATTCGAAACAACCTTGGCCTTTAGTCATCGATGGGTGGGCTTTATACTCTTTGGATACTTCATCTATCTCGCTATTCATTTCAAACGCCAATCGAGTTGGATCATCGTGGGCCTGGGACTCATGCAGGTTCTGCTCGGAATTTTTACAGTTTTATCTACACTCTCCGTTCCAGTGCGAGCTGTTCATGCGGCATTAGGGTATGGAATCTGGGCCGTACTATTTTATCAAACCGTTCGTATGGGTGAGATGAATTGGGTTTTTCATGACAAACATGGTTACAACACCTAATTGGCTTTCCACATATAAGGAACTCTCAAAATCTGGAATCGTAGCTCTGGTTCTCATTAGCGTGATGGGCGGATTCTTTATTGGACATCCATTTGAAAAGTCAGTTTCATTTTATCAATTTATCATTACATTTTTAGGAGTTCTCTTTTTAGCCTCCGGATCTTCTGCTTTAAATCAACTCCAAGAATGGAAAATCGACGCACTCATGCCAAGGACCTCAAATAGACCCATCCCATCTAAGCGGATGAGCCTTCCCCATGCTTCGCTGTTCATTACAGTTTCAATTCTGTCGGGACTCATTCTCCTTTTTCAAGTGAATATGGGTGTGTTTTACTTAGGAATTGCGGCACTCATTCTTTACAATGGGCTTTATACACTTTGGTGGAAAAAATATTGGGCTTTTGCTGCAATTCCAGGCGCAATACCAGGAGCCATTCCTATCCTCATGGGGTATGCCGCTGCTCAAGGCCAGGTTTTTCATCCAGCAGGAATCTATCTTTTCGCACTTTTATTTTTCTGGCAGATGCCTCACTTTTGGGTCTTAGCGCTTCGATATAAAGCAGACTACGAACAAGGCGGTATCCCAACTCTTCCTGTAATTCATGGTGCCGGGATTACGGTTTATCATATTGTCCTTTGGTGCTTGGCTTACGTAGGGCTAGCACTCATCGCACCACTTTTTTTAAAAGTTGGTGTAATCTATTTGGTTTCTACAATTTTGGTCAGCGCAAAACTGGTTCACTCACTCTATCGTTTCTGTAAAGAGCCTGAAACCAAAAACTGGTTGTATTTTTTCTTATGGGTGAATTTTAGTTTAATCATCTATGTCGTAGCAGCAGCGCTGGACCTCTGGAGTGTTTATTTTTGGATCCCTGTTTTAACTTAATGTGCCTTTTTAGTTTGTGGTGTTTTCTTGAATGCACTCTCTCTTAGCGTAATTCTCATGTCTTTATCAGATTTGTGATTTTCGTTGATTGCAGCGGAAGGCCGAGAATCAGAGTCACGCCCTACAGTAACTCCATCTATTCCGCCTAATGCGCGATGGAGCATTTCTTTTAAAATCCAAAAATCCATTTCATTAGCAGTCTTAAAATCACACTTGGGATACTGAACTCTAAATGCAATAAACTTTTCTTTCGGCTCTGTTGAAGAAACAGTCTCTACATATCCAGGCTCAATACCTTGTTCAGAAAGCTGTAAATAAATTTTATTATATCCTAGGCCCTCTTTGATTCTCTTTTGTTTTATATCTTGTGGTTTCGAAGTAGGATCCACATTCAGTAAAGCAATCACCTCTCGTGCGGCACTTCTAAAACAACCCAGCAATCTCGGATCTTGTGTCACTCCTTGAATTCCATCTTCATAGATAGAATAACGAATGTTAAATCCAGACTTTTCAATAATCAGTTTTTCACTATTCATGACCTCACTACTATCTATTTTTTTTGAAGACGGTATGACTTGACTCATCGGTTGGGTCTCTACTTGTATACGGATATCACCACTACGAATAAGCTCAGGGGGAAGTTTTTCTTCTAATTCAATCTTAAGCTGGTTCATATCTCCCGCGTAAGAGCGAAGCCCAATAGCTAAAATCAGAAGAATCAATATTCTTAGAAACCGAACCACATCCACAAATAAAATGTATTGCAAACCCAAGACCAGACTTAAGGCTCAAACTCATAATTGAGTAAGGGATTCAAAAACCATTTAATCCCTGTAACTATTGAATATTAAATGATTTTTATGCAAATCGAACAAAATCTGAAATCCACCCTAGCATTACCTGCAAACTTAAACCCAAGCATCCGCATCGTTGCTACACAGGTGTACAAAGTCTAAACACTGAGAAGTACAAATAAACTACGTACTTCACCCCATCTCTAGGCACACGTCTTGCTTTCAATATAGGATGATGATGAAAACTCAACTCATAATTATTTGCGTTGGAGCCTTTTCAATAGCTGCACAAGCACAGGATTCACTCGTACTTCAATCATCTAACCACAAACCTGAATGGTCTACTCACACAGTCATCTCTGACAAAGACATCGGCGGACTCTTGCAACTGAGAAAAAAAATTGACGATGATACCCTCATCGAAGGTAGCGTTGGCCTCATCTCGAACCGTGGACAAGCAGATGTTCTAGGGGGTTTAGGTGCAAGAACCACTTTTTCCTCACCTGATGCACAGCGCACACGAGTGGAAATAGGACTTAAAGCTGAACAATGGAAGAACATGGGAACACTCGGCTTTGATATTGGTGCCAGATTTCTTCAAAGTGACGGAAAAAGTTATTCTTCATTTTTATTTGTTCCACTAGGTGGATTTAATGACAGAAAAAATTCCATGCAATCCATGATGATTGGACCTAAAACAATGACCCACCAAAGCTTTGCAAATGATCAACTCATCATTGAAGCTGCAGTCGCCATTGGCGCTCTCTTAGGAGGGCACAGTAATCAACTTCCTGTTGGTAACGATAACTATGTTTCGAGAAGCTCTGATCAAATTGGTATAGGCTACTACGCTCAAGGCAATCTTTCCGCAAAATATAATATTAACCTAGGTGTAGGACAAAACACTTTCGTAAAAGCAGAAGCCGTCTGGCAAGGATCTGGGGCAAGACTCGGCCTACAATACACACTTCCTGGCGAACAAGAAGTTCGATGGATTAACAATTCTTCAACCACATTTTTAATTAGCGTGGGAGGAACCTTTTGAAAAAACAAATCCTACTTTTCTTAATACTTCTTGCAAAAACCAGCACCTCCTTAGCTCAAACTCAAAAAATGGACTGTGCTCTTACTTTGGGTTCTCGAGAAATTGCATTTACAGCTGGCATCCCTCTTCTTTCACCTACCGTAAAACTTACATTAGACTTTGCAGTCTCAAGGCAAATCAGAATAGAATTAAACCATATTCATCCAAAATCACTGATTCCTACCCACATTAAAAACATCACTCTTTATACTGACACAAACTCAATTCTCTTAAATAAAAGAAATTTAAATTGCAGTGATCAGATTCAAATTTGTGAAAAAGAACTAACTTGGATCTCTAATATTCTTGAAACCTCTTATAAATATAACCTAGATAAAAAATCACCTGAAACGCAAATAGATGCAAAATACTTGAACTGCACTCAAGAGAATATTCAAAAATTTAGAGAAAAAATGAAAACCCAGCCCAGCCGGACACTTCAGACTGAAACCCCAGTTCCCTCAGCAAGACCCGCTCAAATCGCGAACTAAAAACTCTACTGGTGATGGTGAAAAACGGCTTCTGCTAAACGAGGATCCCCTACTGCAGCAACGTTATTTTTACCCAAAAAGCGAAGCACAGATAAACCAAAAAGACCCAAGAAGCCCAATGTCACCCCTACTTCTATCCAACCTACCACTGGGGCGGAAAAAAACTGAGGCTGAACCATCCACAAAACGTCAACCCACTGAGCAACTAACATATAAATTCCAATAAAGACTAAACGCCCTGAATTTCGTTTCACGTCTCTGGGCAGCAAAAAGAAAAATGGGAAGATAAACTTTCCTACAAGTAGAAAAATCGAAACGCCCAACCAAGCGCCTTCAAAGCGCTTCAAATAATAGCCCGTCTCTTCGGGTAGGTTGGCGTACCAAATCAACATGAATTGAGAAAACGCTATGTATGCCCAAAAAATAGTGAACGCAAACATGAATTTTCCAAGGTCATGAATATGGTTGTCGTTAACGATTCCTTCAAGATATCCCTTACCTCTCAAATAAACTGCTAAAACGCAGGTCAAAGCAAGAGTTGAATAAAAGAGCCCTGAAAAACAGTACACACCAAAAATAGTACTAAACCAATGCGGATCCAATGACATCAAATGATCAAAACTTGACATTGTAAAAGTTAAAGCAAACAAAATTAAAAAAATAGGAGCCAAAACCTTATTCTTTTCAGTCAGAGCATAACTTCCACTCGCATCTTGAGCGATCGAATAACCAATCATCTTTCGCGCTAAGAAAATCCAAATTCCAAAAGCTACCAAATTGCGAATCACAAAAAAGGTAACGTTCAAATAAGCAGCCTTACCTTCTAAAACTAAATCGCCTTTCACGTGCTCAGGATGGCTCCAGCCATAGAGGTGGTGAATTCCAAAATAAAGTCCCACAAACATCAGTAAAGCTATTGGAAGATACGAAGTATAGGACTCAGCAATTCTTCGAACAGGTGCACTCCACATCGCACTAGTGACCCATTGGATAGCAGCAAAAAAAGCTCCGCCTAAAGCCAAACTCAAAAAGAAAAAATGATTCTGAACAAAGCTTGCCCAAGCGCGTACAGGTTGCGAGGTTACTGAAACTCCAAAACAAACTACCCCAATCACAACAAACAAAACAAAAATTCCATTTAAACCCGAAGGCACTTGAAAGGGACCAGGATTCTTAACATTTGCCATAAACTATGCTCCCTCGCGTTGTGCTGCTTTAAGATCTTCAGGTTTAGGATGCTTTGCTCTTTGTAGGGCACGAATATAATAAATCACAGCCCAACGATCTTCCTGCGCCACTTGTGAAGCATAGCTTGGCATCAAGTTTTGCCCCACCGAAATCACATGATAAATTCTTCCATCAGGCCACTTCATCACTTTCTCAGACTGCAAAGAGGGAGGGCGAGGAAAATCAGGAACCACTGACCCATCTCCTTCTCCATAAGCTCCATGACAAACCATACAGTAAGTATTAAACATTTTTTGGCCTCGAGCCATGACGTCTTTTGTTAATCGAACTGGACTCTTAAGAAACTTTCCAGCTGCTTCTGGATCTGCAGGGTAAGGGTAAGGCTGATATCCTCGTGGGATCGTTCCAGCAACAGGCACTCTCATGGATCCTTCTTTTTGTGCTTTGATCGCAGGGCTATAAACCATGTCCGGCATATAAACAAAGTTAGGCTTTTCGTGTGTACAAGCAGCCAATGCTAAAAAAAATAACCCGAAAAATAAGTATCGCTTACTCAAACTCATTTTAAAACCATCCTTCAGCTAGATAACTCTGCACTTCAGTAGCACCTACGCGCTTCAAAAGTTCCTGCGCTTCTTTTTCATTAAATTTTTTGTATTTGGAATGAGACACTTCGTCTTCTTCACAACAAGGAGATTCAATTACAATTGCAAAACGATCTGAAGTTAAACGCGGAGAGGGGGATTTTTTACTCGTATTGGGTAACCGGCACATTAAGATTAAACCTAGTACAGTACAAATCCCTGCAAACAATACAGTCAATTCGAAAAAAATAGGAACAAATGCAGGCCATGAATTCAAAGGTTTGCCTCCCACATTCAGGGGCCAATCCACTACGGAAGTCCAGTATTGAAGTAAAAATGCGCAACAAAAGCCCGTCAGCCCTGCTCCAAATGTAATGTAGGGAAGAGGAGATCGATGTAATCCTTGAGCGGCTTCTAAACCATGAACAGGAAAAGGAGTAAAAGCATCGAAGGATTCATAGTTTTCTGCACGAACCTTCTCCATAGCGTGAACCAGCGCATGAGGATCAGAAAAATACCCAACCACACCGCCTAATTTATTTTTATTAGACTCATTTGTGCTCATGGGGAACCTCCATTACACCTTTAATCTCTGCCATCGCTATCACAGGCAAAATTCTACAGAAGAGTAGGAACCATATAAAGAACCAACCAAAACTTCCAAGAGTAATTCCCCAATCAAACCAAGTAGGCACATAGTACCTCCAGCTGGATGGAAGAAAGTCTCGATGGAGTGACGTCACTGTGATTACAAAACGCTCAAACCACATCCCAATATTTACAAAAAGAGAAACAACAAACATAACCGGAATGCTCGTTCGAGCTTTTTTAAACCAAAAAATCTGCGGAATAATCACGTTACAAGTCGCCATGATCCAATATGCCCACCAATATGGACCAAACGCACGGTTCACAAAAGCAAAGGACTCAAACGGGTTGCCGCTATACCAAGCCACAAAAAACTCACAGGCATAAGCATAACCAACCATCATCCCCGTAGCCATAATCACCTTGTTCATTTTTTCGAGGTGATTAATAGTGATATAATTTTGTAGATTAAAAACCTCTCGAGCGATCACCAGAAGCGTGACCACCATCGCAAATCCTGAAAAAATTGCACCCGCTACGAAGTAAGGCGGGAAAATAGTTGTATGCCAGCCCGGTAAGTTGGACACAGCAAAGTCGAAAGAGACGACGCTGTGTACAGAAAGCACGAGTGGAGTCGATAACCCTGCCAACAACATATAGGCAATTTCATAATGAGACCAATTTCTGTTCGAACCTCTCCAACCTAAAGAAAGTACGGTATAAATAAACTTTCGAATCGGATGTTTTGCACGGTCTCGAATCGAAGCCAAATCCGGAATCAAACCCACGTACCAAAACAAAAGTGAGATCGTAAAATATGTTCCCACAGCGAAAACATCCCAGAGCAAAGGAGATCTGAAATTGACCCAAAGATGCCTTTGATTGGGATAAGGCAACAACCAAAACGCTGCATACCAAGGGCGGCCTGTATGGATAATCGGAAACAGTAATGCGGTCATCACTGCAAAGATAGTCATCGCCTCTGCAGAGCGATTAATGGCTGTTCGCCATTTTTGTCTGAATAAAAACAGAATAGCTGAAATCAAAGTGCCTGCATGGCCAATCCCAACCCAAAAGACGAAGTTAACGATGAATACTCCCCATCCATTGGGCTCGTTTAAACCCAGCACGCCTAACCCCTGCGCAAACATGATTCCGGCCAAAACCGCACCTAATCCAAAAGCACTGAGTGCAATAATAAATGCAGTCCACCACTTCCATGTCGGAAATGATTCAAGGGGCTTAGCAACATCGTTATTCACGTCTGCATAAGTCTTATTGCCCGTAACAAAAACCTCAGGAACAAATTTCAACGTGTCTGTGTTAGCCATGATGATTCTCTCCTGAAGATTCTTTGTTTCTTACCTTAGTTAAATAGGAAACGGAGGGTTTTGTATTTAGAACCTCAAGCACACGGAAAGCTCTAGAGCTCTCTTGCTGCTGAACGACTGCGGATTTTTTATCATTCATATTGCCAAAAGTAATCGCCTGAGTCGGGCAAGTCTGCTGACAAGCCGTCTTCAGATCTACATCCTTCACTTTTGCACCCTTGTCCTTTGCCTTATCCTTAGCCTCAGTAATCCTTTGCACACAGAAGGAACACTTTTCCATAATTCCGCGAGTTCTCACAGTGACGTCAGGATTCCATGCAAGATTCATTGTTCCTTCATAAGCTTTCCAGTGATCAAAGAAGTTAAACTTTCGAACCTTATACGGACAGTTGTTCTGACAGTATCGGGTCCCTACACAACGATTATAAACTTGAACGTTTAAGCCTTCATCATCATGCATAGTTGCGAGAACCGGGCAGACTGTTTCGCAAGGAGCATTTTCGCAATGCTGACAGAGCATGGGTTGAAAAATCACATCTGGTTTCTCAGGCGATCCTGAGAAATAACGATCAATTCTAATCCAATGCATCTGTCTACTGTTTCGAACCTGATCACGACCGACCACTGGAATATTATTTTCCGCCTGACAAGCGATCACACAAGCTCCACAGCCTGTGCATGAGTTCAGGTCAATGGACATTGCCCATCGGTAATTTTTATACTCGTGCATAGGCCAAATCGTTGGAACTGTTTCCATCTTCAGCTCAGGATTCGTATGCATTTGAGCAGCTGGATTCTTTTTAAATTGAGCAAGAGTAATATCATTTACAACAGGACGATCTTGTGTAGCGGTATGCCACTGTGTACTGGCTAACGCATAGAACTTCTGCGTCTTACGTAGAATAACTGCCTGCCCTGAAAAAACCAGCCCCGTAGAGCTATTTTCTGCAAATGGAAAAAGATCTGTACCTGCCAAGTTTCCAACTTTTCCTACAGCTCGTCTCCCATACCCCAAAGCTGCACTCACCACTTGTGGGTGTAATCCAGGTTGAATGTGAATTGGAAGCTCTGCTGTAGCATGCTCAGTCTTGATCTCAACCACATCATTGTCTTTCAATGAAAGCTTGTTAGCCAAGGCTGGGCTGATATTCAGATAGTTGTCCCAGGTCACTGACGTAATAGGGTCTGGCATTTCTTGCAGCCAAGCGTTGTTTGCGCTTCGACCGTCGTACATCGATATTTTAGGATAAAGTGCTAAAACCGCATTTTGAACTCGTAAAGGTCTATAACTAGCTTGAGCTAATGCTCCAAGATGAAAAGGTCGAGCTCCACCTGAAGAACCCGTTTTGAGATCCACTACACCAGATTGTAATGACTTTTCCCAAAAGACTTCAAATTCCCCTCCTACCTTTACTTCTTTGTAAACAGTCTCTTTCCAGTTCGTTTTTAAATACTGATACCAGCTGTCTGCTTTCTTGGTTTTCATCCAAGTGAGTACAGAATCTTGGAAAGCACGTGTTGAGTGAATCGGGGCAATCGTCGGTTGTTGCAAACTATATGTTCCCTTAGCCGAACGATGATCTCCCCAATTTTCTAAATAATGGTGATCAGGAAGAACAAAATTGGCAAACTTTGCAGTTTCATCTTCACGATCTGCAAACGAAACAATGAAAGGAACTTGCTTCATCGCTTCGTTTAGCCCAAGCCCTGCAACTGCAGCTGTAAACGCGGGGTTCACATTGTGAACCAATAAAACATTAACCCGCCCAGCTTTCATGTCATGAACAAGTTGAACTAAACTCTTAAAACCACCACGTGATAAATTCCAAGATCCAGAGTGACCTTCAACTGTGACTCCTTCATTTTCTAATGCGGAATTTAGCAAATTCACAGCAAGCTGTAGATAAAGCATGTCTCGAGTTTGAGAAGAAGCTCCTCCAGCCACTACTAAACTTCTACCTCGCGCCGCCCATAAACGTTCAGCAATCTCTTTAAATATCCCTGCTCCATCTGCTAAGCCCAGTTCTTCCGCCACACTTTCTGGTTTAAATGAGCTTAAGATCGACGTCACAGCAGAGTTATCTGCAAAGCTTGTTTTCTTATTTTTAACAATCAACTCATGAGCTATCGCCATGGCGACTTTGAATTCATCGCCAGGACGAACTGGAATTCTCTCATCAGCGTTTGCCCCTGTAATAGAAAAGGAAGACTCGAAACAATACATCTTAGAAAGTTTTACATTTTGCGCAGATTCAATTTTCCTTTTCTTTACCCACTCCGCGCTATGTTCTACAGGAGAAATCCAGGTCCCCAAAAAATCTGCTCCCAGACTCAAGATGACATCAGCTTGATCAAATCGATAGACGGGAATGGCCTTCTCTCCATAAGAGATCTGCTGTGCATCTACAATGTGTTCACTTTCCAAAGGTTCAAACTCAATATGTGCAGAATCCTTGTAGGGTGACAAGAATTCATCAATCAAACGATAAGTAGACGGGCTCTTCAACTTTCCTGTAAGAACTCGTACACGACCACCTTCTGAAGCTGCCTTCTGAAGTGCGGCTTGGATTTTAGCATCTGCCTCAGACCAGGAAATATCTTTTTTCTGACCACTGGAACGTACGCGCTCAATCGGAGCCTTCAGTCGGTCTACATCGTAGAGATTCAACACTGAAGCTTGTCCTCGAGCACAAAGTTTCCCCTGGTTGACTGGATGATCCGAGTTACCTTCTAGTTTAATGGGGCGACCTTCTCTGTTTTTTACAAGAACCCCACACCCAACCGAGCACTCTTTACAAGTAGACGCGTACCAGTTGGACACTCCAGGAGTCACTTCTTCAGGCTTTACTACATAAGGAATGATCTTATTCACAGGGCGACGAGCACATGCAAAAGTAGCCATGGCCATACTTGCACCCATAATCGTGAGGAAATCTCGTCGAGCAATCCCTTTTGAATCGTTACGATCAATGAAGTCGATCAACTCAATGGGTTTCTCAAAAAATTCTTGGCTGCGCTTTTCAAGTACTTTGGGATCATTCCAATAGTTTGCGTTCAGTTCTTCGGGGCTAATCCAGTGTCTTGGCGGAGTAAATTCTTTTTCCATTCGTTTTCTCTCAATTATGACAAGTTGTACAGTTAATGGGCGCTACATGTCCCAGCGGATGATGTTTCTCTTCTTGGATCTTGTTCCATACAGGTTTAGGTGTGGTTTCACCTCGATGACATTCCATGCACCAACCCATGGTTAAAGGTGCGACTTGTTTTATTCTATCCATCTCTTTCACGTTGCCGTGACAAGTCTCACACGAGATGTCACGCGCAATATGTCGCTTATGCGGAAAGTAAACATAATCAGGTAATTCGTGAACGCGAACCCACTCAATTGGTCTTTTCTCAGCAAATGCTTTTTGAATTTGTTGAATATAAGGACTATCGACTCGAACCACGCGATGACAGTTCATACAAATATTCAACGAAGGAACAGAAGCATGGCGTGATTTTTCAATCCCAACATGGCAGTAAGCGCATTGCATTTTGCGTTTACCAGCATGAAGCTTGTGACTGAAAGGAATAGGCTGCTCTGGTGCATAACCTTGATTGGTAGTGGTAGGGAAAAAATTTGCGACCCCCACTAAACCTACCGTTAATAAAACCAGCCCTACAACTATACCCAGTTTTTTCTGCGTGTCCGAGATGTGCATCATTTCACTTTTCTTTAACGCGTCTCCTATGAACTTTCTAGCGCAATTTCATCTGTTTTGATTAAAAAGATTGCGTTAAGAAAATGTGGCAAACTGCGTTAGTCAAATTCTACCTTGTGATTCGAAATTTCTTAGTACATAAATTCTAAAACAGTCTCGGGGGGGACATCATGAGCAATCATTCAAAAGTCATAGGAACGGTGGGCACAGCCACGATAAAAAGCACGATAATCAGTGCACTTTTTATACTCTTTTACCCATATTCTTGGGTCTATGCCTTTCCAGCCAGTTTCGGTCTATCTCCTGACAATAGTTTAGAGTTACTAGAATCTGTCCTCAATTCTGCTCAAAAAAGTCTGACTATTAATATTTACCAATTTGAACACCCCCAGATTCTTAAAACTATTGTGAAGAAGATGAATGAGGGCGTTAAAATCGAGCTTTTAGTGGAAGGAGATCCTTGGGCGCTTAAACCCGATGGCCAAAAGATCTTAAAACAAGTACAAACCGCAATGCTCAAGAAGAAGCGCGCGGGACAACACCTTTACCTGATGAGCGTTCCATCAAAGGATAAACCACGTCGTTTTAAGCTAGACCATGCAAAGTATATAATTGCAGATAAGAAAAAAGCATGGATTTCATCAGAAAACTTTTCCACTCACGCGCTCCCAGATGCGGGCAAGATTGGGAACCGCGGATGGCAAGTGGTTTTGGAGGACCCTAAAGTCATTCAGGAGCTTCAAAAAACCTTCGATTCTGACACAAGCTTGTCTTTTGGTGACATTCAAGATCTCACCTCCTCCCCCCTCCTTGAAGCTGAGGCAGAAACTTATTCTGAAGGCCCAAGCAATTCATCCGAGCACTCCTCAAAGAGTCGAAATGTCCCATCTGTTCCCATTGGATCAGGAGATGTACAAAGCGCAGCTTTAGTCATGTCTCCTCATTCGGAAGCTGGAATTGAACACATGATTCAATCAGCACGCAGTAATTTGGAACTTGAATTTATGTCTTTACCCAACCGTTGGAAAGACGAACAAGGAAATGAAGTCTACAGCCCCATCGTGAATCAAATTATTGCGTCAGCTCGAAAAGGGGTAGAAGTCAGAGTCCTTCTTAATGACGAATCTGTTTTTAGAAAAGAGCCACCTAAAAAAGATGCTCCTATGTCTCAAAATGAATTTACAGTCGCTTTACTTCAGCGTTTATCTATTTGTGAAAATCTAAAAATGGCAGCAAAAATTGTGAATGTTAAAGACGCAGAAATTACTTATATCCATAACAAAGGTATTCTTGCTGATCACGGTTATGCTTTTGTCAGTTCAATTAATGGAACTCGCCAATCCGTCACTCAGAATCGCGAAGTAGGAATTATTTTACAAAGCAAAGCAGCCAATGATTATTTTAGCCAAGCTTTCGATTTTGATTGGGAGAACTCGGAGAACTATAAACTGAAAGGTTCTTTGAAATGTAATGAAAAAAATAGTGGTCCTAAGCAGAACCCATCGGAAGAAGTATTTTTTCTTGATGAAGCATTTCAAGAACAGGGGCTAGGTTTTTAAGTACCTCCTGCAAAGACTGGCCGGAAAGTTCTGCAATCCTCTGCGCAGATTGTATTGGGGCACCACCCTTTTGCCACTGCGATAAAAGATCTAAAACAGCAGGCTGAACTTTTAGTGTCTTCACTTCGTTCAGGTCTAAATCACGATAAATAGCGAGCGTGATCATCTCGTTTTTCGGAGGCTCCCATGACTCGGGAAGGTCAGGGCTTTCTTCTACCCTCTCAAGCCAGTCCGCAACGTCACTTTCATAAACACGTAGCTGAAGAGTAGAATTTAAAAAACTTTTCCTCTCGAGTGCATCCCAAGCAAGTCCCAAAGTAAATTCATAATCTGCTAGCTCTCTCAACCATTCAGCTCCAGGAATATAAGGAATAAATTCTGGGACCGTGAGATCAAAACTAATATGTCTAGGAGGACATTCACTCAGGTATTTTTCAAAAGCTTGGTCCCACAAATGAAGCGTTTTATTCCGTTTAAAGTATTCGTAGGTTTTTTCGTAAACACCTTCAATGATTTCAGAATAAAGTGCCCGAGTCATCCCTCGGTAAATCCCAGTTTTAGGCTCATACTCAGCACTTCGATCTACAGGCGAGTAGACGAGGTCCAACATTTCTTTTTGAAACTTTGCTAGAGACACCCCTTCTACTTTTCTCATAAGGAAAGCTCCTGGAACTTCCCAGCTGATTGAGAAATACGAACTTCTGGGCTGATTAAATTCCAAAGCATTTTGGCTTCCTCTAAAACCTCTTGAAAGGGTGGAACTTCGGCCTCTCTTTCCAACATCAGTCTAGGAATCGGATAAAGACGATTCAGATCTTGAAGCAAAATCTGAACAGATTTTGTCACGGGCGCGCCGTGGTTATCAAGCAAAAGAGTCTCCCCTCTTTCTTTGATTTTCTTATGTCCCGCGATATGAACTTCAATCACTCTTTCAAGTGGGATCGATTTTAAAAAATCTCGAGCGGACTCCATGGCCTCATCTATGTTCTGATCATCAAAAACAGGCCTATGGTTCATGGAATTGACAAAAACATTATTAATATCCAAAAGCAGCTTGCAGTTGGATCTTTCTAAAATTTCTGAAATAAATTGAGCTTCCGTGAGCTCACTTCCTGCATATTGAGCATAAAAAGACGGATTCTCGATCCCAAAAGGAATCTCTAATCGAGACTGAACTTGTTTGATTTTTTTTACGACATGATCGACCGCTTCCCAGGTAAACGGAAGTGGAAGCAAATTATAAAATTCGACACCCTGAGCGCTAGAAAAGCTTAAGTGATCTGTGTACCAAACCGCATTCACCTCATGTGCAAATTCTACGACTTGATTCAGATATTCTTCATTAATGGGATCTAAACTACCCAATGAAAGACTGACGGAGTGAAATGAGAGAGGGAACTTCTTTGCAACTTCCATGAGGACGTGGCGACGATAGCCACCACGTCCCATGTAATTTTCAGGAACAATTTCGAACCAACCTAACTGATACTGGGTCCTCAGTACATCAGACGAATCTGAGAGGTACTTAAGGAGATCATCATGAAACTCCGATTGAATTGAAATCCCAGGACCATAAGGTACGTCGCGGTTCAAAACTCAAATCCTTACTCGTGCTTTTCGCCGCCTTCAGTTGGAGCAGCACCGTCTTTGTGCTCGCCGCCTTCAGCGCCTTTGCACTTCTTGTCACCTTTGCACTTCTTGTCGCCTTTGCATTTTTTATGCTTCTTGCCATCTTTGTGTTCAGCAACAACCCAGCCGTTTTTTGCTTTGCTGGTGTTGTGATGGTTAGCTTGAGCTGATCCTGCGCCGAAAGCAACAAGAGCTGCACCTGCAATCAATGCGATTTTTTTGTTGTTCATTTTATGAGTCCTTTCTGATGTACTCGATAATGTTTTATACTACTTAATACTGCTAGAGCATCGATTCTGTATTCAGAGCATTCTGCTGTCAAAGGTTCTTCCTTAAATTATTTTTTATCTTCAATTAACGCGTAAAGTCTACAGTGATCTTGAAGGCTGGGTAATTCTAAAGACAGCTATAAGAAATCCCACCGTCGCCAAAAGAATGATCCCAACCAAAAGATTGACAGAAGTGTGGAACAATACGGGCCCACCATTTTCTTGAAAAATAATATGATAGACCATCAAAAATACTGAGTTTGTAAAAGCTCCGGTCATCGCCAAAACCGTGCGAAGCCTCTGGTATGCCTCCTGCGCTCTTTCCTCTGTGCTAAACCAATAGTCCCTATGAGTAATATTCACCAAGTTCCTTGGGAGTTTATGAATGGTTGAATACAATACGAAATAAATTCCATTTACAAAAAGAACCAAACCTAAATTAAATTTCAAAAAAAATGATTGAGACATCCAACCATTAGGCCTCCCAGAACTATCGAAATGACTCACCACTACTGGAGGCAACCGCGGGTGCATCCAAAACAAAACGATAAGAGAACTAATAAAAAGAAGGAGCCAAATCTTCTTTAAATGAAAATACATTTCAGTTCAAGGTAACTGAAAAGCCTTATCAGATCGAGAAGTATTTTGTGAAATATAACCACAAATAGACTGACTTAATGGAAGTTGGAATATTTCTATCCAATTTAACGGATCACTTCCCTGTGAAGCATTTCTAGCTAGAAACTTAAATCCATCGGGTGCAATAAAAACTCGATATTGATTTTCATCTGTAGAGGGCGCTCCTGGTGCACGAACCAACGGATTCGAATTGATCAATGCAATTTTGAACCCATGGGTCGTCTCAACCATCACTCCACCCTGGGACAAAATCGGAATAAGATAAGCTGGAGTCGAAGGAAGTGATAAAGGCTTAAAACAATTTGTTCCTGTCATCTGAAATCCCAGCTTGTCCAATAATAGCCCCTGGCCTAAACTAACCACTCCATTCCAAATCGCTTTAGACCTAATATCTTTGGCTCTAAGATGAGGCTGATAACCTTTCATCAACCCTACACCAGCTGCCGCAATCGCTGCAGCTGTAGAAGACCCCAAAGCAGGTATCTGAAGATCCGAAAATTGAACCATACCCGGGAGTTTTACATCGGGTTTAGAGCTTTTCGCTGATGACGAGCTCCTGGCATCATCCTGCGCGCCTACCGTAATCACATCAGAATGATTGGCCGGATTAAAAATATTCTCCTGAGTGTCTGCTGATAGCAAATCCACAAAATCGCCGGAAACCGCTACTCTTGCGCGATCCCCAGAACTAAAATTTTGGCTCTTATTCTTGATTTTAATATAATAGAGCCCAGGTTTGAGTTGTGCCTCAATAATATCTCGAGAATACTTAGACTCCCCAACAGGCTGAGTTGGATCGGACTTCTGCACCAAATTCGATGCCTGAATCGCAATCGGCTGAGAAGGATCAAAGAGACTCACATCTAGATCTTTATCTGTTCCTCTTTTTCCAGGCTGATCAGGGAAAGAATTCCAACTGATCACAATGCGAGCAACACATGAGTTCATCTGACCTACAGGCGGAGTGCAACGAAGACTCAATGTGTTTCCTGCCTCAGGAAGTTGAATCCAACCCTCAGAAGTCGTCTCAATTTTTGGAATGTTAAAAACATTTCTGCCATAATTTCCTGCCGCATTAACCCAGATTATTCCAGCCTGAACGGCCTGAGAGACCACAGGATTGATCATACCTGTGCCATCAAAATTATCGAAGTAATCCCAAACTTGAGAGTATAAAATAATATCTGACTTTAATTCGATCGCTTTTTGAACAGAAGTTTGAAAATTAGTAAACCCATATGCATCATGCAAATAGAGCTCAGGCTCTAGCTCTGGGCGCTTCCCATTCTCTGTCATGAAAAGATAAATCAGCTTAGCCATGTACAGGCCATGCACTTCTTTTCTAACAATCACATCTTCTGCAGCCTCATGGCTCCCATGAAAATAAACTGCGTTGGACGATATAGACTTTCCTCGAGCTGCCTCATATCCGGAAAATCCTCGATCGAGAATGGAGATTTTAGGGCGTTTATAAACTTTGCCGCCGCTCTGGTAGTAAGAGGGAAAATTCAATGACTGAGCTATAGCATCGAAGTTAAGAATACCATCTTGAGCTGAAGCCGAAAATGAAACAGAATACAACAGAATGACTGCGAGCGAAAACAGAGTTCGTTTTCTCATGAAACACTCCTGATTTTTCTGTCACGCAGTTTTTACTAATTTATGGTCCGAACTCTTTACGAAATTACCACCAGCGACGGTAATAGCCGTAGAGATAGCCACCCCAGCTTCCCCAGTAATAAGGAGAATAGGTGTAAGCACTTGCTCCATACCAAAAAGAAGGCGTGTAATAGTTAAACCCACCCCAACCCCAATAACTATAAGGATTGTAGTAAAGCCCAAAATACCAAGCAGACTGAGAAGAATCTCTGTTCAATTCATCTTTTTCACTATAATCCTTCACTGCTGTTGGCTGAAACTGAGCATCTTTGATTTGCTGGATAGAAGCAGCATCAGCGGAAAGCTTTTCGCCCGTAAACAAAACTTCAGCAGTAGAAATATTTTTCAAATCCTCCGCTTTAAGGCCTTCCGCCTTAATTCGAACCACAATCGTATTTGGAACTTGCTCCATACGTTGCTGAAGATTCATAATTCTTGATTCACCATTCAGTTCTGCATCAGCAGCAAAAACAGATAAGGGCAAAGCTAAAATAAAAAGACCTTTGAATAGATTCATACTCTCCTCCGGTTTCAATGTTCTACCTTCAATACCTACCTGGGATTTATTCAATCCTAGATATTTAATAATTAGTTGGATGGATATAATCTATTTTAGTAAAATAAGTCAAGTATTCTAATGCATTGCATGATTATAGTTGACTAATTTTGTATTAACTTAAAAATCAACGGCCTGGATAAACATTTAGCCAATCTTTCCAGTCAAAAAAATCGTTATTAGGAAAAGCTCCCCAAGGAGCGGACTCATTTCCTGTAGTGTCCGGATTGCCTGTTGCACCCAGGTTGTACTCTGAAGTCAAATTCCACTCACGGATCATGACACGAATTCGAGCTTGCTCTTCATAAGCACGATCGAGACATTGAACTTCGAACGTATCTTGAGGAGTACCAAAGTAAGTCGTATTAGGACTCGTTAAAGCAGCTGGCTTTGCTCCAGCATTATCTGCGAGATTATAATAGTTAGCCACATAGACTTGCTTCTGAGTAGCTGTGCTAATAGGAGAATCAATCTTATATCTGAAATTCAAGCCTTGGCCTTCAACATAGTAAATTTGCGCAAGGGGAAATCTATCTTTACTTTTAGGTTGGCTAACAACTCCCGGACCCGCTAAACAATCATGTCCGTTCCCCTCCCACTTCGATGCGACAGTTACAGCCGCACTGTAAGATGAAGTCGTAGCATTCCAAGTGCGAGTGGTTAAATTATAATTGCCTTCGCAACAATTTGGATTACCGCTCTTAGTGTAATCATAAGTACAAACAATATCACTTCCCACTAAACTTGCCGTCCCAACGGGGGCAATAACAACGTTCACTTTATTATTATTTGCATCAATATCGTAACTCACTGAGGTAGGGCCTACACCCGGCTGCAAGTCATAATAGAAGTAGGGATACCAATTCACATACGAGCACATATTACTGGGGAAATTAAAAACTAAACTGGCACCATTATAGAAAAGATCGAGTTCTTTCCCTTCAACGTAACAAAGAATGTCTTTGTTTGTAGAACTCGTAGTCACGGTACAACTTGTAGTAAAGCTAGAGCTTTCATGGACAGCATAAGAATATGAAACGCCATCCTCTAGTCTGACATACATTCCATTACTATTATCAACCACACCAGGAGAGGTGAAAGGAGCGGCTGCTGGAGTACCACCCGCTGTGTCTGTATTCTTTTTACACGAAGCTAAGCCCAAAAAAACAAATACAAATATGACTACAAAGCTCCAATTCTTACTCATCCAACTCTTACTCATAAAGATGAGCGGACCATACAAGAGGGTTGTGAATTGGGCAAACACAAACTGGTCTACAACAATGTGCTTAGACACAGTAAAACTATATGAAAGGATTACAGATCTCTAAAATGAATGCCGGCTGCTGAGTGATTTAAAAATAAATACTTGAACTTAAAGGAAAAAACACAAAAAAAAGCACACTCTGGTAGACCAGTTTGTATTAATTAAACTCTAAACCCCACCAAGTATTAATCAACGTACACGGAGGTCCGCTTCCACAGCGATTGCCTGCACCATGTCCATCTAAGCCCATTCCCTTTCGGTACAGATTATTATTCGTCCCACTTCCACCACTAAATTTAGAGGGTAAAGCCATTCTTGCTTTATCCACAATGTAATTGGGGCCATGACAGTTCCCGCAAGCAGATGCCAAAGAAGGTTGCACTGTACTATTATAATAGCTCATTCCAGCTGCAGTTGAGCCTACAAAAAACGAAGACGGCCCTGAAGCAAAATCAGAAATTTTTAAAAGACTACGTGTCCCGTTAGTCGTGTCTAGACCATACACATAAAGCAAATGCTGCTTACCATCTTTGTACTGTTGCGGAATATTGTAGCTATAACCGTAAGGACCCACAGGAGTAAAAGCTCTTTGCACATTTGCAACCACAGGCGACCCAGCTGCCATCTGAACTGAACCGACTGGACCGTCGAAATAAAACTCAACCGTCACCGATTGATTCAAAGTATTTTGATCGTAGACCCATCCGCTGACAATACCTGAAGTCGCATCAATCCCATTCACTCTTCCCTCAGGAGCAATGTTGCCAGAGCCGGCGGGCGCGGGAGGAGGAGGAGCGCTTCCAGACCCTCCTGATGAACCGCCACCACCTGTGGTCAGATTGCTCTTTGTGGTCGTGCCTGTCTCTGGAGCCAAACACCCACTGATAAATACTAAAAATGCTAGTAATTGAATCACCTTTGCCTGCATGAAATATTCCCCCGAAACACCTTTGATCTCCTAATAGTTTACCATATTGATACGAATTGTGTCTCTTTTAAAAAAACTTTAAAAATCAAATAGTTAAAACCATTTTCCCGACCAATTAACTCCGTAAGATATGAATCCTTTTAGGAAAATACTGCCTATTCCGATGGGCCACTTAAGGAAGTGCCTCATGAAAAAAATCAGTACTTTTCTATTTTTACCCCTATTCATACTGATCGTTACTTTAGCTTGCGGGCCTGGTCAAAAAACTGACAGCTTACAAACACAAAGCGATCGATATTTGGTGAAATTTAGAAACCGAGGCATTGTTCCCACAGACCCACAAGTTCATCTCAGAGTGCTAGAAAGCATTTCAAATTTTAACGATCAACTCGAGAGAGTCAGCGAAAATCTTTTTCTCATTAAATTTGCTTCAATAACTACAGCAAGCACTGCGGTTGAAAAACTATCTTCTTCTGCAGACATTGAATATGTCGAACCCGATTATGAAGTTCATACGACCTGGCAACCGAATGACCCCAGCTTCTCTCAGCAGTGGGCGCATCAAGTGATTCAATCGGTTAAAGCTTGGGACATCACTCAAGGGAGCCAAGATGTCGTGGTTGCTGTGATTGATACAGGCACGGACTACAATCATAACGATTTAAAAGATAATATTTGGCACAACCCTGACGAAACACCTGGAAATAATAGAGATGACGACGGCAATGGTTACGCGGACGATACTGTTGGCTGGAACTTTGTAGACAATAATAATACTCCAATGGCCGATGACAATTCCCACTATCACGGAACACATACAGCAGGAATTATTGGGGCCGTTGGGAACAATGGCATCGGAGTCGTCGGCGCCTCTCCTCATGTAAAAATCATGCCTCTTAAATTTTTAGCCTCTAATGGCTCAGGTAATATTTCAGCCGCAGTCAAAGCTATTGATTATGCCATCTCAAAAAGAGTCAAAATCATGAGCAACAGCTGGGGCGGACCTCAGTATTCTCAGGCTCTAGCTGACGCTGTAGAACGTGCAAGACAAGCAGGAATTTTATTTATTGCAGCCGCAGGCAACGGGGGCAGCGATGGGGTCGGCGACAATAACGATACAACCGCTAACTACCCTTCCAATTTATCTTCAGACAATATCATCGCAGTAGCCGCAACAACTCAAACAGATTCTCTAACTCGTTTTTCAAACTACGGCGCAGGCACAGTACATATTGGCGCTCCAGGCGAAAATATATTGTCCACTATGAATGGAAACGCGTACCAAAACATGAGCGGGACCTCCATGGCAACCCCCCTGGTGTCAGGTGTAGTTGCTTTGATGTATGCCTTAAGACCAGATCTCAATTATCAGCAAATTAAAAAGGCGCTGCTCGACAACGTTGACAAAATTCCTGCACTCCAAGGCAAAGTCTCTTCGAATGGTAGAGTCAATCCTTATAAAGCACTTTCTGCGATCTCTAATGGTAATCCCATTCCAACTCCTTCACCTACACCCACTCCGAACCCAACCCCCCACCGAACTCCACA
>FRDC01000433.1_pt1 | contig 112861 bp, 113 predicted proteins | sample 1106171 | NCBI WGS metagenome assembly FRDC01 (sample SAMEA3930566, study PRJEB13176) | freshwater metagenome | biome: Drinking water system; feature: drinking water; material: water | place: Singapore | collected 2014-12-20 | reverse complement strand
CAGGCCGATTCGACGGAGGACAAGCCGATGGCGATGAAATATCTCGAAACGATGATGACCGAGTCGGTACGTCGCGCGCAGCAACAATACTATGGGCATGCGGCAAACATCACGGATGCTCCTGAACGTGATCTCCTGGGTGATGGGGAGGCAGAGTTTATAGTCGCCAGAGAGAGCTTCTACATGGGAACCGTGGGCGAAACCGGCTGACCCTATGTTCAGCATCGCGGAGGGCCCAAGGGATTTCTGCGCTTGCTCAATCCCTCGACCTTGGTGTTTGCGGACTATCAAGGGAACCGGCAACTCTTGAGCACAGGCAATCTGTCCATAGACGATCGTGTGTCCCTGTTTTTGATGGACTACCCGAATCGGGTCAGACTGAAAATCCTGGGCCATGCCAGAGTCGAGGATGCTCGTTCGCATCCAGACCTTGCGGCACAACTCGCAAATCCCAACATGAAAGCACGAGTCGAGCGAATTGTCTTCATCGACGTGGTGTCCTTCGACTGGAACTGCCCGAAGTACATCACACCACGGTACTCGCTCGAAGAGGTAGAGGAACTGGTTGGCCCATTGAAGGCCAGAATTGCCGAACTCGAGACCCAACTATCTAGGAAGAAATCGTGAGGGCTTCCGCCAATGAGTCACAGCATTATTTCACGCCGCAAGGCATAGAGGGAGAAATCATCATGAGCAAGCAGGTGAGCGAAACATTGCAAGAAATGTTGGGCATTTTGAAGCAGGGTCAAATGACCGAAGGTCAGAAGATCTACTTTGCGGATTCGGTCGTTACACAGGAAGGCAATCAGCCCCCCATCGTGGGCAAACAAGCCTCCATCGAAAGACTGAACAAGTTCAGAGAGACGATTGGAGTGGCGGCATTTGTCAGCTATGCCATCGGTGCCGTGGCCGTTGCGGGAAACACCAGTTTCTATGATGCAGTGCTGACCTTGAAATTGAAGAATGGGGAAACCATCAGCCTCGAACAAGCCGTCAAGACTGACTGGGAGGGCGGCAAGATCGTCAAGGAGCGTTACTACCATAGCTGATCACCGGTGATGTCGCGCGGGAGCGGATGGCCGCGGCCATTCGCTCTCACAATGATTTTTACATCGGCAGCAACAATGATCGATTACAGGGAGGAGAACATCATGAATATCGAAGGGCGGTTACATCCTTATCCGCAGACGACTCTGCGCCGACGAATCATGCCGTTTGTGTTGTTGAGTCTGATGCTGCTGACAACGGAGGTCGCTGTATCGGCGCAGACGACTGACAAAGCAAGTCCGACCCGCGTGACGTACCAGGCCGTCAAGGTTGATGGCGTGGACATGTTCTATCGAGAGGCTGGGCCGAAAGACGCTCCCGTTCTGTTGCTGCTTCACGGCTTCCCGACATCGTCGCACATGTTCCGGAATCTCATCCCTCAATTGGCCGACAAGTATCGTGTCATCGCGCCCGACTACCCTGGTTTCGGCCAGAGCGGAACTCCCGACCGATCAAAGTTCGCCTACACCTTCGAGAACTACGCGCAGGTGGTGGACAAGCTGATCCATCAACTTGGCGTGAATCGTTATGCCTTGTATGTGATGGATTATGGGGCGCCGGTTGGCTTCCGGCTGGCGGCGAAAAATCCGGAACGCGTGCTCGCGCTTATCGTGCAGAACGGCAATGCTTACGACGAAGGACTCGAAAAGTTCTGGGACCCCATCAGGGCCTATTGGGGCACAGGGGGATCAACCGAGCGTGAAGCGATCCGATGGCTGACCTCACTGGCGGCCACGAAGTGGCAGTACACGAACGGCGTGAAGGATGCCTCACTAGTCAGTCCCGACACCTGGACGATGGATCAAGCGCTGCTCGACCGTCCCGGCAACTCGGAGATCCAGCTCGACCTGTTCTACGACTATCGCACGAATATCCCGCTGTATCCCCAGTGGCAGGCCTATTTCCGTGAACACAAGCCGGCGACGCTGGTCCTATGGGGTAAGAATGACGCCATTTTTGTCGCGGCTGGTGCCTCGCCCTACCAGCGCGACATTCCAAATACACAGGTACATCTCTTCGATACCGGCCACTTTGCCTTGGAGACGCACGGCCACGAGATCGCGAAGCTGATTCGCGAGTTCCTTGGCCGCAATCTTCAGTCTGGCGGCCAAGGGTGACAGCGCTACAAATGCCCCCTTGCCGGTCTGCCGGCATGGGGGAAGGACCAACGTACGGAGGTCAACATCATGAACGGTCTCGAACAGCCTAGGCGTCCATTTCCTCCATTCGATGCCGAGTCCGCGACCCAGAAAGTACGCATGGCAGAGGATGCTTGGAATACGCGCGACCCCGAAAAAGTATCGTTGGCCTACAGGCATGACAGTGTCTGGAGAAATCGTTCAGAATTTCTGACCGGTCGGGAGGCCATTGTTCAGTTCTTAACGCGCAAGTGGAACAAGGAGCTGGACTATCGCCTCATCAAAGAACTGTGGGCGTTCCACGGTAACCGCATCGCCGTTCGATTTGCGTATGAGTGGCACGATGACTCGGCCAACTGGTTTCGGTCATACGGGAACGAGAATTGGGAATTCGACGACAATGGCCTCATGCGTCGGCGCATCGCCAGCATCAACGATCTTCCCATCGAAGAATCTGAGCGGAAGTACCACTGGCCGCTAGGCAGGCGCCCGCGCACCCATCCCTCACTCACTGAACTTGGATTATGAGGTGCACCGGTGCGGGTCTGATGCGAAGGGGCTCTTCTCGTTCGGAGAAGAGCCCCCTTCGATTTTCAGGACAAGGGATACGTTTCTTGCTGCTACCGGACGATGACTTCCACGCGGCGATTCTTAGCTCGCCCTTCCGCCGTGTTGTTGCTCGCGACAGGGTTCGTCTCCCCATGACCGGCAGCCGACAAATTGCCGCTCACTCCCCCGTCCCGCAACGCCTGCGCCGCGCTCTCGGCCCGCGCATCCGAGAGTTCTTTATTGGACGGGAACTTCTTTTTCAACGCCCCTTTGATCGCGACATTGTCGGTATACCCGGCGACATGCACCTGTTTTTCGGTGAAGTCTTTGAGAACACCGCCTACTCGCTTCAAGGCATCCGATCCGCCTGCCTTTAACTGGTCTTGCCCCGAGTCAAACAAGAGACTCGACGCCAGATTGATCGTGAGCGCATCGCCGGCTTGATTGACCGACACCGTTCCTTTCGAGATTTCAGGCCGTAGTGCCTTGAGGAGGTCCCGTTCGGCCTTTGCCAAGCTACCCTTGTTCTGATCCAGCTGTCCTTCCAGATCCGCGATCCGTTGCCTGGCCGCCGCGAGTTGCGCCTCCGATTCCGCCGCCAGCCGGTCATGGTCCTCGATGTGTTGCCTTGCGGCGGCCAGCTCAGCGGCGAGCCGATCCTTGTCTCCTTGTGACTCACTGAGGGTGTTTTGTGCCGCCGAAAGCTGACTCGAAAGGGCTGCCGTATCACCGGCTCCGGAACGAAGTGCGGCAATCTCACGATCGCGATCGGCCAGCTGTCGCTCCAACTCGCTCACACGGTCGCTCAATGCTCCGTTTTGCCTCCGCGCCGCTTCTAATTCCTCCGCCAGCCGTTGCCGCTCTCGTTCCAGCGCTGCAAGGCGGTCAGCCGTTGGGTCGGATGCCACTGCCTTCGCGGTTGAAGGGCACCCGCTTCCCAGGTGATAGCCGTACCATTTCTTGTCGATGCACACTTCCGGCTGCTTGATATATGAACCAGGGTGCTTGGCGGACGAAGAACACCCTACTAGGGCAACCAGCCCCATCAGGGCCATAGTGGTTTTGAGCGTTCGCATGATATCCCCTTCCCTCTCAGTTGCGCGGCATCGCCCCGCAACGCTCCGGTCTGGTTGTGATGCCGATCTTATTGACGATTCTTGAGTAGATCGCGGATCTCCCTCAACAATTTCTCCTCGTTGGTTGGTTCCGGCGGCGCCGGCGGCGCCGGTGGAGGAGCTTCCTTCTTGAATCGATTGACTTGCTTCACCAGCATAAAAATCACGAATGCGATGATGATAAAATCGAACACGCTTTGCAAGAAGACTCCATAGTTGAGCGTCGGAGCCCCCGCGGCTTTCGCCGCGGCGAGCGACGGCGGTGAAGTCTTGGACAGATCGATGAACAGGCTGGAAAAATCCACTTTACCCATCAGCAATCCGAGCGGCGGCATCAGCACGTCACTGACGAGTGACGACACGATTTTGCCGAACGCCCCGCCGATAATGACGCCGATCGCCATGTCGAGGACATTCCCCTTCATGGCGAACTCTTTGAATTCTTTCAGCATAGTCCCCCTCCTCTGAGAACGCGGCTCAGTCCGATACCACAAGCTATCGCTTGCGGGTGGTATCAAACGCATAGCCCAGCGTCAGCAAGTACAGATTGTCGGTATTGACGACGCCCGGCGGCGGTTGATTGAGGTAGCGCGTCGTCACTTGGAATCCGCTCGCCAGCCCCTCGAAGATTTTGAGCCGAATCCCGTTATCCATCGTGAAGAAAAAGTCCGAGAAGTTTTGCAAGGACGGGAAGATTTCGTGGTAATGATAGATCGTGAGCCGATCGTCGAACAGCGGCCAGTTCCATTTGGTCGATACGCGTCCGCGGAAACTCGATCTGTCCGCCGCAACACGAAAATCTTCGTTGAAATAGGCAGGCCCGGCTTCGACATAGAGCGTCATGTCCTTGAAGATTCCGCCGTGATCTCCCCGCTCGATCCATTGGTAGCCGGGCCCGCTCGAGATTGCCGTACGCAGTTTCAGGTCTTGGAAAAAATCGTTCTCGAAGTAGGACGATGCGAACCAGAACAGCCGTTTCGTCATGAAGAAGTCCAACTTGATGGTTCCTCGGGCATTCCGAGTGATGAGAGAGCCGTTATTGTCTCCATAGACGTAGCGGCCCAGCATGCTCAGCCGCAACTGCTCACTGCGTGCCACAAAGTCTCCGATCACACTGACGTTTTTGAGAGACGCGTTTCCCGCTGTCTGCGAATACCCCGCATTGATACTGCCTGTATACACGACCGGAGGTTGGACGACGGGGTTTACTTGCGTGACCACGTTCATCGGCACGGTCATGATGCTTCCGGTCGGACCGGCCTTCAGCTTGATCATGTCCGGATCGCTCTCTTCCACCGTCCCCATCAGAACGGAGCCGTCCTTCAAATGAAAGGGAATGGGATGCGAAACGGTCAGTTTACTGATCTCTTCCCACTTGATCTTGATAATGTCGCTCACCATGGAGTTTTTAAGATGAAGGAGGCCGCCGGTCATCTCTATCACTTCGCCATAAATCACACTGCCGTCTTTCAAGGTCACCACATCACGAACCGGTGTCGAGAGTGTCGCAGGCGATCCCTCCTCGGCAAAGGTCTGGTTCGTCATGATCAGACCAAGGAGCGCGACCGACAGCACAAATCGTCTCATGTGTTCTCCTTCGGCAAGTAGTATTGGAACCTAGGCTGTGTTTGGAGTAACGGTGCAATACGGCCGTGCCATGTACGGCTAGGTACAAGTTGGGAGAGACGACATAGACGAATACGACGGCTAGCGATCGTTCACCATGCGGACGGTAAGACTCGCCGAGGGCAGCTCGATCCCTCGCTCTTGAAATCGTTGAAGAATTAATTTGTTCAATTCTCCCTGAGTCGCGCTGTAATCCGCCACAGCCGTCCACGGCTGTATTGCAAGAGCCACCGCCAAGGACGACTCTCCAAGTGAGGCCACTCCGATTGAAGGAACGGGCTCTTTCATGACCGATGGATGCCGATCGAGAACGTCCCGGACTTGCGCAAGGGCGTCATCGAGATCCGCATTCGGTGATACGGGAATGGTCAAACGCATCTGGCGGATGGTGCCGAAGTTATGCAGAATCTCTCCGACGATTTTGCGATTGGGAATGATGACGCGGGACCGATCCGCATGCATCAGCGTCGTCGTAAAGATATCGATAACCACGACGTCCCCGTGCACGCCGAGGAGCGAGATATGTTCGCCGACCTTGTAGGGTTTGCTGAAGATGATCGATAGGCCGGCCATGACATTGCTTAAGACACCCTGCAAGGCGAGTCCGATGCCTACGCCTGCGACGCCGACTCCTGCAATGAGCGGAGCAATGGGAACACCCAGCGTCTGAAGCGCGATCATCGCGGTGAAGAGCATCACCACGATTTTGACGATGCGGACCAGGAGCAACCGGACCGGTGGCTCAAGCGTCTGCTTTTCGAGCGCCTGTTGGGCGAAATTCCCGGCCCCCCGGGATGCCATCATCCCGGCCACCAAAATACCCAGAGCGACCGCCGCTTGCAGCCCGTACTGCACGGCATATTGCGTGAGCGTGTCCACGACGTTCATAGGAACCGTCTCCTGATGAGAACTGACTCCGCGATCGGCTGCGCCATCCCCTATCGACCGAACAATCCTTTGAGCAGCTCTTTCCCTTGTTTCTCGAGGTCCTCCGGCTTGGTCGTGCCCTTGAGGAGTCCACCCACGGCTTCTTCGACCTTCTTCTTGACCTGCTCTTGCACTTTGCCGGTAAGGCCCTTCACATCCACTCCGTACGATGGGGCTTGCGCTGTTCCTGTGATCGTGAGCGGCAGGCTCAATCGGCCGTCTTTCACGGCAATTTTCACGACCGGCGATGCAGCGGCAATCTTTTGGCTCACATCCTGCGACAGGTTGAGATTTACGATCAGGTTCAGTCTTTGATCGAATCCGAATCCGATGGTACCGCCGCCGGTCGCCTGGAAATCATGGCTATCCATTAAGAGCCGTTGCACGTTGATCACCCCTTGATTGATGGCGAGATCGGTCTCGATCGTCGAAAAGGCCGTGGCCTTCGCGTCGCCAAGGGAAATGCCGGCCACCTTGAGGGCTGAGGCCACTTCTTGAAGAAGATTCACCCCTTCGATCTTCCCATCCTTCACCGCCACATGACCGGTGCCCTCCAATGCCTTCGTCAGGTCCGGCATCAAGAAGCCCCTGCCGAGCAGCGAAAGATCGGCCCCGGCCGTGCCGCTGACGGAGACGGGTGTTTCGGCGACCGCATTCAACGCCGGACCGAGCTGCAGTCCTTGAACCGTGACACCCCCTTTAAAAGGCGGTGCATCGGATCCAGCGATCATTTTGCCCTGGCCCTTGACGTGGCCGTCGAACAGCTGAAATGACAACGAACTCAACTTGGCTTCCTGCCCCCTCACCTCGGCAGCGATCTGAACATCCTTGATATCGACCGGCTTCTTCAATGGCAGCGTAACCGGAAGGTTCGCCGTATTGATCACCGGTGAAGTGATGTTGAGGTCAGCGTCGTTTCCGGCGGCATTGCCTGTAATGGTGAAGTCGGTCTTTCCCACGCCGAGTTGGAAATTGACGGCATCGATGTCCATCGTCTCTTTCAGCGGACCAAACGAACCGTCGAGTTTCACCGGCATGTTGAAGGGCTGCACCAGCGAAGCGAAATGGAGGTTGGGGGTTTGCCCCAGTCGCACGTCTCGCAGGAGCAACTCCAGGTCTTGCAGTGTGTATTCAGTGGGAGTGGCGGCCGACAGGTCGCGATAGGTCAACTTCCCGCCGTCAACCGACACGCGGTCCACGGCTAACATCGCGAGGATTTTGAGCGGTCCTTCTGTCGAGGGGATCGGAGCACGTGAAGGCTTCTCAGGCGCCGGTACACCGGTACGGCCGATGGTTGCCACATTGAGGACACCCTTCTGGTTCTTGATGACGGTGATGACCGGCTGGTGAAGCGTGATCTCCTCAACCTCCACCTTGCCGCTCAACAGGGGCATGAGTTTCACACCCACATCCAAGGACGCAAGCGACGCAAATGGACCGGAACTAAAAGCCGGATCATCCAACACTGCGAACCCCGCCACACGGGCGCCGATTCTCGGCCAGACGGTTAACCGAATGTCTTGCAGCTGAACTTTGCGATTCAACGCGTCTTCGATATGCGGCTTGTACTGGTCCTGATACTTATTGAGGTCGATCAGGAACGGCAGGGAGAGCAGAATCCCAACGATCAAGACGACTACGGCGAGCAGACCTATCAGAATTTTCATCTCGATCGTCCTCCAGGTGAAACGTAAGTATATAAATGGAGGCTGGATGAGTCAAACCAGCAACGCCGTGAACTGGGCCGCGGCTAGATTATCTTCACCAAGTTATGACACCGAAATTACTGATGGAAATGTTTGCGGAAGAACTCCGCGATGGCTGATTTGTTGGTTTGTCCCTGAGCCGCCTTCAAGACGAGTAATTCGAAGGCAGATTCATCTGCGTCTAACGTAGCTCCGTTGAGCTTCAAGAACACGAACGCGGCCATGGCTCCCGTTCGCTTGTTACCATTGATGAATGGATGATTCTGAACGATGTGGTACAGATAAGCAGCGGCCATTTCACAGGGGTCGGCATGCAGATATTGGTTCCGAAACCCGCCTCCAGCATTCCGATCGCAGACCGCAGCAGCTCAACATCCCGAACGCCCAGGCTTCCTCCATATCGTTCAATCTGGTCGGCATGGATATCGATGACGTCCTCCACTGAGAGAAATCGCGGCTCAGCCATGAGCTATGCTAGCCGTTTCAACATCTTTCCGTACCGTCGATTTCCCTCGCTCAGCGCTGCACGGAACTTCTTTTGGCGAACAGTGTCCTGCGCGGGCGCTACGATGAGGCACTTCCCATCTGTTTTAATGTTGAGCGGCGTCTCCTCGTCGATGTCCAACAGATCGAGCACGCCTCGATCAATGACAAGAGCCAGACTGTTGCCGTGCTTGGTCAATTTCTTAATCATCTCCGTCTCCCCGTTGGTGATACAATGTAGATCCATCGTATCACTCTATCTGGGCTTGGTAAAGCGTGAATTCATAGTAAGTGCCGTGAAAGAGAAGGAGATCCCGGCGCGCAGGCAGGTGTCGGGAGAGTCGTCATTTGGCATGCCATTTGACGACAGCGTCGTCGCTTGTTACCGGGCCGTGGACTGTGGGATTTGAGGGTCGCGAATGCTTTGGGAAGATCGGGGTAAAGAATGCGCGGACGAATTACCCTACGATGCCACGCTCATCGGAAAGCACACATCATCGATTTGGCTTCTCTGATCGCCAATAGGTGTGAAGTGGAATGCATGAAGCACCGAGTTATAGACTCGCCCGGCTCTGCACTGTAAACTACCTAAGTTATTGCTACGCTCTAGATGCGAAAGTGAGATTCACTTTGGTCGAAAAGAATCTTGAAGATGCCCTCGCTGCCAAACTCGAAAGAGCTTTACTTGATCGCAGCTTATTGCGAGATATTCGCATTATTTCGGGAACCAGTGACGCCAGTTGTCTCTACGATCTTGTGAGTGAACGAGACTATAAGATCTTTCAGGATAGAAGCGACTGGAATCCCGTTCCCACATTAATGATCGATGTAGCCGGTGGGATGGTTCCGGATCTGGTGCTGCGGTCCATCGCCTCTAATGAAAATCGAATATACATCGAGGTGAAATACACTGAGGATCTTAACTATGACAGGCCGCTATCGCAGATCGTTCGATACTTTCTTCATCTTCTCTGTACAACAAGACAGTCTCCTTTGCCCAAGAAACAGGATATCCGTCGGGCGGTTTTACTCGCTGCACCTTCAGCGTGGTTCGAGAATAAAACCCACGCGAACAAGTGGTATTACTTCTTGGATAGATATGCAGATCTAGCAAAACTTCCGGAGGTCGATATCACTCTCGGCGAGTTGAGGCTCGATACGACATGCTTAGACACACCAGTATAGCTCCTACCTCAGCTTTCCGTGACAAAGTGCCTCCGCTATTCTTACCATTTCATGGTTTTACGAAATCGTAGGAATGACGTGCCCTCCTAGAAATCTCATCCCGAAGCGGCAGCACCTCCGTCTTCTGGGATAAAGATACGCAGCATGACAATCCGTTTGTCCGTTAACACACATAGCGATGCTGTTCGTAGAAGCAGGCGCCTGAAAGGGCTTGCACGGATGCAAGCCCTTCGATTGGCAGTTTCGTCATCCCGAAATCAATGCATCCCAACGTTTCTTCCTGTTGGCCAGGTTGCCGGACCGCACTTGGCATGCCAGGACGTCGCAGATGACGCGCGTGGACATGAGGCTGGTGATTTCCGCCGTGTCGTAGTGCGGCGAGCACTCGACGATTTCCTTCCCCGCCAGCGTTTCGTCTCTGGCGTCTCTAGCGTGCTGCCGGTTCGATGCGCCTCGCATGTCACCGCAAACGACCGCGCTCTACCATCTCCTGCGCACTTGAGTCCGACTCTCTAGAGGCTTATCGTAGGGAGCGGTATCAAAAGGGATCCCGTGGCCAACATCGCGGACATCGCCACACCAGCCGATCAGGACCATATCCAGCGTCTACTGGACGTCGTGCGCAAGCTGGTGATGGAAGTCCATCCCGGCAGCACCGCTGCACATGCGGTCAGCTTGGACAGCATTCTCGACCGGGAGTTGGGACTCGACAGTTTGTCGCGCGTCGAATTGTTTGCCCGTGTGGAACGGGAGTTCCACATCGATCTTCCCGAGTCGTTGCTCGCCGAGGCACAGACCCCTGGCGATTTTCTGAGCATGATTCTCAAGGGCGCGGGCACCAGGGCCGCGCCGGCTGTTGAACCCAGCCTCCGCCAAGCCCTGGAAGCCGGCGCTGCGATTCCTGCGGGGATACAGACCCTCCCCGACGCGCTCGCCTGGCAAGCCGCCCATCACGGAGATCGCATCCATATCCACTTGCATGCGGAAAGCGAGACGATCGAGCCGATTTCCTACCGAACATTGTATAGAGATGCCCGGGCTCTTGCGGTAGGCCTGCGCCGCTCAGGTTTCAAACCTGGTCATACCGCAGCGCTGATGCTCCCGACCGGCCGAGAGTTTTTCTGCGCCTTTGCCGGAATCCAACTGGCCGGCGGCATTCCTGTGCCGATCTATCCACCGACGAGGCTAAACCAGCTCAGCGACCACTTGCTCCGGCAGCAGGGTATCCTGACTAATGCCGAAGTGGTGGCCTTGATCACCATCCCCGATGCGAAGCGCGTGGCACATGTGCTCCAGGCGAAGGTGCCTTCCATTCAACGCGTGGCCACGACCTTGGATCTGCATGGCGATCCCGACACCTTCTCCAGCCCGTACGTCGCGACGCAAGACACGGCGTTTCTCCAATACACCTCGGGCAGCACGGGGAATCCCAAAGGCGTGGTGCTGACCCATGCCAATCTGCTGGCCAACATCCGGGCGATGAGCTCCGCGCTTCACGTGACGCCCGACGACGTCTTCGTGAGTTGGCTGCCGCTGTATCACGACATGGGACTGATCGGGGCCTGGCTGGGGGCGCTGTGCTGCGGGTACACGTTGGCGATCATGTCGCCCTTGAGATTCCTCAGCAAACCGTCGCGCTGGCTGAAGGCCATCCACCGCCATGGCGGCACGCTGTCGGCCGCTCCAAACTTCGCCTACGAATTGTGCGCCACACGGATCAGCGACCAGGAGATCGAAGGGCTGGATCTGAGTTCGTGGCGCGTGGCCCTCAACGGAGCCGAGCCGGTCAGTCCGGAGACAATCGAGCGATTCACCTCTCGATTCTCGCGCTATGGCTTCCGCAAGGACGCAATGTTTCCGGCGTATGGCCTGGCCGAATCCACGGTCGGATTGACGTTTCCGCCGCCCAGCCGAGAGCCGGTGATCGACCGTATCAAGCCTGACCCCTTCCGCTCGGAAGGGCTGGCCGTTCCCGCCTCGACCGACGAGCACGACGTCTTGCGTTATGTGTCTTGCGGATTTCCTCTTCCGGGTCACCGGATCCGCATTGTGGACGAAGAGGGGAAGGCGCTGCCGGATCGCAGGCAAGGGCATCTTCAGTTTACAGGCCCCTCCGCAACGGCAGGCTATCACCGCAATCCTGAAGAGACGGCACAGATCAGGAAGGGAGAGTGGCTGGATTCCTTCGATCTGGCCTATGTCGCGAACGGAGAGGTGTTTATTACGGGTCGTGCCAAGGATCTCATCATCCGCGGCGGCCGCAATCTGTACCCATACGATTTGGAGTTAGCGGTCGGCAATCTACCCGGTATGCGCTGCGGCTGTGTGGCGGTGTTCGGCAGCCGTGAGACGCACGGCGTCGGAGAGCGTTTGATCGTGGTCGCGGAAACCAAGGAGCGTGATCCTGCGATACGCGACCGACTGAGAGACCAGATCACGGCGTTGGCGACCGAAGTGGTGGGCTCACCGCCGGATGACATCGTGCTGGCGTCGCCCCATGAGGTGCTGAAAACTTCCAGTGGAAAGATCCGCCGCGCCGCCATGCGCGACCGATATGAACGGGGCGTCATCGGGATCGAGCCGCGCAGCGGTTGGGGGCAGCTGGCGCAGTTCCGAGGCCCTGGTCTCGGCATCCGAACGCGGCACACGTTGCGTTCGTTCGCCAGATGGTTGTTCGGCCTCTACGCGGTCGGTGTCTTTGCGATCTGGGGCACGATCACCTGGCTGCTCGTGGCGGCGCTGCCGGCGGGACGAGCGGCGCACGGAGTGGCACAAGCGGCGGCGAGAGCGCTGTTTCGCGCCTGCGGTCTCCGCCCGCGCGTCGACGGTTTGGAGTACATGAGACCGGACTCGCCCCAGATTCTGGTGTCCAATCACGCCAGCTACCTTGACGGCCTGCTTCTGTTCGCGTGGTTGCCCGGCCGCCCACGATTCATCGTCAAGGGCGAACTCACGCGAGTGTGGGTCTTGCGCACGTTTCTCGAGAAAATCGGCGCGGAATTCGTCGAACGCTTCGCATTCGAAAAGAGCGTCGAGGACGCCGAACGGCTCGCGCGTCTGCTACGGACAGGAGAAAGCCTCGTGTTCTTTCCGGAAGGGACGTTTCGCCGTCCTCCCGGTCTCTTGCCGTTTCGGTTAGGCGCCTTCTCCATCGCAGTTCGTAACCAAACACCTCTCCTCCCGCTGGTCCTCCGTGGCACTCGCTCAGTACTGCCGGACCGCAACTGGCTGCCACGGTACGGCCGGCTTTCGATCACAATCTGTCCGCCGCTTGAGCCCGGGGGCCGAGATTTCCAGGCGGCGCTGGCCCTCCGCCGTGCGGCACGCGCCAACATGCTGCGGTTCATGGATGAGCCGGATATCCTTGACTCGACGGAAACGTCCCTCACTCGTCAGATTTGAAACGCATCTGAGTCGCCACCTGGATCTCTGGCCGAGCTGAAATCTCCACGGCATGACAAGCTGGTTATTCAATCACTATCTCAACAAAAGCTATTCACCGAGAAACGCTAAAGGGGCTTGCAGATAGGCACGACCCCACGTAGCTGTTTCGTCATCTCACGATCAGTGCTGCTCACCGTTTCTTCCGGTTGGCCAGGTTGCCGGATCGTACCTGGCAGGCCAAGACGTCGCAGATGACCCGCGTGGCCATGAGACTGGTGATCTCCGCCGCGTCGTAGGGCGGCGAACATTCGACGATTTCCATGCCTGCCAGCGGTTTCGTATCGGCGATGATCTGGAGAAACTTCAGCACTTCGCGTGGCAGAAATCCGCCCGGTTCCGGCCATCCGGTGCCCGGCACGAAGGCGGCGTCCAAGCAGTCCACATCAAAGCTCAACCACACCGCATCCACCCCATCAAACGCCACTTCGAGCGCCTGCTTCGCGGCATTCTCGATGCCCATTTCCACGCAGTCGGTCACGGTCATGATCGTGGTTTGACGTTCACGGCCGGACTTCACCCCAGGTCGGGGCGCTTGCCAACCGCCGATGCCGATCTGCACGAGATTTTTCGCCGGTACGTTGGGGATATTCGTCGCGTGAAACCAGGGCGTGGTGTGCATGCGTTCATCGAGATCGGTCTCCTGCGTGTCCACATGCCGGTCGAAGTGAATGATGCCAAGCTTCTTACCGTTCATATTTTGGGCCACGCCCCGCACGGTGGCAAATCCTAGGGAATGGTCCCCGCCCAGTACCACGGGGAAGGCCCCGTTCGCGTAGACATGGCCGACCCCTTTGCTGACTTGGTCGAAGGTCTTCTCGATGTTGCCGGGAATCGTAAATACATCGCCCAGATCGCAGATGGACACGGATTCCCGGAGATCCACGCCAAGCTCGAAACTGTAGGTCCCATAGAGCGCTGAGATCTTGCGGATGCCTTGGGGGCCGAACCGGGTGCCCGCTCGATAGGTGGTCCCACCGTCGAAGGGCGCCCCGAGGATGGCGACGTCGTACTCGCCGCACTTGCGGACGTCCTCGACATAGGGCGCTTTGATAAAGGTGTTGATGCCGGCGAAGTGCGGCAGTTCTCCCCGGCTGAACGTGGGAATGCGACGATCCTTGATGGAGTCGGCCCCAGGCAGACCCAATTCAAGCCCGCGGGCGATTTCTTCTTCATATTTCGTGGTCGGCAGGAGCGCTTCAGCTTCGACCGCATATTTCGCTTCCGGCCCATATTTGTCATGCAAGGGAACCTTACCTTGGTACGTTCTCTTTTTCGCCATGATGGCTCCTTTCTAATCGATGAATGGATTCCTGACTCCTGTGACACCCTTCTTGCGGTACGAGACTACCGAACGGCCTGGCGTTCATTCTCGAGTTGGGGCGGACTCTCCCGGACTCAATGAGACGTCGCTCCTTGTCGAGCTCACGACCAGGAGATAGAGCGTGGTGATCCCGAGGATGCTTCCGAGAACCAGTGGCACGGCCCAGAGTTGCCACCAGGGGGCATTGGGCGAGGTGGCATAGGGACGTGGCCACGCGATATTGATGAATTCGAACACCGACCATAGAAACGCCGCCGTATTGATCAGTAATCCCAAGGCCCCCAGCTTTAGTTGTCCTAACGAGGGATCCCACCGACCGGTGAGACGCGTATAGAGTCCGACCCCCGTGGTCATCGCAAACATGGCGTACAGCCCGCCCGTGCCGAACGCCAGGACCGTGGCGACCGCTTCATCGTTGAGCCCGAAGAGTAGGCCAAGCGTCGCCAGCAGCACCGTGAAGAGTACGGCGTTCCGTGGCGCGCCGGCCGCGGTGACCCGACTGAGGACGGTCGGCATACTGCCTTCGCGGGCCATGGAAAACACGATACGGGAGGTGTACTGGACCATGGATGATCCGCACGCCAGGAATGCGACCATGACGATGGCCAAAAACGGCGTTTCCGCCCAAGCTCCCAAGTTTTGGACGATCACCGGCGTGACCGGGTCGGACGCGGCGCTTGTCTGTTGCAACGTATCGCGGTTAAAGCTCAGAGTCAGCGCCGCGGAGTTGAAGAGCACCACGCTCCCCACCATGCAGAGAGAGAAAAAAATCGCACGGGGCACCATCCGTTTGGGATCGTGCGTTTCTTCGGCGATGGTGGAGCAGGCGTCGAAGCCGATGAACGCCCATCCGGAAATCGCGAGCGCGGCTAAAAAGGCGGCAGTCTGGCTGGGGGCGGTTCCGGTCCCCAGATGGGCGAACAGTTCGGAGAATCCGTGCTGCCGGAAAAAGAAGAACAGCAGCAGCGCGACTCCGAACGAGCCGACGATTTCCGCATAGACTCCCAGAGAGATGAGAAATTTGAAGACCGAGACGTGAATAAGATTGAGAACGGTGCAGACCAGCATGAATACCGCGCCCCAGATCACGAGGGCGACTCCAGTCTCACTTGCAGATCCGAAAAAAATCGCCAACCAGACCCCTCCCGTGTAGGCGGTCGTGGTGAGCATCGCGATCGTGGAACTGACGTAGATGGCGCCGGCATACGTGCCGGTGGTGGCGCCTCCGAGCTGCCTGGCCCATTTGTACGCGCCCCCCGCGATCGGAATCTGCGAAGAGAGCTCCGCATACACGGTTGCCACCAGCAACTGCATCACCAAACAAAGCGCCAGCGCCGCGAACCAACCGCCGCCCGTGACCACCGTCTGTACGCCGATGATGGCGTAGAGCCCCGCCACCGGTGAAACCGTGGCGAACCCGATGGTCAAGCTGTTCCAGAGACTGAGGCTGCGGCGGAGTGTCCCGGTAGTATTCGTAGAGCTGACGGAAAGAACCGTATCCCGACCTTCTTGATTCAACATGCCAGACCTCTCTGACTCGGCAGGAGGTCCGGTTGATCCGGTACGGGAAGAACCGTGGGATGGAGATGCATAACGAAACCTCCTGCCGGAAGGTTGAGTTCCCAAGAGGCCATGTACCTGCGTACATGATCTCCCGGGTTTTTATCCCTCCGTGGAGCCTCGTTATGCGAGGCCGAAAACTCTTGGACCAGTCGCTCCTTCTTGCAGGAAGGAAGCCGGAACCCTAGTTTTCCTCTTGGAACGATTTGTACAAGCATCCTATTGGCTTACCATACCGAAGTCAAGTCGCGACGAACCCGCTTTCAACATTGCTAGTTGAGCCGGCTCCCCAAGGCACATCGCTTCAGACCCCTTTCAAGTTCACGTCATCGTGCTCATAGGACACTCCGCGGCGATGTGCTGTGCCGGGGGCGATTGACGAATCCTCGTGGAGAACGCCTATTCCCTTGCGGGGAGACTCGAGCACATTCGGCGCCCCGCCATCTTTCCTGTCTCGTCCCCATGGAATAATTATGCTAGGATTCCAACCTCGTTTTGCCACTTGATTACGTCCGCATGGCTTCAACCTGAATCATGACGTCCCCGATTGCCTCACCCGCTTCCGACTATCGCTTTTTGCTGCTCATCCTGCCCGCGCTGATCATTCTGTTACTCGCCGCCGGTCTGTTCGAGTTCAGTTCCAATATCACGGTCGACAATTTTCACAATCTCACGAGCCGGCTGATGCACCGAGCGTCAGAAGCATCGAAGGAATCCTTCGATCCCACTCACTTTCTCGTGGAGGTCAAATCCCGGTACATCTGGCTCACCACCGTCGTGGTGGCGCTGGTGGCCGGACTCTATGCCGTCATCGTGTGCGGGATGATCATTTATCAATCTCATCCGCGAGCGCGACTCATGGTCGTCACGGCAGTGGGGATCGTGTTTGCTTCCATCGGACTGACTTTTATCTGGGCTCTCGATGAAACCCATGCGCTCTATCGAGCCGTCTTCAGCTTCAGCTACGATAATCTGCGCCAGGCCGGACCGCAGCGGATCAGCCCGGACCTCTTGCGCTATGCCATGATTGTCGTGTCCATCGTGAATGTGCAGGCGATGGTGGTGCCGGTGGTGGCGCTGCTGGCTGCTTGCAGCACGCTGGCCCCGCCACCGACGGGGAGGCGGCCGGATCCCGAGTTTTATGCGATGCAGTTGACGCGATTAAAGGAAGTGCTGGCTGCAGCCTCGGCGATTCTGGTTTCGGGGGTCTTGCATATGGGGGCCTGGCTGCGATGGCCTGCCGCGCTGATTGCCGATCCGGCTGCACATGAATCCGTGCTCGGAGCCGCCCTGGCCATTACGCTCTTTTGGGGCGTGACCTTTACGCTGATGCTCGTCTCCACCTACCTGCCGGCGGCCCTCATCCTGGCGAAGCGAGCTCAGGCTCTGTTGTGCGGAAATTCTTCCCAGCCGGTCGTGGCCAAGCCGGAAGAATGGCTCAAGGAACACGGGCTCTTCCTGTCGCTACAAGACCATTTTCCTCAATTCGGACTCATGCTTGCTCCCCTTCTCGCCAGTCCCCTGAGTTCCCTGTTGCTCGCTCCGCTGACTCCGACGGGCTAATGACCGCTGGCCATCAATAGAGGGCGACTCGGCGCTATTCGTCTCTTCCGTGTACCTCAGCCGGAGGAGCGGTCGCTTCCACAGCGGTGAATGGTTCGACGATCGTGAAGGAATGGCGACTTCCTTTCGGCACGACCCACGAATCGCCCGGTTCCAGCAAGACCGTCTGGCCTTCGATATCGAGTTCGGCGCGTCCTTTGATGGCATAGCCGACGGTCTCGTAGTCCCGCGCCCGCGGCTCCTTCGGACTTCCCGGTTGCAGCTCCTCCCAGAGTCGCATGGAGACGGCTTTCCCGGAGGCCAGATACTTTTGCCCCATTTTTCCGTTCGGGGAATGATGGGAATCGATTTTTTTGACCGTGCTATCAGACATGACACCTCCGATGATGACCAGTAGATCCGGACGAGTTCGCTGGTTCCGCCATGATCGTCATTGGCTGTTCACGATCTCCTGTTTGCCGATCCCACACCGAGCAGCAGTGCGGTCCCGACTATGGCAGCTAGGCCGATGCGGGTCATGATGGTCGCGGACGGTACGGCATATCGCCTGCGCCAGCCTCCGCTTGCCGTCGTCCCCTTAGGAAGAGGATGCATCAATGCGCCCTCAGAGGGATGGGCCGGCCCTGTGCGGCGTAGCAACAGTCGCATCGCAGTCGCTACCACCCACTCGGTCGGGCGACGCGCGACGGTATAGGCGATCTGGGCGGCGCGTGCGGGCCACCCGACTGCCACTTCATCCTGCGGGTTGACGGCAAGACCGACGATCACGTCCGCCACCTCCTCCGGGGCATAGATGAATGGTCCCGTGCCGATGCGGTGACCGGAGAAATTGGCTCCATGGTCGAAGCCCGGTGTATCGATCATGGAAGGGAAGACGCTGCAGACGTGAATATCGGGCCATTCCATCAGTTCTTGGCGCAGGCTCGCGGTAAATCCGCGCAGTCCGAACTTACTCGCGGTATAGGCCGCCGTGTACGGTGTTGGACACCAGGCACCGATTGAGATGTTGTTGATCAGAGTCCCGTATCCCTGACGCATGAACAGCGGCAACACTGCATAGGCTCCGTGCATGGCTCCCAAGAGATCGACCTCGATGGTTCTCCGATGAAACGCGAATGGGACCTCGGTGTAGGGACCGAACACCCCGGTTCCTGCATTATTGACCCATACATCGATGCCGCCGAAGGCATGCTCTGCCCTCCGAGCCAAATCGTGAACGGCTTCTGAATCGATCACATCCGTCGGCACGGCAATGGCTTTGCCTCCGGCTTGGGCACACCGTTCGGCCACCTCTTTCAACACATCTTCTCTCCGGGCGGACAAGGCCAGACGGCACCCGCAATGGGCGAAGGCAAGCGCCGTCGCCCGGCCGATTCCGCTCGATGCTCCGGTAATGACGACTGTGCGCCCGCGCAATCTCATCATGAATCTTCCCGATCCGATGAGCCATTAGTTAGACCATACTTTTCTTGTGCGGACTACCAGCGAGTTCCCTGGCTTTCACGGCGGTGTGAGCTCGACATGGAGCGTGAACGCGAGAGGAACCATGCATAGAGGAAGAACAGCACCACAAAATTCGGAACGAGGATCCGGCGGAAGGCGTCTGCAACATCAAGAATCTGATTGAGCCTTTTCAGCAACCGGCGAGCTGACTGTTCCCTGGGGTGACTTTTGATAAGGGCTCTCCCGAGTGATCCGATTCTCATGAGTCCGGTATGTTTTTATATACGAACCGGCTTAAGGGAGGTTTCCATGAGCCAGTATGAGCATACGATCACTGTCAATTCACCCCCGCAACAGGTCTTCAGTTTTGTCTCGCACGTCGACAACTTACCCCGATATCTCCCCACGGTGACGAATGCCATGCCGCAAGGGAGCGGGCGGGTCCGCGTACAAGGTGAGACCGCCGGACGTCCCTACGATTCAGACGGCTATTATCGTGTCGCCACCGCTCGTCGACGCATCGAGTGGGGCTCCGACGGTGAAAACCGGTACCATGGGTGGTTAGAGGTGAAAGGCGACGGGGATGACACGACGGCGGCGGTCACCGTGCACCTCTCGTTCGATCCTCGGCCGGATATCGCGGACAAGTACGATCAGCAGAGCGGAGATCGCCATCGCACTATCCAGGAAGGGTTGGAGCACGCATTGCAATCGATCAAACATCAGTGTGAAAGCAAAGGCGACACCATCGAGTCGCGTGCCACATGACAGCAACCCGTTTCAGGCATGAGTGTCGATCCCATAATGCATCATGATGCATCATGGGATGGCATCAACAAGAAAGGAGATGAACAATGACTTGTACAATCATGGGGTTATTCGACAGTCCGGCTCAAGCGGAACAGGCAAGAACCGACATCATGGCTCTCAACATTCCTTCCGTTGATGTGCAGGTCTATGACAAAGCGGGCTTTCAGCTCACCGGAGGAACAGACACGTCGACAAAAGGCTTTTGGGAAAGCTTTTCCCAGACTCTTGGCTTTGGCCCATCGAACCAGGCCATGTATCAGGAAGGGGTGCAGCGGGGCGGGACGGTTGTAAGCGTGAGAGTCGATGAGAGTCGCATGGGGGAAATCGCCGACATTTTGAATCGATGCGGCGCAGTGGATGTCGATACCAAGGCGGCGGAATGGCAGATCGCAAGTTGGAAAGCGACGGAGGCTAAGCCCGAATTGAAACCCTCGGAGACCGAAACCCCGCCTCTCGCCAAGGATGAATTGGCTGCAGACCGGCTGGAAATCAGACGTGGAAACGTGTGGATCTATAGGCATGTCGATCGGCGAGCAGCCTAGGATTGCATCCTCCTAGCGACAGGTGAAGTGACAGTATTCGATGGGGCTGGGGGGAGCGCTCAACGCCATTTTTACGGTATCCCCATCGTAACCGATGGTGGCCAAATTCTGTTGCGCACTCATGAGCTCTTCCTCGGTGAGATACGCCACAGTGTCTGGAATGCCGTTCTCTTTCAGCGAGCGCAGGATTGTCCCCAAGTTATCTCGCTCTTGCGGCGGAATAGCGGCGGCGAGCGGAAATTCGAGCCGGCGGCGATAGGGACTCTCGAACGTTTCGTTGAGTGCTCGTATGGTTTGGAGCACAAGCCGATCTTGCTCCCACGTTTGCAGTTTGGGCCCGGCAGACGGATGCGTCGCCAACAGATCCATGAGCGTCATGACGTTGGTATTCAACGACCGACCCATGAATTCCCGCTGAGATTCAAGCATCGTCTGTTTCAGTCCCAGATGTTTGGCCACAGCTTCCACCAGCGCGAAGTTGATCATGAAACTATATTGCCCGCCGAACTGGCCGTAGCAGGGCTTCTCGGGATCGTTCAAGACGTTCATGTCGGCGGTCCCGGCATCGAAGGCACTGAAGCCGATCGCGTCCGGAGCGAGAAGCCGCTTGGCCTCTTTCAGGGTCGCGAAGGCACCGACGTTGACTGGCACCAAGACTTCCTGGTCGATGGCCTGGAGGAAGTCAACGATGGTCTTACGGTACGGCAGGTCCTTCCATTCGACCTTGCGATACTCTTTTTCCCAAACCAGCTCATCGAGAAACGGTGGAAACGTCTTGAGCACGTCCAGATCCTGGGCCTGGAAGGACCGAACGAATCCCGACCAATCTTGAATTGTGACATGGAGCGACTCGCTCAGGTTGGGACGAAGATACTCCTCCTCGACCTCGCCGCCATGTTTCGCCAACAATTTCGTCGGCAGATCGTTCCACAGCTCGTTACAGATGATCCGATCGACCGTCCCATCGTCGACTCCTTTCACCTGCTCGATCGATCCACAATGGGTGTCCACATGATCCCGATGCACAGCCAAGTTTGGATGGGTCAGAGCCCCGGCCAAGATCGACTCCTCCCAATCAACCATGACATACCGCACACGCGGATAGACCGCGCCCTCTTGGTCGAGCACCTTGAGATGACTGAGGAAACAAGCCGCAAGGTTGCCGTTGCCGGACCCCAACTCGAGCACGGTAAGGGGAGAGGTGGGAGGGGTCACGCGTGGGGAGTCAGTCGATTGACGACTTCCGGCCTTCTCGCGTGTGGTGACACGCTCGAAATAATCGGCCGCCAACGCATGGGCGAGCCGAAAGTCGGCCGAGGCGAACGTTTGATAATACGATCGGAGCTTGTCCCCTCGCAACCCATAGAAGAGCCGGTTGAGATGGACCTGCCACTGATCGAGTGGCCTATACTCCCCGATGAGCTGGGGAAGGGCGTCGGCATCTGGAACCATATCGTTCTGTCCCCGATCAATCTGAATGAATCGGACTGGACCGCGGCTGAAATCCTAACAGATGGCCGGAAAATCCCGCAATGGGCTGCTTATGCATCGTGTTCTTGACAGCCTTCCCACAACGGGTGTAGCAGACAGCAATGATGGTCGGCGCCTCCCATCTGACCGGCCTTGTGATGGCGACCGCTCTCCTGTTCTGCACAGCGGCGGCCGGCGAAGAGCTCCCTCTCGCCGAGAACGTGCCGATCTCTGAATTTCAAAATCGCACGGAGGACGTGAATGCCTATGATTTCGATGCTCCGCCGAAAGGGATGTTCCGGTCGATTACCGTGGCTGAATATTTTGAAGAACAACTCGGTTTTCGGCGGAGTCACGAAATCGTGCCGATCAAACCGATGGAGCGATTTCGCGCGGATGTACCCGCCATTTTCATCGTGTTCTCACTGCACCAACATTATCAAGCCTTCACCGTGTTCGGCCGCTGCACGCCCGAACAGGTGGCCGATGTCACACCGGGGACGGTCGTCAGCGAGGATGCCATGTACATCGCGCTGGAAGATGACAGCGGATATCTCACACTCTCAGCGCCGCCGGGAGGATGGAAACCGGGCCGATACAAAGTCGAGATCCACGCGGGGGAGCAAATCAACGAGATGAGCCTCATGGGCACGATGCGATTCACGATCGTGGCTTCCGGCCAATAGTCCGCAATAGTCCGATTGACGACAGCCCAAGCCTCCGACACGCGTTTGACCCTCTCCCCGCCTTCCGTTAGAATGCGCCAGTTTTCAACATAAGCTCCGGCCGCTGCTCGAGTCTTTTACGTATCATGACACCGCCATCCAGTCCCGATTCCAATCCTTGGGCCTCGGTCATCATCCCCATCAAGGATGAACGGGAGAACTTGTCTCCTCTCATTGCAAGTCTCTTGAAAGTCATGGATTCCCACGAGCTGTCGCGCTCGCGCCCATATGAAATTCTCTTCGTTGACGATGGGAGCAGCGACGGCAGCAGCGACGAGCTCGATCGCTTGGCTCGCGAGCATGCGCAGGTGCGGGTATTTCACTTCGACCGCAATTACGGCAAGACCTGCGCGCTTGATGCGGGCTTTCGGCAATCTTTGGGCGAGATCATCATCCAGATTGACGGCGATCTTCAGCAAGACAGCGAAGATATCTTGAAGCTGCTGCCTTATACCGCGTCTCACGACCTGGTCTGCGGATGGAGGCAACAACGACAGGACGGATTCGTAAAGATGATCTCCTCCCGGATCGCGAACCCCGTGCGAAACTTTTTCACTCATGACGGTGTCCATGATACGGGATGCCCGCTCAAGGTTTTCCGGCGCGCCGTGCTGGAACGCATCCGGCTCTTTGAGGGCATGCATCGGTTTTTCCCGGCGCTGGCCTTGATGCATGGATTTACGGTGACCGAGGTGCCGGTCCGACACTATCCCCGCATTCATGGCGTGTCCAAATACGGCATGGGGAACCGTCTGTTCAAGTCGCTGTACGATCTGATCGCGGTTCGATGGATGCAGAATCGTGTGTTGCGCTACAAATTCCGTGACAAGTGATGTGAGACGATGCGATCCAGACGGTCCACCTCACAATCCATACGTATGACGGCGGCTTCCTCCCCGATACTTCATGTCTACTGAGACCATCTGGCTTGGCATCGGCTTTCTTGGCCAAGGACTTTTTTTTGGCCGTTGGCTGGTTCAATGGATCGCTTCCGAGCGGAGCGCCGAGAGCCGCGTCCCTATCTCCTTCTGGTACATGAGTCTCATCGGAGGGTTGATTACGCTTGCTTACGCGATTTACCGCATGGACCCGGTGTTTATCTCTGGGCAAGGACTCGGCGCGGTCGTGTATTTGCGCAACCTAGTCCTCATTCACCGCGCCGATCACACCAAGAACCAGCCTCGGCCGCAAGCATGAGAGACGGAGACACCAACCGCCGTTCGGCGCTTTCGATCACCTGCCGGTGACCGCTACATCCATCATGGATCACATGTCTCCTCGACCGATACAGTTGCTGCTCCTTCTGCTCCTCTCCGGTCTGCTGTTTTTCACTGGGCTCGGCAGTATGGGTCTGACCGATCGCGACGAAGGCCGCAATGCCGAAGCCGGTCGAGAAATGTTTGCCTCCGGCGATTTGGTCACCCCGACCTTCAACGGAGAGCTGCGCGTCGCCAAGCCGGTCTTCCTCTATTGGCTGATGACGATGTCGTACCACGTGTTTGGAGTCAATGAGTTTGCGGCCCGGGCGCCGTCGGCCTTCTTCGGGGTCGGGTTAATCGTCATGCACTATCTGTTTCTCACCCGGCTGCGCGGCCCGACCGTCGGTCTGTATGCGGCGCTGATGTTGCTGTTGAATATCGAGATCCTCGCGCTCGGGCGCATGGCGATTACCGATAGTGTCTTGATTTTCTTCACCACTCTGTCCCTCTACGGATTTTGGCTCGGCCTTCACGAACCAGGACGAGGGCGCCATTGGATGTGGGGGTTTTATGCCGGCATGGCCTTGGCGACCTTAACGAAAGGACCGGTTGGGTTCGCCGTTCCGTTGATCACAGCTTTCTTGTACCTCGCTGCCACGCGTCAATGGCCGGTTTTTCGGCAGCGCGGCGCACCGATCGCCGGTCTAGTGCTTTTCCTGACCCTCGCAGGTCCCTGGTATGCCGCCATGTTCTTCATTCACGGGGATGCCTATTCATCCGAGGCAAAGATCCATACGGTGGGACGATTCCTGGCCCCGATGGAGGGACACGGAGTAGGCTGGTGGTTTTATTTTCCAGTTCTGTTGCTTGGCTTTTACCCTTGGAGCGCATTTCTGCCGGCGGGGCTCTATCGTGCTTATCGGAGCTGGCGGGAATGCCGCGCAATGCGCAACCCTCTCGAACCACCTGAATCAGGAACTCCGTTAGGGTCCGGTAAAGAGTTGGAGTGGTTCGCGGGGTTCTGCGTCGTCGGGGTATTCATATTCTTTAGCCTGTCCTCAACCCGACTGCCTCACTATATCGGCCCGCTGTTTCCTGCCTGTGCCATTCTGACCGCTTCGTTTTGGTCCCAAGGCCTAAAAGATTCTTCGACACCTGGTCTGCGCGGGTCGATTCATTTGATGATGGGGCTCGGCTATCTCTTGGCGGTCGCGTTTGCGAGCGCACCTTCTCTGTTCATCAAGTTTTCCGGGAAGATGGTCAAAGAGTTTCCGCTCGCCACTCAATTCGATCTGGGTATCGGTCCCTATGTCGGTGCGACGATCGTCATAGTTGCTATGGGACTGATCGGCTATTTCGGATTGAACGACAACCGGCGGGGCATCGCCTTCGGAGTGGCCGGAGGCGCGCTGGCAAGTGTCTTTCTTGTCGCCATCCTGGCGGTCGTTCCAGGACTCAACCGATATGCGATAGCGCCGCCGCAGGAACTGGCCTATGCAGCCGGGCTAAACCTGAATCCGACCGATCAACTGATCGCATTCGGTTCGACCAGACCATCCATCGCATTCTACGCCAGGCGAACCGTCACGTTTATCCCGGCTGGGGAAATCGACCGGTTGCGTACGGCTCTCGGCAAAGAAGGCAGATCCCTGATCCTCCTCCCGGAGTACTTTCAGAATGACTTGCCGAAAGAAGCGGCTGAATTTCACCCGATTCTCAAACGTTATGGCTACATCTTATTAAGCAATGAACCGATGATCACCCCGTCCCTGGGAGCAAAGGGTGATGCCCCAATCCAGCCCAAGATTCTTGGCCACTGACCGTCAGTCGACTGTACTTTTAGGCGGTCTTTGGGAAGTTATCTCGGCTGACAAACGACTTTGGAGAGAAATTCCATGCGGTGATGAGTGTATTGATGATCACGGAAAGGGCAGCACGGCCCTTGCCTCGACAAGAATCAGCATGGCAAAGGCCAAAACTCCGATCAGGGCACTTTCCCGTATCACGGACCAAGCAGGCAATTGTTCAGCGACATCATCGTTTCGGCCTATCGCGTTGAGCCAGAATGCCATGCAGGCGAATCCCACCGCTGAGAGCACAAGCGGCGAGGTGGTCATGGCCGCGAGGCCATAGACAATCAACAATGCCGAGACATTGGAGTCCCTGCCCCATCGAGTCCCTTCTCTGTGCATCCAGCGAGTTCTCCTGATCCACAAACCGCCGGCTACCGCACTGGTTCCTAATGCCAGGTACAGGAAGCCCACCATCCCATCCTCCATTTGGCGGGACAGCACCCAGAGCAAGGCAAAGAGCGCCGACGCTCCCATCGCTGCATACCGTAGTCCGTCCTCCAATGACGTGCGCCAATGTTTTAAGGGAGCCATCGCGACGAAACCGCTCAGGGTACCGATCACGGCCCCTCCAAGCACATCGGTTGGAAAATGTGAACCTCGCAGGACACGGCCGAGTGCGACGAACAGTGCCAGCGCGATACAGAGCGGCGCGAAGAGGGGAAATCGTTTCGCCAGCACCGTCGCGACGGCAAAGCTCGCCGTGCTATGCCCCGACGGAAAAGAATCCAATCCCGATGCCAAGGAAAAGGTGATCTGCCAATCACCGGAATGAACGAACTTCGGCCGAGGCCTTCCGATGAGGTGTTTCAACCCATTGGCGAGTAACGCGGCGATGCCATGGGCGATCAGCGACTGAATGGCCACTATCTTGATAGTCGGCTTTTCAAAGGCCCAGGCCGCCACGAGCAGGAGGATGCTTACGATCGCAAGCCGCCATCCCTGGCCGATCCAGTCTCCCGTGTTGCTGACGAACGCCATCCACGGAACAGTGAGTTGGTCCCAGGGCAGGTGAATCGTCACCGACCGCACATACTTAGTGATCGGCAGGTCGTACTCGGCCACACCGCAAAAGCTGATGGCCAAGGCCGCGCAGGAACAACCGACCGCGGCAATTGACGAAGCCGTGTTCCGGGATGCTTGTGAAGAAGCGCTCTTCAAATCAGTAACGAGGCTAATTGGATGTCCGGGCCTGCTCACCAATCGCTCATTGCTGATTGCCGTGCCTAGGGGACCCAGTCGGCGAGGAACACGTTGAATTCGCCCGGCTCTTTGGCATTGCGATCCGAAACCCAGACGAGCCGTTTGCCGTCCGGAGAAAACATCGGGAAACTATTGAAGTGTCCTTCCATGGTGAGACGCTCTAACCCCGTCCCATCGTCGCGAACCAAGTACAGATGGAAACTGGGACGCCCCCCTTCTCCTCTCGTTTCGATATTGGACGAAAAGATGATACGTTTTCCGTCAGGATGAAAATAAGGAGAAAAATTCGATGCGCCGGTCGTCGTCACCTGTTTCTTGTCCGACCCGTCCGAATTCATCACAAAAATCTCAAGCTGGCCTGGTTCGACCAGCCGCTGGGCCAACAGATCCTTGTATTTGATCACTTCGGAGGGGTCCGTCGGATGGGCCGCTCGATAGACTATTCTCTTGCTGTCCGGAGAAAAAAACGCCCCTCCGTCGTACCCAACCTCGTCCGTCAGGCGACGGACGTTCGAGCCGTCCAGGTCCATGGCATAAAGGTCAAGATCTCCATCTTTCACCGAAGTCCAGACGATGGTCTTCCCATCGGGTGAAATGGTGGCCTCAGCATCATACCCTGATGACGTCGTCAACCTCTGGAGGTCCTCTCCATCGAGATTCACGGCGTAGACATCGTAATCATCGAGTGCCCATCGATAAGCCCCGTCTCGTTTCGGCTTTGGCGGACAATCTCGCCCGGCGGCGTGCGTGGATGAATACAACACTCGCCTGTCACCGGGGAAAAAATACCCGCATGTCGTCGCGCCCTTTCCGGTACTGACCAACTGCACGGTCTCGCTCTCTACATCCATCACGTACATTTGATAACATCCCAGTCCTGACTCGGCTGGTTTTCGCAGAGAGCCCGGCTGACCCTTCAACCAGTCGTTCGTCGATTGAAAAATCAGCTTGGTGCCGTTGAACGAAAAATAAGCCTCCGCGTTCTGGCGCCCAAAGGTCAACTGGCGGATATTGGCCAGATGCCGTTCCGATGAACGAGACGAAGCCACGGACTCCTTCGGCTGATCACCCGCCAGAGCAACCGGTGGCAGACTCATCAGTGCACAGATTCCCCATAGAAAGACATTGCCGGTCTTACGAGGTTGCATCAATCTGGACCTCCATCACATCATCGTGGGAACCTGGCCATACTTCACGTTTCATGACTGCTCCATCGTGAAAAATGACGTAGCTATGCCACCCATAATAAAAGAGGAAGTGGGACACTTTCTCGACTGCGCCGGGAGTCACCCCGTACAAAACCGTGATGACGCTGCCCGGCACATTCACCCGATGGCAGGAAAAAAGCACCGCCATCTTGGGTCCCTCATAGGCTTGACCATCGATCTGGACTTGTCCGTCTCCAAGAACAACGCGGTCACCGCATGACTCGCGCACCATTGCGTGAACTGCTTGCCATTGGTCTGCTTCCGCCAATATCAAGATCGATCCATTCCGGGGGAGTGCATTCTCTTTAAGGGACGTGACCGTCGTTCTATGTGATCCCGCTAATTCATGGTCGGCGATACGAGACACAATCTGTTGCAACGGTGAAGCTGGATCAGAGAACGCTCGGACCACTGTCTTGTGTGGATCTGTTACATAGCCGTTCAGCATCGGCGGTAGCTGGCGCCTTGTCAGCCGGCGAAAAGCCATGAGGTGAGGATCGATCTCCACGCGCAATGGTTGATTGGACAGGGTAATTTGGGCAACGGTCGTTTGCGCGGAGGAGAGGACGATCGACTTGATGTCCGTGGACCCCTCCGTCGTGATACGGATAGGGACCGTCATCCGAAACGGTTTTTCACCCTGTTCAATCTGCACGGTCAGCCGCCACGCCTCTCGGCCGTCTTCTCCTCTCATGCGACGAGCGTGAGCCCCGCGCAAGGACAAAATTGGAGCCCCGGGCTGTTCGACCCATTGCGCGAAAAACCACCGCAAGTCCCGACCGCTTTCACGAGAAAAGACTTCCTCGATAGATCTCCAGTCCGCGGGACGATTGCGATAGCCCTCGACGAAAGTCTTCAAGCCGCGCCAGAACAGCTCATCTCCGAGTTCTTGCCGAAGAAGATGAAACACGAAAGCCGATTTGTGGTATCCGATGGCGTTATCCTTCTCGTCATGCTTCCTCCGGAACTGTGAAACCGCGTAGTCCGTTTCAGGCCTCACATAGAGATTATAGCCGTCGAGCATCATACGCCGTTGCTCGCCGGCTTGCGCAGCATCCTGCACCACCTCATGCCAGTAGTAGTTCGCCAAGTAGGTCGTCATCCCTTCGACCCAATTACCGGAGTCGTCGCGGTTGAAGACCGAGTTGCCGATCCATGAATGAACGATCTCGTGGCCCAAAGCATAGGGTTGGATGTAATGCCGTTTGATGCTGCCGCTGCCGAGTAGAGTGAACGACGGCAAGCCGAGACCGCTCGGGAAAAAATTCTCCACTACCGCAAATTTGTCGAAGGGATAGTCACCGAGAATCCCGACGTACGTGTCGAGATACCGTGCGGTCGCATCGAGATACTCATTTGCCAAACCGGCATTCTCGGGCAAGAAATGAGTCTGGAGCTCGACCCGTTGTCCTGTCGAGCTTTTCCATGCCCGTGAAGCCGTCACAAACTTGTTGGCAACGAGTGTGAACGCTTCAGACTGGTCTTGCACGACCCAGGTTGAGGTCATCTTTCCCTCGCCCACGGTCTCGCTTTCCTTACGTCCTGACGTCACGACCGTCCAGTCCTGTGGAACGTGTGCGATCACGCGATAGGTACTGAAGGAACCAATGACATCGGGATACCATTGGCTTTCCCCGCTCAAGTACACGCCTTCCAAACCGATATGCCCTGCGGTCTCACTGGGAGTGACGAACCTCAAGTGGCGCGGCTCCCGAGGGGGATCATTGATTTGGCCGCGATAACTCATGACCAATGTCACCCTTCGTTCATGCTCCTTTGGAAGGAAGACGATGACACGCTGGCCCTCGCGCTCAGATGGGCGCACGCTCGTGAACAGAACGTCTTTCTCCGAGGTTCTCTGGCCACTTGGGACAGAATGCCCTCGCATCGTGATGGACTCGACGTGCAACGTATGAGCGAGCGTAAATATGACCGACGTAACTTGGGGCTCAACCTCCAGTTCGATCTGATCGGTTGCCTTTAGCTCATGCGTGGCGGGGATCAACTCCACTGAGAGGATGTGGTGAAGGTTAGAGATCTGCTCTTGAGCAGGCAGGACTGACACAGTCCACGCTTGTGCGACGGCTGTCGACAGTAGGCCGATGAAGCAAAAGGGAAGCAGCCGGTTCCTGATAGACATCAGGAAGCGTTTTAACACTCGCGGCAGACGAGTACAAGCTGGATTGCCGTCAAGAGACGCTCAAGATCGACGGGCTTTATCAGGATCTCCTGAGGGTCTAGGTCCCAAGCTTTCTGAAGCAACTCTTCATTGTGACTTCCGGTCATAATGATGATGCCCCCTGGATACCCCTTGTCACGTAGGGAACGCAGGACTTCGAGCCCCGGCATTCCGGCCATAATCAAGTCGAGCACAATCGCATCGGGAGGTTTCTCTTCGACTATTCGCAAAGCCTCGCGGCCTTCTAGGACGCCAGATGCGCGATATCCCCGCAGACTCAGAAATCGGACAAGGAGATCGCACAGGAGCGGCTCGTCGTCGACCACCAAGACCGATTCATCGATCTGCTCGATGACATTCCCGTTGCCGAGCGAAGGTTGCGCGGTCATTGACGGTACGGGTTGCTGTGAGACTCGGCTCACGGCTTCAACCAAAACATCCAACGACAATCCTTTTCGGATAAAATCCGTCGCTCGCAAAGCGCGTGCTTGATTCTCCTCCATTTCGGTTGCTCCGCCGCCTAGGACAATTACAGGCGCATGAGGGTCGAGGGCTCTGATTTCTTTTAAGACCGTCAACCCGTCCATCTCCGACATCCGGAGGTCCAATAGGGTGACTCGTGGATTGTGCGTTCGGAATAAATCCAGACCTTCCCGCCCACTAGTCGTGGAGATGACGTGATACCCATGGCGGGTCAACACACTCTGCAACAGATCACAATTCATCTGATCGTCGTCCACAATCAAGACCTTGATCATCGATGCCGCCCCTCAATTCTGAGACGCCTAACTTGGTAGAGACTAGCACGATGCGTGCGCGATGAGAAGACAATGCGTGGTTTATGAACGGGAAGTCGCTTGTCCAAACAAAGCCGCGACAAACGCCTCGGCATTGAAGTCCTGGAGATCATCGGCTCCTTCTCCCACACCGATGAGGCGCACAGGGAGTTTCAGTTCTTCGGCAATTGCTACCACGATTCCCCCTCTCGCAGTGCCATCAAGCTTTGTCAGGGCAAGTCCTGTAACGCCAACGGCTTCATGAAATTGACGAGCCTGCGTCAGGGCATTCTGTCCGACTGTGGCATCCAAGACCAACAACACTTCATGAGGTGCACCAGCCAACTCTTGCGCGATTACGCGTTTGATTTTTCGCAGCTCCTCCATCAGATTGGACTTGGTGTGTAAGCGGCCGGCTGTATCCACGAGCACCATGTCCACCGCTCTGGCTTTGGCGGCAACGATACCGTCGAAGGCCACTGCAGCGGGATCGGCACCATGTCGGTGGCAAATGACCTCCGCTCCGACCCGATCCCCCCAAACTTGGAGCTGATCAATAGCGGCCGCGCGAAAGGTATCTCCCGCGACAAGAAGCGGTCGGCGCCCGGCCTGCGTCATCCGCTGCGCGATCTTGGCGATGGTGGTCGTCTTTCCTACGCCATTGACTCCGACAACGAGAGCGACACAGGGTTTTGGGCTTTCGCTGACCAGCTCATCGATTGTCGGACCCGATACGGTTTTTAAAATGCCATAGAGTGTCCGACTGAGGACAACTTGAAGCCCTTCCGTGGTTTTTGCTTCCGCTCCACGCGTCTCTTCTTTGACCCGCTGTATTAAGCGATCGACGACGCGGGCCCCCAGATCGGCCGTGAGCAGCGCCGCCTCCAAATCTTCCAGAAGTTCTTCGTTCGGTGTACGCCCGAGAAATTGATCCAAAGACTGTTGCACGATATGGCGCGTTTTGCCGAGACCATCGCTCAGTCGCTGAAACCATCCCATGGTCAATGCCCTTTTGTTTGCCGTCTTTTTCGAAAAGTGACCAGGCGAGGCACGGGAGAAATCAGATCAAGCAGAGCCCGTTCCCGACGCTTCATTCGCGCTGCTTCTCGGGGGGAACGCTCATGATCGTATCCGCAGAGGTGGAGCACGCCATGCACCAACAGCGTCGCCAGCTCTTCGTCGATTGATCGTCCTGCTTCCTTTGCTTGGCGTGAGGCGGTTGGCAACGAAATCACGACATCCCCGAGCATCCGAGTTACAGGACGTACCCCTGGAGGCATAACGGCCTCACGAATAGGGAAAGCCAGCACATCAGTAGGTCGGTCTTTCTTACGATACTCACGGTTCAGTCGTCGCATACGCCTGTCGCCCGTCAGTTCTAGACTCAATTCGGATCCAGACTCTTCCACTGCTGAGAGAACCTGCTCGGCTAGATGGACCAGTATGGTTTGCTGAACAACATGTCGCGTGAGACGCACGCGAAGGTAGACCGCCATCAATGAGAACTGCTGGTTAGATCATTCGGCGACGAGCCTGCAGCAGGTGACTTGCGATGATTGGATGACGGGCGTTGGTGAGATGTAGTCTGTCCTTGAGCGCGCCGCGAATCGGTGGTGTTTGCCGGCTGATGACGATCATAAGCCTTGATGATTTCTTGAACCAGTCGATGTCGGACCACATCCTTTTCATCAAAATATACGAATCCAATCCCATCAATATTACGAAGGATCTCTTTCACCTGAATGAGGCCGGACATTCGATCGCTCGGTAAATCGACTTGCGTGATGTCGCCGGTCACGACAACTTTCGAGTGGAACCCCAAGCGGGTGAGAAACATCTTCATCTGCTCTGCCGTGGCATTTTGGGCTTCATCTAAGATGACAAAGGAATCGTTCAGCGTTCTCCCACGCATGAAGGCCAACGGTGCGATCTCAATATCTCCCCGCTCAATCAAGCGATTTGCCCGTTCCATATCCATCATGTCAAATAATGCATCATAGAGGGGCCGCAGATAGGGATTCACCTTTTCGTAGATATCGCCCGGAAGGAAACCGAGTTTCTCTCCTGCCTCCACTGCCGGCCGAGCAAGAATGATACGGCTCACCTCTTTGTTCATCAACGCACTGACGGCCATCGCCATAGCGAGATAGGTCTTTCCCGTCCCAGCTGGTCCGATGGCGATGACGATATCGTGCTGTTGAATTGCTTCAATGTACGCCTTCTGTGTAGGCGACTTGGGACCGACAAACCGCTTCTTTGTAACGATCATGGCCGATTCACCGAGCACGTCCTTGAGCGAGGCCTCGGGAGTTCGACGCAATGCACTGAGTGCATGCGTGACATCTTCGGCTTGGAGCGATATCCCTTGGTTGGTCAGGGAGGCGAGTTCGATGAGGATGCGTTCCGCTTGACGAACGGCCTCGGGAAACCCATCGAGTGTAAGCTCTTCCCCTCGGGCGGAGAGTCGGACACCCAACTCGTCTTCAATCAACTTGAGATGGCGGTCATGGTGACCGAACAGGACGGCAGTATTGGTGCCTTCTCGTAGTTTGAGTTTACGCACGAGTTTGGTGGAGTCTCCCTCCTAATCTCTTATGGTTGGATTGTAACAGAGTCGGAAAAGCCGAGACAAGCACAAGAAATACCGAACACATCGCAGATCAAGGATCCGGTTTAGAAGATTCAGAAGCTGCGACGGTAAGCTCGAACTCCTGAAAAGAAAATCCTCCCTGTTCATCCGTGGCGAGAATCTTCACTCGGTGGACTCCTGGTTTCACATGTGCGATATCCCAAGCAATATTGCCCGTCGTTTGATCGATAGCCATACCAGTAGGGGCCACCGCGAGTCGGAAGTTCACCGAATCCGATTCCGGGTCGAGAACTTTCACCGCATATTCGTATCCATTTTGACCCAATGACGTTGGGGGAGACGAGACAATTTTGGGGGCGCTGTTCCCAACCGTGTATGGATCGGACCGTACAATCTTACCAGCGCTCTGTTTGTCTCGCGGCCTTACCTCAGCTACAACGAGATCACGCGGTTTTACCTCGGTCAGCTCCAGAAAATCTTCTTCACTTTCCTTGATGACATATCCATTCTTGGTCCAGCGATACAGAAATTGTGGGATGTCATGATCAAGATCTGAAGCCTCCACAAAAGCTTGAAGTCGATCCCCTCGTTCGTCCGATTTCAGATCAACACCGACTCGAGTAATGGATGGGGGGGTATTATCCACTGTAACGGTTTCAGACCTTAGCGTAACCCCAGCCAGCTTTCCATCATACGGCACCGCCTCCAAAAGGACTCGGTCACCTCTCTTCAGTAATGCGGCGGGAAAAGTGGGACGCTTTTCACTTTCCACTAGCCGATCGTTGAGATACCAGTTATACCAAACCTGGACCATATCATTATCAGGGTCATGAGTATTTACCTGTGCGATAAGATCTGATCGCCGTTCGAAAGGTGTCGGACCCAGGCTAATCGAATGAATTACGGGAGGTTGATTAACCTTTGGAGCTTCACTGGATCTCGCTGTGCATCCGGAGGCTAAAGACCCCAGAATCACCAAGAGAACCCAGGCCGACTCTAGCCATCTCCGAGAGTATTCCCAAGAACGCGCCCATGCAGCCGCTCTCCTCAAACGTTTTTGAGGAGAGCGGCCGCAATGGTTACAGAAGACTAGTGTCCCTCTATCTTGCACTCGTTCACTCACGTAGGTTAATCCAAGCGACATACCGGCTAGTGACACTTCCGGGATTCGTGCAAATCTTGTTGGTTAGTCCCGCACTTGATTGCATGATTCCCGTAATACCTGTCTGGCACCCACCGCCACCTCCGCCAGCTCCACCGCCCCCAATTCCCTGTGAACCGCCAGCCCCAGATCCCTGAGCGCCAATGTGAACTGCCATTTGAGAAAGCAGCCCAGTACCTTGACCGATGGCCACTTTTGTATTCGCCATCGTACTGCTCCCCGATGCAGAAGTCCCCAGAACTGGAGCGCTCATGGCACTGCCGGTTTGATAGAACAGTCCATAGAGGTACCCATCACCGGCCGATGTACAGAGATCGTCTTGCGGCACATAGGTCGGGTAGAACACAATTCCGCCGAGTACGGTCGGTGATGTTAGAGACCTCTCTCGAGTCGTCACGAGGTCTGTAAACCAACCATCTTTACTTTGCACCAAACCTTGCAAGGTCGTGGTTGGACTAGTTCCTTGAACCTTAGCGACACCAGAGAGTGCCGTTGATGTGACTTGATTCGTCCCCGTTGCACAAACTACACACACCTGGACATCGGAAACGTTCACGAGTTGCGCCGCCTTACAACCCGATATGCCTGATTCTACACAAAGATAACTCAGCACAGAATCTTTAACACCGTACAACCGCTGTGCATCGGAATTGCTCTTATCAGCATTGCCAAAGAACCGCCCTGTACCAAAAAATACCCACAAGTTGTTTGCGTCATCAACCGTAAGACCTGGAGCCGCAACCATTGGCCCTGCTTGTATCACGGTCCCAGACGGATAGGGTGAAAAGTCATCCAGGACCTCAGTGGGCACGTGGCTCCCCGACTGATTGTATCCCCATGTCGAAGCAGAACAAGGCCCGGCGAGACATCCACCGGTGGTCAAGCGGTACATCCGCCCCCTCCAGGGGAGGCTTCCATCGTTGATGACTGACCCGCCATAGACAGCATCAGCACGGTAGTCCAAGTCACGATCAACACTGACCAAATCACCGAGGAAGGTGTCCAGGTCACCTCCCGATGAACTCTTGATCGGAAACGTCTGGAATACATTGGTCGCGCTGACTCCCGTGCCGGTCTTAGGGCCCGTCTTAATATCGACCGCATAGAATTTTCCTGTCTGGTTAATTCGGCCATCATACCCTGTCATGCCGGATCCGAATACAGCCATCCACACATCATTGCAGAGACCAGTCAGCGGACAGGTTTTCTGACCAGGCGGATTCATCCTCACGACCGTAGGATAACTGGTGGAAAGGCCCATGCTGGAATCACTGAACGACCAGAGCAGCTTGGGCTCCGCATCCGGGTCAGTAATATCGAGAGCAAAATAAGCCGTGTAGAACGTTCGGTTGGTTCCTCCGATGTTCACCGTCATAGGTGGAGCACCACCGGCACCGCACATTCCACAGCTTCCACCCATGCGGAATCCTCCGATGAGGATGGTGCCCCATCCGTTCGGATGGATACAGGTGGGCGCCAAGGGATCAGCGGCGCATGCCGGTTCGGGAGTAAAGATACGAACATCCGTCACTTTCGGTTTGAGATCCACATAGTACACATGGGTATAGTCCGCCTGTGCTAACCAGCGGAGATGGGGCAAGAGTTGATAGGGGATAAAGCCCCAAAGTTCATCTCCGAGCTCTTGCCCTCGACCATCACTCGTTGTTGCATTGGAAAACCACCCATGTTCCTTTAATGGCGTACTAGGATCGTCACCTCGGTTATAGAATCCTCCGTTAAAAGCATGGAGCATGCCATCATTCGCACCCACATAAGCGACGTGTCGTCGGTTCTTCCACCGTTTAAAGAAGTTCAAGTAGCCTGGATCACCATAGATGAAATCATAGGATTCCCGTGGCTGCGACACGATGGTGGGAGTGGAATGGACAGGGTCTCCCAATTTCCATACGGATAGTCCCACCCCGGACACTGTTAAACGACGATCCCGCAGCTGAGCCGACTTCGGACAAGGCCCACCAGGGTTGGTGTCGTAACAGCCTCGAATGAACTGAATGATATCGACAGACTTAAAGGGATTAGCCGCCGGTGAATCGGAATCAGCCCTCAAGTACTCTTTTAACAGAGCCGCGCTGGCGGTCGTGAATGGGATCACTTCCCCTGAGGCCGCGGTGTGAGTCCCGTCTGTCTGGCCTTTCGTATCCTTCCCCGTGTCAACCACTCCGTCATTGTTCACATCGACCCATGTCAAGATTCGGCGATTGGCATGGTCCATTTTTGCCAGTTGTTTCCCTGCCTCCCAAATCCCCTTCACCTCTCTTAAGGGAATGGTTGGAAGCGGTGCGGTCGGATCGTCGGCTTTTCCATCAGCATCACTGTCAACAAACCGTTGGACGCCGACATCTCCGGTCGTCGGATCAATGATTGTATTGATGATGTAGTCATCCGCTAACGTTAACCGATTATCTTCCTGTGTATCTTCTCGGATATTTCCGAACTTATCGACCCACAAGCCCTGAGTAAATCCGGTCCATCGAACATCGATATTGGTCGTTGACTCAGCCGTGCTGGGGTAAAAAAAGGATTGATAGAGCGCTCCTTCTCCTGTCCCAGACGTGGCCAATACCGATATCGATGTACCTGACTGGCTCCGACGGAGAATACTATTGATGGCAGCGACAAATCGGTCTCGCATGTCATCGGCGTTCGACGATTCAAAATAGGTATCCGGAATACCATCGGCTCCTAATCCTCCGGAATAGTTGTTGTACTGATCCCACACATCGCCAGCGTCAAATGCCAGATTGTTGTTGCGATCTTCAAAGCCTCCCATCTTGGCGGCGTCCTGAAGAAGCCTCGACCCGTTACCGAATGCATAAAACGTATAGACCGTCAGGTTCTGAACACCTGGGAGGTCTTTTCCCGTTGCATCTGATCCATTGAGATTGATGCCAGGAAGGCTGCCGTTCCGAAGGTCAGTCGTGTGGGCATAGTAAGCCACATCATCAAGATAATGGGACCCATTGCTCCAACAGACATCATTGGATATGGCAACTCCACCGTAGTACGCTGAACAATTGTCGTGATGATCAACTTGGCCGTTCGCCGAATGGTTGGTCATCCCTCCGCCATGACCGCTATGGGGAGGGGAGTTATGATCTACAGTACAACCAGCAGCACCTGTACAATGTCCAATGAACCCGACTGGCGCATGGGCAGCTGCTGTATGCGCTTTATCCATGATGGTTGAAGGGATGTTTAAGTCCTGAGTCGGTTGCCCGTCTGTAAAAATCATCACGAAGCTTTTACAGCATTTGACATATTGAGGCGTGTCTGACCATGGAGAGGTGTAGTAGTACGGGTCTTTATTTTGAACATTATAGGAATAATCTGAGTTGTTATAGGCTGGAGGGATCTGGGCGAAGTATCGCGTCGCTTCATAGAGCGATTCCCCCAAGGGCGTCCATGTAGAGGCCGAGGTATTTTCGATAGCATTCACCATGCTCGTCAAACCGGCACCGACATCAGCGAGAACCTTCCCCCCGTCGCCTGCTCCTTTGAACTGCATCAATCCGAATCGCGCCTTATCCCCTACTTGCTGGATAACACCGGCAGGTTCTGAGGCAATGTCGACAGTAAGTGAATGAGACGTACTGCCTCCGCTACAAGCCGCTCCACCATACACGATGAGGTCGTTGCCGGCCCGATCGAAACATCTTGTCCCTGTGTAGGACGTGACACCATCCGCACTGGCAGTCAAAGCCGTGAACCGATCGCTCGATTCAAAATTAAGCTTCCCACCGGGATAACAAGTACCATTGATAGCTCGGGGGGCACACTTACCGCCCATCATCACCCACTTCGCAACCTCCATGCGGGACATTGTCATATAGTTGAGAAAGTTCCCGTCCCAGGGATAGGTAGCGCCACAGGTTGGAGCCGTCGCTGCCCTTGGAGTCCCGATTTGAAATCGATTTGACGCAAATTTGTAGCACAGCATGGGATCAAAATAACCGTAGTATGTTTTGGCTGGATTGTAAGCTTCATTCGCATTGTGGTAAGCCGAATTATCCATACTTCCAGAGTTATCCATCAATAGCAGGATGTTCGGCGCGACGGCTTCCGTCAGGAACGGTGGTTCGCTTGTATATTGTGACAAGGTCTGAGCGGATACAGAAGATCCGCTCCACCAGAGGATCCCTGCAATAAGGGCGACGTGCATAGAGGTGGCAATGGTACGACCATTCATGATGATACCCTCCTTACACTCAAGCTTCGTAGAACTGGCTCGGTTCGCCCGCTTAGCTCGGAATCCACACAACGAGCCGATCAACACGTCCCTTATGATCGAGATGGAAAAGCACCCTCGCCCCTTGGGAGATATCTTTCAAGCTCACAGGATTGTCGTACTGATCCGTGATAGCCATGGATGGGATCATGGGATAACTCGTGTTGTCGATTTGAATCTCAGCCCCTTGGATGCCCGTCATCTGGCCGGCTTTAAAGTTGGGATAGGGATTCTTGTCTTCGTCAGCCAGGACCTGTGGGACGGTCACAAAATGAGCAGCTCCTGCCGTGCCGATGAAAAATAGCATTGGAAGCCAACTTATCCATACGTACCGTTTCATTACTTGGAAGCTTCTATGTGACCAATCGTACAACATCGACGCCTCCGTTAAATCTTCCGCTGGCAACTTTCCCCAGCTGCACTGACACAGGCATAGATCGCTCGAATCCGACTTGTGGCCCCAGTGGCCATGAGCGTTGCCGTACATTCGATTTGATAAAAGGCCTCTGCACCACCGCCGGAGGCCCCCTGTGAGGCCCCCTCATATCCTGCAGCAAACTGCAATGAGCCGCCGGATTTCTGTTTGATATAGAGCCGATCAATGTCACCGACGATCGCAAATGGTCCAGCGGTCATCTGAATATCGGGGGATGCACCAGTTCCCATGGAGAAGTCAGGATTATTATCTGCTTGTCCCATGATCTCTTGTGTGAGAGTGGGTGGCATACCGGGGTTTTCCGCATTTGAGGGAATCACAGCGGTAGCCCCGACATAAGCCGCTGGAACTTGCCGCTCCTGTAAGGTTTGAAGAATCACGTTGGTCCCAGTTCCAATGCAGGACTCCGCTGCCGCCGCTGCTGAGTCGGTGGTATTGGCCGATCCCGCCATCCGATTCTCGAGACCTGTCATCGTCATAGCCGCGACTCCAAGGGCAGTCATCATGAGGATGGTGAGGAAGACACCAAAAAGGGCAAACCCCTGTTCATTCCCCAGAAGTTTGCGCCGTTGTATTTTCGAGCTTGTTGTGCCCACGCTAATTCTCCTTCACATGGCTATCGCCCAGGATTTCGCACCTCTATCGTTCGGGTGAACATGCGTCGTCTGGTCGAAGCATATGGCGGATTGAGTCCTGCAAGATCGCCGGCGGCAAACAGCCCAGCGACATGGTTGTGGTCAGAAATTTGTAATGGCTGAGCCTGAACTATTCGATTGGCCACGATTCCTTCTCCAAATCCTTGATCGACGAATCGTTCACGTCCGACGATGTTCACTTGAACCAAACTGATCTTGTCCGGCGTCATCTGGCCAAGAGCCCAACCATTATTGCTGATGAAGTCCATTTGATCGAACCCTGCTTGGCTCCCCGCCTGATCGTCAATGATCCCGTCCGGAATCCCGCCATTAAGCCCCAAGTTGCATCCGTCGCAGGCATAGGCAAATTGGATATCTTCGATTTCGTCTGCAATGGAGATGCAGCGACTATTGGGGGTATCGCAATTTAGTCCACCTGTCCCCACTCCTCGAACCAAACAGGGAAAGCGACCGTCACATAGGTTATTGATATCTGGCGGCGGAATGATCTGATAGGTGATGCACTGCAGCAGGTATACCGGCGTGTTCGCACCAAAGGCCACTGGAGCCGGAATCGGCGTGATGGCTATCGTAGATCCGCCTACTCCGGTTACTGAGGCTGTGGCGCTCCCAGCAACGCTAATCGTGGCTCCAAGTAAACCGCCGTTACCCCACTCAGTCGTCATGTCTGTTACGGCCTGAACAGAAGCAAGTGTCACCGCATTAAAACCTGGGCCGACCGCGCCCTGTAGTAACCACGGTGGCCTTGTCACAGTTCCCACCGGGTTTCCCAAGGGCACGATCAGGCTGATACGATCCGGTCCTGCGTCAGGTCCGGCAACATTGTTATCCTGAGGAACTATTGCGGTTGGGCAGTTACCGACTGCCCCGATCGACCCAAATCCCGCTTGTCTGATATCTCTGGCAATCATTTCCATGGCGTTCCGAACATTTTGCTGAGTTTCCCCCGTTTGCCCCGTGGTGGCGTTGGATTTTTCAAATGAACTTACTACTGCAAGTCCGGCAGCGACGACACCCACCGCGATAGTAGCGGCAAACATCAATTCGACGAGCGTGAGTCCGTACTGGTTACTTCTATGAAGCGCAGATGTTTTCATTCTCCGCCAACTATCCCTTCACTCCGGTGCTATAGTGGTATCCAACATGACTCTCCGTGGAGCCGCTGCAGTCGTGCCCATATTTCGCCCAGTCCACGTTATGACGACATTCACTCTGCTCTGATTCAGAGGTGGATTCGTTACGATAGGATTGACTGTCACCACGCCTCGCACACCAGTTAGTACTGACGCCTGACTGATCCCAGAGGCCCCTTGGTTTATCATCATTGCCCGCCACTGGACACAATCGCCCTGAGCCATGACCTGTAAAGCAGGAAGGACACAAGGATTGGCAGTGTCCATATTGGCATAGGCTGTGACGTTACGGCGGTTGTATTGAATCCGTTCCAGTATTTCCGAGGCCAGATTCGTCGCTATCGTAAGTTCGGTCGAATCGACGTTGCGTGTAATGGCAATTCCTTGCATCGCCGTCATAGCAATCACGCCAGCAGCCAATATAGCAGTGGCGATCATGCCTTCCAGCAAGGTAAACCCGGATTCTGCTTGCGATATCTTCTTCATCATTTCCTGCTAACGAGTCCCGATACAGAATTGACTGGGACACCAGTCCACAACACCACGCGGGTTGATTCGGATGGCATACGTCGTTCCCAAGTCGTTGACAAGACCTATCACTTGGTTTTGCGATCCTGGCACGGCGCCTCCTACTCGGTATCCCATAGAGTTGAATTGAACCGTGGCATTCGGAGCTGCTGTAAAGACAGGAGGCAGACCAGGACCACCTCCAGTTTGATTCGTGATGCCATTTATGCGGGTAATAGTGCTTGATACGGAAGAAAGTTGAGCGCCTGTATTCGTATTGGTGGTCACCGCAGTAACCATCGTGGGAACGACCGTGATAGTCGTGGTGACGGACACGTTGCGGCTCATCGACGTCATGCGAGCCACTGCTAATTCATTCCTGATAAGCTGAACGGCTTCCTTCAAATCTGCGCGAGATTTCCACACACCGAAATTAATCCCTCCTAGGCCTGCAATGACTCCGATGATCGCGACAACGATCATGAGTTCCAGAAGCGAATATCCGCTCTGCTCTAACCATCCTCGGTTTATTGTTGGTTGCACCATGGCACCCTCTGATCGAGCAAGGGGCATGCCGTTCAAAAGAAAGCCTGGAATTAGTTTAACTGATTGATTTAATTACATTCTTGTTTCTTTAATTTAGAAGCGACGCAGCCGGTTTTCGCACTCGTGCACGACAATTTTCGTTAGAGACGTTGCACTGTTTGGTGCAGCGATCCCGTGTTGACAGAATGAACTGTCGCCACTAGGGTACCTGCAGTACAAAGCGTGGGTAGTGACCAAATAAAAGTGGGCGATGAAAAAAGAGTCTCGCAAGATCCAGCGGTTTGCCGTTCAGCTTCCCTGCCGATTGTCAAACGATGAAGGTATGTCGCAGGGAACTGTTTTGAATCTTTCGGCCCAAGGATGTGCCGTCACTGCGGAGAACCTTCCGTCGATTTCGACCTACGTTTCACTGGAAGTAGACCTCTTAAGCGGCGAGGCGTCGATTCACATTGAACTGGCTGCAGTTCGTGGGGTTTACGAGCGTCGATGCGGATTGGAATTTATCCGCATTCAACCCGGTATGCTGATGAACCTACGAGCTTTCACCCGGGTGTTGACCTGATTTCCTGACAGTTTCTATCGGTCGCTGACTCTCTGACTAGAACTTATCTCAAAATTGCTTGAGGAGCATCGTGATGCAGGCGAGCTGGACGAACCCGAGGAAATTGGTGGCATAGTACTCCCAGCGGATGAGGAGTCGCCGTTTCCACTGGAGCCAGGCAAAGAAGCGCTCGACGAGCCAGCGCCGTTCGTACCGGCGTAGATGCCGGCCATCTTGGGTCTTCAGTTTCCGGGTTGAGCGATGGGGCGCAATCATGTGGACGCCGTGGTGCTTGAGGTCGTCATCGAGCCCATCGCTGTCATACGCCCGATCACCAATGAAATGCTCGGGTTTCGCCTCCAGCATGTAGAAGTCGAAACTGAGTTGGACCAAGGTGACTTCATGATGATTCGCCGCATGCGTACTGACGGAGAGGGGCAATCCATGACGATCCACGATCGCCAGGATTTTCACGCCCTTGCCACGTTTGGTCAGGCCGACCGCGTCGCCGCCCCCTTTCGCGGCGGCAAACGTCGCATCGATGAAGCTCTCACGTTCGTCGAGCGCGCCTTCCTCACGCAACGTGTTGGCCAACTGCGTGAGCACCTCCCGCAGCACCTCGCGTTGACACCACTGTTGGAACCGCCGATGGACGGTCTTGTAGTGGGGATAGCACTGCGGCAGGAAGTGCCATTGGGCGCCGGTGTTCAGAATCCAGAGCACAGCTTCCAAGACCGCTCGGGTCGGCACAGGTTTCCGGCCGGGGCGGCTGTCCGGGAGGTGCTCTTCAGGGAAGTGCTCTCGAATCCGTTCCCATTGGTCGTCACGCAGACGAAGCATGACCGGACTTATAGGGATGAATCTTCAGGTCGTCAACTATTTTGAGATAGGTTCTAAGCTACTTAATTGCAACGGCTCGGACTTGCCGATATGTTGTCAGTCCCAACAGTACCTTCTGGATACCATTCTGCAGCAAGGTGACCATACCATCCCGCATCGCCACGCTGAGAATCTCAGCAGTCCTGGCTCTCGCCTGGATCAAGTTCTTTATTTCTTCTGAACCAACGAGGAGTTCGTGCAGCGCTACTCGACCTTTAAATCCGCTGTGATTGCAGATCTCGCACCCACGTCCACGATACAGGATTAAATCTTCCGTGTAAGCCACTCCAAGCTTGTCCCAGTATCGCGCACCATAGCCTTGGACAAGTTCATCATACTCTTGCCGAGTCGGACGGTATGCTTCTTTACAGCTAGAACAAATGCGCTTACAGAGCCGCATGGCCAGTACTCCTAACATCGCATCGGCAAAGTTGAACGAGTCGCAACCCATGTCCAGCAATCGAGTGATAGTTTCGACTGCACTGTTGGTATGGAGCGTGCTCATCACCAAATGGCCGGTGAGCGACGCCTCTATAGCGATATCGGCCGTTTCTTTGTCCCGCATCTCCCCGATCATGATCACGTCCGGGTCGGCACGAAGGAATGCGCGCATCGCAGCGGCAAAGGTAAATCCGATCTTAGGATGCACCTGAACCTGCCTCAAACCTTCCTGTGTGATCTCGATTGGGTCCTCCGCAGTCCAGATTTTTCGCTCATCGGTATTGATGTGTTTCATAACAGCATGGAGTGTAGTGGTCTTCCCTGATCCGGTCGGTCCCACACAAAGAACAATTCCATGCGGACGTTCGGACAGCTCCTTAACGATCTGTAGAACGTCCGGTGAAAAGTCCATAGCCTCCAATGGCATCGTTTCCTTGGCAGTCAGTAGCCGTAACACCACATCCTCATTGTTTCCCGCAGTCGGCAAAGTAGCAACACGCAATTCGATCTCGCGGTTCTTCGCCAACTTGTACCGTATCTTTCCATCTTGAGGTTTACGCCGTTCCGCGATATCTAAGTTGGCCATAATTTTTAGCCGCGAGACGATCGCACGCCGGTAGACCGCGGGAATCCGCATATAGGTGAAACATGTGCCATCGACGCGAAACCGGACCGCCGTCTCCTTGCGATCCGAATAGGGTTCAATATGAACATCAGAAGCTCCCAATCTATAGGCTTCGGCGATCACCTGGTTTGCGAGGCGCACAATGGCCGAATCATTTTCATCGATCTCTCCCGACTCGGCCTCACCGTGTCGTTCGACGCCCGCTTCATCAACCAGCTCTCCGAGAATCTCCGTGATGGATCCTCCGTTGGCCCGGCCAGTTGCGACCAGGAGATATTGTTCGATATCCCGCCGAAGCCCAACGGAAAAGCGTATTGTCGTACCAGGGAACGCGCGCCGAATATCGAGACCTTTTTCCAGATCATGCGGGTCATTGATGACAATGTCGATGACATTCCCTTGTCGCTTCAGTGGAATCCAAACGCTTTTTCGGAGATAGTCCAAACTCAGGTCTTTCAAGAGATCCGGATCGATGACGGTTCGCTCATCATAGGTGACATGTGGGCATTGATAGAACTCGCTGAGCGCAGACCCGAGTGCCGTCTTGGGCACGCAATACTTATCGAGCAGAAGGGTTTCTAAATCCATTTCCCGCGATAGCGACTCTTCTATGGCAGCATCGAGGTCCGTTTGCTTGATAAGCCCACGATAGGCGATACAGTCCAAGAGACTACGCCCCATCGTCATCTTGCGTGATTGTTTAGCCATCGAAGGCTTCTTCAGATTGACAACCGAAAGGACCTGCCGTTTGTGATGTTTTTCAACGTCTTGAGTGATCATTCTGTTCCATCCTTTTCCATCGACAATAAGAACTTGCTTTCATGTGTCTCGTCACACTTCGAGATCTTTGATCCTGGTGTTCGTTCAATATCGAGCCATCCATGTGCCGGGAGCGCGATAGACCACGGGCAATCCGCGGTACAATCCGTGGCTGAAATCGTGGTCATACCACACCTCCAATCTGCTTCCGGACCCGGCAGGAGCAATGGTTCCGAGTGCGGTCACTGCGCCATAGAGCCTGACTCCTCCAGCTATCGTAATGTCACCACTTGCGTAGAGCGCTCCATTGAAATGCACGCCGGAGAGTTGAATGGGTGTCCGAAACCCATTGTGCCCCTGAGTGGCTTGTGGAGGACTCAACGCCTGAATCGACCGCCCTGACCCACTGGGAGCCAGCACAACGTGACCGTGCACGACCGCCGTGCCTTCAAAATAGGGAGCTTGCAATCTCACCACCCCGAGGTTGTCTGGGCGGGGAGCCGTTTGATCGAGTGTATCGATGAATATCAGGCCACGCTGATCGCCCTCTTCCTGTGACCGAAAGACCTCGTCTGGGGAGATACCGCGTCCCGACTCTATCGTGCCGTTTGGATATAGACGGCCCTCTCGATCAATCGCGAAATAGCGACCGAATCGTTTTGCCACTCGTTTCAGGTGGTCATAGGTCCACTGATCGAGGCGAACTCCCGGAATCGGATTCTGACCCACGTGAAGATTGTGGGGCAACATAGGGACCTGCCCCGATGGTGATTGAGTGATTTGAACAGTTCCTCCTATCCAGGCTTCCATCCACTGATCCTCTTGCTGAGTCATTTCCTCATAGGTGCGCCCTGTTACGGCTGCAACCGCGCTCTTCACTGGGATTGCGCCCGCCTGTGCGACAACTAGATCACCTCCCACCTTTAACTCACCCCAATGCACAGAGACCGGCGATTCGCTCCCTCGTTCGATACGACCAAGATGCCGGCCCACTTGCACGGCCGCTCTCAGTGGCGGCACGTCCAATGCCGCCAACTGCATTTGGAGCGATTGCTTCACCGGTGGATGGGTATGCGTTGTCACTGTGGCATCGACGGTGCACAAGAGGCCGGGTTTGGAAGGTGCATAGATCTTGAGTTCTTCCACCTGTCCTAAGTGTGCCATTGTGCGAAACATCCCGATCTCTGCGTCGTTTAAGAGTTTGTTATCCGATGGATTGTCGGCGTGTAACCGAACATCCGGGTGATCCACCGTGCCGATGAATTGCGACCGCCCGGATTCATCGAAAAACGATGGCGCTCCATCCCGATCGTGATTTCTTTTTTCACGAAGGAACGAAAACTGAGGTCTGCCTGCGGCGACGCGAGGGCTGTGAAACCAAGCCATCACTAATTCACCAGCCGCGTCCGCAAGTTGCTGGGAAACTGCCGCCTGGTTTCCAAGCCCGGCACTGACAACTTCTTGTCCGGCAAGATTGAGAAGCGTCATGCCCATCAGCGAGAGGATGATCGCGATCACCATCGCCCCCAAGAGTGCAACTCCTTCCTGATGATCATTTTTAGTCACACACGACATGTTGTCCTCCTATGATCGAAAACTTACCTCCCGCATCATCTTCTGCGGGGGTTGACTGGACTTGATTTCGAGCACGACTCGCTTCATGAACGAGAGCTGCTGCGTCACATGACCATGCTCGTCCCAATACGACAATCGTAGTTCTCCCAGATCTCCGATGAGAGTATTCGCTCCTCCGTCGACCATTCGCATCAGCCGTACCGTTCCGGATTCATCTCGTTTCGCGTAATAGGCTATCCGATTATTCACCTCTACGGAGGCACCTGCAGGGATTGGCGAAGCGACAGGTTCCATCAAGGTCAACTGATGCTGTTGTCCTGCGCGGGAGAGTCGATGTGTTTCACAGACCTGGCGGCTACACATGATGATCGTCTTTCCCTCTCCCCAACCGCTACCATCCTGCACCGCAAGGACCGATTGACCCGGCTGAACCGCGGCGGTCGTGATGGTTCGATGGGCACTGATATTCGCGCGGAACCGAAATTCCTCGGGAGTGGCCGTTTCAATCGAATCCGCTGCTGCCAATCGCACTTCTTGTTCGAATACCTCTAACCCCAACCGGAAATCTTGCTGGTGTTTCAGGTTGTGTTGCTGTTTGCTGACGTGAGCCTGCACGATATTGAATGCATTCAACGCCGCCGCTAACACGATCGCTCCTGCCGTCAGGCCGATCATCAACTCGGTCAAACACACACCACGCTGTCCAAACCTCATGGCGATGGAATGTCTCCCCTCCTGATCGGATCCGTTCAGATGTATTTGCTTCATCGTGGCCCCACAAAGTTTGGATTGGCTCGAATAGTCGCCAGTTGCACTTCTTTTCTGTGTCCATTGTAGCCGGGATAAGACGCGATCGCTCGGATCATCACCATGGCCGCGGAGTGGACCGGTCCTGGGGGGTCTGCTTCTATCGTCCACACGACTGTCACTCCATCATGCTCCGACATAGCAGTATAGATTCCATCCCCCGCAGTCCCGTCCGCGCCTTGCCCATCATCGGTCATGAAGGTTTCCGGAACACCATTCCGATCATGGTCCTCTTCAAGGAGGGACCGCCAGTGGATGGAACGCTTCGCTTCCAATCTTGCCTGGGCGAACTCGGCAGCCTTACTGTTCAGACCGCCCTGTTGGATGTGCCTCGACGACATCTCAACTGCGCCAAGGGCACCCATCAGAGCGATACCTGTGATCACCATGGCCACCATCACCTCAATGAGACTGAAGCCATCGGTTGTCATTGTCCGTTTCATAAGACCGATACCCTCCCCGTGATGCTCACGGTGAGTTGCTGAGTCTGTCCGTCAAAGCTATGAATGTGAATCGTCGTGGCACTGGCAGAACGTCCGCTTGGATGGAAGAGGATTTCTGGGCCGGTGGTAGGCTCTTCGATCACGATTCCCTTTCCTCCATAGTAATACGCGTGGCGCGTGGCGGCCCTATTGACGAACTGAGTTACAAGGATCTGCTGTTCAGGGTCGACGATGATGCGAACTCTATCTCGATAGGTCATCGCCAGTTGCCGGGCAAGGCGCAGTTCTGACGCGATCTCCTCACTTGTGCAACGGATTTGGGAACGCGAGTTGAAGACTGAGTAGTTGGGAACGGCCATCATGGCCACCAGCCCGATGATCGCCACAACCACCATGAGTTCCGTTAGGGTCTTACCGTCTTGCTTCATACCTTCCTCACCGGGTCAATATCACGCGGATGGTCCGACGCTATGACAAGACTCGTGCCACTCATAATTGATGCTTTCCTGGATGGTGCTCCGTCTGATACGTGATGGTGCAATCCCCTAAGCTGTTGAATTAGTGACGTGAGGATAAGAAAGGCCTTGGAGATCGGGAACTGAGGCGGCCTACAAGAAAAGACAGGGCTCCGGATAGAAGTACCTCAAGAGATACAGTTCTTTGCTGAAGAGATACAGTACGAAAGGGTGGGAATCGGCCATGAGAGCCAATTATCCGGCTATCAGCCCTTGATACCAGTCGAGGATGGATTGCCCAAAGAACAGCGCCACCAGCGCACCACACACGAGAAATGGCCCGAAGGGAATGTAATCTTCCCTTTTAATCACCTTGGCCGCAATCAGAGCAACCGCGACCACCGACCCTAGGAACGAGCCTACCATGATGGTCATCACGGCTGGCTTCCATCCCAGGAACGCCCCGATCATGCCCAAAAGCTTAATGTCTCCTCCTCCCATTCCCTCTTTTCCGAAGACGTAGGGGCTCGCCCATGCAAGCACCCACAGAATGCCTCCGCCCACGAGGATTCCCAGCACACTATCCGGAGCACCAACGGGTAAGATGGTGGCGGCACAAAGGAAGCCGATAATGATGCCGGGAAACGTCACGGCATTCGGGATGATTTTATGGGACAGGTCTGTCCCGGCGACCACGAGGAGAGCTGAATAGAGCAGGCCGTACGCCGCTGCGGTCCAGCTGGGACCGAAAACCCAGAGCAGTCCCACGTACCCTAACGCGTTGAGAATCTCGATCAATGGATAGCGGAACGGAATACCCACGGCGCAATGCCGACAGCGCCCGGCCAATGCGAGGAAGCTCAAAATAGGAATGTTATCGTACCAGGCAATGGGGTGCGCGCATCGCGGACAATGAGAACCCGGCCATGCGATTGATTCCTGCCGAGGTAGGCGGTAGATACACACATTGAGAAAGCTCCCGATGAGGGCGCCGAACAGCCCGGCGATCAGAAACATCGACAATGCGTGCTCCTCATTGCATTATTGCTGAGAGTTATTTCCCTACCCGGTAACCCTACTAGGGCCGAAGTGCCTTTCTTTACATTCTGACACGCCCATTCCATAATAACTAAGGTGGAGGGTGTTAAACGTGATACGTCTCGCGAGTGTTTATTAGTATACCTGATGTACAGACCTATCAATATGGAGAGCTAACTGCCATGGCGAAGACAACCGGAAAGTCCCGACCTCGAAAATCGCTGGCGGATCTTGAACCGCCTCCGCGCACGAAGCGTCCCGAGTCACTGACCTCACGCGAACAGGAAATTCTGGAATTGATCTGGGCGGGCTTTAAGAACAAGGAAATCGGTCAACGGCTGAAAATCAGCGTCAAAACCGTCGAGGCCCACCGCGCCAATATGATGAAGAAAATGCGAGTATCGAATACGGCTCAATTGCTGAAAACCGCCATTCAGGGCGGTGTGCTCAGGATCCGGTAACGTCGGCCCTCTGAATAGGCCAGCGTTGACGCACCGCCTCAAATAGGACGATGGCCGCCGCAGCGGAGACATTCAACGATTGAACTTGTCCTCGAAGGGGAATACGGACACATTCGTCGCAATGTTGCAGGACACCGGGTCTGATTCCCGCTCCCTCACTTCCCAAGACTAATCCAATCGGTCCACGGAGGTCGACATCCGTGAAGAGCTTGTTCGCCGAGGGCGTCACCCCGTAAATCCAGACTCCGACCGCTTTCAACGATTCAAGTAATCGGCTTGTGTTCGTCACGCGGGCCACCGGAATATGATCGATGGCCCCGGCGGAAGCTTTGGCGACCACCGACGTAAGACCGACGGCTCGTCGTTCAGGAATAAACACACCGTGGGCACCCGCACCCTCCGCTGTCCGCAGCACGGCACCGAGATTGTGAGGATCCTCGACGCCGTCCAAGATGACCACCAGCGGCGCCTCCTGCCGCTGAATGGCGCGTGCGAGAATCGATTCCTCTGTCTGATAGGCCTTTGCCGAGATGAATGCCACCACACCTTGGTGCTTCCCGTTGGGAACCAGTCGGTCGAAGGACGCCAAGGGTTGCACATGAATCGGAACCCGGCGCGATCGCGCCAGTTGCACCAGATCGGCAAACTGTTTGTCAGTTCGAAGAACCAGCAGGCGTTGCAAGGGTCGTTTGCCAGCCTTCAGCGCTTCGCGTACGGCATGGATGCCGTAGATCATATCCTGTGCGTCAGCGCTTCCACCGGCTGGTGCCATCGGGCTTGTCCTCGATGATGATGCCTTGGGCTGCGAGCGACTGACGGATTTCATCTGCCCGTCTAAAGTCTTTTCGACTCCGAGCCTCTCTGCGCTCTATTAACATCCTGTCGATGTCCGTCTCATTAAGAACAGATCTGTCGGTCGTAGTTTCATCAATGTTGAGCGGGAAAGCTTCTGATACGGCACTACCGAATTGCCACCGGTCCAACTGAAACAGCCCTAGGTTGCTGCCAAGCGACCAAAATTCCTCTCTAACTCTTCGGCGCCCTTCAGCGGAAAGGCTTTGGCCAAGCAATTTATTCGCATCGCTTCGCAATCGCTGTAAGGCTGCAATCGCCACAGGCGTATTCAAGTCGTCATCCATGGCAGCGCTGAACTCGGCCCTGCAGCGATTTATTGCCGCATCGAGGCTCGGATTCGTCATCTCATTTCCACCCGGCTCAGCTAACCGTCCAAAGAGGTCATAGAACCCATTCAACGCGTTCTTCGCCTCTTTCAATGCTTGATCGGAAAAATCGAGCGGTCCGTGATAATGAGTCGAAAGGAGAAAATATCGGAGAATCTCACCCGTCACCTCCTCCGACCATTCCGACTTCTCAAAGATCTCACGGATCGTGAAGAAGTTCCCCAGCGACTTCGACATCTTTTCTTTATTGATCTGTACAAATCCGTTGTGCACCCAATAGCGGGCGAACTCCTTTCCCGTGGCGCCGCAGGATTGCGCGATCTCGTTCTCATGATGCGGAAAAATCAGGTCCATCCCGCCGCCATGGATGTCGAAGGTTTCACCCAAGTGCCGAATCGACATGGCGGAACATTCGATATGCCAACCCGGCCGTCCCGCCCCCCATGGGCTCTCCCATGCCGGCTCGCCCGGCTTACTGCTTTTCCAAAGGGCGAAGTCCATCGGGTGATGCTTCCGTTCATCCACATCCACGCGCGCTCCGGCTTGCAACTCCTCAAGCCGTCGTTTCGAGAGGCGTCCGTAATCCGGATATTTCGCCACTTCAAAGTACACGTCCCCATCCACGGCGTACGCTAAGCCCTTGGCCACTAATCGTTCCGTGAGTTGAACGATGTCGTCAATATGTTCCGTGGCCTTCGGCTCTTCCGTCGCGGCTCGAATACCCAGCTTCCCCATGTCCTCGTGATACGCCTGAATATACTTGGCTGTCACCGCCTCGCAGGACACCCCCTGTTCGTTCGCCCGCTTAATGATCTTGTCGTCCACGTCCGTGAAGTTCTTCACGAATGTCACGGCATAGCCGCTATATTCCAAGTAACGCCGAAGCACGTCAAAGACCAATGCACTCCGCGCATGGCCGATGTGGCAATAGTCATAGACGGTCACGCCACAGACATACATGCGTACTTTGTTCGGTTCAATCGGCGCGAACAGTTCTTGCCGTCCGGTCAGCGTATTGAACAGCTTGAGCATGGCGCTTATGACCCTGGGCTCGTACGTCTGGCGGGCCAGTGCGACCAGAGGAAGTATCCGATGGCTGCGGCCAAAACCAGGCCGATGACGATGTCAAATTGATGGAAATAATCCCGCAGATGCTCCCACTGTTCGCCCATGCGAAGGCCGATATAGGCCAGCAGATAGCACCAGGGCAGCGCGCCCACAAAGGTGAAGAGGACGAACCGGGGGAAATTCATCTTCGCAATGCCGGCGGGAAGCGAGATGAATGTCCGGACCACCGGGAGCATTCTGCTGAAAAAGACCGCGGCTTCTCCATATTTGGCGAACCAACGGTCGGCGATATCCAAATCATGGTGCGAGACCAGAAAATACGGCCCATAACGCTCCGCAAATGGCCGCCCCCCCCAAACACCCGCGTAATACGCAACAATCGACCCGAGCACATTGCCCACGGCGCCGGCCAGCGTGACTCCGAGCATGGTGAACTGACCGGTCATGACCAGATAGCCGGAAAACGGCATGATGATTTCACTGGGAAGCGGAATGCAGGCACTTTCGACGGCCATCGTAAAAACGATGCCCCCATAGCCAAATCGGGAAATACAGGCGATGACAAACCGGCTCAACTCGCCGATGATGGCTTCGATCAATCCTCCCATCACGCCTCTATCTGTCCGGTGCGGCTCGATCGGCGACGGGGCGGTTGAGCTTTCCTGATCCCCCGGTTCATGATCGGCTCCCAGGCGCGGAAATGATCCAGCGCTCCGTGGTGCGTGCTGTCCAAGCGGACCGGCGTGATAGAGACAAAGCCTTCTTCGATTGCCTCGTGATCAGCATCCTTACTGCGACTCCATGAAATCCGTTCGCCCGCGATCCAATAATATTTGCGTCCGTGCGGATCAAGCTTTTCGATGATCGGATTGTGAAACCGCCTTCGGCTCAGGCAAGTGACCCGTACCCCCTTGATTCCATGACGAAAACGGTTCGGAATATTGACGTTCAACAGCGTCTCTTCAGGAAGCCCCTGGGCCAGAACCAGCCTGACTACGCGGACGGCATAGGCCGCCCCGACGTCAAAGCGAAAGGCGTCCAATCCTTCTTGAGAGACCGCTACGGAGGGGACGCCGAGAATGGTTCCTTCCATCGCCGCGGATACGGTGCCCGAGTACATCACATCATCACCGAGATTCACTCCTTTATTGATACCGGACACGACGATGGCAGGTGGCTTGGGCATGACTTTAAGCAGCGCAAGATTCACGCAATCCACCGGCGTGCCGTTCACGGCATACGTCCGCGGACCAACCTGGTGAATACGCAGGGGCTTGTGTAATGTCACGCCATGCCCGACAGCCGTACGCTCGCGATCGGGAGCCACAATCCAGACCTCACCAATCGCCGCCAGCGCCTTCGCCAGCGCCGTGATCCCCGGCGAGTGAATCCCATCGTCATTGGTGACGAGGATGCGCATAGTCGGCGTTCAATAAAAAAGAGCTGCGCAAGGCAGCTCCGCTGTCGGAATTAAAGCGATTAGTGATACTCACGTTTCAAACACTCTTCGGCCGAGACGAGGCAAACTGGTCGGGGCGGCGGGATTTGAACCCACGACCACTCGCACCCCAAGCGAGTGCGCTACCGGGCTGCGCTACGCCCCGACATTTGTGTCTCCCAGATACGTCTCTCGGTCGATGAGCACGTGACAGTCTTCGGTTGAAACGTTCCTTCGTTCAAGCTGAATGTGAGTCGATGATTTTCAAAATAACTTGAAGATCCCCCCTCAACTTCTTGGCAACTTCCCTCGGGCGCAGCCGACGGGACGCGGCCCGCCCGCGGCGCACCCAATAGCGCTTGACACCCTCGAGGGTATGACCCTCCTCATAGAGCATGCGTTTGATTTGCAACACGGTTTCGACATCTCGTTGCACATAGAGGCGTTGGTTCCCTCGACTCTTTTTGGGTCTCAAAAACGTGAATTGAGATTCCCAGAAACGGAGCACATAGGCGGGAAGCTTCGTCAATTGACTCACTTCACCGATTTTATAGAATACCTTGCTCCCCAGCCTGGGCTCAGTTCCCATGACCGGCCTCACGGTGCGGTCGATGATGTGAGTGAAGCAGACTTACGAGTTGACGTACTTTTTGAACACCTGGCTTGGCCGAAATGTAACAACTCGACGGGGAGTAATCCCAATTTCTTCTCCAGTTCGAGGGTTGCGTCCCTTGCGCGCGCCTTTGCTGCGCACCACAAAATTTCCAAACCCCGCGATCTTGACCGATTCTCCCTTCTGCAAGACGGACTTCAACAGATTCAGCACAAATTCCACGATATCCGAGGCTTCATTCTTTGAGATACCGACTTGTTTGAAAATTTCCTCTGCGATATCCGCCTTTCTCATGCCACCCCCCTACGCGACCACTGCAACCCGCCGCGTTCTCGCTCCGATGCTCTTCTCACGATGCGGTGAGTTTTGCTTAAGTTACGTGAGGTTACGGGACCTGTCAAGAATAAAGTTGCCTATGGCTTTCGAAACCCGCCTTCTTGTTCCAGAAGTTTGTATTCGATACTATCAACGAGCGCCTGCCACGTCGCCTCGATAATGTTCTCGGATACCCCGACCGTTCCCCATTTATCCTTGTGGTCTCCGGACTCGATCAAGACCCGCACCTTCGATTCGGTCCCTCGATTGGCCGCCAACACCCGCACCTTATAGTCTAGAAGTCTCACCTCTCGGAGTTGGGGATAGAATTTTTCCAATGCCTTGCGTAAGGCGTGGTCAAGGGCATTGACCGGTCCGGCCCCGACCGCCGCCGTATGCTCGACCGCCTCGCCGACCTTGACCATGACGGTCGCCTCGGAAAGGGGTTGTCCATCTTCTTGTTTTTTTTCGACAATCACGCGAAACCCAAGCAATTGAAACGACGGCCGATGGCTTCCCATCGCCTTCCGCATGAGGAGTTCGAACGAGCCTTCGGCTCCCTCGAATTGATAGCCTTGACTCTCCCGATGCTTCAGCGTGTGGATCAGCTCATCGACCTTGGAGTGGTTCTTGGGGAGCTGGATTCCGTAGGCCTCGATCTTGTCCAGGAGACCGCTCCGGCCTCCGTAATCGGAGATCAGCATCCGCTGGCGATTCCCGACCTGAGCCGGATCGATATGCTCATAGGTCGCCGGATTCTTGAGCACCGCATGAATATGGACGCCTCCCTTGTGGGCAAAGGCGGAATCCCCGACATAGGGTTGGTGCTTGTTCGGCATCAAATTCGCGATCTCGGTCACGAACCCTGACACGTCCTTCAGATGGCTCAACCGATCGGTCAAAGCCGGACGCTTCATCTTCAGTTCAAGATTGGGGATGATCGAACAAAGATTGGCATTGCCGCAACGCTCTCCGATCCCGTTGATTGTCCCCTGGACCTGGACGATGCCCATTTCGATCGCCACCAAGGAATTGGCCACGGCCATGTCACAGTCGTTATGGGCATGAATGCCCAGTGGCACCTGACACGCGCGTTGGACCACGCCGCAGATCTCACGTATTTCCCATGGCATCGTCCCGCCGTTCGTGTCGCACAGAATCACTCGCTCCGCACCAGCCTCCACCGCTTTCTTGATGGTGGCGAGCGCATACTCCGGATTGGTCTTGTAGCCGTCGAAGAAATGCTCCGCGTCGTAGAACACCCGACGGCCCTTCTCCCGAAGGTATGCGATGGAATCGTCGATCAGTTCTAAGTTTTTCGTCAGCGAAATGCCGAGCGCATCAGTGACGTGGAGCGACCAGGTTTTCCCGAAGAGTGTGATCGTTGTGGTCTCGGCCGCGAGCAAGGCCTGGAGATTGGGATCTTTGCGCACGGCATTGCTGGCTTTCCTGGTCGATCCGAACGCGATGACGTCGGCATGTTTCAGCGGAATCGTCTTGATCATCCGGAAGAACTCAATGTCTTTCGGATTCGCGCCCGGCCAGCCGCCTTCAATAAAATGCACCCCGAGACTGTCCAACTTTTGCGCGATAAGTACTTTGTCTTCGGCCGAAAAACTGACATCCTCGGCCTGGGCGCCGTCACGCAAGGTCGTATCGTAGATTTCCAACGCGGCCATACGCTGCGCAGACGGTTTCCCTGTAAGCACCGGCTGCGACTCATGCGACGCGCGAGCAGCGCGGGATCGTGAGGATTTTCGAGCCATGGGAAGGAAGGGTATCAGGAGAAGGGCTCCCCTGTCGAGACGTCAAGGGCCGAGCGGTTCGCGGGAACCTGAGTGACTGTCAATAGGCATGCCACATGGGGCCGACGGCACAAGCGGCATGTTCATAGCCTTGAATCGTTGGTTTCTCCAAGTTGACTGTTCCGGATGCTTTCCCTTGCGTCACAGGCAAATAAGCCTTCTATAAATGAAACGAACGTTCTATTCTTGACAGCTCAACAGAGTGGGCTGGACGTCGACGGGAAGGAATGCTTTCACCCGTCACTGATCAATCGACAAGTGTCAGGCCTTGGTCGGCTCTCTCAGGCCTGCGCTTGATCGAGATCGAAGGCTGAATGGAGAGAGCGCATGGCCAGTTCGAGGTATTTCTCATCGATGACGCAGGAGATTTTGATCTCCGACGTGCTGATCATCATGATGTTGATGCCCTCGCGGGACAGCACCTCGAACATCTTCGCCGCCACGCCTGAATGCGACCGCATGCCCACGCCGATGAGCGAGACTTTTGCGATGGCTTCCGTCACCGACACAGACTTGGCTTCGATGTCTTTCGCCACGGCTTGGATGAGCGGCACGGCTTTCTTGAGGTCGGCGCGGGGCACGGTAAAGGACATATCCGTCATAGCCGCTTGACTTACGTTCTGGATGATCATGTCGACATTGATATGGGATTCCGCGACCGGACCAAAAATCCTGGCGGCGATGCCTGGCTTGTCCGGGACGCCGACGATCGTGATTTTCGCTTGATTTCGGTCCCCGGTGACTCCGGCGACCGCCGCCGCTTCCATGTCCGTGTCTTCCTTCGTCACGAGCGTTCCCTTTCCTTCCTTGAAGCTGGAATTCACTTCGACCGGGACGTTGAATTTGGCCGCGAATTCCACCGACCGAGTCTGGAGCACTTTGGCCCCCAGGCTTGCCATCTCGAGCATTTCTTCATAGGCAATCTTATCGATCCGTTTCGCGGCCGGCACGATGTTCGGATCCGCAGTATAGACCCCATCCACATCGGTGAAGATAATGCACCGATCGGCTTTCAGCGCCGCCGCCACTGCGACGGCGGACAAATCGGACCCGCCTCGTCCGAGCGTCGTCACATCCGACCGCTCGTTGATGCCCTGAAAACCAGCAACAATGGGGACAATCCCGTGGTCCAGCGCCTCGCGGAGCCGGTCCGCCGTCACGCGCGCGATCCGTGCCTTGGTATGGGCACTGTCGGTCATGATGCCGACCTGGCGACCCGTAAAGGACCGTGCATTGATGCCTCGCCCTCGTAATTCCATCGCCAGCAGGGCGATGGTGACGCGTTCTCCCGTCGAGAGCAACATGTCCATCTCTCGTTCGTCAGGGGCGGCCGTGACCTCGTGAGCGAGCTTGATCAGTCGATCGGTCTCCCCGCTCATGGCGGAGAGCACGACGACGACCTGATTGCCCTCTTGCTGCGTTCGAGAGACTCGGTCGGCGACTCGGTGGATGCGTTCGACCGTTCCGACCGAGGTTCCGCCATATTTTTGTACGATCAACGCCACAATGGTCAGCTTTTGGAGAAGAATTTGTTCGCAAACTTGGTGGCGTCTCGAGCTGGTGTGTCGGCTGCCTGAGCATCCGACTCGGTGAAGCGACGGTTGACCGATCCGGAAACCTTTTTACCACCCTCACCGAACGCGTAGAACGGTTGACCGTCCACCCCTCTCCCATGCTCGCACACGATCAGGAAACGATAGGGTCCTTGTTTGGTCAATCCTTCGACGAGCGGACCAACCAGGTGACGATCAAACTCCTCGATGCCGCGAACTTTGGCCTTGATATCGGTGCCGTGGATGATCTCGTCCGTCAACCTGGCATGGACATACACAAAATCCTTCTTGGCAAACTCGGCGAGCGCCACGGAGGCCCTGGTGCGGAGATCGCCGTCGGCCAGTCGATCCGGATCGACCGCATCGAGGCCGGCACAGATCCCGACACCTCGATAGACGTCGCTGGTCGCCACGATAGCCCCGGCAATCTCATGTTTTTCCGTCAAGCTGGGCCACATGACGGCTCGCCCTTCGCCCCACAACCACACGCAGTTTGCCGGCTTCTTCCCCTCAGCCATTCGTTCTTCATTAACCGGATGATCTCGCATGATCACATGGGCCGCATCCATGAGTTTCCGAAGAATATCGGCACCATCCCCAGTCGGTAATGCATCGGCGATGGAGCGACCGAGGACCGACTGCGGATCGCTGCAGACGGCCCGCGGCTTGCCGTTCACCCAGACCATGAGGTGACGATGACCGGCGCCCGGATAGAACTGAATGGCTTCAGACCCGACTTGCTCGTTGAGCGCTTCGATCAATTCGCGCGCCTCTTCCGTCTCGATCAGGCCGGCTGTCGCGTCGTCCAAGATCACGTTGGGGCCTAATTTTTTGATCTCGGCGCCCTTCCCGCCCTCCGGACGCAACGTCACCATCGTGCAGCGATAGACCACGTCATGTTCCGTCACCGAGACCCCCAAGCTCGCCGCTTCCAGGGGCCCAGGCCCCTGGTAGTACTTCTTTGGGTCATAGCCGAGGATCGCCGCACCGAGCAATCCACCCCCGTGGCGAATTCCCTCGCTCGGAATCATGAGCAGGCCGAGTTCCCCGATTTGAGCGAGCTGATCGAGATGAGGCGTCGCCGCCGCTTGCAGCGGTGTTCGACCATTGAGTTCCGCATGTGGGCGGTCTGCCATCCCACCGGCATGCACGATCACGTATTTCATGCGGTCCACACGCCCATCAGATATCCAAGAGACGAGCGACATCCTCTCGCGTAGCCTTGACGGTCATCGGCGGCTTGGACACGCTGATGGCCGTATCGGCATCCTTCAACCCATGCCCTGTCAACGTACATACGACGGTCTCTCCCTCCCGTAGGGCCTTGGTTCGATGCAATTTGGCGACGCCTGCCACGGACGCAGCGGAGGCCGGCTCACAAAACACTCCTTCGGTAGCCGCCACCATGGCGTAGGCCTGAAGAATTTCTTCATCGGTAACCATGTCGATCACGCCCGCTGATTCCTCCACGGCCTTCAAAGCCGTAGCCCAACTGGCGGGGTTACCGATTCGAATGGCGGTCGCAATGGTCTGGGGTTGATCGACCACGCGGCCCAAGACGATCGGCGCGGCACCCGCGGCTTGAAATCCCATCATACGGGGCACCCGCATGATCTGATTCGCCGCCCGATATTCCCGGTACCCTTTCCAATAGGCGGTGATGTTCCCTGCGTTCCCGACCGGTAGGACATGGAGCGTCGGAGCGTCGCCGAGTTGATCGCACACCTCAAACGCCGCGGTCTTCTGACCTTCAATTCTGAATGGATTGACCGAGTTCACTAATTCTATGTGCAGCGACGCCGAAAAATCTTTCACCAGCGTCAGTGCTTGATCGAAATTCCCCTCGATCTGAATCACCGTCGCCTGGTGCATCATGGCCTGGGACAGCTTTCCCATCGCGATCTTGCCGGCAGGGATCAACACGTAGACGGACAATCCCGCTCGCGCCCCATAGGCGGCGGCCGACGCGGAGGTATTGCCGGTGGACGCGCACATCACGGCTCGCGCGCCGTTTTCTACGGCCTTCGAAATAGCCAACGTCATCCCGCGGTCCTTGAACGAACCGGTGGGGTTGACGCCTTCAAACTTGAGATAGAGTTCGACTCCGGGGGCGATCGCCTTGGCAAGCCTCGTGGCCCTGATCAGCGGCGTGTTTCCCTCCCCCAGGCTGATCACCGGGGTCTTTTCCGTGACGGGAAGGAATTTTCGGTATTCCTCAATGACTCCGCGCCAACGATTCATGGATCACTCGTCCTTGCCTTCCACTCGAATGAGTATCGTCGGTTCGGAAACGAACGCCTGCCGGTTGATTTCACGGAGGGCGGTTTGCACGTCCCGTTCCTTGGCCATATGGGTCTTGATCACCACCGGCACCGTCTGCCCTTCTCGACGTCCTTGTTGCACCATCGAAGAGATGCTGATCCCGCAGCGGCCCAATTCACCAGCGATCTGCGCCAACACGCCGGGCCGATCCACCACCGTGAACCGCAGGTAATAGAGCGAGCCGATTTCTTCCATCGATCGTAGCCGGAGCGGTCTCCGCTGATCCTGTTGAAACGACGCCGCCGGCACCCGACCGACCGCGCCTTTCAGCAGATTCCGGCCGATCGCAATCACGTCGCTCACCACGGCGCTCCCCGTCGGCATGGATCCCGCGCCTCGACCATACAGCACCACGTCTCCGACGGCATCGCCGACCAGTTGTATGGCATTGTACACGTCTTCGACTTGGGCGATGGGTGACGCGGCGGGAAGCATGGTGGGGTGAACCCGAGCCTCGATCGCGCCGTCCACGAGCTTGGCGATCCCCAGCAATTTGATCGTATACCCAAACTGCTTGGCGTAGGTGATATCGGTCGGCGTGATGTCCGTAATCCCTTCCGTGTAGATCTCCTTGAAGTTGACCGGGGTTCCATACGCTAGGTTGACCAGAATGGCGAGCTTATGCGCCGAATCGATTCCGGCGACATCAAAGGTCGGATCGGCCTCGGCATACCCGGCTCGCTGTGCATCTTGAAGCACTTTCTTGAAGCTGTGCCCCTCGTGGGTCATTCTCGATAAAATATAGTTGGACGTTCCATTGATGATGCCGTAGATGGATTCGATCCTATTGCCGGCCAACCCCTCAGTCAACGCTCGAATCACAGGGATCCCGCCGCCGACGCTGGCTTCAAACCCCAAGTCCACCGCGTTGCGGGTGGCGGCGTCAAAAATCTCCTCTCCGTGAAGGGCCAAGAGCGCCTTGTTTGCGGTGACGACATGTTTCCCCGCGACGATCGCGTCCAAGATGACCCGCTTCGCCGCCTCGTATCCGCCGATGAGTTCGATCACGATATCGATGTTGGGGTCCGTCAGAACTTGGGTGACGTCGGTGGTCAGGATTCCCGGCGCCAAGGCGACCCCGCGATCTCTTGCAATGTCCACATCCGCCACGCGAACCAGGTCGATCGGCACCCCGGCGCGGCGGCCGATGAGGGCGGCATTGTTCAAAAGAATCTTGGCGACACCGGTGCCGACCGTGCCGAACCCGACTATCCCGACTCCGATCCGAGATTTCATTCTTCGCTCCCGTCGAGCTTGAGGGCTTTGCGGATTCCCCTGACGGCCTGCCTGGTACGATGTTCGTTCTCGACCAGGCCGAATCGCACGTATTCATCGCCGCCCTCGCCGAATCCGATCCCGGGAGAGACGGCGACTTTCGCCTCTTTGAGCAAGAGCTTCGAGAATTCCAATGATCCCATGTGGCGATAGGGCAAGGGAATGCGCGCCCACACGAACATCGTGGCCAGGGGCCTCGCGACCGGCCACCCGATCCGGTTCAGCCCGCCGACCAGCACATCTCTTCGTTTCTGGTACCGAAGCACGGTCTCCTTGACACAGTCCTGAGGACCGTTCAAGGCAATCACGCTCGCGATTTGAAGCGGCTGGAAAATGCCGTAGTCGAGATAGCTTTTGATCTTTGCCAAGGCTCCGACGACCTCCGGGTTTCCCACACAAAAACCCACCCGCCAACCGGGCATGTTATAGGCTTTGGACAAGGTATAGAATTCCACACCGCAATCCTTCGCGCCCGGGATCTGAAGAAAACTCGGAGCCTTGTAGCCGTCGAACACCAGATCGGCGTAGGCGAGATCGTGGATGACGATGACGTTGTGGTCCTTGGCAAACGCGACGATCTTTTTAAAGAAATCCAAATTGACCACTGCCGTGGTGGGATTGTGCGGAAAATTGATCACGAGAATCTTCGGCCTCGGAAACGTCTGCCGATAGACGCGCGTCAGATCTTCGAAAAAATCGCTGTCCTGTCGGAGCTCGATGCCGCGGACCTCGCCGCCGGCGATGATGAAGCTGTACATGTGGATGGGGTAGGTCGGCGTCGGCGTCAAGACCACATCCCCCGGACCTATCATGGCCAAGGCCAGATGAGCAAGACCTTCTTTGGACCCGATCGTCACGATGGCTTCGGTTTCCGGATCCAGATCGACATCGTAGTTGCGCTTGTACCATCCACAAATCGCATGCCGCAGCTTCGTGATGCCGCGCGAGGCCGAGTAGCGATGATTTTTCGCTTTCCGAGCCGCCTCGATCATTTTCTCGACGATATGAGGCGGGGTCGGTTGATCGGGATTTCCCATCCCAAAATCGATAATGTCTTCCCCGCGCTGGCGAGCCTCGAGCTTGAGCGACTGAACCTGTGCGAAGACGTACGGCGGGAGTCGCTTGATTCGATAAAAACCTTCGCCTAACCCCATGAACTTCCTTTGACTGTTGCCAGATGTGTCCCCATTGGCCCATCACGGTCAATGAGCGAAGGGATGCAGGGAGGGGTTATTTTAATGGAGGGCTTTTGGCGAGTCAATTTGCCCGTTTTCTATCCCGTTTTGGGCGACGACAGAGTCTTCGTTCTCTTTTCGTGTAGTCCCGCACCCCGTTCTTGCCCCCTCTCATTCCTTTCTGCTACTAATACCGGTGGCTGACTCAAACCTGTCTCATACGCTCGTGATCAGACTGATTCGATACCGGATAAAGGAGGGTAGATGGCCCGGCTTGGCGTGAATATCGACCATGTGGCGACGCTACGGCAGGCGCGTGGAGGAACCGATCCGGATCCCTTGGCGGCTGCCGTGCTGGTGGAACTGGCAGGAGCGGACGGTCTGGTCGTTCACTTGCGGGAAGATCGGCGCCATATTCAAGACCGTGATCTGGAACTCCTTCGCGAAATTGCCCGAACTAAGCTCGACCTTGAAATGGCAGCCGATGTGGAAATGGCGAAGATCGCCGTGAACATCAAACCGGACCTTGTCACCTTGGTGCCGGAAAAGAGGCAGGAACTTACGACTGAAGGGGGCCTCGATATCGCCGGGCAGCGCGATCGCATCCAGAACATCGTCGCCCTTTTGCATAATGGAGGGATTCCCGTCAGTGTCTTCGTCGAGCCGGATCTGAACCAGATCAGAGCCGCTCATAAAATCGCCGCTGACTTTGTGGAATTACATACCGGTCGTTATGCGAATGCCACACGTTCCAAAGAAGCCGATGCGGAATTCGAAGCCATTACCCACGCCGCCAAGCTGGCCTACAAGCTCGGCATCGGGGTTAATGCCGGGCATGGGCTGAATTATCGCAACATCAAACGCTTGACGCATATTCCTGAAATCGTCGAGTACAACATCGGGCACAGTATCGTCGCACGGGCGGTCCTCGTCGGTCTCGTACAGGCCGTCAAAGAGATGAAGGCTTTGCTCGGTTGATCCTGATGCCGCCGACCCGCCGGGTCCGCCCGTTCGCCACGTTCGATTCATCATGATGAAGATCATTACCGCCGCGCAGATGCAGGAGCTCGACCGCCGCACGATCAGGGAGTCTCGTATTCCGGCGACCACATTGATGGAACGTGCGGGAACGGGCATTGTCTCCCGCCTTGAGCAGCGGTTCGGACCAGTCCGGGGCAAGAAGGTGACCGTGGTATGCGGCAAGGGCAACAATGGAGGAGATGGATTCGTCGCCGCCCGACTCCTCCGTCGGCGGCATGCGATCGTGCGAGTCCTCGCGATGACGCCCCCTGCTGAATTGAGTCGTGAAGCAGCCGCGATGTATAAGCAATTCGTTCGCGGCGCAGGAAAATCGTCCGTCCTCCTCTATACCTCCAAACTTCAGGCGCAAGCTCTGTTGCGGGACAGTGACATCCTGATCGACGCCCTTCTCGGAACAGGACTCTCCGCTGCGGTCGCCGGGCGTTATGCCGAGGCCATCGACAGTATCAACGAAGCCGGTCACCCTGTGGTCGCGGTCGACCTTCCATCCGGTCTCCATGCCGATACCGGCGCGATCCTTGGCCGAGCGGTTCAGGCTTCCCTCACCGTGACCTTTGGACTTCCGAAGTTGGGTCTCTATCAAAATCACGGGATTGATCTGGTCGGGGAGGTGACTCTCGTCGACATAGGAATTCCCCCAGCTTACATTGACGCGGTCGAGAGCCGCACGACCTTGATTACGCCGCAGGCGGTGCGTTCATACCTCCCGAGTCGGCAGCGATCGAGCCACAAAGGTACCTTCGGCCATGTCGGCATCATCGCAGGTTCCGTGGGAAAAACCGGAGCCGCCGCCATGACCGCACGGGCCGCCCTGCGTGTCGGCGCCGGTCTCGTGACCGTTGCCATTCCTGCCAGCGTCAACGACATCTTGGAAGCCAAACTCCTGGAAGCGATGACGGTGCCGATGCCGGAAACCAAAGCGCGCACCTTTGCCCGGACCGCCCTGGATCGACTCGTCGCATTCATGGAGGCACGAACCGCTGTCGCCCTCGGTCCGGGCTTATCCACTCACCACGAAACGGTTGAACTGGTCCAGGCCTTGATGAAACAAATTGACCGGCCCACGGTTCTGGATGCCGATGCCTTGAACGCCTTGACCGGGAGGACAGCGCTCCTGGCGTCGTGCAAAACACCGCCGATCATCACACCTCATCCGGGAGAGATGGCTCGGCTGGAGGCGGACGCCACGGCTCAGACCGTCAACAACGATCGAATCGGCACGGCCACCCGTTTCGCGCGAGAACGAGGCATCTTCGTCGTTTTGAAAGGGGCCCGGACGGTCATTGCCAGACCGGACGGAGCCGTGGCTATTTGTCCGACCGGTAATCCAGGGATGGCGACAGCCGGATCAGGTGATGTGTTGACCGGCATGCTGGTGGGGCTCTTGGCCCAAGGCTTACCCTCCTGGGAGGCGGCCTGTGCCGCGACCTATCTGCACGGAGCCTCCGGTGATTTGGCCGCTGCCAAAAAAGGACAAGCCGGATTGGTCGCCGGAGACATAATTGAGGAAATTCCTTATGCCCTCAAGCTCATGCAGGAGATCTCCCCGCACGAGACCAACGCCATATGGAACGATCCCCTGTGAGGGTGTGTCCATGGCGATATCGGGCAATTCTTTGGACTTTCTTCTCTCGTCCCCCGGTGAGACAGAGTCGTTCGGGAACGCCATTGGCCGACTGCTTCACGGTGGGGAGGTGCTCGCCTTGATCGGTGAATTGGGCGTCGGCAAGACCGCGCTGGTTCGCGGGATCGCCGCCGGTGCCGGAATACCGGCCGGCACCGTCACCAGCCCGACATTCATGATTGTTCATACATACCAGGGTCGGCTCCCTCTCATTCACATGGACCTCTACCGGTTGCAGAAGTCCCATGAAATTGAGTCGATTGGACTGGCGGATTATCTTGCGGACGACTGTGCCGTCGCCATTGAGTGGGCGGACCGGTTTCCCCGGTGGCTTCCGGAAGACCGCCTAGACGTGCGGATTGATCATCGGACCAGGAGGACCAGAATCATCCGGCTGGACGCACGAGGTCCGCTCGCTCGCTCACTGCTCGCACGCCTCAGCGAAGTCTGGCATCCGGCCGTTCGATCATCCGACTTGAACTCCCGAACCGGCAGAAAGGCTTCGCCGCCATGACTCGCCTTATTCTGATCGGTATTCTTGTGCTCCTTTCGTTGGCTTTCTTTCTTCAGAATCAAGAACAGGAGGTGACCCTCCGGTATTTCTTCGGATTGCTCGAAGCTTCCACTCCTATTTACAAGCCCATCATGGCCGGATTTGTCGTCGGCCTTTTGGTTGCAGCGATCTTGTTGTTTCCTCCTTGGATACGAGGGCGCATCGATCTTCGGCGAAAAACGAAAGCCCTACAGGAAGCCGAAGTGAACCTGGAGCGACTTCGGGAATCACTGGAGAAGATGTCCGGACGAACTCACACCGCCGCGCACATGGAGTCCACGAGAGACCTCGCCGATGAGTGATGCCGCCCTGAGCCCGCTCATGAAGCAATATCGGGATATCAAACGCGGATACCCGGAAGCCATACTGTTTTTTCGGGTCGGCGATTTTTATGAGATGTTCTACGAGGATGCACAAGAGGCATCCCGACTCTTGTCGATCGCCCTCACGTCGCGCGACAAGCACAGCTCCCAGCCTGTCCCCCTTTGCGGTGTCCCCTATCATGCTGCGACCGGCTATATTGCCAAGTTATTGAAGGCCGGCCGCATCGTCGCATTGTGCGAGCAAGTCGAAGATCCCAAGGTCGCCAAAGGCTTGGTCCGGCGAGAAGTCGTTCGACTGTATACGCCCGGCACACTCGTCGATACGGAATTTCTCACTCCTTCGGAGCTCAACTATCTCGCCGCGCTTGCCGTTCCTGACACGGCTTCTGAACTTCCCATGGGGTTGGCTGTCCTTGAGGTTTCAACAGGCGAATTTTGGGGGATGGAGTTTCTCGGCACTCAGGCCGTCACCCAATTATTGAATGAACTCGCTCGACTGGAGCCCCGTGAAGTGCTCGTCTCCGCGGACCTTGTTCCGCAATGCTCCGCGTGGATCGGGCGGATCGCGGGCGCACGCCTGTGTGAGCGACCACCGGCATCGTTCAGCCAACCGTCGTCCGATCGTATCTTGAGCGAGCACTTCCGCGTACCGACGGTGGAGTCCTTGGGATGCGCTGATTTCCCAGCCGCGAATCGCGCTGCCGGCGCGGTCCTTTCTTATTTCCGCGAGACCCACCCGACGGTGTCCCTGGGCCATGTTCGCCGATTCATGGTCCGGTCTCAGGATGACTTCATGCGCCTGGACGGAACGACCATCCGTAATCTTGAACTCCTCAAGCCCTTCGTACCGGACGGGACCGCATCTGGGTCGAAACCAACCACGCTGTTGAGCGTGCTGGATCGAACCACCACCGCCATGGGAAGCCGACTCCTGCGCCAATGGCTGGTGAGACCGTTACTCCGTCGTGATCACATTCAGTTTCGATTGGACGCGGTGGAGGAACTCAGGAACCACATGCAGCTGAGGACCGCCTTACGGGCCGGCTTGCGGGAGATTCAGGACATCGCGCGGCTGGGCAGTCGCCTCGTACTCGGCCTGGCCGGTCCACGAGAGCTTCTGGCTCTCAAACAATCCATGTCGATCTTACCGGAGATCTCGCTCCAGCTGACTCCGCTCCGGAGTCAGTTGTTCCTTGAGGCACAAGCCTCATGGGACAACGGCCAGGACCTGTACGATCTGATTGAACAAGCCATTCAGCCAGATGCTCCGGTTTCCCTTCGCGATGGGAACATCTTCAAGGAAGGGTATGATCCGGTCGTTGACGAGTTGCGCAAGACCAGCAAGGAAGGAAAAAGTTGGATCGCCGCGATTGAGACGCAAGAGCGGAATCGAACCGGCATCGAATCCTTGAAGGTCCGCTACAATCAGGTGTTCGGCTATTATATCGAGATCACCAAAGCCAATCTGGCCCGCGTCCCCGCCGACTACATTCGCAAGCAGACCTTGGTCAATGCCGAACGATTCATGACCGCGGAGCTGAAAGAACTGGAGGAACGTGTCACCGGAGCGGATGTCAGACTGCTCGCGCGCGAGCAGGAGATCTTTGTTCAGCTTCGCACACGGTTGGCGAAGGAAGCCCATCGATTGGACGCCATGGCGACCATTCTTTCGCTCATCGATGTTCTAGCCGGATTGGCCGAGGCCGCCGCTCTGCATCGGTATACGAAACCGACGATTATCGACGGAGGCGCCATCTCCATACAAGAGGGTCGTCACCCCGTGGTCGAGCGGCTCTGTGCCGATTCGGTCTTCGTCCCGAACGATACCACGTTGGATCTCGATCAGAATCGACTGCTGATCATTACCGGGCCAAACATGGCCGGCAAAAGCACCTATCTTCGCCAGGTCGCCCTCATTGTCCTGATGACACAAATAGGGAGCTTCGTGCCGGCCGCGGACGCCCGAATCGGATTGACCGATCGCATCTTCACCCGCGTGGGCGCCGCGGACAATCTGGCCGGGGGCCAGAGCACGTTCATGGTCGAAATGGTTGAGACGGCGAATATCCTTCAACACGCGACTCGACGAAGCCTGATTCTGTTGGATGAAATCGGACGAGGGACAAGCACCTACGATGGTCTGAGTCTCGCCTGGGCGATCGCGGAACATATCCACGACCGCGCACGGTTAGGCGCCCGTACATTGTTCGCCACCCATTACCATGAAATGACACAGTTGGAATACCAGCGGACCGGGATCAAGAATTATCGCGTGGCCGTTCAGGAACGCGGCGGGGACGTCGTGTTTCTCAGGAAAATCGTGGCGGGCAAAGCGGATCGAAGTTACGGGATTCACGTGGCCAAACTGGCGGGGCTCCCCACCGAGGTCATCCTCCGTGCGCAAACAGTGCTGTCGCAGCTTGAATTGCCGGAGGCGACTCGCTCGACGTTGATTCAGGAACCGCTTCCCATGGGGTCTGAGCCTCTTCCCCAACCCCACCCGATCATCGAGGAAGTCAAACAGATCGACTTGTTTTCCATGACGCCGCTTGACGCATTGAATCGCCTCGCCGAACTGCAACGCATGGTAATCTCTGGCAGCGACAATCCATCCGGTCGATGATCCTAATCAGGGATGCGGCTGCCAAAATGAAACGGGCGGCATCTCCTGTTGGGGGGATGCCGCCCGTTCTATTCGGAAGCTTTCAGTGCGCTTGATTATATGGTGCGGTCGAATGGATCAACCCCCCGACGGTTTTCCCCCCGGGAAGCATCACATCATACTGCATGCCGACATTGCTTCCATCCGGCGTCACCGGCGAGCTGTTAAGACTTGCCATGCCTTTGGCACAAGCCGAATCAAATTCGCTTTTCCCCGCGCACTCCTTCAAGCGAAGCGCGGAAATACTCAGCGGCTTGCCCACCGAACCGGATACCTCCGGAATTCTCTTCACCGATGAAATGACCCGATGATTTTGTTCCGTTTCCGTCGCGACGAATTCGATCAAATCCGTCGTGCTGCCGGGAGGAACCTCTTTCGCCGCTGCAGGTCCGGCATGAGAACGGCCCATCTTTTTCAGTTCTTGCCAAGCAGACTTATCGGCATAGAACTTCAGCGTTTTACCCGGGTGAACCTTTTGCCAATACAACCCGCTCTCGGCGTTCCCTCCAAAGACAGCAGTGTTGATCCAGACGGCTTCATCGTAGGGATCTAGGATGATCACCCGACCTTGAATGGTGGTCGGTTTGCTCATGTCACCCCATTCGAATCGTTCTTGAAATGACTCAATAGCCGAGGCGGTTGAAGCCAGACCGGCTACCAGCGCAACGGCTGCCAGAATGGCGGCACCTTGCTTCTGCAACATCATAATCGCGTCCTCCTTCGACAACATCGTACGCTTTGAAGTGGCTAGTCCTTGATGACTTTAAAACCGGTGATGGTTCTGCCGTCCAGCGTGACTTCCATGGCAACCAATTCTTGAGAGGCCTTGATAATTTGGTCCATCAGAGCCTTATCCTTGACCGCAAGGCGGACTGTGGTGGCCGCATGGTACCAGCCGGAATAGGTTGAGTTTTTCTCGCTCCCACCGGAAAACCCCCAGGCACAGCAACTGAACAACGGATCAGGCGGCTTCACATCCAGCATCGTCGATGAACGGCCCCCGGGTGTGCCGGATCCCGGCTCTCCCGTATTCCAATATTGAATGCCGAACAGAAGTTCCCCATCCGGATTATCAGCCCACTGCGACCAGACACGGCCTTGCAGCGTCTTGGTAGCTTCGGCCCTCATGGGTTTTCCACCGACGACCGCGTCGGCGAGGCCTAATTTCTCTATATCACCGGCAGCTAGGGAAACCTCGGCCGCTAGCAAGCCGAACCCCGAAAACACCGCCACGGCAGCTAGAACGACAGCCCTTTTCATGCGTAATCCCTCCTTCATCAAATTTTTAACATGAGAATCCGATCAAACGTTATTCGTTCTAAAGTTCAATATGGTCCATGGAAACCTTCAAAAAATCTTGTGTTATCGACAGGCTCGCAATCCAACACCGAACGGATGGCCGTTCCGGTAGTACCGGAACGGTACTGAAACTGCGATGTCCTGTCAAGAAAATGTTTGATGGATTGGCATTCAGGGCATGACAGACAAAACACTATGTATAACAATAGGTTGTGATGTTTCAGCGAGTAGACCGCGCGCGAAGATGTGCGTGCATCGAGGTGTTCAGGAGAATTTGGCGCCTAACTCTCCCACTTGACGTGTTGAAAGTGGACCTAATCCTGTCAACGCGTGCTTGTCGCTGCCGAACAAGGTCTGAACCGTCTGAAATACTTGCTGTTCGGTCACGGCGTCAATTTCGGCAATCAGCTGCTCCAAAGTCGTATGTCTCCCGGCAATCAATTCATCCTTGGCGAGCTTGTTCATGCGGCTATGCGAGCTCTCCAGACTCAGCATGAGGCTTCCTTTCATTTGGTCCTTCGTGCGTTCCAATTCAGGACCGTCGATCCCCTGTCTGGCCAACTTCCGAATTTCTCGATGGATCAAATCCAGGACTTGTCCGACCTCGCGCGCACGTGTCCCGGCGTATACGGTCAGCGTGCCCCCATCCGAATAGCCGGACAAAAATGAGTAGACCGAATAGGACAAACCACGTTTTTCCCGGATCTCCTGGAACAGCCTGGAACTGACACTGCCCCCTAACACGCTGTTCAGCGCATAGACCGCATACCGGTCCTTATGCCCGGCGGCCACTCCCTTGAACCCTACGCAGAGATGCACCTGTTCCAATGGTTTTTGTTTCATGGTCACACCGCCACACAACTCCGGCGGACGACGTGCCTGCGAGATGATGCGGTGCGATTTAGGAAAGCGTCCGAACGTGCCCGCTATGGTCTTTTCAAGCAGCGATTGATTGAAATTGCCTGCGACGGCGAGCACGATCTCTTCGGGACGATAGTGGGTCTCGATATACTCGAGGAGTGCTTGTCGGGTGATCCGAGTGATCGTCGATTCATGCCCCAGGATCGACCGACTCAGCGGATGGCGTCCCATGACCAACTTGGTATGCAGCTCTTGAACGAGGTCTTCCGGGTCGTCTTGAACCATTCGAATCTCTTCAAGAACCACCTGTTTCTCTTTCTCGATTTCTTTTTTACCGAACCGGGACCGGAGAAAGATATCCGCGAGCAGATCAAGGGCCTTGGGAAGATGTTGATCCAACACCTTCACGTAGTACGTCGTTGTTTCGCGCGTCGTGAACGCGTTCATCTCGCCTCCGAGCGCATCGATTTCACGGGAGATGTCCGCGGCCGATCGAGCGGTCGTCCCCTTGAAAAGCATATGCTCAATGAAGTGAGAGTACCCAGCCTCTGCGGGGCTCTCGTCACGAGAGCCCGCATTGATCCAGATACCGACCGTAACGGATTTGAGGGTCGGGATTCGCTCGCTGACCAAGCGAATCCCGTTGTCGAGAATAAGCTTGCGGTACAAGTGTTACCCGCCCGCTGTATCGTTTGTGCCGCTTCCGGTCGGTGCGGGGATGGTTTCTTTTCGGCTCAACCTGATCTTGCCCTGTTTGTCGATCTCCAACACTTTCACAAGAATTTGATCGCCTTCAGCTACCTCGTCGGAGACGGCCTTCACGCGGTGGTGCGCCAGCTGAGAGATGTGCACCAACCCATCCGTACCCGGCAACACCTCCACGAATGCACCAAAGTCCATGATCTTTCTCACGGTACCCAGATAGACCTTTCCGACTTCGACCTCCTCGGTCAAGCGGTTGATGATGTCCTTGGCTTTCTGCAACGACGCACCATCCGCTGATGCGATGGTCACAATACCGGTATCCTCCACGCTGATCTTGACTCCGCAGTCGGACTGGATCCCGCGGATGGTCTTGCCGCCCTGACCGATAATGTCCCGAATCTTATCTTGCTTGACCTTCATCGTGTAGATACGAGGGGCAAAGGGCGACAGGTCGGCACGGGAGCCGGCGAGGGCCTTCGACATATGGTCGAGAATATGGAGACGTCCCAGTCTGGCTTGCTCCAGAGCCTGCTGCATCAGCCCCGTGGTAATACCGCCGATTTTGATGTCCATTTGAAGGGCCGTCACGCCGTTCTTGGTCCCGCATACCTTGAAGTCCATGTCACCCAAGTGATCCTCAAGGCCCAGGATGTCCGACAAGATAATGACGTCGTTGCCTTCTTTGATCAATCCCATGGCAATCCCGGCGACCGGCTCCTTGATGGGAACACCCGCATCCATCATGGCCAACGTTCCGCCGCATACGGTTGCCATCGAGGAGGATCCATTGGATTCCAGAATTTCTGAAACAATCCGCAGGGTGTATGGGAACACATCCTTGTTCGGAATGACGGGCTTCAACGCCCGTTCGGCCAACGCTCCGTGGCCAACCTCGCGCCTTCCCGGCGAGCGAAGCGGGCGTGCCTCTCCGACGCTGAACGGCGGAAAGTTGTAATGCAGCATGAATGTCCGGGTGTACTCACCCTCCAAGGCGTCGATGCGCTGCTCATCGTCGGTCGTCCCGAGCGTCACCACCGCCAAGCTCTGCGTTTCGCCTCTGGTAAAGATAGCGGAGCCATGGGCGCGCGGCAGGGCGCCCACTTCGCAGGTGATCGGTCGAATATCGGAAGGACCGCGTCCATCGGCGCGGGATCGGTTCTCTAAAATCATCTTCCGGACTTCCGTATATTCCAATCCATGGAACACGATCTTGACGTGCCGTTCGCGTGAGGGATCGTCCGGCTTCTTCAGTTTTTCGACTGCGTCCGTCAGAATTTGGTCCAACCGTTCCTGCCGGGCGGTCTTGTTGGCAATCATGATGGCATCACGAATCGGCTGTGCGACCAATGCCTTGATCTCCGCTTGCAACGCGGAGTCGATCGATTCCGCTGTCACCTCCCGTTTCACCTTCCCGACCTTCTTGGCCAGTTCCTCGATCTTTCGAACGATTTTCTTGATTTCAGCGTGGGCCAATTCCAGCGCCTCGAGCATCGTCTGCTCGGATAACTCATTGGCGCCTGCTTCCACCATCATCACGGCGTCCGCCGTGCCTGCCACAACCAGGTGCAGTTCACTCTGCTCCATGGTTTCCAGGTCGGGATTGACGAGGAGCTGGCCGTTGACCCGACCGATCTTCACTCCCGCGACGGGACCGTTGAAGGGAATGTTCGATACCGCGAGCGCGGCCGATGCCGCGGTGATTCCGATCACGTCGGAAGAACCGGTCTTATCCGCCGACAACACGGAGGCGATGACCTGCGTTTCATAATAGTAGCCTTCGGGAAACAGCGGTCGGATCGGACGGTCGATCAAACGACTGGTCAGCACTTCCTTTTCAGCCGGCCGACCTTCCCGCTTGAAGTACCCGCCCGGGATTTTTCCGGCGGCATAGGCCTTTTCCTGGTAGTCGACGGTCAATGGCAGGAAATCGGTCCCGGGCTTGGCCGTTTGAGCCGCGACGGCCGTGGCGAGGACGACGGTGTCCCCGTACGAGGCCCAGATCGATCCGTCCGCTTGTTTGGCGACGCGACCGGTTTCGAGGCGGAGAGTACGGCCTGCAATGTCGATTTCTACGACGTGTACCATCTATGGTCTCCTCTGGTTAGATCCACAGATGCCCACTGAGATACGCTCGGACCGACTCCTTCAACACTCAGCCGGGATGGAACCATGGGCGATCCGTTTTCCACTCAACCGCACACGTCCATGAGAGAACCGTACGCCGTCAGAGCGCATATCGGTGTTCATCTGTGGGACATTCGAATGATGCAATGGCGCCGGTCAACGCCGCTGTTCGTACGACCGGTTACTTGCGAATGCCGAGTCGGTCGATCACGGCTCGGTAACGCGCGTCATCCACACCGCGGAGATAGTCGAGCAACCGGCGCCTCCGTCCGACAAGCTGCAACAATCCACGCCGTGAATGGTGATCCTTTTTATGGCTCTTGAAATGTTCGGTGAGATACGTGATCCGGTTGGTCAACACGGCAATCTGCACTTCCGGCGAACCGGAATCCTTGTCATGCTGCTGATATTGCTTGATGAGCTCGCTCTTCGCTTCTTTCAGTAATCCCATACCTGCTCCTTCCACATTAAGAACTCAAGTGAGCCAGCACTTTACGAACCCTAATCGGTCCCACATTGCCGGTGTCGTGGGTGCCAATGGCCAACAATCGGCCTGCTTCATTCTTCAGACGCACGGACATGCCGGTGGAAGCGGCGGGCAGGTGCCCGACTCCTACCGGATAAATGGGCGAACCATGCAAGACACGCTGGGCCTGCTCCTCGTTCACAACCACCGCCGGGAGTTCGCAGAGAAGTTGGTCCAACGAGACGAACTGCCGACCGAGCGTGCCCGTTCCGAGATGGCCGACGACTTGATCGATCGTCATCGCTCGGTCGATCGAGAGCGGACCGACACGGCGACGTTCGAGAGCATGGAGGTGTCCGCCCACGCCTAACGCCTGTCCGATGTCGGCGCATAACGTGCGCACATACGTGCCTTTCGAGCATACGATGTTCAGCGTCACGTCATGACCATGCACGGCCGCGATCTCCAGCCGATGAATGGCGATCGATCGGTCCGCGCGATCCACGGTTTTGCCTGCACGGGCCGCTTTGTAAAGCGGCTGACCACCGACTTTCACAGCTGAATACATCGGCGGCAGTTGCCGTTGGGCTCCACGGAATCGTGCGATCACTTCGAGCAGCGCTTCCTCCGTCACTTCACCGACATCCGTTCTGGTTAACACCTGCCCGGTTGCATCCTGGGTGTCGGTCGTTTCTCCGAGGCGCAAGACGGCCCGGTACTCCTTATCCCACTCGATCAAGTACTCGGCGATTCGCGTGGCTCGTCCGACCAGGATCGGCAAGACACCCGTGGCGCTCGGGTCCAACGTGCCGGCATGACCGACCTTGCTGTTGCCCAGCAGTCTCCTGAGCTTGGCGACGACATCGTGTGAAGTCCAGCCGCTTTCCTTGTGGACAATGAGGACTCCTTCCGGCTCGTCTCCCTGGCCCTTTGTGATGTCCGTCCAATTCATGCCTATGCGTCCGTGGCTTTCCGCTCACTGTTCTCAGGATGCTGGGTCTCAGGCTGGTCGGACTCCCCGTGCAATCCCTCCAGGATCCGCATGATACGGTCGCCGCGCGGACCACTGACATCCTTCTTGAAAATCACATCGGGAAGGTAGCGGAGCGAAAGCCGCCGTCCCAGTTCCGACCGCACGAACCCACTGGCCTTCGAGAGGCCGGCAAAAACATCGCGCTCGGCTTCGCCCGTTTCCATGGTCGTCACGAAAACATGAGCGATGCGCAAATCCCCAGTCAGCTCGACATCGGTGACCGTAACGCCATGAACTCGAGGATCCTTGATTTTTCGCATGAGAATGTCCGCCACTTCCATTCGGATCTGGTCGGCCACCCGGTCTGCTCGTTTATAGGTCGTCTTCGACATCGTGCTCTCTCAACATGGTCGATCGCCGACATTGCACGGAACCTAGAGCAATTCTAATTGGGTTCTGACCACTTCGACCGACGGCACACTTTTGATCAGATTCAACGCTTGTTCGAGCACTTGATTCGCGTGGTGCCCCTCATTCGAAACGCAAGCCATTCCAAGGACGGCCTTTTGCCAGAGATCCTGACCATCCACTTCGGCTATGGAGAGGTTGAATTTGCCGCGAAGCCGATCCTTAAGCCCATGAATGACCTGACGCTTATCCTTGAGCGATTGGCTCTCAGAAATGAATAATTCCACCGTGCAGAGACCTACGATCATGGTCAGGAACGGTTCACGTAGACTCACAACGGAAGGTCTATGATCGAATAGACGCGACCGGCCTTTGGCAACGGGCGGCACTCACCATGTTGAGACTTCCATTACAGCTTCGCAGCGATCTTGTCGATGGCATAGGCTTCGACGATGTCGCCCGCCTTGATGTCGTTGAAGTTCTCGATACTCAGACCACATTCATACCCCTGCTGCACTTCACGGACATCATCTTTGAACCGCCGCAACGAAGCGAGTTTCCCCTGATAGACCACCACGTTGTCGCGAATCACCCGGACCCCTGCGCTGGATCGGGTGATCGTTCCATCGATCACATAGGAGCCTCCCACGGCACCGATCTTTGGAATCGTAAAGACCTGCCGAACTTCCGCCCGGCCCAACACGCGCTCTTTCAACGTGGGTTCCAGCAAACCTTCCATCGCCGCTTTGATGTCGGCAATCGCGTCGTAAATGATCGTGTAGAGCCGGATATCGACACCCTGTTGCTCGGCCAACGCGGTCGCTTTCGGTTCCGGTCTGATATTGAAACCGATAATGATGGCTCGTGACGCGGCGGCCAGCAGCACATCGGACTCCATAACTCCACCGACTCCGTTGTGAATCACACGAAGCTTGACGGCATCCGTCGACAGTTTTTCGACGGCGCCGGCCAATGCTTCGGAGGATCCTTGCACGTCGGCCTTGATGACGATGGCCAACTCCTTCACGGACCCTTCTTGGATCTTTGCAAAGAGATCATCTAAGGATACCTTTGCAGGACCGGAGAGTTCAGCCGCCCGCCGTTTCTGAGCCCGTTCCTCCGCAATTTCTCGCGCAACTCTTTCATTCGAGACGACGTGGAAGACATCTCCCGCCGATGGAACGCCGGGCAATCCGATCACTTCCACCGGAATGGAAGGCCCCGCCTGCTGTGCCTTTTCGCCTCGATCATTGATAAGGGCCCGGACACGCCCACTGAATGTTCCCACGACATAGGCATCCCCGACCCGTAGGGTCCCACTCTGGACCAATACCGTCGCAACGGGGCCTCTTCCCCGTTCGATCTTGGCTTCGATGACGGTGCCTCTGGCTTGTCGGTGCGGATCCGCCTTGAGTTCAAGCACTTCCGCCTGAAGCAGAATCATCTCCAGGAGGGTATCGAGCCCAGTTTTCTGCTTGGCGGATACCTCGACCATAATGGTATCCCCGCCCCATGCCTCGGAAATCAATCCATGTTCCGACAGCGCGTTCTTGACCCGATCAGGATTGGCGGTGGGCTTATCGATCTTATTCATCGCCACGATCAACGGCACGCCTGCCGCCTTAGCATGGTGGATCGCTTCGATGGTTTGGGGCATCACTCCGTCGTCCGCCGCGACGACTAAAATCACGATATCCGTGACCTTGGCTCCACGAGCTCGCATGGCCGTAAAGGCTTCATGACCGGGCGTATCCAAGAACGTCACCTGCTTGCCACGCACCGAGACCGTGTAGGCACCGATATGCTGGGTGATGCCCCCGGCTTCTCCTTCCGCCACGTTGGTTTGGCGAATGGCATCCAGAAGGGACGTCTTGCCGTGATCGACGTGCCCCATGATGGTCACGACCGGCGGCCGAGGTTCCGGCCGTTCTTCACCGCCCGTCTCCACTACGTCTTGCAGCAACTCGTCCCCGACTTTCTCGACTGATATTTCAATTTTGACTCCACTTTCCTCGGCAATGATCGAGGCGGCATCGAGGTTCATCGGTTGATGGAATGTCAGCATCTGCCCCATATCCATGAGCTTCCGAACGATATCCGCCGGACGTTGTCCGATCAACTCGGCGAATTCCTTGACCGTCGTCCGCGTGGTGACTTTGACGCTCTTCCGGCGCGGCTTGGTGATCTCTGCCGGAGCGCTATGATGGACATGTTTGGATCGATCATCGCGGCGCTGCACCGGAATCGCGCGAAGGTCTTGCCACCGGGCGGCGTCCTCGCGGAATTTCACATCCTGCTCATCATCTCTGACACGACCGGTCTTCCGTGCTTTCTTCAGCTTGTCCTTTTGTCCTTCCGCCTCGATGACCTCGAACGCCATGCTCTTCTTTTTGCCGGTCACCGGTTCGGGAGTCGTCGTTCCGAGCGTCGGTGGGGTGACCGTCGGCTTTGCCGGAGTCCCGTCCTGCTTGGCAACCAACGGCGCTGGAACAGGCGGAGCTAGTTCGGCAGGAGTTTCTTCCGCTGGAAGGGTGTGATCGACAGGTCCGCCACTACCGGGATGCTCAACGGATGGGGGATGGGTCGGCGCGGGAATCGGCGGTGCCGACCGCTCGCCCTCGACAACCGAAGACGGGGACACGGCTTCGATCTGTTCCTCGTCCTTCTTGCGTTTGATCAGAATACGTCGCTTGTCGGGCTTGGACGGTTCCTCGACAACATGACCCGTCGCTTTGCCGTGACCCACATGCGCCGACTTGGCGGCAACATCTCCTTCGACTCCCGCGCCTTGGTTTTTCGACTTTGCGCCTAATTTCTCGGAAACCTTCTGGACAATCTCATCGTCCAGCGTACTGCTATGCGATGAAACCGTCACCCCCATCTTTTTGAGTTCGGGGATGAGCACTCGATTCTCCATTCCCAACTTCTTTGCAAGTTCGTATACACGCATAGCCATGAGATAGTTCCGTGTTCTATCCGCTCGTTGCTTCTTCCGCCCTGGCCGCCTGCCGAGCTTCCTCTTGCAGACGTTGCGCCTCGGCTTCCTCTGCGAGCGCTGCTTTGATCTCCTTGTCGCGTTCCACTTTTTCTTTTTCGTATTCGGTCGCGCTGATGATATCGATTTTCCATCCCGTCAACCGTGCCGCCAGCCGGACGTTCTGACCGTTCTTGCCGATCGCCAAGGACAGTTGCGAGTCGGCCGCGACCACGAGCGCCGACTTCTTCTCTTCATCGATCCCGACCTTTTCGATGGTCGCGGGGTTCAAGGCTTCGGCGATAAAGACGCGCGGGTCCTGAGTCCAGGTAATGATGTCGATCTTTTCCCCCCGCAACTCGCGGACGACCGCTTGCACGCGAGACCCTTTGATACCGACGCAGGCCCCGACCGGATCCACGGCCTTTTCCCGCGAGGTGACCGCGATCTTCGTCCGGTCTCCCGGCTCACGAACGACCGATCGGATTTCAATTATTTTTTCCATGACTTCCGGCACTTCGAGCTCGAAGAGTTTCGCTACGAACTGCGGATGGCTGCGGGACAGAATGACTTGCACATCCTTGGGCGTGCGGCGCACTTCCAGCAGCATCGCCTTTACGCGATCGCCGCGCCGATACGTTTCACGCGGAATCTGCTCTTGGATCGGCAGGATGGCTTCCGTCTTGCCAAGATCCACAAGGTAATTCCGGCGTTCCATGCCGAGGATGATCCCCGTCATGAGATCCCCCTGACGCGTCGAATACTCTTTTTGAACCGCTTCCCATTCCGCCTCGCGCACTTTCTGGAAGATGACTTGTTTCGCCGTTTGTGCGGCAATCCTGCCCAACTCGTTCATTTCGATCAGTGATCCGATTTCGTCCCCGATCTCCGCCTCGCTGTCGTATTGGCGGGCTTCCTGAAGAGAGATCTCCGCTTTGGGATTGCTGACTGTTTCGACGATGATCTTCTTGGAAACGACGGAGATTTCTCCGGTCTTGGGATCGATTTCGACTTGGATGTTTTCGGCCTGGCCGAAGCGTTTCTTCGCGGCTGTCTGCAGAGCGGACTCAATGGCCCCGATGACTCGGGCCTTGTCGATTCCTTTCTGACGCCCGATTTCGTCGATCACTGAGATCAGTTCTCGGTTCATACATCACGCTCCTGCATCCGGTTACCGCTCATGATTTCTCACTCTCGATCTCTACACTTTCACGACCAGCTTCGCCTCGGCGATCGTCTCTCGGCTCAATCGCACCGTCTGAGGCGCTCGCGCCGACCCCATGGACAGGACCACCGCCTGCTCGTCCGCTTGTACCAGCTGTCCGGTGATCCGCCACTGCCCTTCGAGCGGTTGCCGAAGCTTGAAGCTCACCTCTTTTCCGATGGCTCGTTGGTAGTCCTGCGATCTCTTGAAGGGCCGATCAAGACCCGGAGAAGAGACTTCCAGGGTATAGGCGTGGGGAAACGGATCGGCGACGTCGAGCGCCGGTCCTAAGGCCTTATGTGCCTGTTCGCAGTCTGCGATACTGACTCCCCCTGACTTATCGATCAGGACGCGAACGACCGAGCGGGGACCTTGTCCCACACACACCACATCGACCAACTCAAGTCCGAGCGTCCATAGGATCGGCGAAATGATTTCGCGCAATCGGTCGGCCACCGGCTGCGAACCCTGGCCCGGTATGCTCAACCCATTTCTCTTTGACATGTGTCCAAACAAAAAAGTGGGCATGGGCCCACTTACAGAACGTGAACCATACCATGCACCCCGGTGCAAAGCAAGGGCACTATCCGGTCAACAATGCCCAACGAGCAGCCAGTGTTTTTGTGATCGCTCCCGGTTGGCCGGAGCCGATGGTTTTCCCATCGATTTGGACCACCCCGAGTACTTCGATCGTCGTCCCGGTCAGAAATACCTCGTCCGCTCGGTACAGCATGTCGACGGGTATGAAATGTTCCTCGATCGTGACGTCCTCGTTCTTCGCCAACTCCAACACCACGGTCCGTGTGACGCCGGATAGAATTCGAGGCCCTTCGGGCGCCGTCAGGACAACCCCGCCGTGAACAGCCATGACATTGCTCACCGCGCCTTCCATCACAAAACCATCCCTGATCAGTATCGTTTCGAAGACGCCGGCCTTCTTCGCTTCTTCACGGGCAAGGACATTGGCCAGAAGATTGACGCTTTTGATGTCGCAGCGCCCCCACCGAAGATCTTCCCTTGTACATGCGCTGACGCCGGCACGGCGGATTTCAGGCGCCAAGGGATGAAACTCCCTGATCGTCATCACGACCGTGGGAAGAACATCGGAGGGGAAACTATGTTCGCGCGGAGCTGGGCCCCTCGTCAGCTGGATGTAGATTTTGGCATCCTGGTACCCTGCCAGATTGAGTCCTTGGTGAATCCACCCGGTCCATTGGTCCTTGGTATAGGGTTGCCGAAGCGACAGTTCTTTGGCACTCCGATCCAGCCGCGCAAGATGCGCCGAGAGCTCGAACGGCCGTCCTCGATAGGTCCGAATCACTTCATAGACGGCATCACCGAACTGGAACCCTCGATCATCGATGGAAATGGTCGCCTCGTCCCAAGGAAGAAAGCGGCCGTTGATGAACGCGATATCGGGCATGAGTTCAATTCCCGGATGATGGTGGCTCTGCTTCTATTCGAAACAACCGTCGATCTTCCGCCGTAAATTTCCACCCCATGCGCTTTTCGAAAATCAGCTGATGCACCCCTGCTTGCACGGCTTTGAACTCGAAGATACGCTGTCCATTGTCCACGGCGTTATTGCTGGCGATGCGGAGGAACTCATCGCCGAGCAGGGCCATCGCTTTGGGATCGTAAGACGGCACCCACTGTTCGCCTCTGGTGCGATCTTCCCATAGACGAATGACAAACGGTTGGTCGACGGTCACCCTGCGGCAGTCGCCGTCGTCCAAAGCCGGGTTGTGGTCGATGTTGGCGATACTCACGTCGATATCCTGATCCGCGTCGTGAAGACACTGGGTCAGCCCGAATTCCTTGATTATATTTTCCGCCGAGGACCGATCAGAATATCGCTCCCGTCCACCCGTACTTCGTAGCTGCCTACGCAGTAGCCGCCCCCGTCGATGCCTTGCCCGTTTCGGATATCGAAGGCCAGATCATGCCAAGGGCAGGCAATGACATGCCCTTTGAGCCTCCCTTCAATGAGCGGTCCCCCCTCATGGGGACAGCTGTTATGAATGGCGTACAGCTTTCCCTCCACGTTGAACAAGGCGATCGGGCGGTCATTGACCTTGACCACCTTCGACTTTCCAGGTGGCAATTCATCGACTTGTGCAACCTTTTGGAATCCGTCCATCATGCGCTTCCCTCTTTGCCGCCGTCGACTCTACATACGAAGGGCATACTTGAGCTCGTCGTTTTTTGCAACTCGAGCTTTTTGAATGAACCCTGATTCAGCTTGGATGACATACCGCACCGCTTCGGGAGGAGGGCCGAAAAACGGGCAGGGGTCTTTCGCGCATGGGTCTGCATGTTCCAGCATATGCACCACATGATGGCTCTCGTCCACCCAGAGAATATCGATGGGGAATCGATATTCCTTGGTCGTCACCCGATGGGTCCCGTTCTGCTCGAAGATATAAAGCATGCCGCTGTTCGGCGGCAATGCATCGCGAAAGGCAAGCCCGAAGAGCAATTTTTCCGGCGTATCCGCCACTTCGGCCTCCAGCTCGATGCCGCTCGGAAACGTGACGACGATGATGCTCGACTCCTTGCGTTCGACCAAGAACATCGAGGCGCTCATCAGGAGGAGCGCGAGCAGAATCATCATGATGATCCGCTTTTTCTTCTGTTCTCGATCGCTGACCTGGACTTGATTGGATGCCATTGATGACGGGCGATGCGGGTTTTTCAGCTGGGCCCAATGGCCCAGACGCAAGAATGAGCTAGGTCCTCTGACCGGATTCCGTTCAGTTGACTCGGAAAAGAATCACGGAATAGAATGCCTTTCCGCGTGCGCACGCACCATATTGTCGACGGAAGCACTATGGTGCGAGCCGCAGGAACTTGTCAATGTTCTAAATGCTTTTATAGTCTTTTGCAGTGGGAAGGAGGCTTGGGTCATGGCGTTGTTGATTACGGATGAATGCATCTCTTGTGGAGCATGCCTGCCGGAATGCCCGAATGAAGCAATCTTTGAAACCAGAAGTGACGCGGAGACCAAAGGCAATCACGTCGGCGATGGACAAGGAGTCGGCGATAATATTTACGTCATCGCGCATGATCGCTGCACGGAATGCGTCGGGCACTTTGACGAACCGCAGTGTGCCGCCGTGTGCCCCGTCGACAATTGCTGCATTTCCGATCCGGCCTATCCCGAAGCGACCGACGTGCTCCTCGAAAAGGCCAAGACGCTGAATCCTGACAAAGCCATTGATCCCGCCAAGGTGTGGAGCGGGGTAAGAAACTAACTCTCGCATGGAATGTATCGGAGGGCCTTGGTTCCGAACGGCACCAGGGCCCTTTTGTTTTGGCCGTCGTAGCGGAAAATAAAAAAGGCCTCGGTGAGGTCACCGAGGCCTTTTCGGTCCGAATCGAACGGCTTATTTCAGCATCAGCAACTTGCCGCCGACATGGGCCGGATGCAAGTGGCAACGATATTCGAGAACACTCCCTGCCGCATAGAACAAATCGCTGGTTGGAACGCCGATGTAACGGGTTTCCCCCGGCTTGAGCACTAACTTGGTATCCAAAACGAACGGTCCCGATTGGTTGACCGCCGCACTCAGATGAAACCCGTGTTCGGCAGCGGCATTGTTCGTCACTTTCAACAGAACGGGGGCACCGGGACGAGACTTGAAATCGATCACGGTCATCGGTGGATACCAGGTCTTCATGTTTCCAATTTCAATGGCAAAGAACGAAGCATCCACGCTCAGTTCCTTGAAAGGCTGGCCGACGACAGAACCGGTTTCCAGATCGCCGGTTTCTACGCCTCCCGCTTGCAGCGCGTACGAGCCCGAAGCCCCGGCCAACACCACTCCAAGGCCGAGAAAGACCGCCGATAATGTCTTGCCCATGACTACCCCCTTGCAAATATTAAGAAGAGACAAACAGAGGCTTGCGAATCTGTGACGCCAAACTTATGGAGGACGCCGACACTGGTCCTGCGCACCCTTTGTCTATACTGTTCACCAATTATTCAACCCATCACAAGGCGATCCTTATAACATAGGGGTCAAAATGGAAGCAACCGATTTGGGACTGCCATCGCGACAAGGACCCTGATGTTACACAACAAATCCGTCCTCACACCGCTATCTCCCCTGTCGAGGAACCTGCACACTTTCACCCGAATGTGAAGCAGCGCATCGTTCTCCGGCCCTATCCCATGGATGATTTTGTGAGGTTTGGGCATTGAACGACGCCGGAGCACTTCTGTGACGCCACCTGGCTTAAGTGTTTTCCGAAAGTTCCGATATGGCAGTTGAGGAGCCGCGGCATGTCAATCATTCTGACGGTCAATGGAGTGGTGGAAACGTATCCAGTCAAGCCGGTCGGTCCACGGAACGGCCGTGCTGATTCCACTGGCGAACGGGAGCATCACCACCAACATCCATCGTCATTGGATCGCTCGGCCTTGGCAGCCCAAACGGCATATCAACAGCAGAGCGCAGAACAATCCAACCCGAAGCCTGCGCTCCTCGCACGCGATCTGATGAGGGCGCCCGTGTTCTCTCTTCCGTCGGACGGCACCTTGCTTGATGCCTGGGCGAATATGTCGCACAAAGGGTTCCACCACATTCCCATCACATCGATGCACGATACCCTCGTCGGAATGGTGTCCTATCGTGATCTCCTCCGCCATGTTCCGGAACTTATCACGGCGGCGGATAAGCGGCAGGCCGCTCGGCGGCGAGTGGCGGAAATCATGACTTCTCGCGTTATCTCTGCGACACCCGTGACGGAGATCCGTGAGATCGCCCGCGTCATGTTGGATGAACGGATTCATGCCGTTCCGATTTTGGATCAAACTCGCCGCCTGGTCGGCATTGTTGCGGCTCAAGACCTGCTGCGGGGTATTGCAAACCACGGCCCCTTGGAACTCTGGACCTGACCGGGAATGACTCGTATCTCCTTCCTTTCTCGATCACGGCACATGTGACCATCGAGAGAACGTCGCTGCCTGACCGATAGCGTGTCCCGCTGGATCGAGCACATTCCAAATCAGGGCTTGCTCAACAAGGAATCGCCTTCCGGTTGAAGAGATTCGCACGCCCCGATATCCGGCGAAGTAGCCATTGAGTTTCGCTCCTTCCAACATCCTTTCTCGCTCAGCCCGATCATCGGCCTCGGCCGTGAGCCGTGACGGCGTCGTGATGAATTGGCGCCAAGGCAGTTCCCACAGGTCCAAGGCGATTCGATTGCCATAGTTCAGAATCGGATCCGGCTCCAAGCCATGCGACACAACGACAAAGGAGGCCTCGAACAACGTGCGTGCCTGGTGGGTAGAATCGGCCGCCCGCTCAATCAGGTCTTGTCCCGTCCAATGACGATAACTGTCCAGCAGCCGGCGACTCCACTCCACAATGCGGGGTTCGGTCCATGGCGCAGGATTCACGGGGCCAGTGTCCACAAGCGTAATGTGGTAACACGTCTTACAGACCGGGGCAAGCTTCAACCGGCCTAGGCAAGGGGGTGTCAAGCTATGAGGCTTATGAGGCTATGGAGAAACAAGCTGGAGCCTTTGGTGAATGAGACGAGTTTCAGCGAGGTGTTGCGGACCCATAAAGAGACGCACAGGCACCTTGTCAAGACCATGGGGCTTCTCTGTATAATGTGCCCTCGCATAACAACGCAGGAGCACAGATGGCTGGAAAGACGTTGTTCGACAAAATTTGGGATTCGCATGTCGTCCGGGCCGAACCGGATGGAACGACATTGCTGTATATCGATCGACAGTTGGTGCATGAAGTGACCTCCCCGCAGGCCTTCGAAGGATTGAAGCTTGCAGGACGCCGTCCACGACGACCGGCCGCGACACTGGCAGTGCCCGATCATAACGTTCCCACCACCGATCGGCGGCTGGGAATCGCCGATCAAGTGAGCGCCCTTCAAATTCAAACATTGGAAAACAATTGCAAGGATTTCGGGATCGCCCTTTTCAACATGAGCGACCCCCGCCAGGGCATCGTTCATGTCATCGGCCCGGAACAGGGATTTACCCTCCCGGGGACGACGATCGTCTGCGGCGATTCACACACCTCGACCCATGGAGCCTTCGGCGCCCTGGCGTTCGGCATCGGCACAAGCGAAGTCGAACACGTGTTGGCCACTCAATGTTTGGTGCAGAAGCGGCCCCTGACGATGGAAATTCGCGTGGATGGATCGCTCTCCGATCGCTGTTCCGCCAAGGACATCATCCTCGCGATCATCGGCAAGATCGGCACGGCGGGGGGGACCGGCTATGTCATCGAATACACCGGTTCGGCAATCAGAGCCCTCAGCATGGAAGGGCGTATGACCCTCTGTAACATGTCGATCGAGGGGGGGGCTCGTGCGGGCATGGTCGCTCCCGATGACAAGACGGTCGCCTATATCAAAGGACGACCGCTTGCTCCCAAGGGAGCGCTGTTCGAACAGGCGGTCGCTGCATGGCGACAACTCAGCACGGATCACGACGCTACGTACGATCGGACCGTCACATTGGATGCGGAACGGATTGCGCCGCAAGTCAGTTGGGGTACCAGTCCCGGTATGGTGCTTGGTGTGGATCAGACAATTCCGGATCCCCGAACGATGTCGGACGAGAAGACCAAGCATGCCACCGAACGGGCGTTGGCCTACATGGGGCTTGCACCCAATACGCCGATCACCGACATCACCATCGACAAGGTGTTCATCGGCTCCTGCACGAATTCGCGGATCGAAGATCTTCGGCTCGCGGCCGGTTTGGCGAAGGGCAAGAAAGTCGCCAAGAGCGTGCATGCGATGGTGGTTCCGGGATCGGGGCTCGTCAAACAGCAGGCAGAGGCCGAAGGACTGGACCGGGTGTTCCGCGAAGCGGGGTTTGAGTGGCGGGAGGCCGGGTGCAGCATGTGCCTCGCGATGAACGCGGATGTACTGAAGCCCGGCGAGCGCTGCGCCTCGACGAGTAACCGGAATTTCGAGGGGCGCCAGGGAGCCGGAGGCCGCACCCACCTGGTCTCCCCGGCCATGGCGGTCGCCGCGGCCATCGAAGGCCACTTTGTGGATATCAGACACTGGAGTTGATTGCGCATGGAACCTTTCACGACACTCACCGGACTTGTCGCGCCTCTCGATCGCGTCAATGTCGACACCGATCAGGTCATTCCGAAGCAGTTTCTGAAGACGATCAAGCGCACCGGCTTGCGCGAAGGGCTGTTCTATGATTGGCGGAAACGATCGGACGGTTCGCCCGACCCCTCGTTTTTTTTGAACCAACCCCGGTATCAAGGAGCCTCCATCCTCGTGACGCGAGACAACTTCGGGTGCGGCTCGTCCCGTGAGCATGCGCCTTGGGCCCTACTGGATCAAGGGTTCCGCTGTCTCATTGCTCCCAGTTTCGCGGACATTTTTTATAATAACTGTTTCCAGAACGGCATCTTGCCCGTGGTCTTGCAAGCCGGGGAGGTAGCGGCCCTTCTCAAGGAGGTCCTCGACACTGTGGGATACCAGCTCACGGTAGACCTCGGTCGGCAGACAGTGACGACTCCGAAGGAGGCCGTGTATCGGTTCGAGATCGATCCGTTCCGCAAGGATTGCCTCTATCGAGGACTGGATTCGATCGGCCTCACCCTTCAGCACGAAGGCGCCATCAAGTCTTATGAAGTTCGACGGAAGGCTGAAGCGCCGTGGCTGTTCACCGACCTTCATCCATAGATCGAGGAGATTGCCGTGAAGCTGTTCGTGACCCTCCTGCTCTTTCTCGGTGCCGCGTACCTGATCGTCGTGTTCAACTGGTCTTATTCCGATGGAAACCGGGCGGGATACATTCAAAAGTTTTCCACGAAGGGCTGGCTCTGTAAGACCCATGAAGGAGAGTTGGCCATGACGACCGTGCCGGGAACGGCTCCCGTCCTTTGGCAGTTTTCGATCTCGGACGATAAGGTCGCGCAGCACCTCTCCGAGGTCATGGGGAAGCGAGTAATCTTACACTACAAAGAGTATCGCTACATTCCGACCACTTGTTTCGGTGACACTACGTATTTCGTGGACAAAGTGGAAGTCCAAGAATAGCAGTTTCGGCTACAGCCATTTCTTTCGGCGGAACCCGATCAGCATCACGGCCGCCACGATTCCCATGAGGCCCAGCGCCATCGGATAGCCCCAGGTCCATTTCAACTCCGGCATATACTCGAAATTCATGCCGTAGATGCCCGCGATAAAGGTGAGCGGCATGAATACCGTCGTGATGACCGTCAGCACGCGCATGACGGCGTTCAGTCGATAGCTCACGCTGGACAGGTAGATGTCGAGACTCGCCGAGACCATTTCACGCAACGTCTCGATAGTGTCGACGATCTGCACGACATGGTCGTAGACGTCTCGAAAGAACACCTTGGTGGGTTCATGTAAAAAGGAACATTCCGAGCGGGACAGGTTGTTGATCGCTTCCCGGAGAGGCCACACGGCGCGGCGCACGAACAACAGTTGCCGTTTGAGCGCGTGAATATCCTTGAGGATATCCGGTCTCGGGTCGGAGATGACCCGTTCTTGCAGCGATTCGATCCGCTCTCCGAGCATTTCGAGGACGGCGAAATATTGGTCGACCACGGCATCCATGAGCGCGTACAGCAGATAGTCGGACCCATTTTGCCGAAGACGACCCTTGCCGCCTCTCAGCCGATCCCGCACCGAGCGAAAGACGTCGGTCCCGTTTTCTTGGAACGACAAGACATAATTGCGCCCGAGGACAAAACTCACTTGTTCAACCACGATATCCCCGCGCTCCGAATTCGTGAGCATCTTCATCACGAGAAAGAAATACGTCTCATAATCGTCGAGCTTGGGACGCTGGTCCGTATTGGCGATGTCTTCGAGTAGCAGCGGGTGGAGACCGAAATGCTTGCCGAAGGCTTCCAGCACGTCGACCTTATGGACTCCACCGACATTCACCCACGTGACAGATTCGTCGGCAGGCAGTTGAAGGCCCTTCACATCCGTGACAACATGCTCCTCGCACCGGGCACCGACGTAATTGAACAGGTTGATGGTCACGGGTTCGGTCCGCTGTTCGCCGATGTGAATGAGCGTCCCTGGTGAGAGCCCCGTTTTCTTCGACCGTTTTTGGACCAGTTTCATCGTGACGTGCTTGTACGCAGATTCTTGGGCCGGGTCAAGCGGGCACGCAATCGTTTCTTTTCATCTGCCTGTGGGCCTGTTACTCTTTCATCATGGCATGGAACGACGAACGAAACCTGCTCGTCGAGGTGATCCGGAAGGCCGGCGCGACGGCTTTGCAGTGTGCTGGCAGCGGTTTCGAGACAAGGCAGAAACCTGACCGCTCGCCGGTCACATCGGCGGACCTTGCCGTGAATGACGTTCTCCATTCGCACCTCATGGCCGCATTTCCACGAGACGGATGGCTTTCGGAGGAATCGCCGGACGGACCGGACCGGCTTCGAAATGAGAGAGTCTGGCTGGTGGACCCGATCGACGGAACAAAGGCGTTCATCACCGGTGAGCCGGAGTATTGTATCTCGGTCGCCCTTATCGAGCGGGGGCAGCCTGTCGTGGCCGGTGTTTTCAATCCGTCCACGGATGAATTATTCACCGCGACTCGGGGCGGAGGTCTTCGACTCAACGACCGACCGGTGGCCCCGCCAGCAGCGCGAAACAGTCCGCATTCGATCATCGCCCTGAATCCTTGGGAACGACAGATCGGCCGATTCGCCCCTCTGGAACCGTCTGCCAGCCAGCATCCCATCCGCTCTATTGCGTGGGTCCTCGCGCTGACCGCTACCGGCCGCATTGAGGCGGTGGCCACATTGGAGCCGGAAAACGAATGGGATGTGGCGGCAGGGACCCTCCTCATCATGGAGGCAGGGGGCACTATTTCCGATGGCCGTGGACGACGTCTGACGTTTAATCGCCGTGAACCCCGTTACAGCGGCATCATTGCCACCAGCCCACAATGCCCTGACAGGATCACGCGACAACTCAAACTCCTCACGCGCGGAATCGACAACAGCCTCGCGTGATCGCTTGGGCAGATGAATTAGGGTGCCGGAGCGGTGTTGATAAAAGGCGTCAAAGAGATCCTCATCGTCACGTGAAATGAGAAGCCTTCTCCGATGGTGCAATGTTGCGCCGAAGCAGTCGTACCGCCAACCGTCACGCACCACACAGATCCATGGGCGAGCAGATCGCTTGCTGGGTGCTTCTTCTGACAAAGAACAGTCGCTCACAGGCGTAACCTCTACCAGCGGGCTTGCGTCAGTCGCCGACAGGCTTCCTCCAGATCGGAGTCGGTCTTGGCATAGCTGAACCGGATAAAGTTGCCCCCCGCTGAAGCGGAGAAAAAGGCCTCTCCCGGCACTCCGGCCACGCCGGTTGTTTCCAACACATGCATGGCACGCGCTTTCCCGCTATCCCCTGGAAGCCCGGACACATCCGCCAAGACATAATAGGCTCCATGGGGGATCGTAGGAGTGAGTCCCGCCTTAGCCAAGGCACGGCAAAACATGTCGCGCTTCTGCTGATAGTCTCGCGCCAAACCTCGATAAAAATCGTCGCCGAGTTCTCTGATCCCGCGAGCGACGCCCATTTGAAGCGGCGCCGGTGCACAGACGTAGAGCAGATCGTTCATCGCGCCGATGGCCCTGGACCACGCCGGTGTAGCCGTACTGTACCCGATCCGCCATCCCGTCACGCTGAACGTTTTCGAGTAGCCTCCGATGGTGACCGTCCGTTCAGCCATGTCCGGCAAGGAAGCCATGCTCACGTGCCGCCGCCCGTCATAGAGAAAGTATTCGTAGATTTCATCCGTCATGACGAACAGATCGTGCCGGCACGCAAACTCTGCCAGGGCCTCCAGTTCTCCACGATCGAATATCTTGCCCGATGGATTGCCGGGTGAATTGACGATGATGGCCTTCGTGTTCGACGTGACCACCTCCTCCAGTCGAGCCATCGAGTAGGTCCATGCCGGCGGCTGCATCCGGACCACGACCGGAACAGCCTCGACGGCCACGAGCGCACTGATATGGTATTGATAATACGGTTCAAAGAGGATGACTTCGTCACCGGGATTGAGGAGTGCGGCGCAGGCACAGTGAAAGGCCCCGGTCGCCCCGGAACTGACCGTTACGTCCGTTTCCGGATCGACCCGAATCCCGTTATAGTGGACGAGTTTGTCGGCGATCGCCTGCCGCAATTCCGGCAAGCCATCGTAGCGGGTATAGACGTTCTGCCCATCTCTGATCGCTTTCTCCGCCCCTTCGAGCACGATCGGCGGCACGGGCGTGTCACAGACACCCTGTGCCATATTGAGACCCTTCATACTCGCGCAGGCCTGCGTCATCGCCCGAATTTCCGATTGGGCAAGATCCGCCATCCGCCGACTGACCGTTCGCATCGCCCTACTCCTTCGTTGTGTTCCTGACCGGTGTCCTTTGTGGCAGAGGGTGACGCCGGCGTCAAGATGGGATCAAGTTTTCGCGTGTGGAGCACAAGATAGAAACGTCCACCTAGGTGAAATATAGATTATGCTTGCCTAGGTTATTCCGATGCGTACACTAGAGACGGCTGATCCAACCTGGTTTTGAAGAGGATCATCACCGTGACATCGAAGCCATCGGGTGAATTCGGGCCGATCGATCCAAACCCGCAAGATCGGCGTGGCAGACGGATTAGCCTCTCTTGTCGGATGTTTTTCTTCGGCGAGGATGATTTCGAGGGCGAAGCAACGGTACAGGAGGTATCGACGAATGGATGCAGAGCCGAATCATCAGTTGAGGTGAAGGTCGGAATGCTCTTCAAATTGTCTTTGTTTCTTGATGATTTTAAATGGCCGCTCCGCGTCGATCAGGCCCTTGTGCGCTGGATCGATGGGACGCAGTTCGGCCTGGAGTTCACCAGCATTCGCCTGGCCCAGCGAGAACGACTCAGAACCCTGATCATGAAAACCAGGCCGTAGAACCAGTCCTCCTCGCTGACATACTTGAGCGGTCTCCAATGTGATGCTGTTCACCGAGCACCTTCTGCTGATCTGTGAGTTGTAGATGGCGGTAGAAGAACTTTCTGGAAAACCGGATCCGGCACCGTCAGCACTCCACAGAATTTCGCATTCGGTCGCCGCTCCTACGACTTCCCCCACAAGCTTTCCAACCGTTGGGCTCGGCCGCAGCCGTACTTGTAATACTTATAGCGGAGCGGGTTTTTCTTATAGTAGTCCTGATGGGACTCTTCAGCCGGATAGAAGGTCGATGCTGGGACCAGCTGGGTCACGATGGGCTGGGAAAAGCGCTTGGATGTTTCGATCGCCCGCTTCGAATCTTCCGCGAGCCGTTTTTCTTCATCGGTTGAATAAAAGATCGCCGCGCGGTACTGAGTCCCATGATCGCAGAATTGCGCGTTCGGCGTGACGGGGTCCACGTTGCGCCAAAAGGCCTCCAATAATTTCTGGTACGTGACTTTCGATGGATTGTAGGTGACTTCGACCGACTCGGCGTGACCCGTCCGGCCGGCCGACACCTCCTCGTAGGTCGGATTGGCGACAGTGCCGCCCATGTAGCCGGACACCACGGCGACGACTCCGTCCACCTTCTCGAACGCCTCTTCCATGCACCAGAAGCAACCACCCGCAAAGTACGCTTTCGCGGTGGCGGGCGCGCCTTGAACTCCGCTTGACGGCCAGTCCGCGAGAGCCGAACAGACCGCAAGCCCGACTGCCATGATTCTCACACGTTGGAGCGTCGTCATAGAGATGTCCTCCTTTTCTCCATCGTCGTCGCACGGCGACAGTTCTTACATCTTACTACGGGAATCGATGAGAGATGGATGGCGGTACAGCAGGTTGCGGGTGGGAGACTCAGCCGGTGTTCGTGTCCGCAGGCGTTGGCTTTCAGACGGGGAGGTACCCGTACGTATCCTGTCCAGGACGAGGCGCCCGTCGTTGGCGACCATCCATGAGCTTCATGATCAGCTCAATGGCCTCCTCCGGTGATCCGGCGGCTTTCACCAACCGCTGGTCCAGCTTGCGGAAGAAGGCCACGTCCGCGGGAGAAGCCTCGACGAGGATGACCGGTTTACCCGCCTTCACCGCCAAGGCGACTTCCGACACCGTGCCCGATCCGCTCAGTCCACAAACCACCACGACGTGGCTGGTCAGGACATTGATGTTGTTGCGGCCGCTGCCCATTTCGGTGATGATCGGCACATCGACATGGCGGGACACCTTGTCCTTGGCCGTGGGCAGAATCCCGATGGTCAAGCTTCCGCCGACTCGTTTGGCCCCTTCGCAGGCGGCGTCCATGACGCCCACGTCTCGACCGCCGGTCAACACGACCCAACCGCGCCGGGCGATGAATTCTCCAAGAATCCTGGCATTGTCGAGGTCCCTCTTCGGTGCTTTGGCCGGACCCATCACTCCAACGACTAGTCGCATCACTCCCTCCTTCAGTCCGCTGCCTCTCCGTCAAAACCGAGAGGCCGTGAGCGTGACGTCCGCATGTTCCCATGCTTGTTTCCACTGCTCTTCCACGAGATCCGCGTCACGCCCTTTCCGCTGCGCGCGGAGGCTTTGCAAGAGGCCAAACTGGGCCCACCCGTTCTTCGGGTTCTTCTCCAAATCGGCCCGATAGACGGCTTCTGCCTTACCGGGCTGGCCGGCCCTCAGCCAAGCAGCGCCGAGGTAGTGCCGAATCGGAATCGGCCAGAACGGAGGTTCGGTGTAGGACAACTCGTCCTCCAATTTGAGCGCATCAGTGAACGATTTGACGGCTTCGTCGTACTGGCGCCGATTCATCGTGAGTTCACCGGCCAACAGCCGTTCCGCGATCTTGAGCAGGGCTCGTTCGGTTTTGTCTTCCGATGTCCGGTCGCGCCCAAAGCGATTGGCCAAGCTCGCCAACACCGCGTGCTCAGCCTCGGCTCCGGGCAGGCGACCCGATGCCGATAGGGCCAATCCCCGTCCCAGTCGCCATATCCCCTGTTGCAGCCGCAGCGACTTGGGAGGCGGCGGTTCGCGCAGCAGGTCGTCCCATTGACCGAACCTGATCATCGACCACAAAGGGACGGGAAGGTAGAATTCCTTCCATTTGTGCTTCCGCGCTTCGTCTTCGGTGATCGTTCCCGTCAGTTGCCGCGCCACCTTCACGGCCTCGGTTTTTCGCCCCTCCATCGCCAAGGAGGCCCAGAGGAAATGCAGATTGTGGGTGTAGTAGCCGTCGGCATAGTCGCCGGTTGGCTTCCGCCCAGCCAGATAGTGACGATCCACTTCCGCGGCATGGGCATTCCGTTCAGCCGCCTCATGATATCGACCGAGTCGTACATAGATGTGGGCCGGCATATGGACCAAGTGCCCGGCACCCGGCATCAGGTTGGGCAAGCGTTCGGCACAGGGCGCGGCTCGTTCCGGCGCGGGAGAGGCTTCCACGCTATGGATATAGTAATGGCAGGCTCCTGGATGATCCGGGAAGCGCGCCAGAATCGACTCTAACGTGGCCACGAGCTCCTCAGTGCCGGGTCTAGGCTTTCCGGCCGCCGTCCACAAATCCCAAGGATGCAGATCCATCAACGCTTCCGCGAACAACACACCGGCATCCGGATCGTTCGGAAACTGCCGCCACACGACGCGCATCGCGTCGGCATACGCTTTATCGAGAGCCGAGCGTGTCTGCGCGGTGGGAGCGTACCGTTTCCCGATCGCGTCGATATAGGCCTGTTCCGCGGCGCTCACCTGGGCGCGATGAGCGCGCGCCTTTTGTACGGCCTCCCAGGCCCGCCGCTCGGCAGCCTTGTCCATCCTGGCGTTGATGTTCGGACCGGATGCGAGCGCCACGCCCCAGTAGGCCATCGCTGCGGAGGGGTCACGTCGCGCGGCTTCTTCGAAGGCCAGGATCGCCTCTTCATGGTTGAAGGCGTACGCCAGCCGCAAGCCTTGATCGAAGTATTGTTGAGCCTCCTTGGAGCTCGTGGTGATGGGGTGATGCAGAGTCCCGAGGTTGTCGAAGAGAGGGACCCGTGAACCATTGCGTTCAGCCGCTGCGGTCGGATCAATGGCCAGCAGACCAAGCCACGGGACCATCCATAACAGGACTCGAAAGGAAATCATCGATGGTCTTGTAGCAGAGGTGACCCGCCCCTGGCTAGAGGAACAGGTATTCGTGAAGATGACGCGCCACTTTTTATGGAGCGCTTAGGAAGCGGTCGAAAATTCGGTCAGCACCCAGGCACCGGCTCACAGATTGAGGGACGAACTTTCGCTTTCATGGTGCGGAAACGGCCGTTCAGTTTCATGATGAGAATCGGCGGTCTCGCTTTCCGTCGTCTTTTTCCGAACGATACGGCTCCGTTTGACGGAAGCCGCCGCCGTGCCGGTCGGCATCGTCGCAAACGTGCCGGCTTCCAGTTCTTTACCGAGATGGACGAGGACCTGCTGTTGAGAGGTGACCAAGGACGTGAGCTCTTGAATGTGTGAAGTCAGCCGGGCAATCTCATCCTGCTGTCCGACCAGACAGGCTCGCAGTTCGGCGACTTCCTCCGATTGAACAAGCGTCGACCCGAGGGTCGGTTTCTGGAGAATCGTGACCGTCGCACCCGTCGGCCCCTCTTCTTCGCGGACTCGGTCTCCCGCCCTATTGGACGGGATGTGGTCCCCTTGGATCGTACTGCGGTCCATGGTGTGGTCAGGCAAGGCAAGGGGTTTATGAACAGGCGGACGACCCTCGTCCTCGTATCGCGTCACGTATGCAAAGAGGTCGACAACCTTGCGCCAGCATAGAGCTCCGGCGTTGAGCAAAATCTGCCCGTAGGGCGGGCTGACCGGACGCGCTTCATCGATCTGCTTTTGCGATGGAATTCGATGAATCAGGTTGATGGGTTCTTTGTTGAATCGTGGGGCCATCTGGGCGGATCCCGTTCATTCGGATCTATTATTCTGTCTAGGATGTACCTACTCCTCACGGATGGAAGAGTCAACCCTTTTATTCCGAGAGACCCTGAAGGAGGTTCGGAGTCCTCATGACAAGATGACAATCTTAAAATCGTGTCACGCTGGAAAAGTGAAACTCCGGCAACGACAAGGCTGGAACCAGCATCTTCCCGGTTTCCGAATTGACCGCCTCCATCGGGGCAGTCCACCCGCTAAGGTGCTGAAATGCCCGAAGCGGACTCTCATGAAAGCGGAAATTCTTTACCGCGGAGAGAATTTCCCCTTTTTCGACGAGAAACGTCCCGTCCCTAGTCATCCCCGTCAGGGTGAGATCCCGAGGATTCACGGGGCGGATGTACCACAAGTTCGTCACCAGAATCGCGCGTTCCGTGTCCTTGATGAGCTCCTGAATCGGCTGTGCGGGGAGACCGTCGATCGACAGGGCCGGAGCCTCCAGCGTCGGGATGCTCTCCACTCCCTCGGCCTTCGCGGTGAATCGGTCGTACGCCAGTTGCTTGAGGATTCCGTGGTCGATCCACACCGACGACGTACTGGGCAAACCCTCATGGGTGAATCCCTCGCCAAGGAGCTCGGCATGATCCGGCATGTTCCGGAGCGTCAATCGTTCATCGACGATCGCCTGTCCCAACTTGCCGGCAAAGGGGCTTGTCCCTTTCATGTACGACTTGGCGTCCAGCGACCAGATCAGCCATGCCCACAAGCCGGCCACGGCTGCCGGCTCCAGAATCACGGGATACCTCCCCGCCGGCATCTCGCACACGTCTCGACCTCGCTTGGCTTTGGCAATGGCCGCCAAGGTCCGCTCTTGAACTTTCAAATGATCGATCGACCGATGCGCCGCCGCGCTCCATCCGGTGGCATCTCCGACTTGGACCGTGAGACTGAACCGCGCGTCCCCTCGTAACTCATAGCCGAACAACCCATTGCTCGCCGCGATCCCGACCGCAGTCCCGGATGACGCCACGATGCCCGCCCCCATGAGGTTCTCCATCCTGCAGTGACCGATGGCTTCATTCGCATACTCCAGACGTTTGACCGGTCCTGCCGCCACAGTCTCCGATTTCGCGGTTTCTCTGACAGGGAACGGAAACGGACGGGGGGGAGGAAGGTATTCGGGATCGACCGGTGAGACTTGAGCAATCCGCTCGGCACGCGCCAAGGTTTCCTGGATCGCCCCGGCGGTGAAATCCGTCGTGCTGGCGGTACCATGCCGTCCTCCGAAGGCGACCGTGATCGCCAACGTCCCGCGCCTGGTATCGACATTCTGAACCACCTGATTGTTGGCAAATCTGGTCGTTCCGGCATGGTGATCGCGAAGCCTCACGATCGTATGATCAGCGGTGGCGCGGGTCAGCACCAGATCGCTCAAAAAGCGAAATTCCTCGCTACTGGTCATTTTCGGCCAAGTATTGCTCAGGACGGTCATGAGCTTCCTTCTCCCCGGATCACCTGAATGCGGCGAAATCTGGCGGGAGCGGCGGCGTGCGTCATCCAGCCGGACTGGCCCGGCTGGCCCTTGCCGCAGGTAATGAAGCCGTATCGGCGGCGCGACGACCGGTCGGCCACACCGTCACAACTGTTCCAGAATTCCGGCGTGATACCGTGGTAAATCACGTCCCGCAGCATATGGGTGCGCCTGCCGTTTTGAATCAACCAGAACGCGTCACCGCCGAACTGGAAATTATAGCGGCGCTGATCGATGCTGTAGGATCCATGCCCCTCGATATAGATGCCGCGCTTCACGTCGGCGATGAGTTGCTCGCGCGTCGCCTCACCCGGCTCAAGTCCGATGTTGGCAATCCGTACCATGGGAATGTTTCCCCATCCGTCCGCCCGATTGGAGCCGCTCGAACGGGATTCGCCGATCTTGGGCGCCACTTCACGGTTCGTACAGTATCCGACGAAGACTCCGTGACGGACGATGTCCCATTTCTGGCACAAGACTCCGTCATCATCAAAGCCGGTCGCGGCCAGTGTTTCCGGCTCGGTGTTATCGGCCACCAAATTCACATGCCGCGAGCCATAGCGAAAGTTGCCCAGTTTTTCGGGCGTCAGGAAGCTGGTCCCGGCATAATTGGCTTCGTACCCAAGCGCCCGGTCCAATTCACTCGGGTGGCCGCAGGACTCATGGATCGTTAACGACAGATGTTCCGGATCGAGCACCAAGTCATACTGGCCCGCATCAACCGCCGGGGCCTTCACCTTTTCAATCGCCTGGGCAGCAACGCGTGTTGCTTCTCGCAGAAGGTCTGCCTCTTCAATTAATTCATAGCCTCTCCGAAGATGCGGCGTGTTAAAGCTGCGGGAGGCAAACCGGCCTTCATGGAGCGCCGTCGCGGCACAGTCCCCTTGCCCGGCCAGCAAATCAAATTCCAGGTGCGACCCTTCCGTTGACACGAACAATTTTCTGTCCCGGCGTGCCCACAGACTTGCGCTGCTTCGTGCGATACCGGATTGACGGTGCAACGTTTCCATCGTATTCAGCAACAAGTCGGTTTTTTTCTCCAACGGCACATTGAAGGGATCGACGCGATACGGCGTAACGATGCGCTCACGATGAACCGGTTCCGGCGCCAATCGTACTTTTTCCAGGGCCACCGATGCGGACCCTTTGGCGATTTCGACGGCCAGATCAGCAATCCGCGGTACTTCTTCCAGCGACAAGATCGAGCTTGCCGCAAACCCCCAGGCGCCGTGATACAACACGCGCACGCCGAAGCCCATGTCTCTGGCATCCCGAACCGTGGCGATTCGACGATCTTCGCCTTCGATATGTTCCGTGTGGCTGTCCTGAATGCGGATATCGCCGTACTCGGCGCCTGAGGCCGCAATGCGTTTCAGCGCAAGCTCGGCGAATTCGTCCCAGGTCGGAGAGCTCATGGCGATCACTCTCGAAGTGAATAAAGGAATGGGTCAGTATAACAGGTAGGAAGCAAAACGGTGAGAGTATCGGAGTTGAGCGAAGAGACCTATAACAGTCCGGCGATGCCGGTGGGGATCTTCCTTGGATGGGCCACATGCGAGGCGGGCGTGTGGAGCATGGTGGATAGGATGGATCGAGGAAGTACCAGGTGTAAATTGTCAGGAACGAAGCCGAGAGGCTTTGGTTGAGACGCTCCGAGTCACGCTACGGGAAGCACTGGAACTCAATCGTCAGGAGGCGTTAGGGGCTGCCGGTTGAAATTTTGAGGAAGCCTCCATCGCAGTATGAAACGTGAGGAGCTGCTTCGGCATTTACGGCACCATGGATGCGAGTTGTTGCGCGGAGGAGTTACTGTGAATCGAGGATCCGCTGGATGCTACGTTTCAATTCCGGAAGCTTCTTGGACACCACATCCCATACAAGCTGATAATCCACTCCAAAGTAACCGTGGATCAGGCGGTCGCGCATCTGAGCGATCGGACGCCACGCAACCTCGGGATGCGATGCCCGGAACTCATCGGGCAGGTTCTTCACTGCTTCGCCAATAATTTCCAAGCTGCGCACGAACGCACGCCGCAGCGTCTGATCGGCTACAAATCGCTCATAGGTTAGCGTCCGACCCTGATCGAGGAGGTACTCGACTTCCGCGAGAATATGCCGCAGATAGTCACGCGGCTCGAAGGACATCCGTTGCCTCGGCCAAGATGTGTGGCCCGATAAACGGTGAGAGGGACTCCGTGGTGATCACTTCAACCCGGTGTTGCAACGTGTCTTCGAGCAGATCCGCCAGCGCCATGAAGCGATCGAATGTCTTCTCGGTCGGGGTAAACTCGACAAGCACATCCACATCACTATCGGGGCGAGCCTCGTTACGAAGCACGGACCCGAAGAGCGCCAGCCGACGAACACCCAGGCTCCGAATCTCGGACTCAACAGTGTGAAGCCGCCTAATCGCCTCGTCACGGGTAAGGGGAGTTGCGCTCATGTGGAGAATATATATGAAATATCAGAATGATGCGAGATAGAAAGGCAACAACAGCGTTAACCAGGCCATGGAGAAACGATGCTGGTGGGGTAGTTCTTGAGTTTGCCAACTCTCTCTCTCTCTTGATTGCCGAAGGAAGTGCAAGGTCAAGAAATGACCTCTAAATATGTGCTTTCCACCGAAAGACGTTAGCTGCGAGGTCTCTCATTACACTCATTGGCGTCAGCCGCCTGTCTGCAAAAGTCGTTTACGATTCGAGCCAATACTTGCTGTTCTAGAATTGAAGCGCTGATCGGTTCCCATCTGTCTGTTGGAAATCTTGCTTTGTAACGCGTTTGGCTTTGAAGATCCCGACTGTAGATATGGTTGATCTCGATCACGTGAACTACATCATCCCTGCATGCAAGCAATCCTGATGCGAGAGCAGTATCCAACAGCTTTACTAAATCATGGGACTTAGGCACGTGCTCCTCAACAGCACAAATAAATGCTTTCACTGAACACTCTATTGCATGACCGGTAACTTGGAACCAAGGCAACAGGAGAGGAACGTCTCTGGTACGTAGGTACTCGGACGCCAACAGGTACTGCTTTGCAAAATGTGACCAGTGCCGCACCTTTTCAAATCTGGGTACCGGGTTTCCGGGCGAAAAATCGATTGGGCCCCTGTACTCCAGTTGGCCTCGATGTCGCTGGCAGATCGCGCTAAAAATGGCATGATTGTGCTGCCTAACTATGTTTTTAGGCCGATCCGCATAAGATCGTGAGGAAATACGGGTCAGACCCTTTGTTCCTTTCTACCTCCTGCCCTTGAAGGAGTACATTGCCCATTCAACGGACTGCGGATACCACCAGTCATTGATCGTTTCAATTTTGTGCCCCCACGGTGCAGGCGTAGTCTTTCCCGTCGCAGGGTTAAGTGAATCTCGCCTTTCAGGACGTAGAACGCTTCGTCCCAATCGTGACTATGCGGCGGAGGGCCTGTTCCTTCCTCCCCTGCTGCAAGGTGATCCCGTAGCTTTGCGTCGCCGCGTTCGACGCCAACACCGTCACCTGCGTTCCGACTACATTCAATACGGGCTCATGTTGATCGGGGCTCAGGACAAATGGGTGAACGCTCATGATGTCGGTGCCTCCTCGAAGCAACGGTTAGGCCGCTGTGAGCCGGACTTTCCCGACCTTGCCGAGTTTCACATGCTGCTTGGCGTGCCAGAGATCGTGGTTGTACTGCATGGCCAGCCAACTCTCCGGAGAACGGCCAAGCGCCTTGGACAGGCGCAGCGCCATTTCAGGGCTGATACGGCTCGTACCTGTCAGAATGCGATTCAGCGTTGAGGCAGCTACACCGAGCTTCCCGGCCAGATCGCGGCCGCTCAGATTGTTCGGCTCCAGATAAACCTGGATAATGAACTCGCCGGGATGGGGAGGATTGTGCATAGCCATTAGTGGTAGTCCTCATAGTCCAAGACGCCTTTGAGTTTTCCATCTCGATAAGCCTTGAGTCGTTTTTCCGCTTCTTCAGCCCATATTTCATCGAGCTTCTTATCCGGCCCATCCAAGCTCTCTATCATTGCCTCATCTAATAAGTCTTTCGTGCTCATTGTGTTGACCTTCGATTTTCGTGAAGCATAACACTGTTTGGACCGATCCGCAGGAGGGCAGACGCGTGGCCGTCAAGTGCGCAGTGTGGTCACCCCGCAACAGTGACCCCGTTACGCTTCAGCACATCAAGCAGCTTGGGAACATCCGGTGGGCCGGGGGGAATCTCCTTGTCGATGGCCGCAAACATCTGAGCCGCTCGCGCGCCGGCTCCTGTAATCTCGAGCATCTGACCACCACCGGCTCCATAACGAAAGCCGTGCACGGTTCCTCCGGGAACGTGCACGAGAGTCCCCACGGTGCAGGCGTAGGCTTTCCCGTCGCAGAGAAAGTGAATCTCGCCTCTCAGGACGTAGAACGCTTCGTCCCAATCGTGGCGATGCGGCGGAGGACCTGTTCCTTCTTCGCCCTGCTGCAAGGTGATCCCGTAACTTTGCGTCGCCGCGTTCGACGCCAACACCGTCACCTGCGTTCCAACAACATTCAATACGGGCTCATGTTGATCGGGGCTCAGGACAAATGGGTGAATGCTCATGATGTCGGTGCCTCCTCGAAGCAACGGTTAGGCCGCTGTGAGCCGGACTTTTCCGACCTTGCCAAGTTTCACATGCTGCTTGGCGTGCCAGAGATCGTGGTTGTACTGCATGGCCAACCAACTCTCCGGAGAACGGCCAAGCGCCCTTGGACAGGCGTAGCGCCATTTCAGGGCTGATACGGCTCGTACCTGTCAGAATGCGATTCAGCGTTGAGGCAGCTACACCGAGCTTCCCAGCCAGTTCGCGGCCGCTCAGATTGTTCGGCTCCAGATAGACCTGGATAATGAACTCCCCGGGATGGGGAGGATTGTGCATAGCCATTAGTGGTAGTCCTCATAATCCAAGCGTAGGCGTGTCCGTCTAGGGATCGGAGCGGGAGTGGACGGTGCAAAGTTACGGCGCGCTCAAGGGCCTCACGCCTCTGCTCGGGCGTCATGTCGCCGCCAGCATGGTCTGGGAAGTTCAAAGGCCATCTGCCTGAATGTGCCGATAGGCAAACATCCCAGGGGCGGTGAACGGTCGAAAAACAGTCCACTCGCCGACTGCCTCAACCGGGAATGGAACTTTACTCAAGCGCTACCTTCTCCATTGCACCATAACGCCGGTGTTGACCCGCGAGTGCCCGACCGCGCGGATCGATTCGCTGAAACCGCTCCAAGGTTCTGAAGTATTCCTCGTCCTTGTGTTTCGGCTCTCCGTGGTACGAGGCCTTCTCCAGCCTTCCGGAAGTACGCCCCATCGCAACGATTCCAACTCCAGACTGATAGAGGAACACCGTGTCACCCTTCGCAAGGCGTTCGATTTTGTACTTCCACGGCGAGAAATACGCTGCGGCCTTTCGATTTTGGAGCATATCTTCGTGATCGGCGGGGTCATTGCTGTAGTTTGTGTTCAGTATGTAGAAGCCAGCGGCAACGTCCTCGTGAGGGTTATCCTGAACGGCGAACCGTCCGATCTCTAGGAGCAGGGATCCGTCGCGATCAGCATATGCGCGGTAGATCCAGGGCCGGACTTCAAGCCCTGACCATTGCCAGTATTGAACTGCCTGGCGCGTGCGAAAATCCAAGCCATTGGTTAGAACGACAAAGACCTGCTTTCGATTGAATTCGGTTTCACTCAGGGTTGTGCCGAACGCTGCTTGATGAGCGTCTGCCAGCGACCGTCCTGTTTCGTCAAATTTTCGGAAGAGCTGGTCGAGTTCACCGTAATCATAGGCGCCGAAGAGTTGGCCATAGCGTAACGCTTGGAGGAGGTTTTCCGATCGTGATTCCCAGACCTTGATCTCGAAGATGTACAGGCGGCCACGCTCGTCTAGCGCCAGCAGGTCAGGCTCTTCCTGCCAATGGCGCGATTGGGCAATCATGAGAAGCTCTTCGTCGGGCAGAAGGCGGTCAAGAGATCGAAAAAGAACGTCTTGGAAGCCGCGTTCGTCCAGTCCAAAGGTTTTGAGGCGCTCCCCACTTACGCGAGTAGCCAAGCTCGACTTCGTGTCGATTCGCAGCAACATTGATCTTTTCCTTTCAGGTCTAACGCTCCCGTTCAGGTTTTAAGCAATCGAGTGCAAGCCCGCTTGCGGTCACCTAGAACGCATGGTTCGGCACCTTTTCTGACGATAGCGAAGCAAAATGAACTACTGCTTTCACACCAAAGACGTACTGCAGCCACGCTCCTCGCGGCAGAGAACCTGTTCCCTCTTCGCCCTGCTGCAAAGTGATCCCGTAGCTTTGCCTCGCTTCGTTCGACGCCAACACCGTCACCTGTGTTTCGACCACATTCAATGCGGGTCCATGCTGATCGGGAACGCCATGACCTCGCTGCCTTCTACAAAGCTGGAGATTGTGTACTATGCTACCTAACGACCCCGTGGGCTTTCGGTTGAGGACTCGCTGTTCATACCCATATCCGACGCAGCGCGTTGTTATAGGGCTGGTCACGGCGACGCCTTTTGCAGCGTGAAGTTGAGGCGGTAAGAGAACAGCGTCACACCGGGCGCACGTGCAACGGCGGTGACGAGATCATCGGTTATCTCCGGCGCGATAATCATCCCGCGGCAGGGTCCATTACCGAGATTGGTGTCGACCCACCCCATGTAATAGAGAAGCTGACCTAACGCTCTATTGCGCCCCCGGGAGAGCTTCAGTTCGACAACAACGAATTTGTTTTCACGATCGACAAACAGAAGGTCAATACGGCCGTCGTCCACGGTAAATTCCACTCCTTCGCTTTCACCGGCGGAGTAGAGACGGAGACCGGGCTCGATGATGTTAGGTGCCCTAGCAAGATAATCGCGAAGATGAGCCTCAAGGGCAAATCTCTCGGTCGCGACTTCACCTCCATCTTCAGACTCAGGAGGTGGTGAACTGGTGCCGTCGCGAAATGCCTCAAATTCTTCCTTAATTTTGACGCATCTGCGTGCTTCCTTCTCACCGCGCAGTGTTAGGCCATATGGCCAGTGCTCTTCCTTGAACGCTTGAAAGAGCTGGTTCCGTACAAGCAAGTCAATCATGAGCCCACGACGGACAGTAGTCCGATACGGGCGGTCCCATGTCGGGTCTAGGTCTTGGATCTGTCGCGATTCGGTCCCGAGTCCATGCTTTTCGGCGAAGGGGTATGCTTCCCGTAAAGGGAAAGCACGTGAGCCCTTCGAGTCATTCGTCTTCATCGGTTTCTCCTTGGCACCGTCCAACAATGTTCAGGCCGATCCGCATAAGAGTGGAACCTGCCCATCGCTGTCCGTATACACAACGACAAGCATGCTTATTGCCGTTTCAACGAGGCGATCAGAGAAAGAGCCTTCAGACACCCTCACTCAGGATTCGTCTTCGGATTGGCTCCCATTCGGCGATCACGGCATCTCTGCTCGAGCCGTGAGATTCCGCGTAGTCGTAACAAATGCCGTGAATCAACTTGATACCAACACCGTGGAGAACCCACTTCGGCTCATCGTTCGGAACAGCACTCAGCGCTTCGGAGATAGCCTGAATACGTTGGGAGACTTCTGCATCGTCCCCCATTAGTGCGACACCGTGCGCCAAATCATTTCTAAGCTTACGCAACAGATGAAGACCTCTCGCTGTTGACTCTCGAACTATGCCAAGCAGCAGCGCGGAGTTGATCGCGCGATAGAAGTCGCTGTGCCCCGATCTTCCGGCTCGCAATCCGTTGAGTGCCTCCTTTCTGATTGAGTGATCGTCCTCGATCAGTTCCGACAGGAGAGCGTGACTAACAGAGGACAGAATGATCACGTTTCCACGCATTGAGTCGGTGTGGAGATTTCGGTCGTAGAAGATTCTAAGACGAACAACCTTTTCGATTAGATCCTGGATATACATAGCCTGTACCGTTTTGCCGAAGACGTCCAGCTTTTTTAGGCGGATCCGCATAAGTGCCCGGTCTGCCATTGCTATCCGTCTAATACGGCGTTACTGTTTGCGAATAATACGCCATGACCGTATCGTTTCAATGCATTGCGGCTGCAGGACCATTTAGTACGGGCCTTTATGCGGATCAAGTGAACAACTAGGCCCCCACGGTGGTGACGTAGACGTTCCCCATCGCAGAGAAAGTGAATCTCGCTTTTCAGAATGTAGAACGCCCCGCCCCAATCGTGGTGATGCGGCGGGGGCCTGTTCCTTCTTCGCCCACCGAGTTAGGGGTCAGAGATCATCATGATGATGCCTTCGTATTTTCTTCTAACTCTTGCAATAGTAGTGGTAGTCGCCAGCGGAGTAATAGCTTATAGAGACCGAAAGCTGCTGCTCCAGTTGGAAGTAGAATTGCAAGAACAAAAATGTAGGCGTTTGCAAGAACTGGATGTAGTGATAGCAGATTGGTTGGGGATGCTAGAGCTGCCACAACTTGCATAAGAAACGAAACGAGTAGAAGTAGTCCCCCGACTGCGTACTGAGCTGATTGAGAAACTATTGCGATCGCATGTTCCTTGTTATAGTCCCAATACGAAGTAGCGAGGACGACCATAGTTTTGTGCCTCAGTAGCGCAGTGCCAGCACAAAAGAAAGCGGCGGCAGCGAACCCAACGGACGCGGCAGCCAATGTATATGCAAGCTGCTCATTCATAAAGATCCCCAACAGTGTTTAGACCGATCTGCCTAGGAGCTGATCTGCGCATTTTTGCCCATGCAATACGCCAGAATAGTTGGCGAACAATACGCCTTACCCGTTAAGCGTTTCAATAAGTTACAAGTACAGGACTATTTAATACGGTTGACGTTCGGAACTAGAGATTGCTGCAACAGGGACGTTGACACGCCTGGATCGATGTGCAGCAATCAACGTGCGGATGGCCAGGCCTCTGGCCGATCTTCAGCAACCGCGAGCAGACAGTTGGTATTTAGCATAAGCGTGAGGTCCATGCGGCCTAATGTGCAGCTTGAAGAACGCTGACACAGCAGGCGAAGCTTAATGGAGGAGCATACCTCTCGAAGCGTTTGTTAGGGGTGGATGTCATGAATAATGAGGTATGCCCATGCTGCTGAGGCAGGCCAGCCGACAAAGGCAGCCATACTCATGCCGAGCTGATCAATTTTGGCATCAAGCAAGCCGAATAAAAGCCCGCCTGCCAAACTACCAGCCGCAAACAATACGATGGGCCAGTACCATGCAACCTGCATGAAGTAGTAAACCAAGAGACCAAGACCTACCAAGCTACCAAGAAGCACCGATGCTTGAAGAGCGAGGAGATAGCCTTGCGATGCACCACGAAAATTCATTGCATGGCGCTGATGAGTGTTAACGAAACCAAAAAAGATGACCCAAGCAGCTATAAGCGAAAGAGGCAATGAATTACCCATGAATGCTCTCGATGAAATTTTCTTGGGCGGCCTGATATTCAGGCGAACGACCGAAGATGGTTACGACTCTGTTTTGTGAAGGGACAGGCAATTTGAATGGGCCGTCCCAGTCGCCCGGCGGCAAGTTAGCCCGGTATCCGCCAGGTGGTTCACTGTCGAAAACAACAAAGCAGTTCTTGCTCATGAAGAAAGAATAGGCCTTGTCTGGATTGGCGTTCACGATTTTCCAAAACTTGAGATTCCCGCCTTTCACCAAGACAAATCGATGCACCTCGAACAAAGATCGAGGCTAGAACAGTCCTGCAATCCCGGTGGCGATTTTTTCTTGGACGATTGGCGTGGCTTCGGGGATATCTAAACTTTTTTGCCGCACGTGGCCGACCATTCGCATCAGTTGCACCTTCGCGCCGCCTGATGACTGACTGCCGGTCGGCCGACCGATCGATTTGCCGATCTTCCGGTCGGTAATTTGGACATCGGCCACGCACAGGTAGGTCACGCCGTCTTCTTTGGGCTGCGCCTGCATACCGGGAAACCCGGCCATGCCACCGAATTCCCCTCTTCCGCCGCTCATGGCCATGGCCTGCCGCATCATGGCGCTCATGTCCGGCATTCCGGCCATACCCATGCCGGACTCGTCACCCATGGAACCAGCCGAGGCCATCACGGTCCCTCCGCTGCTGATACCGGCGCCGGGCCCGGCTTTGGCCACCTGTTCCGGAGACACCCCATCCGCGGCCTGGTGGCAATAGATCACCTTGGCCTGTATCCAGTAGTTCGCCTGTTCCGAATCTTGGACGAGTTGATAGCCCTTGGCGTTCAGCTTCGTATTCACCTCGTTCAACGTCACTTGTTGATTTTCGGACGCGTTCCTAAGTTGGGTATAGACCGTTCGACTGGTGCTGGGGTCCATGAAGATGGTGTTGCTGTTCATGAGGCCGGATCGGATGACGTTGGAACAACCGGTTGTTAGGGTGAGCAACAGCAAGATCGTGAGGGGTAAAGGGTGAGGGGTGAGGCGACGATGCGAAGTCATGACTAGAAATTTCCTGCCACCGCGGCGCTCAGTTTTTGTTGCAGCAGCGGCGTTGCTTCGGCCTCTTTCAATTTCTTTTGATGCACATCAGCGGCCAGCCTCGTCTGGTAGATACCGGGCTCCTGCCCCGTTCCCGTTTTCATCCCGGGGGGAAGCTGTCCGGTCTTTTGTTCGGTGATCTGGACGTCGGCGACGCAGGCATAGTTCACGTCGTCCGGCATTTTGGGAGCCGACGACGAGGAACTGAAGAGATCCCCTAGCCCTTGAATCGCGCTCAACCCCATCGAGGCCGCCGCGCCGCCCATCGCTCCGTACGGTCCCGCCATACTGGCCATGCTGGCGAGGCCTTGCATGGCGCCCAAGGTCGTATTGAACGCCGAGCCGTAGCCACTTGCCACCATCGCCTCCACCGGCATCTCCGGCTTCGTGATGTTGCAGTAGACGATATTTGCCAGCACGACGTAATGCGCGCGGTCCGGATCGTTCACCACCTGATATCCCTTGGCGCTCAGCCGTGCACCCAGATCGTGAAGCGAGACCTCTTGGTTATCAGAGGAATTACGGGCCTGGATGAAGACGGTTTTCTCTGTGCTCGGTGGCAGAAAAAAGTTGTTACTCGAAATGAGATCGGTGTCTATGATGTTGCCGGCGTAGGCGGTGAGAGGGAATGCGATCAGGAGCGATAATGTCAGGTATCGCATAGACACCTCGTGGGAAAACCGCCCGGATTGTACGCAAAGGCAAGTTGGATAGCAACGGCCCAGCAAAGCTGAAAATAGAAGGCTTTCGCTTCGGACAGGCTTGAAGAATCTCATTCCGTGGGCTAGCATGGCGGCCACTTCAGCGGTTTTGACCGTCCCGGCAGGAAGAGTCACGGATGCGATTCCGACGTCTCTTCATCTTCCCAGTTTTAGTCCTAACCGCCGGTTGCGGTGGCGATAAACACCTGCCATCGTCCAATCCGCCGGAGTACGATCCGAAAAAGGTCTATACAACACCAGCTGGATTACCCAGCACGCCAGCTACGGTAAGCAAGCCGACCGAATTCGAACGGCTCAAGGCCCAGCTTGAGTCGCTCGAGGCAGGCCAGAAAGTGAAGGACGAAGGGAAGAAGGTCCCATTCGATCCGAACTCGTTTCAGCTGTTCAAGGGAGCAACCAGCCCCTGTGAGGTCTTGTCCAGACTGGTGCCAGGTCTCGGCAGCACGCAGCTCTTTGCAGGTCAGGAGGGGACGGCGCTCAGGAAAGCCTTGGGCCCGGAGGCCGACGGGATCGCGCGCAGAATGGATGAGCAACTAGCTGAGGGGCTGAGACAGTCGCTTGGCCCAGAGGCAGTGGATTGTCCGATCTCGGTGCGGCCACGCAAGAGCAGCTTCATTGATCGCTCTCCGTCGCCACGTGTCGTGCTCGCACACACCACCTCTGGTCAACCGCTCCTCTTGTCGCAGACCACCATGCCCGACACGTACTGGCGCGACTACGATGTGGACGATCCTCCGATGCGCGTAGAAGAGCCTCCTCGAGGTTGGGTGGGCTACAAGACAGCGGATGCCATGACGCGGATCGGCAAGGAGGACCGACCCACGAAAGGTATTCGAGAACACTATGAGATGGTCATTGCCCCTATGGCGGAGCAATGCCCGCACCTGGAGGGGCCCGATCGAAAGGGAATGGTGGACGGGACGTTTGAATGGTCCTTCCTACTGATGCGGGCGATCACGGGATCAGATGGTAGCACCCAGGCAGTACTCTATCGGCGGCACGTCGTCGCTACACTGATGAAGGGGGAGGTCGATGATGATGCCAAGGTCAAACAGGTGGATTTTGAGGTCACCGTCACGCTCCAGCATATCGGCACCGAGCTTGCGCCCTATTCCCGTTCCTATAGTGATCGTGGCTACTTTACGCTCAATCAGCGAACGGGTCTTCCCGAGGAATTAAGAATCATTACGGTATCGGGTTTTTCTGAAGGGGAGGCTCAGATCAAAGATGCCCAATTGCTCGGAACGTTGACGGCGCTCGTGGCCTTTTTTTCAGGTCAAGTGTATTCCCACGCCAAAGACTACTGGAACCACCCGAATACCTGTGTGGACATTGTGTTCAACCCGGCCACGAAGACGCAGAGATTTGCTCCGAACAGATCGTTCCCAGTGAAGACGGAACTGCGGACCAACAAGGAGCAAGCCAGCGTCCCTGCGAAGTTCAAGGAAGCGAAAGAGCGGCCACGTGAAGGGAATGGCACTGTGACCCCAAGGGAGGAGAAGTCTGAACGCGACCGGCCCGCCACGTTTACCTATCGGACACGGGAGACGCGCATGCGGCACAGTGGATTCAGGGTGAAGGCCATTTCCCGTGCAGGAGTCGCAGAAGCCCAGGATGGAGAATGGGAATTGGCGGACTCAGGCCTGCGGCTCCGGTTTCACAATCGGATTCAGGCTGATCCGCAGTCCCTCAAGGCGAAGGGCGGCTTTGCACAGTTCGATGGCACCGTGCAGTTCGAGATCCTGCTTGAACCGGTCCCGCACGCCGAAGGCATGTTTCGTGGAGAAATCAACCTGGTTCGCCCCATGGTAGTCCGGCATGTGAAATATGGAACGTGCGGATCGGCGTCCCGTACTGAGCACTGGCTTGTGACGGCACATGTCAACCCGAAGAGCGAGTCCATGGATGTTCAGTTTGGGTTCACCACATCGAATGAGCAAGGCTCCTGGACATGCGGAGGAGTTACGGACGCGCTCCACGATGATCTCTTCGGAATTTTGGAATCGGTCAACATGCCGACGAGAACCGGGATAAAGAAGGACTTCAACGCCAGGAATCAGGAGTTTTTGGAATGGCTCAGCATGGAGGTAGTGGAAGGAGTTGGAGAGCAAGCGGGAGAGAGGTGACACCGATGCATGAGCGAGGCCTGCAATTACTGATCGTTCTTGCCACGATGCTGTTCAGTGTCAGTTGCAGTGGCGACAAACACCTGCCTTTGTCGAATCCGCCTGAGTACAATCCCAAGAAAGCTTATTCAACATCAGCTGTGCCACCCAGTGGGCCGGCTATGGCGGTTGCGAAGTCGGTGGAACAGGGCCCACCGCCGATTCAGTTGCCTCCCCTCGAACCGGGACCGAATGAACAGGGCCAGTGGAAGAAGGTGCGGGTTAACCCGGAGTCGCTGCAATTATTCAAAGACGTCAAAGGCCCGTGCGATGCCTTGACGAAAATTGTTCAGGGCCTTGGCAGTACGCAGCTGTTTTTCGGAAAAGATGGAAAGTCGTTCAAGCAATTGCTTGGCCCACAGGCCGAGTCGGTTGCGCAAACATTAGATCAGCAGTTGTTCGACAACTTCAAGGCACAACTCGGTCCGACCGTCGCCGATTGCCCCTCACCAGCGTCCGGACGAAAGAACAGCCTCGGCAAGCCCCATCACGCACCTCGCCGCATCTTAGCCGCAGGGCCATCCGACAGCTCGTTTCAACTTGCGCAGGCCATGGCGCCAGGAGGTGAACGAGAGAGGTATACCATCACGAAGGGCTCAGTGAACATCCCCATTCCTCCCGATGCGGTGGGCAGAAAATCACGGGAATGGAGAATTGAGGAAGGCAACACACAAGAAACGGCCGGCGACCGCAAAGGTTTCTCGCTCATCAACGGCGGCTATGCCAGGAAATGTCCTTCAGCCGACTCCGGTGAGGTAGGAGCCTATGCCGTCGAAGGGGATTATGAATTTACGCTCGTGGTGGACCAGACGATCAACTATTCCAATGGCGTGCGAACGGAGTACAACGCCCGAAGCATTCACGCCACCTTGAAAGGCCGCGTTGGTGATGATGCCATGCTGCAATACGTCGACCTCGATGCGTCGTTGGTGATCGGGCAGGGAGGGACGAATACGCCGACCAGGTTTGCGCATCAGCGGCAGCATGTCCGGTTCGTACCTGATCGTCGGACGGGAGGCATGCCGTCGCAATTTTTAAATTGGTCGGTCTCGGAATGGGATTCTGCGCTGGCAAGTGAAGGCCAAAGTGAAGCGATGAACACATTGCTGTTGGCCGTGACGATATTCTCCGGGCCGTTCTACTTGGCTGCTGAAGGTGAATGGACCACAGCCAACACCTGCGTGGAGATTATCTTCAATCCCCCCACGAAAACCAAGAAGTTCGAGCCGAATGCATCGACGCCCGTCAAGACCGAACTGCGTACGAAAAAAGACCAAGCACTCGTACCAGCGAAATTCAAGGAGGTGAAAGAGCGGCCCAGAGAGGGCAATGGCCGTGTGTCGCCGAGGGAGGAAGGATCGGAGATCAGCAGACCTGCCACGTTCACCTATCGAGCGCCGGGAACGCGGGTCCCACATAGTGGGTTCCGGGTCAAGGCCGTTTCCCGTGCAGGAGTGGCGGAAGAGAAGGATGGAGAATGGGAATTAGCCCCTTCGGCTTATGTCCTTGAATTCAAGTCACACATTGTTCAGGAACCGATGAATTTTATGCATCCTCAATTCGGCATGCAAATGAGTTCCAATGGATTCGATGCCTATGTTGAGGCGACCGTCCCGCTCCGGCGCAGGGAGGATGATGGCCAATGGGTTGGGGAAGGTGTGATGCAGTACAACACTCGCACCACGACTCAACCGGCTCAATGCGAAATCCGCATTCAGGGAACCGGCACGACCACCTTTCATGTGAACGGAGGGTCGATCAGCAGCGACCCTGAGCCGTTTGCCGTGAACT